>TARA_R110000823_G_scaffold307312_1_pt1 | contig 107261 bp, 98 predicted proteins | sample TARA_R110000823 | Tara Oceans TARA_R110000823 (sample SAMEA4397722) | marine metagenome | biome: Polar Biome; feature: [DCM] deep chlorophyll maximum layer (ENVO:01000326); material: water (ENVO:00002006), including particulate matter (ENVO:01000060) such as... | depth 20 m | reverse complement strand
CCCCCCCCCCCTCAAACTATTATTGATCTTTTTGTTGTTTGGTAATTTTATGAATGCTCAAACACTAAGTGATTTTTGTGCCACTATTGAAGACACAACACTTGATCCAGCCAATGTTTATAGCTACTCGGCAGATCCCGCTACATTAGATGATTGCCAACCCATTGTTGTGAATATCTTTTTCTGGGGAGTTAACAGGCCAAATGGACAAAATGACTATCCGGAACGGGAACACACGACATTGGAGGCTGTAGCAAACTTGAATATAGTGTACAATGAATTTGGTATTTATTTTAAATACCGGGGCTACGAAGAATTTGACAGTCCAGCAATTCAGAATGACCCCAATGGCTATTATATACTTGAAAGCACAGGTGATTTTCATCATTTAACCAGTTGGGCGGCTAACAATGGGTACAAAAAAAACGACGCCTTTAATGTATATGCCTACGGTTGGGGTAATGGCTTTGGTGGTATTTCCCCGGGACTCAACGCAACCACAACAGGACTTTCTTCTGGGCATTTGGCTACAGAATCCCGTATTCCAGTTCATGAAATTGGGCATAATCTTAGCATTCGTCACACCAGGAGCTGTGGCTCCAACTGCGAACATGTAACACGTGATCCCAACGATCCTAACTTTAATGCAGATGTTACGGCAGACCGTGTGGTAGATACTGCTGCAATGCCATGTTCGTTTAGGGACCCCAGCTGTGATTGCTACCCGGATATCAATCCACTTACCTGTCAATATACTGGTAATGGCACTGATTGTCAAAACAATCCCTATCAAATATTCCCAGAGGATTTAAAAAACGCGATGTCCAATGCCAACCTCTGCCCGGAAAACCTATTAACCATGGGACAGGGCATCCGTGCCCGCGAAGCATTAATCGCCGATACCCAAGGAAACTATGCGCCTACTCTTACCACCATAGAATCGTTATATGAACCCTATGCTGGTGAATATTACGATGTAGGCCCAGAACAAGATCCAAAAGATAAGCCACTATTCCAGCCAGGATTTAATTATAAATTTTATAGATGCTGCTGCGACTACCCACAACCATCAGATTTTAACGATGTATCTTTTGAATATGGGGGTGTTAACCCTATATTGTCAATTTCAAAATATGAAACGGATTTTGATGTAATAACCCACCCCAATCATACGGCTATATGGATTGATATGGAACTGTGCGATTATAACGGACAGAATGTACGGAAGTGTTACGATAACTGGAACAGAGCTGCCGATGACGGGAGCGTTACCAAATTCAATGACGGAGTTTTTAATACAAATGTAACGGTTATGCCTAAAGACTCTCAAAGTATCAATGACCCAGACTTGGTCAACGATTTAGATTCAGGACTATATAAAATAGAGAAAAACTACAACGATGGCTCGACGGATGAAACCGTTATCCATAAAAACAACAATTAACAGAAATTAAATAGAAATAAAGGCTATCCATGTACAAGGGGTAGCCTTTTTAAAATATATTGATGATATGAAAAATATATGTGTAGGTGTAATTGTTTTTTTCTGTTCTTTTTTAACTACGGCGCAATCCTTTGGACCACAAGATATTATAAGTGAAAACATACAAAATGTAGGAGCTGTAAGCGCGGCAGATATAAACGGTGACGGTAACAACGATGTGTTGGTTTCTTATTTTGATGGTATTAGTTGGTTTGAAAATATGGATGGTGCGGGTATGTTTGGCTCAGAACAACCTTTGACCACAGGTTTAGGGCAAAGTTTTTCAATAGTGGCTGCCGATATAGACAACGATGGGGATATGGATGTATTGGCTACTTCTTTTGACAATAGATTGGTCATGTGGTTTGAAAATACCGATGGGCAAGGAAACTTTGGTACGCAGCAAATAATAGATGACAATGGAACAGGAGAAGGAGCAGATAACGCAATCGCTGCCGATGTGGATGGCGATGGGGATTTGGATGTTATTGCTGGATTTAATTTGGATTATGTAGCTTGGTATATAAACTTAGACGGTACAGGCAACTTTGGCCCTAGGCAAGTGATTACCAATACTGTCACCAACGGGCGTTCCATACAAGCTGCCGACTTTGATGGTGATGGGGATATAGATATTGCCACTTCCTCTTCTGGTAGCATTACGGTGGCTTGGTTTGAAAACACCGATGGAGAGGGCACTTTTGGCCCAGTACAGATAATTTCAGGAGCGGCATCAGCTGTTGAAACCATATTTGTAGTGGATCTGGATGGCGATGACGATATGGATATTGTAGCAGGAACACCAGCAGACGACATTATTTCTTGGTATGAAAACACTGATGGTTTGGGTTCTTTTGGATCCATCCAAATTATTTCCAACGAAGCTGTCTTTATCCGGGATGTGCTTTCTATTGATGTGGACAATGATGGGGATATGGATGTAGTTTCAGCTTCAGCTGAAGATGATAAAATAGCTTGGTATGAGAATGTAGATGGTACAGGTAGTTTTGGAGGACAACAGATAATAGACTCCAACCTCGAAAACCCGAGAACGTTGTATGCTGCCGATCTGGATGGGGATGGCTATAAGGATGTGCTTTCGGGCACTCGAACCATCGAGCCTACAGCTAAACTAGTATGGTATAAAAACCAGACTGATTTGGGTATTGGGGAAAACAATGGTATTGATGTACTGTTATACCCAAACCCGGTAAAGAATATTCTCTATATTAGTGCCCAATCAACAGCCATAAACAGTATAACGGTTTATACCGTATTGGGTGAAGCGGTATTAAAAACAGGGGTTTTTGACAATTCAATTAATCTGTCAAGTTTGCCAACGGGTACTTACTTTGTAAAGATTGAAACAGATGCGGGAAGTATTACAAAGGAGGTTATTAAAGAGTAATATTCCAAAACAAGAGGCATCAAATTCCAAATTTTGATAATTTAGAACCTAATGCCATCTCCATTCATGGAAAGAATGTTACTTTTTGTCAAAATCTACTGAAAGGGAATTCACACAAAATCGTTGTCCAGTTTCGGTAGGGCCATCATTAAAAACATGCCCTAAATGGCTTCCGCAGGTAGCGCATAGAATTTCTGTACGGATCATTCCTAAAGAAGTATCACGAACATATTCTACAGCGCCGTCAATGGCTTCATCAAAAGAAGGCCAGCCACAACTACTTTCAAACTTGTTATCGCTTTTGAATAAAGGAGTGTTACAAGCTCCACATTCGTAGGTGCCATTTTCAAAATGAATATTATACTTACCGGTGTGTGGGCGTTCTGTGCCAGCTTCACGAAGAATTCGATAACGCTCGTCACCTAACTCTTCTCGCCATTCGGCTTCGCTTTTTTGTATGGAATATTTGTTATTACTCATCTTTTACTGGTATAAAGTCTAAAGCGGCCCCATTAATACAGTGTCTTTTTCCTGTGGTTTCCTGAGGGCCATCGTTAAAAACGTGCCCTAAGTGACCACCACAAGTGGCACAATGCTCTTCATTACGACTGTACCCTAATTTATTGTCAGTTGAAAATTCTACATTTCCTTCAATAAACCGATCAAAACTTGGCCATCCGGTTCCGCTTTTAAATTTGTTTTCACTTTTATACAAAGGGGTTCCACAAGCAGCACATACGTATGTTCCTTTGTCTTTATTACTGTTTAATTCGCTAGAAAAAGGGCGTTCGGTGCCTGCTTCCCGTAGTACATGGTATTCCATATCTGTTAGCTCTGCTTTCCATTCAGCATCGGTTTTGGTAACCTCGTATTCCTTTTGTTCTTTTTTATCTTGTGCTTTGGAGTTACAGCTAAATAGTACTACACTACACAGTAAAAAAATGATCTTTTTCATAGTTTATTTTTCAAGGTTAATGACTTCAATTTCTGAATTGCTCATAATCTCATTCTTTGCCAAATCTGCAGTTGCAAATTCGGCTAAGACTATGGCAATTCTAACTATTTGGTCGTTTTGATACTTTGAACCTAACTGTGAAAATTTATAATTGAATGTTAAAAGTTTCAATAGCTTCGTCCATGCTCATTTTTGCATCTGCAAACTCTGCTGGGACAACTACAAAACGAAACGTTTGGTTGTCTGTAAAGTCTAATGGGAGTGTTTGCGGATCATAATTACCATCTATTAAAACCTGAACATCTACAAATGTTTGCAGATGGATATATTGAATAACTTCACCATTGCTCAAATAAAAGTTCTGAGGAAGCTGAGTCCATACGTCAAAGCCATCTTCATCTACAGCTTCTAAACGATAAGCTAATACAGCATCACTTTCAAAAACTTCAAATGGATATGAAAAACGATCTGTTTGATACAAGTTGTCTTGTGAATTAAAATTGAAAGTAGTTGTTACTTCAAAAGTTTGAGCTAAAAAATCATCTCCTGGAGGACCAGCAGGTCCTGGATCGCCCTCACACGATGTAAATATAAAAGTAGTTGAAAGCGCTAAAAATAAAAGTATCTGTTTCATGATTTGTTTGTTTTAATTGGTAATATATCAAAAGCTATTCCAGTTTTTATATAAATTTTAATAAAAAGCAGTAGTTTTATTTTTAACTTTAAATTTGAAACGTAAAATAACTTACAATGAATTATAAAAAAACACTATCTCTACTAACAGTACTTGCTTTTGCTGTAGCCTGTAGTACTAATCCATTTACAGGGAAAAAGACCTTAGCATTGGTACCGAATTCACAGATATTACCGATGGCTTTTCAGCAATATGATCAGTTTTTAAATGAAAATAAAGTTGTTACAGGGACAGCGGATGCGCAAATGATTCAAAAAGTAGGTCAAAAAATTGCTGCAGCTTCCGAGCGTTACTTAACGGCCAATGGGTATGCTGGATATTTAAAAAATTATCGATGGGAGTATAACCTAGTGCAAGACGATGCAGTAAACGCTTGGTGTATGCCAGGAGGTAAAATTGTTTTTTATACAGGTATTTTACCCGTTACCCAAAACGAAGCAGGTGTAGCAGCCGTTATGGGGCACGAAGTGGCACATGCATTGGCCAATCACGGACAACAGCGAATGAGCGCCGGGCAATTGCAACAATTGGGAGCCGTAGCAGGAAACTTAGCATTGGCCAATAATCCTGAAAATCAACAATTATTTAATCAGTATTATGGTGTTGGATCTCAAGTCGGGGTTATGCTACCTTTTAGCCGAAGCAATGAGACCGAAGCCGATAAAATAGGCTTAACTTTAATGGCCATTGCTGGCTATGAACCTGCTGTAGCAGCAGATTTATGGCAACGTATGCAACAACAAGGAGGCGGAGCACCGCCAGAAATATTAAGTACCCACCCATCTAACGATACGCGTATAAATAATATACAAAGTTGGGCCGCTGGCGCAAAAGTAGAAGCTCGTAAATTTGGTGTAACTACTTTTAAGAAATAAGTTTTTAAATAGAATAAATTCAAGTAATTTAGTCCCGTTCAGTTAGTAATTTGAACGGGACTTTCTTTTATTCGTAAAAATTAAAATATGACCAACTTACCAAAGGGCAGCAAGAAACTTTTAAATGCTTGGGCTGTTTACGACTGGGCCAACTCAGTTTATAATTTAGTCATTTCTTCGGCTATTTTCCCCATTTTTTATGGTGCTTTAACGCTAGTAAAAGACGAAAATGGTAATATACTGGACGATACCATTACTTTTTTAGGGTTTGACTTTAATAACGATACGCTTATTAGCTACGTTACTGCAGCTGCTTTTTTAGTAGTTTCTATTTTAAGTCCGTTATTAAGTGGGGTTGCCGATTATGTTGGGAATAAGAAAATTTTTATGAAATTTTTCTGCTATTTAGGAGCTGTTTCGTGTATTGGTCTCTTTTGGTTTTATTTAGACCATTTATGGTTTGGCTTACTGTGTTACTTTTTAGCTCTGATTGGGTTTTGGGCTAGTTTGGTTTTTTATAATTCGTATTTACCAGATATTGCTTTCCCTGAACAGCAAGATAAAATTAGTGCCAAAGGATATTCATTAGGATATATAGGGAGTGTTATATTGTTGTGTATATGTTTGGCGATGATCTTGATGCATGAAACTTTCGGTTTTGAAGATGAAGGGTTACCAACGCGCTTGTCATTTGTATTGACCGGGGTTTGGTGGATTGGATTTAGTCAGTACACCTATTATTATCTTCCAAAGGGCAACAAAAAACAAAAATTTACAAAACACCTTCTTTTCAACGGATTTAAGGAACTAAAGAAAATTTGGAATAATCTAGGCGAAAACAAAAGTCTAAAACGCTATCTCACCGCTTTCTTTGTTTATAGTATGGCCGTACAAACTATTATGCTGGTCGCTACGTATTTTGGGATAGAAGAACTAGATTGGGGCGAAACCGATGTTACTGTTGGATTAATAGTAAGTATATTATTAATACAATTAGTAGCGGTTTTAGGAGCCTTTTTAACGTCCCGTGCTTCTGCGAAATTCGGAAATATTAATACATTAATTGTTTTGAATATTATTTGGATTTGCATCTGTATATACGCTTACTCGATTACGACACCCGAACAGTTCTATGTTACAGCTGGGTTTGTAGGTTTGGTAATGGGCGGAATTCAATCGCTCTCGCGTTCAACTTATTCTAAATTAATCCCGGAAGGAGCGGTCGATACGGCTTCGTACTTTAGCTTTTATGATGTGGCTGAAAAAATTGGAATTGTAATCGGGATGTTTAGTTATGGCTTTGTAGCTCAAATAACAGGTAGCATTCGGTATGCAATATTATTTTTTATATTATTTTTCGCCGTAGGACTTATACTGTTGTTTCGTGTACCACGAAAGTTGGAAGTTTCAGAGTAAAGAAAATCCTAAAAAAATATTGAAAACATCTTTTTAGGATTTGTATTTAATTTTCATTGTGTTGGTGTCTGAGTGTCCTAACGATAGGTGGGAAGTATTGAAGAGACAGCATGTAAACTACATCGATTTAATGGTTCCGCTTCCCAAAACCTTGGTATCGCTTTTTGATGGATTTCCTTTATAAGAAATATCGCCAGATCCATTTACTCGCGCTTTTATACTTTCTTTTGCTGAAACGGTTGCATCTCCAGAACCAGAAACATATACTTCAGTAGCATTGGCTTCAAAACTTCTACCGTCAAAATCACCACTACCGCTTAGTTTCAGTTCAAAGTCATCGGTGTTTCCGCTTAGTTTCATATCACCAGATCCAACTATTTTTGCATGGAAGGAGTTTGATTCCACATTCAAAATAATATCACCAGAGCCTACTAAACTTGTTTCAAAATCATCAGTTTTAATTATATTAGTAGAAGTAATATCGCCAGAACCAACTAATTTCACTACAGAAAGATCTTGAAACGGAACCGTTACATCAATTCCTTTTTTAGTGCTAATGGAATGTCCTTTTTTTACTGAAATTGTCAAGGTGTTACCACTTGTGCTAATATCTAAATGTTCGTGTATGTTGTTGTCTGTTGAAACGGTGATGGAACCCTCTTTGCCGCTAACAAGGGTTACATCCATAGATCCAGTTACGTGTACGTTGTCATAATCACCTGTTGAAACGGTTTTCGTGGTTACATTTCCATCTCCTTTAACTTTTGAATTATTCCAGTTTTGTGCAAGTGCCTGTTGTCCTGTTATTGACAGTAAAAAAACAATAAGTACGCTTTTTGATAGTGTTTTCATGTGTTTATTTGGTTTTTAATTTTTATTAAAAGTAACTCCGCCATAATCGGAATTTATATGTACAGTATTTCCAGAGCTTTGTGTTCCGTGATATCCACTATAATTTCTACTGCTATAATCTTTTGATGATTTTAAAACTGTTACATCTTCTTCGCCTTTTAAGCTAGCATATGATAAATCTACGACGAAATCAAAATTATAACCGCTATCAAACCCAAGTTTAATACCTGTGTAATCTGCTTTTATAGTGACATCTTTTGCGGTATTTGTGATATTTTCTACTCTAATAGATCCATAACCAGTATTTAAATTTAATGAACCTGTTACAGTTTCTATTTGATTATTTACATAATCACCTTTCCCTATTACTTTTTGTGCTTTACCTATAATTACTTTTCCGTAATCGCAATTATAGTTAATGCTTTGAGCTTCTAAAATTTCAGACTTTGTATAATCTGCGGTTAACTCTAAACGTTCTGTTTTTTCTAAGGTAAACCCTGAATAATCTGCGTTAATACGGCCGCTTTTCATATAACCAATAGTAGATTTATCTGTATAATCAAAAGTTAGGGAGTTATCATCTGCCAGTAGTTCACCAATGATTAATTGACCATAATCACAGTTTATTTTGGCGTTACCTTTAAGTTTATTGATATGGATGGCGCCATAATCATTATTCAAATCCACTGTATTTGTAATAGGCAGTTTAATAGAATAATTGACTTCTACCGAAACATTGCTTTTAGTATTGCTTCCCCACCAGCTCCAGCCAGACTTTTTTTCGTTAAAAATAGTTTCAGCATTCACTAATGAAGCATTTCCGTTAAGCTCGATATTAATTTCTTTGAGCCGTTCAATAACTTTTTCTTCGTTATCGCCATTGGTTTTAATGGTAACTTCAATAACCGTTCGGTTTTCGGTCCAGGTTACAATATCTATGTTTCCATAACTGTTATTCACGTTAAGACCGGCACCTGAGTTTACGTTAAATTCTTTTTTAACGGTCTTCTCTTTGGTGTATTTTCCTTTCATTTTACCATCTGTGGCAATAGCCAATGTAGGTAGCAATAAAAGAAAAAGTAGTGTTTTAGATTGTATTTTCATTTCTATTTGCTTTAAGTGTTTTAATTTCTTCAATAGTTTTAATTACGTTTTCCAAAAGATCGATCCTGTTTTGGAAATTGGTGATCATCGCATAAATTACTCGTTTGTCATTTCCGCTTTCTGTGAGATCGCCTTTTAAGGTTTCATATTCTTTCTCGAGCAGTTCTATTTGTGTTAGCGCGTCAGTAACCAGTTCTTTGGTTTCAGGACTTTCAAAGCTTTTTAAAGTTTGTAACTCCTTGTTGATGGCGGTCGTAAAAAAAGATTGTGTTTTCTGCATCTCCGGGGAAACACTGGCTAAATCGCTAGCTTGTGCTTCGGTATTCTGAAATAAAAATCCAAGCGCTAAGATTACAGCTATACTTGCAACAATACTTAACGGTTTCCACCAGCTTATTTTTTCAACATCTTTCTCTTCTGAAATATTTTTGCCAGTTTCAGTTTGTACGTTCAATTTTGCTAAAAATCTTTTTTGATGTCCTTGTGGTGTGTCGTGCACGTCAAAATCTGTTCGGTTTTGTTCAAATAAAGTATCTATATCATCTTTTTTCATGACGCAATTTTTAATTTTTTCCGTAAGCTTTCTTTAGCTCGTGAAACTAATGTTCTGCAATTTGCATAGGTAATGTCCAGTATTTCGCACATTTCTTCATAATCATACCCTTCAATTAAATGAAGCGTTAATACTTGTTGGTAGCTACTGTGTAAACTACTCATACAACTTAATACAGCTGCTGCCTTTTCATTGCTATAATCGTTTTCTGTAATTCCAGAAGTCGCTTCTACTGTTGCAGCGATAGTTTCATCTGGCAAATCGATAAAACGTTGTTGTTTTTTGTATTGTGAAATACTGTTGTTTACCACAATCCGTTTTAACCAAGCTCCAAAAGTTGCCGTTCCTTTAAAAGATTCCAGTTTGCTGAAGGCGGTTATAAAAGATTCTTGCATAATATCTTCTGCTTCTGCAGTATCTTTTACAATCCGCACGGCTACATTGTACATGGCACGTTGATAGCGGTTGTACACTTCTAATTGTGCTAAATGGTTTCCTTTTTTACAAAGAACTAGTAATGAGTCAATATGTTGGTCGGTCAATGTCAAAAACAATCTTGTTTAATTTAAAGATAGGTATTGTTTAAAATTGTTACAGTTCTTATTAATTTTTTTTTGGATTATCAATAACCCTAATTTTAAGGTTCGGCATTAATTGTTTTATCTACGATGGATTATTAAGATTGCTTGTCCATCAAGATTGTATGTTTAATTTATCTATAGCAAAGCCATAGATACTCCATAGATACTCCATAGATAGTTCATTGTTTTGTAGGAAAAAAAATAAGTTTGTAGGAAGAAACAAGAAATGAAAAAATAAAACAAACCAATAAAAAACATAAAAGGCTTTTTGAATATAAATAAATAATGGAACGACAAATCAAATGGGTTTATGATACGAAAAATTGAATAGAAAAGTAAAGGAGAATATAAACCCTAATTTTCTATTCAAGTAGTATTCTTTTCAAGCATAGAATTCACTCAGTTTATAAAAAAACGCAAAGAAGGGTAAAAATATAGCTTGTATTGGCATAACTATTGAATATTATAGTTTAGAGACCGATAGGCATAACGCTAAGCACTTGGTTTCCATAAAAACAAGTATAAAGAATTATTTAAAAACAGCTATTGTGCACCTTTTTTAGTGACACAATGTCTTAAAATAGTATATGGCCCATTCAAAAGTTAAAACATTAGACAGTTTGTCATTGCAAGAATTAGAGCAAGATGCCGAGTTAATCCCTTTAATGACGGCTGAAGACGAAGATGCAATGAATAAAGAAGAATTACCGGAAATACTTCCTATTCTTCCGCTTCGCAATACAGTTTTATTCCCTGGAGTAGTAGTTCCTATTACTGCTGGACGCGATAAATCGATCAAATTAATAAATGAAACCAATAAAGGCAGTAAAACCATTGGAGTTGTTTCTCAAAAGGATGAAGAAGTTGAGGATCCTAATTTAAACGAAATAAACACCGTTGGTACCGTTGCAAAAATTCTTAGGGTTTTAAAAATGCCTGACGGAAATACAACCGTAATCATACAAGGTAAAAAACGCTTTGAAACCACAGAGGTAATTACTACCGAACCGTATATGACGGCCACCATTCGGGAAGTTAAAGAAGCAAAACCTGCTAAAGAAAGCGAAGAGTTTTCTGCAATTATTGATTCTATTAAAGAGATTGCCCTTGAAATTATAAAAGGAAGTCCAAATATTCCTTCGGAGGCGGCTTTTGCTATTAAAAACATTGAAAGCAATTCATTCTTAATAAACTTTGTTTCTTCAAACTTGAACATTTCAGTTAAAGAAAAGCAGAGCTTGCTTGAAATGAACGATCTTAAAGAGCGTGCAATGGAGACGCTTAAATATATGAATGTTGAGTTACAGAAGCTATCATTGCGTAACGACATTCAATCTAAGGTACAAAGTGATATCAATCAACAGCAGCGCGAGTATTTTCTTCAACAACAAATGAAGACCATTCAGGAAGAATTGGGAGGAAATTCCAATGAAGCTGAAATACAAGAAATGCGCGAAAAGGCGAAAGCAAAAAAGTGGGGAGACGAAGTACAGGAGCATTTTGATAAAGAAATCACCAAATTGCAACGTATGAATCCGCAAGTTGCAGAATATAGCATTCAAAGTAACTATTTGGATTTGTTACTTGACTTACCTTGGAATGAATTTAGCACGGATAAATTCGACTTAAAAAGAGCGAGAAAAATTCTAGATCGTGATCATTATGGTTTAGACGATGTTAAAAAACGAATTATTGAATATCTAGCGGTTCTAAAACTTCGGAACGATATGAAATCACCGATACTTTGTTTATACGGACCTCCGGGAGTTGGTAAAACATCGTTAGGTAAATCAATCGCCGAAGCCTTGGGTAGAGAATATGTTAGAATGTCGCTAGGTGGTTTACGGGATGAAGCTGAAATACGCGGACACCGTAAAACCTATATTGGTGCTATGCCGGGACGTATCATTAAGAACATTAAAAAAGCAGAAACCAGTAATCCAGTTTTTGTTTTAGATGAAATTGATAAACTTTCAATAGGAAGCCAAGGAGATCCTTCTTCGGCCATGTTAGAAGTTTTAGACCCAGAACAGAACAATTCTTTTTATGATAATTTCTTAGAGTTAGGCTATGATTTGTCTAAAGTGATGTTTATCGCTACTTCAAATAGCTTAAGCACCATACAACCAGCGCTTCGTGACCGTATGGAAATAATTAATGTTACGGGTTACACCGTCGAAGAAAAAGTTGAAATTGCAAAACGACACTTATTACCAAAACAATTGGAAGAACACGGTCTTACAAAAGACGACCTAAAAATTGGTAAAAAGCAATTAGAAAAAATAGTAGAAGGGTACACTCGTGAAAGTGGTGTTCGTAGCTTAGAAAAGCAAATTGCTAAAATGGTTCGTTATGCTGCAATGAAAATTGCAATGGACGAAGAGTATGAGAAAAAAGTAACCAATGAAATTGTAGTTGACGCATTAGGAAGCCCAAAATTAGAACGAAACAAGTACGAAAATAATGACGTAGCTGGAGTGGTTACTGGATTGGCTTGGACGCGTGTTGGTGGCGATATATTATTTATTGAATCCACACTTTCTAAAGGGAAAGGACAGTTAAATATGACTGGAAACCTTGGTAAGGTGATGAAAGAATCAGCAACCATTGCGTTGGAATATATAAAGTCTAATGCTGAAGAATTAGGCATTTCGCCAGATATTTTCGAGAAATACAATGTGCACGTACACGTTCCAGAAGGAGCTACCCCTAAAGATGGGCCAAGTGCAGGTATAACGATGCTAACCTCGTTAGTTTCCTTGTTTACGCAACGTAAAGTAAAGAAAAGCATTGCGATGACTGGTGAAATTACATTACGTGGAAAAGTACTTCCCGTTGGTGGAATTAAAGAAAAAATATTAGCTGCTAAGCGTGCTCACATTAAAGAAATTTTATTGTGTGAAGATAATAAGCGTGATATAGATGAAATTAAAGCTGAATACTTAAAAGGGTTGACGTTTCATTACGTAAAAGATATGAGCGATGTACTAGATTTAGCACTTACCAAACAAAAGGTTAAGAACGCTAAGAAGCTTTAAAATAATTAATACCCCTTGATAAATCCATTCATAATATAGGTTTTTCAAGGGGTAAATTATATCTATATTTGAAAACCTTTTATTCGGTTTAAAAATAAATTAATATTGCAGTCGTTAAAAGGTATAGAAAAAGCTAACTACTGTACATGAACCAAAAGGTTTACTTCTTAGTATTTACAATTTTACTATCAACTACTGCTGTGGCGCAAGTAGGTGGGCGTTCAACCTATCAGTTTTTAAATTTGGTAAATTCCCCTCGTCAAGCAGCTTTAGGAGGAAAGACAATAACAAATTACGATTACGACCCTACGCAAGCACTTTTTAACCCGGCGGCGATTAATCCAGCGATGGATAATCAATTCTCTCTTAATTATGCCAATTATATAGGTGATGTAAATTACGGAACAGCAGCCTATGCTTATGCTTGGGATCGCCGTACACAAGTAATTAATGCAGGGGTTACTTATATTAACTACGGAAAGTTTGACGGATATGATGAACAAGGAAATGCAACCAATAGTTTTAGTGGGGGCGAAGTAGCCTTGTCTTTTGGTCACGCTCGAAATATTGCGTTTACTGATTTTTATGTAGGAGCCAATGTAAAATTTATATCCTCTAAATTAGAACAGTACAGCTCTTTTGGAGTAGCTACCGATATTGGTGTTATGTATTTCTATGAAGATTGGGACTTACACATTACTGGAGTCGCTAGAAACATAGGGACACAAATTACTCCCTACCACGAAACCTACGAAAAACTCCCTTTTGAGTTAATCTTCGGAATATCACAAACCCTTAAAAATATACCTATAAGGTGGCATTTTACCTTAGAGAATATGCAACGATGGAATGTAGCCTTTGCCAACCCCAATCGTGATGAAACAGATTTAGAGGGAAATTCTACAGGTGAAAAAATCAACTTTATTGATAATGCATTCCGCCATATGATCGTTGGGATTGAACTTTTTCCCAAAGGAGGTTTTAATATTCGGTTAGGCTATAATTTACGTAGGGGAGAAGAACTTCGAATAATAGAACAAAGAGCCTTTGCTGGGTTAAGCGCTGGATTTTCTTTAAAACTGAATAAATTGCGGCTGAGTTATTCGTATTCACAATATAGTTTGGCGGCTTCAACGAGTACTTTCGGACTCAATATAGACTTACAATAATGCATAAAATTACCATTGCCATAGACGGCTACTCATCCACCGGAAAAAGTACAGTTGCCAAGCAGTTGGCAGATTGGTTGGAATATGTGTATATCGATACTGGCGCAATGTATCGTGCCGTAACGTTGTACGCTATGGAAAATGGTTTTATTTCTGAAGAAAAATTTGATAAGAAAGCACTTATCAAAAAACTATCAGAAATTCATTTAGAATTCAAAAAAAGCAGTCCTACAGCAAAAGCTGAAATATTCCTTAACGGAAAAAATGTAGAAAGCGAAATAAGGACTTTAGATGTTTCAGAATTTGTAAGTCCAATCGCCACCGTTTCCGAAGTGCGAAAAAAACTAGTAGAACAACAGCAACGAATGGGGTCTGAAAAAGGCGTTGTAATGGATGGTCGCGATATTGGCACCATTGTCTTACCCAAAGCCGAACTGAAAATCTTTATGAACGCTTCCGCAGAACAACGCGCGAAACGAAGGTACGATGAGCTTACCGAACGTGGTGACCAAGTTACATTTAAAGATGTTTTAAAAAACGTTCAGGAACGCGACCATATAGATACTACCCGTAAAGATTCTCCTTTACGAAAAGCAGATGATGCTATTGAAATTGACAACAGTGAAATGAACTTGGAAGATCAATTTCACATTATTCTGCAATTAGCCAAAGACCGAATAGCCGGAAGGGTTTAATTTGTCATTTCCACCTTAGGAGAAATCTCATTTTCACGGTGCCTGAGTGTCCCGACGATAGGAGGAAAGTATCGAATGCATAACACCTACCACTTTCTTTTCAAAACACTTTGATTATCAAAAGAAAAACAGTAATTTTGCACTCCTTTTAGCGACGAGGCAAGAATAAAAGGAATGATAAAATTTAATCTAAATCCTTCTGTGGGATGGTCGCGGTAACTTCTTGTAACAACACAGAATACAAATTGTTGAAATTCAGAATCTTTTAAAATGAATTTCACAAACATTATATTAAATGGCTGATAAAGCAAACAAAGATGCAGCAAAAGAAAAAGCTGCAGAAAAACAAGAAGATGTAGCTGTTGCAGAACAAAAAGCTACTGAGGAAACTCAAAAACCTCAAGAAGAACTTTCTTTAAAGCAAAGAGATCCTAAACAATTTTTAGAAGAATTCAACTGGCATAACTACGAAGAGGGTATTGACCCAATCGATGACGGTAAGTTAGAAGAGTTTGAAAAATTAGTTACTGAAAACTTTGTTGACACATTAGATGATGAAGTAGTAGAAGGAGAAGTAGTTTATATTACAGATCGTGATGCTATTATCGACATCAATGCGAAAAGTGAAGGTGTAATCTCTTTAAACGAGTTTCGTTACAATCCAGACCTTAAAGTTGGTGACAAAGTAGAAGTATTGATCGATGTACGTGAAGACAGTACAGGACAATTAATTCTTTCTCACCGTAAGGCTAGAACTATTAAAGCTTGGGAGCGTGTTAATGATGCTCATGATGATGCTACTATTGTTAACGGTTATGTTAAATGCCGTACTAAAGGTGGTATGATTGTAGATGTATTCGGTATCGAAGCTTTCTTACCAGGTTCACAAATAGATGTGAAGCCAATTCGTGATTACGATGCATATGTAGGAAAAACAATGGAATTCAAAGTTGTGAAAATCAACCACGAATTTAAAAACGTTGTTGTTTCGCATAAAGCACTTATCGAAGCGGATATCGAAGAACAGAAAAAAGAAATTATCGGGCAGCTTGAAAAAGGACAAGTACTGGAAGGTGTTGTTAAAAACATTACTTCATACGGTGTATTTGTTGACCTTGGAGGTGTTGACGGATTGGTACACATTACAGACCTTTCTTGGTCTCGTATCAACCACCCGAACGAGATTGTGGACCTTGACCAGAAATTGAACGTTGTAATTCTTGACTTTGATGAGGATAAAACACGTATCCAATTAGGTCTTAAGCAATTAAAAGCTCACCCATGGGATGCTCTTGGAGACGACCTTAAAGTAGGTGATAACGTAAAAGGTAAAGTAGTTGTTATTGCAGACTACGGTGCATTTATTGAAGTTGCTGAAGGCGTTGAAGGGTTAATCCACGTTAGCGAAATGTCTTGGTCTACACACTTACGTAGCGCGCAGGATTTCGTAAATGTTGGTGATGAGGTTGAAGCTCAAATCCTAACTATGGACAAAGAAGACCGTAAAATGTCTCTTGGTATTAAGCAATTAACACCAGATCCATGGACTGATATTACAACTAAATATCCTGTAGGTTCTAGACACACAGGTATTGTACGTAACTTTACAAACTTTGGTGTATTTGTTGAATTAGAAGAAGGAATTGATGGATTAATTTACATTAGCGATCTTTCTTGGACTAAGAAAATCAAGCACCCAAGTGAATTTACTGAAATTGGAGCTGAATTAGACGTTGTTGTTCTTGAATTAGATGTTGAAGGACGCAAGTTAAGTTTAGGCCACAAACAAACAGAAGACAACCCTTGGGATAAGTACGAAGGTGAGTTTGCTGTAGGAACTAAGCACACTGCTAAGATTGACGAAATAGTAGACAAAGGAGCAACGATCGAGTTTAACGACGACATCACAGCATTTGTACCAAAACGTCACTTAGAAAAAGAAGATGGAACAGATCTTCAAAAAGGTGAAGAAGCAGAATTCCAAATTATTGAGTTCAACAAAGAATTCAAGAAAGTGGTAGTTTCACATATGGTTATCCATAAAGAAGAAGAAGCTAAGATTGTAAAAGATGCTGCTAAAAAACAAGCCGCACAATCCGAAGACTCTAAAACGACTCTTGGTGATGCAAATTCTAAACTTCAAGAATTGAAAGACAAAATGAGCGGTAAATAAGCCTTCATTTCGTTATAAAAGTAAAGCCCTTCAGAGATGAAGGGCTTTTTTTATTGATTATAGTTTATGCAAATTCTGGTTCTAACAGTTGCACATTGCTCTTTAAACGCTCGATAACAATATTCATCATTCGTTTATTTAAAGCAGAAGAGTCATTAATGTACGTTTCGTATTCGTACAAAGTAAATTGGCCAATGACCATTCCTTTTAAAGAATTCCGAAACTTCATGTCCTTGTGTATAGCATTATCAATATAATCCATCCGTTTTTCAACCGAAAGATCATAAAACACATTTTTATGTTTTCGAACATAATTTCTGAAAGCTGCCAATAATAAATTTTTCTGAAGCTTCACAACGGGGCGCAAGGTATTGTTCTGAAAATACTCTGCATCACTCATTTGGTCATTGAATGTTGCCGAAGGAATTTCGGGTCGTAATTGCAATAAAACTTCGTCTCTAGTTTCCATAATAATTGGGTTTTACTAAAATTATACATTTTAAAAGCCTCTTTTTTCTGAAACAACACATAGTTATAAACGGCTTTTCAACAGTTGTTTGCCGTTAAAATCGTCTTAATCCGTCCCTTTGTCTATAGTCTTTTCGGTACTTTTAAAAGAAAAAGATGGCAACAAAAACTTCTATAAATCCATATAATGGTGCTGAAATAAAATCTTACAAAACACACACCAAACCCGAAATTCAAGATATTTTAACAAAAGCCGATAAACGGTTTTATTCGTGGCGAGAAACCTCATTTGCAGAACGAAAAAAATTAATGTTGGCAGCCGCTTCTGAATTAAAAAATAATAAAGAAGAATATGCAAAGGATATGACCTTGGAAATGGGGAAACCCATAAAACAAGCCATTGCCGAAGTTGAAAAATGTGCGTGGGTTTGCGAATATTACGCCGAAAATGCAGAAGAACAATTAAAAAATGAAATAATTAAAACCGATGCCCATAAAAGTTATGTGAGTTATGAGCCTATGGGAGTAGTTTTAGCCATCATGCCTTGGAACTACCCGTTCTGGCAAGTGTTCCGTTTTGCAGCACCAGCTTTAATGGCTGGTAATATTGGGGTGTTGAAACACGCTTCCAATGTCTTCGGAAATGCGCTAAACATTGAAAAAGTATTTAAACGAGCTGGATTCCCAGACCACTGTTTTACTACTTTAAAAGTGGGAAGTGATGCTATTGAAGAAATTATAGAAAGCCCCATTGTAAAAGCCGTAACCTTAACGGGTAGCGGTCCTGCTGGCTCTGAAGTAGCAGCTACGGCTGGGAAAAATATAAAAAAAACAGTCTTAGAATTAGGTGGTAACAATGCTTTAGTCGTTTTAAAAGATTGCGATATAGATAAAACAATCGATACCTGTGTACAGGCTCGTTTTCAAAATACTGGACAAAGTTGTATTGCCGGAAAACGGTTATTGGTAGACGAATCAATTTCAGAAGAATTTATTGAAAAGCTAGTAATAAAAGTACGGGAATTGAAAAGCGGTGACCCTGTAGATGAAGAAACCTTTATTGGTACGTTGGCACGAGAAGATTTAGCGAAAGATTTAGAAGAACAGGTTGAAAAATCTGTAAAAGCTGGTGCAAAACTGGAAATAGGAGGAAAGCGGCAAAACGCTTATTTCGAACCAACTGTAGTGAGTAATGTTTCTCCTGAAATGACTATGTTTAAGGAAGAAACCTTTGGTCCTGCATTATCTGTTACCACCTTTAAAACGGTTGATGAAGCCATTGAACTTTCCAATAACTCAAAATTTGGTTTAGGAGTTTCTCTCTTTTCTAAAGACACTGAAGCTACTGAAAAAATAGCGTATCGTTTTAATGAAGGTGCTGTATTTATAAATGAATTGGTGAAAAGTGATCCGCGTTTACCTTTTGGAGGTGTTAAAAATAGCGGGTATGGGCGCGAGTTAAGCAACCACGGAATTACAGAGTTTGTAAATAGAAAAACCGTTTATATAAATAAATAAAACAAAAAAAAGCTCGCAATTTAATTGCGAGCTTTTTTAAAGAGTATTGTTTAGTTATTTTTTAGAAAGAAATTCTTCTTTGGTTTTGATGGTTGGCTTTTCAATCTCATTCTTTTCTATGAATTTCATGAATTTTTCACCTTCTTTATTTTTAATCTTTTGATAACGCTTTTTAGCCTCAGCAAACTCTTCAGAAATTAACTCTAAATTTTGCTTTTGAGATGCTGTTACCCGACTAAAAGTACCTGCAATACTCGAGTATAAATCTGCCATCCGTTCTCTCAATTCTGGCTCAGCGGAAGTGACATAGTTGTCACCGGTGGTAATCACTAAGTCTTTCCGAAGTTTTTCTAATGCGTCATACAGTTTTTGAGCATCTTTTTTACCTTTAGGATTGTTTTCAATTACTGAATTAGCTTTGGTTTGCAATTCGCCTAATTCATACACCATATATGCTAAATCTTCAACCATATTAAATAGTTGTGTTGTTAATTGCTCTTGCTCTTTACGTTCAGCTAATGTAGTTAAGGATTTTTCATCATATTTTACATCTATTGTAGTCTCGTAGGTGTCTTTGCCTTTTGTCAATACTACGTTGTATGTTCCTGCTGGTACTCGAGGTGCTGTAAAACCTCCGTATGAAAGTGTTTTTCCAGCTGCCATTTTTGGAATAGAACTCGTATAATTCCAGTTTACAATATTGATGCCTTTTGATTTTCCAGGAGAAAGGGAGGCTATTTTGTTTCCTTTCATATCTTGGATTTCCATTTCCATTTTTCCGAAGGTATGTCTCTTCTTCAAATAGTAAGCTATCCTAGCTGAAGTTGGTTTATTGCCGCCTACAAATTGTGTTTCAGTTCCAAAACTACCGCTAAAGCCACTGTCTTCTGGCATAGTAAAAGCTTCCGAATCAAAAAAGTGAACGTCTTCTTCTAAAATAGATGGGGTAAGTTGACGTAATGGACTTATATCATCTATTATAATAACACCGCGTCCGTGGGTACCCATAACAATGTCGTTAGTTTGTTTTTGCATATCGATAAAATGAACAGCTACGGGTGGCATGTTATTGGTAAATTGTGACCAGTTTTTGCCTCCATCTATAGTAACATATAATCCCATTTCAGTGCCTAAAAACAGTAAATCTTCATTTTCATTATCTTCTTGAATATTTCGAACAAAAGCATTCTCTTGAATATCTTCTGAAACAATCGACTTCCAAGTTTTACCGTAATCTGTAGTTTTCAATGCGTATGGTTTCATATCACCAGTTGTATGTCCTTCAAAAACGGCATAAGCTGTTCCTTTTTCATGTACACTCGCTTCAATATGATATACCCAAGTATTGGCTGGAATACCCGTTAAATTTTCAGAAACGTTGTTCCAGTTTTTTCCACCATCGGTTGTTACTTGTACATTTCCATCGTCAGTTCCTACCCAGATAATGTTTTCATCTAAAGGAGATTCTGCAATTGTAAAAATAGTTGTGTGGTTTTCAGCTCCGCTATTATCTACAGAAAGCCCTCCAGATTCTGATTGATCTTGTTTATCAGGATCATTCGTGGTTAAATCTGGAGAAATAATCTGCCACGTTTCGCCCATATCTTCACTTTTATGTACAAATTGGCTTCCCATATAAAAGCGGTCTGGAGCGTGAGTACTTACTGCCATTGGAGCATTCCAGTTAAAGCGTAATTCAGCATCTCCTTTTTTAGGCAACGGTTGGATGGTTCGAGTTCTATTTCTGCCTACATCATAACGCCAAACATTTTGAGCCCCTTGCATTTCAGAATAAATAATGTTTTTGGTTGGGTGTTTTAATACTCTAAATCCGTCGCCGTAACCCACACTATTCCAGTCACGAGCATTTACACCACCTGGAGAAGAAGATGGGCCGTACCAGCTTCCATTATCTTGTAAACCACCATACACATTATAAGGTTCGGCATCGTCAGTACTTATGTGATAAAATTGTGAAAGTGGCAAATCTTCAACAATTTCAAATACGGAACCACCATTCCAAGAGCGGTACAGACCGCCATCGGTAGCTGAATACATAATATCGCTATCATTTATATGGAATGTGATATCGTGAATATCACTGTGCATATTCCCTAAATTTTTGAACGTTTTACCACCATCCCGGCTTATAGAACCGGTAAGACCACCTTTTACAACAATATCAGGGTTTTTAGGATCAACAGTAATACGCGAAAAGTAAAAAGGGCGAACGGTTAACCCAAAATCATTGTTTAAATGTTCCCAACTTTTTCCGGCATCAGTAGATTTCCAAAGTCCGTTTTTATCTTTTTCTTCAGTTTCCAGTACCGAATACAAAATGTTATTTTCACTTGGAGCAACTGCAATGGCAATTCTACCTAAATCGCCTTCAGGAAAACCATTATGTATTTTATTCCACGTTTTCCCGCTGTCGGTAGATTTGTATAAGGCACTGTTTTTACCACCCGAATTAAAGCTCCATCCCGTACGTTTAAACTGCCACATAGAAGCATATAATACATTAGGGTTTTTAGGATCCATAATTACATCTGCTGCTCCGGTTGAGGGGCCAACGTATAAAATTTTATTCCATGTTTTTCCGCCATCGGTTGTTTTATAAACACCGCGGTCTTCGCTATCACTCCATAATGCACCTAAAACCCCTACAAATACTTCATCGGTATTATTAGGGTTAATAACTACGGAAGCAATTCGCTCACTATTTTCAAAACCAGGAATCTCTTTCCAGTTAGTTCCACCATCTGTTGATCTAAACAATCCATCGCCAACAGAAACCGAATTTCGAGTCCATGTTTCACCGGTACCCACCCAAATAGTTTGATCGGGGTCCTTTGGATCTAATGTCACTACTCCAATAGATTGCACGTGTTCGTCAAAAATAGGGGAGAACGTAGCTCCTCCATCATTTGATTTCCAAACACCACCACCGGCAGTACCAATGTATATGATACGGGTATTTGTTGGGTGCATTTCAATATCATTAATACGACCGCTCATTAGTGCGGGGCCTATATGGCGAGCTTCCATATCGCCAAATAATTCTTTTCCTTTTAAAGCGGTTTCTTGCGCTGAAATTGAAATCGGCAAAAGAGCTAATACTAATAAGGTGTACAGTAATTTTTTCATGAGTTGGTTTTTTTGAAGTGAATTACAATGTGGAATAAAAAATCCCCGTCGAGCGGGGATTTTTAAGTTGTACTATTAAATTATTCAGGGAAAGCAAACATTCCCTCATTGGTTTCTGGGTTTAGCGTAATATCTTTTACTTTAAGGTTTTGGCCAGAAATTCCCATATCAAAAGGGAAATACAAACCATCCACTTCTTGATAATCACTCATAGAGTTTGTTACAGTTTGTCCTTTCATAGGACCTTGTTGAACTTCATTTTGAGTCGCAATAGGAACAAAATTTTCAGTTTCAAAAAAGTAATACGTTACATTTGGAACCTCTTCGCCATCGACCATCATTGGTTCTTTGGTTAATCTAAGCTTATAGGTTTCAGTACCTTCAATCGTTTCCTTGCCCATAGCTTCTACCGTATAGCCTTTTTCTTTGTAGTTGAAAAATGGAGAAGGAAAGTCCTTCTTAGCTTGCTGTTTCATGTTTTGATTCATTTCAGCATCACTTTTTTCAGCTTGCATCGTCATCATATTTGTAGTCCAAAGTGTTTCACCATCAAAAGCCATTTGTTTAATTTCTTGACCTTGAAAGTTGATAGTTACTAATTGTTCTCCATCTTTGGTTTGGATAACATCCACAGGAATTTCCATTCCTTGAGCATTTACACTTCCAGAAATTTTAATGGCTTCCAGATTGCTCCAATTATCTTTACCTCCAGTTGTTTCAAAATAGTTATCAATAATTTCATCTGCTGTTTGAGCCGAAATAGGAGCTACAGTAACAAGCAATAAAGCGATGAATAGTGTTTTTGCAGTTTTCATGTTGTATATGTTATGGTTTATTGTAAAAGTAAGACACTTTTTTAATGATTATGTTACAATATATTGAATTTTTTTTCAGAAGAAAAAAGTTACAAAACCCGTATCTTTACTCTAAAAGATAGATGTTATGAAATTTGGTAAAGTTGACGACCCCTCAAAAATAGATTTTACATTACCTGAAGTTCATCCAGATACGAAAAAAACGCTTTCTAATTATAAACCTGTTTCCACACCCAACTTATATGTAGGTTGCGCCAAATGGAACCGGGCCGATTTAAAAGGATTCTACCCAAGAGGAACAAAAGATGAGCTGGAATATTATTCTAGACAATTTAATAGTATTGAATTGAATGCTACTTTTTATAGAATTTTCCCGGCTGATGTTTTTGCAGGATGGTACGAAAAAACACCGTCTGATTTTCGTTTTTTTCCGAAGTTTTTTCAAGGAGTTTCGCACTGGAAGCGATTAAATGATTTTGAAGGTTATTTGAACGATTATCTATTAAATGCTTCTAACCTGAAAGAAAAGCTGGAAATGGCTTTTGTGCAAACACACAATAACTTTAAACCTACCAATATGGATAGGTTAGACCCATTTTTTAAAGCGATACCTAAGGATATGCGCATTGCTATGGAGTTTCGGCATACCGATTGGTTTAATGACGAAGCTGTTTCAGAGGAATTGTATGATATACTTGAAAAGAATGATGTTACAAACATTATAGTAGATTCTGCTGGACGACGAGATTTACTACATATGCGAATGACCACCGACAGTGCTTTTATTCGATATAACGGCTCTAACCACGAAAGTGATTATACGCGTTTGGATGATTGGCTTGATAGACTAGAAGAATGGGTTGATCAAGGCTTACAGAATATCTACTTTTTTGTACACCAAAACATAGAAAAAGCATCGCCTCTACTTTCAGCTTATTTTATTGAGAAGGCTAATGAGCGCTTTGGTACCGATGTAAAAATTCCAAAAATGGATAAAACTAAAACCTTATTTTAATGAACTTTCATACCCGTAAATGGATAAAACCTGAAGATTTAAACCCAAATGGCACCTTATTTGGTGGCCGGTTGTTAGAGTGGATCGATGAAGAATCGGCCTTGTATGCCATTATCCAACTAGAAAACCCAAAAACGGTAACCAAATTTATGAGTGAGATTAATTTTCGAAGCTCAGCAAAAAAAGGTGATATTGTTGAAATAGGTCTAGAGGCTGTAAAATTTGGGACTTCTTCGTTAACACTTGCTTGTGAAGTACGTAATAAAATGACCCGTGAAGTAATAATTACCATCGACACAATAATTATGGTAAGTTTAGATGAAAACGGAAAGCCAAAACCACACGGCAAAAAAGAAATAGAGTTTGTAAAAGACCGGTTGGAAAATTAAAAGTAAACTGCTACATATCTAGTTCTACTTTTTGGACTCCATTTGCTTGTTCTTTAGCACGCTCTAATTGATCTTGAGTGGGTTTTTTGGGTTGTTGTTCTGCAGCGTTTTCAGGTTCAAAACTCAATTTAGTATAGGTAGGAAAATGATCTGAATTGATATCGCTACCTAACGAAACTTCTAAAGATCTAAATTCACTTGAAATAAAAATATGATCTAACGGCCAACGCATAATAAAGCTTTTTGCATCGAACGTATTATAAAACCCACGTCCTTTACGAATGTCCAACAATTCGGCAACATTATAAAAAAGTGATGTAGTTGCAGACCAGGCAACATCGTTAAAATCTCCAATTACAAGAACTGGATATTCAGATTGTCTACTCAAATTTGCTATTTTCATCATTTCTGCATCTCTGTCAGAAGATTTTGGGTTGTGTTGCGGCATAGGCGGCGTTGGGTGTATGGTGTATAGCTGTATGGTGTCATTTGAAGGTAATAAAACTTGTGTATGAATTGACGGGATGTCTTTATCAACCAAATATTTTACTTGCGGTTCTATTAACTTAAATTTAGAATAAAGCAGCATTCCATAGGTGTTATCTAAAGGGACTGCTACCTTATATTTATATTCTTCAGAAATATCAGTATCAATTTTTTCTTTCCAACCAGTATTAGTTTCAACAAATAAAAGAATGTCGGCGTTGAATTTTTTTATATCCTAAATAAGTTTCTCTTTTTCTTTATTCTTCTGGTACACATTTGCCGTGTATAGTGAAACTATCCTTTTAGGATTATTGTTTTTAGCTTCTAATACTTCAAAATCTGCAAAAGGGGTGTAAGGGTATATTTTAGTAAGTTGAAAAATAAAACAGCAAACGAGCCCTATTGCAAACAGATAGTCTTCTACACGTTTAATTTCGAAACGCATAAAATAGGTAATCAGTGCTGTAAATGTTAAAATGGTAAGTTGAATATGAGGAAAATCGAATATTCTAATCCACCAATAGTCGATTGCAATTAAAGGAATTAGAGTTAAAACAATTGCTAACCCACCAAATATTTGAAGTACAGGTTTTAATTTCATGAAGGGAAAAAATAGTTTGTTCCCTTAAAGATAATAGATTGTTAGTTACTTGAATTCAATTTAGTAGAAATTTGAGAAATATCTTTTCCTGAAGGGATTTCAAAAAGCTCCAAGCCAAAGTAAGGAATTGCCGCAATTAGGTGATCAAAAATATCGGCTTGAATATGTTCGTAATTTTCCCAACGCTTGTCATAACTAAAACAGAATACTTCAATAGGAATACCACGATCGGTAGGTGCTAAATGACGCACCATTAGAAACAAATCTTTATTGATAGCAGGATTCTCATGTAGAAACGCATCGGCGTATTTTCTGAAAATTCCTAAATTAGTTTGGTTGCGACCATTTAATAGAACTGACTTATCAGCCTCAGTATTGTGGTTATATTTTTGAACGTCTCGCTCGCGATGTTCAATATATGGTTTAATAAGCTGAATTTTCTTTAACTCTTCAATTTCTTCAGAGGATAAAAATTTAACCGAAGTTTGTTTAATAAATAAAGAACGTTTAATACGTCTTCCGGCAGACTGTTGCATTCCACGCCAGTTTTGAAACGAGTCTGAAATTAAACTGTACGTAGGAATAGTAGTAAACGTATGATCAAAATTTTGAACGGTAACGGTTGCAAGGCTTATTTCGGTAACATAACCATCTGCTCCATATTTACTGAAGGTTATCCAGTCGCCAATACGCACAATATCGTTTACTGAAACTTGAATACTGGCCACAAACCCTAAAATAGTGTCCTTAAAAATAAGCAACAGTACTGCAGATGCCGCTCCTAATGTCGCAAGGCTAAAAATGGAGTATCCCGTTAAAATATTGATGATAAAGAAAATGCCAATGCCCCAACCAAATATCATTAATACCTGCTGGTAACTTTGTAGAGGTTTATCGTGAAAACGGGGTTTGTGTTCTAAGTAACTTCGGGTGGTCTTTAAAATACTTCGGAAAACAAGAACTGACAGAATAATTAGATACACATCTATTATCCGAAGTAGAAATTTCGAAATAATTGGATATTCAGCAAAAATTATTGGCGTGGTGTACCAAACGATAACCACAGGAAAAAAATGAGCTACAAAACGTGGAAAGTTACTTTTTATAAGAAAATCATCAAAAGTAGACTTTGTTTTATCGCTAAATGCTTTAAATATTTGAACAATAAATTTTCTAACAAAAATATCAATCAAGGTAACCACAAAGGTAAGTACAATGGAGTTGATCATTGCATTTAAGAATATTGCCAAATCTTCATTCATCCCAGAATTGACAAAATAGTTTTGCAGCAAACAAAGGTAATATTTTATGGTTTCTTGGTTCATTATAAATACTTACGTTCTGCGTAAAAAGGTCCAAAGGGAAGTACCGAACATAACATGACGATGCCTAAAGTTCCCCACGACCATTTTAGTTTTTCTTTCATAAAATAAGCACCAATAATATAAAGAATAAATAAAACACCGTGGGCCATTCCAACGATTTTTACCATTTGAGGCATATCCCAAATGTATTTTAAAGGCATTGCAATACCTAACAAAACTAGAAACGATATGGCTTCAAGCGCGCTGATTATTTTAAAGGATTTAGTTGAAATATCCATTGTCAAAATTTTTGTGCAAAGATACGGTATCAAAGTATAGTTTTAGTATTTTTAATACCCATTTTTTAGTAGTGATTTCAAGAAAATGCTACTTATTACCACACCAAAAAAACACATACGTATTATGAAATTTTCATCAGTTCTTTCTTTCTTATTTATTGCTTTAGTTTTTAGTACTGTTCAGGCTCAGGATAAAGCTGCAACTGAATTTTCTATCGATTACGAAAAATTTACCCTAGACAATGGCTTAGAAGTAATCCTCCACGTTGATAAAAGTGAACCTATTGTAGCAGTAGCAACTATGATGCATGTAGGGTCTAATCGTGAAAAACCAGGAAAAACAGGGTTTGCACATTTTTTTGAACATATGTCTTTTAACGATTCTGAAAATGTTCCAGTAGGGGCCAACCGTAAAATGATTCCTGAGTGGGGCGGTAGCCGAAATGGTGGAACGTGGAGTGATGGAACCGTGTACTATGAAGTAGTGCCAAAAGATGCTTTTGAAAAAATATTATGGATCGATAGCGACCGGTTTGGCTACATGATTAACACAGTAACAAAAGCCGCTTTAGAGCGTGAAAAGCAAGTGGTTAAAAATGAAAAAAGACAACGTGTTGATAACGCACCGTATGGTTATACAGATGAAATTATCCGTAAAAACTTATATCCAGAAGGACATCCTTACAGTTGGACAGTAATTGGGTCACTTCCAGATTTGCAAGCAGCGACATTAGAAGATGTAAAAGAATTCTATAACAAGTATTACGGCGCAGCTAACGCATCCTTAGTAATTGCAGGAGATATTGACATCGCTAACACAAAAGAATTAGTAAAAAAGTGGTTTGGTGAAATACCACGTGGTCCAGAAGTAGAGGCTTTAAAGGCAATGCCCGTAACATTGAGCGAAAGCAAATCTTTATATTTTAAAGACAATTTCGCAAAACTACCAGAGCTTCGTATGGTATATCCTACAGTAGAAGGTTATAATAAAGACGAATACGCATTGGATGTATTGGGTCAATTATTGAGCGGAAGCCGTAAGTCGCCTTTATATAGAACAGTTGTAGAAGAAGGGAAATTGGCGCCTAATGTGAGTTCATACAACAGTAGTTCAGAGTTAGCTGGAGAGTTCGTCATTCGTGCCCGTGCTAACGAGGGTGTAGATTTAGATGAAGTGAAAAAAGCAATTGAAAAAGGATTACAAGATTTTGAAGCTAATGGATTTGAAGATACAGAACTACAAAGAATAAAAGCTGAACTAGAAACCCAATTATATTCTGGAGTTGCAACAGTGCTTAATAAAGCGTTTCAATTAGTGCAGGATAATGAATTTGGTGGGGACCCAGGATATATAACCAAACGAGCAAAGTTATACCAAAAAATAAATCGTGCCGATGTAATGCGCGTGTATAATGAATACATAAAAGGGAAAAACTATGTAATGACAAGTGTTGTTCCCAAAGACTCCCCAGATTTGGCAGTATCTGGTGCTAAAGAAGCAAGTGTTTGGGAAGAAAAGGTAACCACAATGGATGCCAGTGAAGAAGTTGCCCAAGGAGAAGAAGCAGAATATGAAAAAACACCTTCAAAATATGATCGTTCTGAACCTGCTTTTGGAGAAGCACCTCTATTTGTGATGCCTGAAGTTTGGAAAGCAAATATGGATAACGGTATGAAAGTATTGGGAATTGAAAATAATGAATTACCATTAGTAAACTTTTCAATTAGTTTTCCTGGAGGCCATAGCTTAGATCCAGACAATAAAGCAGGTTTGGCGATGCTCACTGCCGATTTGATGAATGAAGGTACAAAAACCAAAACGTCTGCTGAGCTTGAAGAAGCAATTGGCTTATTAGGCTCTAGTATTTCCATTCGTGGTGGTTTAGAAGAAATTAATATCTACGGAAATAGCTTGACTCGCAATTTTGAAGAAACTATTAAACTAGTTGAAGAAATGTTATTACAGCCTAGATGGGATGAAAAAGAATTTAACCGTCTTAAGCAGGAGTTAGTGACATCTTTAAAAGGTAGGGAAGCAAACCCACAAGCTATTGCATCTATTAACTTTAACAAATTAATTTATGGAGATGGAAATATGTATGCAGTTCCGTCAGAAGGGACATTAGAAACAGCTAATAATATTTCATTGGCTGATGTAAAAGAATTTTATAAACATCTTTCCCCTAATGGAGCTACATTTAAAGTAGTTGGTAATATTGAAAAACAACGAGTAACAGAAGCATTGTCTTCGCTTTCTGAAAAATGGAAAGGAGAAGAGGTAACAATTCCTTCCGAAGAAATTTCAGAAAATAACTCTGAAGGGAATTTATATTTTATCGATGTTCCCAATTCTAAGCAATCTGTAATTTATGCCGGTTTGCCAGCTCTTTCAGCTAATAATGATGATTACACGAAGCTTGATTTTGCCAATGAAATTTTAGGAGGTGGTTCAAGCGGAAGGCTTTTTCAAACCTTGAGAATTGAAAAAGGCTATACATATGGCGCGTATTCATATATTCCATCACGTAATGAAACAGCACCATTTACTATTAGTACTAGTGTTCGGTCTAATGCCACGTTGCCTTCTTTAGAGATCATAGAAAATATGGTAAAAGAGTATGGTCCTGGTTTTACTAAAGAAGATGTTGAATTGACTCAGAATAAAGTAATAAAACAAAATACTCGAGCTTACGAGTCATTAAATGCTAAATTAGGGCTCTTAACTCAGATAGATAAATATGGGAAACCGGAAGATTACATTAATAAAGAGCAAGAGTTGTTAATGAATATGAATATGGAAGACTTTAAAAATATCATCAATAAGTACATAAAAGAAGGTGAGATGACCTATGTTGTAGTAGGTGATAAGGCCACACAATTTGAAGAAGTGAAAAAGTTAGGTAAAAAAGTAATCGAGCTGGACATTCACGGAAACCCGGTTAAATAAAGAAATATGTTTTTAACGCAAGAACCATCAGCTACTGAAACAATATCGAATGCAGTAGAGGGATATTACGACCATTTTTTAACCGTACTGCCACGTATTGCTTTAGGCATATTTATAGTGGTAGCTGGGATATTAATAGCTCAATTAATCACAAACTTATTTAAAAGACGATTTCTTCATAAAGCTGAAGATCCTTTAATGGCACGTTTTCTGGCACAGGCTTTAAAAATTGTATTAAGCCTTGTGGCAATAATGATAGCCCTAGACGTGGCAGGTTTAGGAGGAATTGCAACGGGTATTTTAACTGCGGCTGGAGGAGCAGCTATCATTTTAGGATTTGCCTTTCAAGATATTGGAAAAAACTTTCTGGCGGGAATTATTTTAGCGTTTAACAGGCCGTTTAATATTAATGATACCATTATGGTCGATACGCATTTTGGCAGGGTAAAAGCGCTTAATTTTCGCTATACCCACGTAAAAACAACAGATGGTCGTGATATTTACATTCCAAATAGTGATGTGTTGACCAAGCCGGTTGAAAACTATACAGCCGATGGCTTTTATCGTGTTGATTTTACTGTGGGAATTGGATATGAAGACGATATTGAATCCGCGAAATCTATTATTCAAGAAATATTGGATACCAATAAAGAAATAGTACACAATGACACACACGATAACTTTGTAATTGAGTCTGAATTAGCAACCAGTACGGTAAACTTAAAAGTACTGTTTTGGGTGCATACCATTGACTATAGAAAAGCTTCTCGGGTTTTGCGAGGACAAATTATTCAACAAGTGAAACAAGCCCTAGAACAGAAAGGATTTAATTTACCTGCCGATATTACTGAGCTTAAATTGTATGGTAATGAAGAAGATATTCCATTACGTGTTCGGAAAGACCCTAGAGATTTACTTACTGAGGGTAAAAATCCTAATTAGAGCAAGGCAGTGGCTCGTTTAAAACAGGGTATTGCCAGTTTTTTTGATACCCGTAATGCCACCATTCGGTTCTAATGGTTTTAAAACCATGTTTGCGCATTCCTTCGATAAGCAATTTTCGGTTGGCGAGAATTTCTTCAGAAAAATTATAATTATCAATATGCGCTTCGCGGCCAAAATAATCGTAATCGCTGCCCATTTCTACATAACAGCCTTCTAAGGTCACTAATGTGATATCCACAGCGGCACCACGATTGTGCACCGATGCACCATCATATGGATTAGCAACATAAGTTGCTCGCGGCACTTTTGCCCACATTTGTTTCTGCACATCCAAGGGGCGATAGCAGTCGTAAAGTTTTATTTTGTACCCTATTTCACAGAAATATTGGTTGGCTTTCACTAAAGCTTCAGAAACTTCCTTTACTAATAGACATTTGGCACAATCGTATAAAACTTCACCAATAAAATTATTTTCAGTAGCATAGCGCACGTCATAATCAAACTCGGTAGATAGTTCTGAAATATCAATTAATTTGTTTTGAGCGCTCATTTCCGAAGAAAATATAGAAAGAATTAATAACAAAAATACTTGACGATACATTTAGAAGAATTTGCTGAAGATGGTATTCAAATTTAAGGATAAATTAATAACAATTGGTAGCGTGGCTTTGTAACTTTGGAAAAAACAAATTATATGAAAAATTTAAACGATAAAGTTGCGCTGATAACTGGTGGAACAAAAGGAATAGGATACGGAATTGCTGTAAGTTTATTGCAACAAGGAATTAACGTTGCCATTACAGGAAGAAATGGTGATACTGCAAAAGAAGCAGCAGACACATTAAATAAAGCTAAAGACAATAATGGTAAAGCCATTGGTATTGAAGCAGATGTTCGTAGTTATGAAAGTCAGGAAAAAGCTGTAAATCAAGTGATAGAACAGCTTGGAAAGATTGATATTGTAATTGCAAATGCTGGGTTAGGTCATTTTGGCTCAGTAGAAGACTTAACGGTAGAGCAGTGGCAACAAACCATTGACACTAACTTAACCGGTCCTTTTTATACATTGAAAGCGAGTGTAGATTCCCTAAAAAAGGAAAAAGGATACTTTATAACTATTTCTAGTTTAGCGGGAACTAATTTCTTTGCTGGAGGAGCGGCTTATAATGCTAGTAAATTTGGAATTACTGGTTTTACACAAGCTGCAATGTTAGACCTTAGAAAGCATGATGTAAAAGTAAGTACCATTATGCCGGGAAGTGTTTCTACGTATTTTAACGGAAACGAACCTACTGAAGGTGATGAAGCTTGGAAAATTCAAATTGAAGATATAGGTAAGTTGGTGGTAGATCTATTAACAATGCATCCACGTACTTTGCCGAGTAAAATTGAAGTACGGCCAACTGTGCCGCCAAGCGCAAAAAAATAATTGTAAACTTTATTATTAGAATTGAATAAAACAAAAAAGCTGCTATCATAAAATAGCAGCTTTTTTGTTTCTGTAACTAATTATCTAAAAAAGGCTTCCGCCCAATTTTCAGCATCTGTTAACTTTTCAAAAAAAGCGAAACTATTTTCAAAGAGAGATTGTTCATTAATAGCTCTTTCTCTTTCTTCTGGATTTTCCGAAACGATTGCTAATCCTTTTAGATTAGTAATTGAAATACTTTTATTCTTATAAAGGTTCAGGTCTACTTCATGTTTAAAGTTACGATCGGTAATTAATACAAATGGTTCGTTTTTAAAAAACTCTTGAAATTTTTGATGAACTATGGTTGCTTTTTCAATATCGTAAAAAACATTTTCAAAAACCTTTAAAATAGCATACTTAGCAAAGATACTAAGTTCACAAAAGTCAGTATTTATTCTGTGTATCATAACTAATTACTTTCATCTAAGAAGTAAAGTAAATATACAGAATATTATGATTTGTTTAACATTTATTTATAATAATATTAACATTTTTAAATCATTGTATTTCAAATAATTATATGTTTTAAATAAAAAAAGCGGCTTTAAAGCCGCTTTTTATTGTGTCTATTTTTATACTCTTAATTAGAAGAAAGTAATGCTAAGAATTTATCAAGGTTTGGAAGAATCACAATTCGTGTTCTTCTGTTTTTTGAATACGCTTCTTTGGTTTCTTCTTCAGTAAGTGGGTGAAAGCTACTTCTACCAGCTGCGATTAATTTTTCTGGTGCTACACCAAAGTCGTTTTGTAATTTTCTAATAACGGCTGTAGAACGTTTAACGCTTAACTCCCAGTTATCTTTAACATACGATCCTGGTTTTACAGTTTGAGAATCTGTGTGACCTTCAATCATTACTTCCATAGCAGGTTCACTGTTAATAACGCCAGCTAATCTTTCTAAAAGATTATCAGCTTTTGGGTTAACACGAGCACTACCAGAATTAAATAATAATTTATCTGAAACGGTAATCATTACAACAGTTTCGTCAATATCAATCTGAATATCATCTTCTTCCCCTTCACCAATTAAAGAGCTATCAAGATTTTTCTTTAAGTTATATGAAACGATTAGATTCATACTATCCTTTAAAGTTTTAGCTTGAGCTAATTCTTCTTGATCTACATTAGCCAATGCAGCTCTCATTTTTTCTTTATCCTTATTTGAAACTACAATATTATCTTCTAATTGTAAGCGGCTGTCGTTAGTATCTTTTAAAGATTGTATTTTGGAATTGTAATCTGCAACTCTGTCTTCAATTTTAGCATATTTAGCTTCAATTTCTTCTTTTTCAACTTGTGTTTTAGCTAGCTCTGAACGAGTTTCATTATAATCGTTCTGTAGTTCGACATACTTCTTTTTCGAAACACATGATGTAAATATGAATGCGCCCGAAAGTAAGGTTAGTGTGATTAACTTTTTCATTGTAATTAGTTTTAGGTTTATTGTTGGGACAAATATACGTGTAAACACGTATAACGATATAGTTAAGGTTTCCTATTGTTTTGTTAAAAAAACTTAAAATCAGAACATTAAAAAAACGGATACTACTGTACCCGTTTTGTTTTTAAGTGTTTAAATAGATATTAGTCTTCCTGTTTAGACGCCATTTGAAGTTTATTTTTTCCAAAATCCAACGTACGTATTGGAAAAGGAATGTTAACACCAGCTTCGTCAAAGTGTTGTTTAATTAGCTTAATAGCCTTATGCTGTGCAGCTAATTTTGGTTTTGGTTTTTTACTATCGATCCAAAACCTAGTAACAAAATTAATTGAGCTGTCACCAAATTCGGTAAAGAAAAAGTCTATCGCTTCTCCTTCTTGAGGTTTAAAGTTTTCAGTAATAACTTTTAAAACGATATCCTCTACTTTTTGTAAATCATCTTCATATCCCACACCACAACTAACATCTACTCTAGAACGTTCACTTAGTGAATAGTTAGTGAAAGGATTGTCAACAATTATAGAATTGGGTATGATAACATATTCGTTGTCTGTTTGACGAATGGTAACATTACGAAGACTAATTTCGGTAACATACCCTTTATGGTCTCCAGCCTCTACAAAGTCTCCAATTCTTATTTTTGGTAAAAAGGAAAGTAATAATCCAGAAAAGGTATTGCTTAGTGTTCCTTGTAGTGCTAAACCAATGGCTAAACCTACAACACCGGCACCAGCTAACACAGACGTCAACACTTTATTGAGGTCCATAACACCCAAAGCAATAAAGAAACCAATAATTACAATAACAGCAAAAACAATCTTACTGAGCATTTGTCTTATTGATTCTTCATTGATTTTTTTCAATAGAACCTTTTTAAATACTTTAGTAAGAATTTTTGCTAAAAAGTAAAAAACAACCATAACCAAAATGGCTACAGCAAAATTGGGTAACTTTAAAATGATGGCATCTAACCAGCCTCCTAATTTATCCCATAAGCCTGTAATTGCGTCGTTAACTGAAAATGTTTTCTCATCCATAGTCTATTGTAATTTTTTATTATTGAATTAAAGTAGCGAGGAAAGCATAAAGGTACCCAAAATCCAAAGGACTAAGGATAAAATGCCCCCTATGATTAAAAAATGCCTAAACTTATAAAACCCCATACCGTATATTAAAGTATTAGTTTGATACCCCATTGGGGTAAAAAAGCTAAAATTAGCTCCAAATAATACCGCTAATATAAAAGGCTTAAAAGGTAACTCCAAGCCGACAGCTACCGATATAGCAATAGGCGTCATAATAATAGCTGTAGCATTGTTGCTAATAACCCCACTCATTATCATTGTTATTAAGAAAATAAGCCCAATTATTATAATATTCGATTTCCCGCTTAAAACCATTAATAATTGATCTGATATCCATTGATCTGCACCGGTGTTATGTATCGCCACTCCTAATGGTATCATGCCTGCCAAAAGGAAAACAACTTGCCAATTAACACGATGATATACATCAGTTAGTTTAATGCAATTGGAGAGTAATAGTAATGCAACCCCCAATAATGAACTAATTAAAATAGTCAATAGTCCACTTGCAGCTAAACCTATTATTAATAACAATATACCAAAAGCTATGCTTTTTTTAAAATTATTCTTTTCCGTAGGAATTTCATGTTCTTGTAAAATAGCGACGTTTTCTAGTAATTCTAACCGAGGAATGTCCTGCTTGGGTATTTCCACTAATAATCTGTCTCCTGGTTTAAGCGCTATCTGTTTAATATCTTTTCTTATAAGTCTTTCTCTAGTATTTCTAATATTTTTTCTTTTTCTAATTGCTATGGGTGTAGCATTTTGAATGGATTGTCTTCTTATTTCCTTAAGTGACTTTCCAATTAATACAGAACCAGGAAGTATTAATAATTCGGCAAATCCCAAATTCTCTGGATTGTCTTTCTCTTCTTCTTCAACATCTTCAAGTTTATAAACTGTTTCACTTACATTTAAGCGTTCATGGATATCTAATCCTTTAAATTCGTTAAGACGCATTAGATTATCAAGGTTGCAGAGTAGTAGTAGTTTATCCCCTTTTTTAAGTGTCATATAACGCCCCGGAGCATTATTGGTTTGATTGTTTCTTGAAATTTTTAAAAGGGAAATATCTTCATTATTAAACAAGAAGGTATCTTCTATTTTCTTTCCGATAAGAGAAGAATTTTCAGTAACTACAACCGAAGTTACATAATTTTCAATTTTATATTCATCTTCAATCGTCTCTTTCTTTTCACCAGGTAACCATTTTGAAGCAATAGTTATTATTACGATTGAAACCGCTAAGAAAACAATACCGTAGAGGGAAAATTCAAAGAAAGAAAAGCGTTCGGCACCTAGATTCAAGGCTACGGAATTCACAATTAAGTTAGTAGAAGTTCCCATTAAAGTACAGCTCCCGCCTAATATTCCTGCAAATGATATAGGAAGTAGGAGTTTAGATTCAGGTAATTTGAATCGTTTAGATATTTCAGAAATTATCTTGATAAAAACAATCACTACAGCTGTAGTACTTATAAAAGCTGAAATCCCTGCCGTTATAAACATAAAAACAGGCAGCAGTATAATAAAAGGAAGAATATGAAGCTTTTTTAAAAAACGCGCGAGCGTAGATATCACCCCCGTATCTTCCATGCCGATGGCGACAATCATTAATGCGAGTACAGTAATAGTTGCTGTATTTGAAAAACCTGAAATTGCTTCTTCAGGGTTTACCAAACCACATATAGCTAAAGATACAATAATGAAGAGTGCAATTTTATCAACGGGAAAAACCTCGAAGGCAAAAAGCACGATGGTAATAAGCAAAATAGAAAAAACGAGTATAATTTCTATTGTCATATATCTTTAGTTGATTTACATAAAGATACATTTAGAAATTATACTCGCTTCTAAAATATTCTTAAAATATTATCCTAAATACTTTTTCAAGATATGACTCTTAGATTGTTGACGCAATCTACGAATCGCTTTTTCACGAATTTGACGAACACGCTCTCTACTTAAATCAAACGTATCACCAATTTCTTGTAAAGTCATTACTGGTTGTCCGCCTAGGCCAAAATTAAGTCTTACAACATCTGCCTCTCTTGGAGAAAGAGTATCTAAAGCACGATCAATCTCAATTCTAAGTGATTCGTGTATAAGTGACTTATCTGGGTTTGGGCTTTCACCAGAGCTAATAACATCATATAAGTTATTATCGTTTTCACCCTCTTGAAAAGGAGCATCCATCGATAAACTTTTATTAGAGTTTTTTAAAGAACTCTTTACTTTACGTACTGAAATATCTAACTCCTTTGCAATTTCTTCTGCGGTGGGTTTACGTTGGTGTACTTGCTCTAAGTGAATAGCAGCCTTATTTATTTTACTGATATCACCAATCTTGTTAAGTGGTAAACGAACTACACGAGCTTGTTCTGCAATTGCTTGTAGGATAGATTGTCTAATCCACCATACAGCGTATGAAATAAACTTGAAACCACGAGTTTCATCAAAACGTTTTGCAGCTTTAACCAAGCCAACATTTCCTTCATTTATAAGGTCTGAAAGACTTAACCCTTGATTTTGGTACTGTTTTGCTACCGAAATCACGAAACGAAGGTTAGAACGCGTTAGCTTTTCAAGGGCCGCTTGATCACCTTCTCGAATACGTTGTGCCAATTCTACCTCTTCTTCAGCGGTAATCATGTCTATTTTACTTACATCTTGTAAATAACTGTTTAAAGACTTTGTTTCCCTATTGGTAACCTGCTTCGTAATCTTTAGTTGTCTCATATATATAGCCTATGTTTAATTTTAATAACAGGGCATGATAAGGCTTAGAATCCATAAATCCAAATTCTTAACACCTTTTGTTAAATATTATGCCGAAAAGGACTAAAATAAGTACATTCAAGCTAAAATAAAGTCATGAAAAAATATATTTCAAGCTTATTTGCGGCATTAATGTTCTTCATTTCAAAGGCAGAAGCGCAAATTCCGAAAGAAGTTCCGCATCCGGATAATAATAAACCATTAGATTTATCAAGTCCCGCCGACATTATAATTTATATTGTAATCCCTGTGGTTTTTATAATATTGTTCTTCGTTTGGCGCAGTAGGCGAAAAAAGAAGAACAAATAATTAGTCGAAAGTTAGTCGCAAAAATAACACGTATTTTACAAGTTTAGTATAAAAAATTAATTTTTATGAAAAAAAATGTATTAGGAAATACAATCTTAAAGATTTCACCGATAATTTTTGGAGGAAATGTTTTCGGTTGGACCTTAAACGAAAAAGAATCTTTTGAAATGCTCGATGCCATAACCGAATTGGGCATTAATTGCATAGATACGGCCGATGTTTACTCACGTTGGATTGATGGCAATTCAGGTGGCGAGTCTGAAAAAATCATTGGAAAATGGATGAAAGAACGCGGAAACCGAAAAGATATCATTCTTTGTACCAAAACCGGAATGGATATTGGGCAAGGCGGTATTGATATTTCAGAAAAACATATTAAAAAATCAATTGACAATTCATTAAACCGTCTGCAAACCGACTATGTTAATTTGTACTATGCTCACAAAGATGACGAAACAACACCTCCTGAAGAAACGTTAGGAGCCTTTAAAGACTTAATTGCCGAAAAAAAAGTACAATATATAGGTGCTTCAAATTTTTCGGCAGAACGATTACGTAAATCCTTAGAAGTATCAAGAGTAAATGATTTACCAGCTTACTCTGTTTTTCAACCAGAATATAATCTGTTAGAACGTTCTAAGTTTGAAGGAGGCATAGAAACAATTTGTGAAGAAGTGAATCTTGGTGTCGCAACATATTTTTCTTTAGCAAGTGGATTACTTACAGGTAAATATACTTCTGAAAAAGATATTGAAAACTCCAGCAGAGCAAGTTATGTAAAGAAACACTGGAATGAAAAAACTAAAAAGATAATCCAGACTGTAAATACTATAGCAAAAAATCATAAAGTATCTCCTGCCGCTGTTGCAATATCTTGGGTATTACACAGGCCAGCCGTATCGGCTCCTATTGTAAGTGCAACAAAAAAAGAACATCTTACAGCTTTTAAAGAAGCAGCCATCTTGGAGCTCACTATTACAGAAATAGAAACTTTAAACAATGTGAGTGCTTAATTTCTGTTTTTTTTAAGAAAATGATTTGTACGCTTGTATATCTTTGGCGTGCTTATTGTTTATCTATTTCAAGAAATTTATGGCGACTATGAGATTTATTTTGGTATTTATATGTATTGGTTTCACGACCTTTTATTGCGTGGGACAAATTGACAATCAGAATACAAGTGTACGTTTTGAATCTATTGATAACACTCCAGATGACACTCCAACAGGACTTGAGCTTCCAGATCTCGATACCCCGAGCCTTACCAATCCAAGAAAACCAAATGATGAAAACCCAGGTTTAGGAGAAGAAGACCCTGATATTGACTTTAATACAGATGATGGTTTGTTGGACTATAAAACCGATGAAGCTCCAAAATATTTTAAGAAAAAAGACAAACCCGTTTTGGCTTCTTATTTACAAGACCAAAAATTAGGGGACGTTAAAACCAATGGGGAGTTTGTAAACGTTATGTGTCGCGATCACGAATTTGTTGATGGTGATCGCATTCGAGTATTTGTCAATGATGATGTAGTACGGTCAGATATTTCTTTAACGTCTTCATTTACAACAATAAAGTTACCGTTACAAAAAGGAATTAACACCGTAGTCTTTGAAGCATTAAATCAAGGAACTTCAGGTCCTAACACAGCCGAATTGCACGTTTATGATGACAAGGCTCAATTGATTTCAGCAAAAGAGTGGAATTTAGGCACCGGTTACCAAGCTTCTTTCATAGTTATTAAAGAATAATAATTTTCTGAAGTATCTTTACTTCTGAAAAAAATAAAAAATATGCTTACAGATTTTAAAAACTTACCAGGTGATTCTCGTATCTGGATATATCAAACCAATCGTAAATTTACCGACGAAGAAATAGCTGAAATTGAACCAAAAACAGCTTCATTTTTAAAAGAATGGACCGCTCATGGTTCCGATTTACAAGCTGGTTTTGAAATTAAACATAATCGGTTTATAGTTATAGGTTTAAATCAATCGATAGCTTCGGCATCAGGCTGTAGTATTGATGCTTCTGTTCATTTTATTCAATCCTTGGAAAAAGAATACGATGTCGATTTAATGGATAAAATGAATGTTACTTTTTATTCTGGCGATTATATAGCTCATAAACCGCTTTCCGATTTCAGAAAAATGGCTAAAAGTAAATCAGTTTCTAAAAACACGATTGTCTTTAATAATTTAGTCAATACTAAAGAGGAATATTTGGAGAATTGGGAAGTGCCTGCAAAAGAGTCTTGGCACAATCGTTTTTTATCATAGTTTTAGTACTTTCGGTTTATGAAAAAATTGCTTTTAACCTCACTGCTTACATTACTTTTTACATCCGCTTATAGCCAGCAAATCAATCCATTGATTATAAAAGAAGACTTTGAGAATCAAAAGAAATGGGTGGATAGTATTTATGGTAATATGTCGTTACAAGAAAAAATTGGTCAATTATTTATGGTCGATGTTTTTTCGAGTGCACCAAAAGCTAAAATTGATAAAGTAAAAAGCCTAATAAACAACCAATATATTGGTGGTGTTATATTTTCAAAAGGAGGTCCTAAAAGGCAAGCAAAATTAAATAACGAGTTTCAAGAACTTTCAAAAACACCTTTACTTATTGGTATGGACGCCGAATGGGGACTCGCTATGCGACTTGACACAACGTTCGCATACCCTTGGAACATGACTTTGGGAGCTATTGAAGATAACGATATTGTTCGCCAAGTTGGAAAACGAATAGGAGAGCAAAGTAAACGATTAGGAGTACATATAAACTTTGCGCCCGTGGTAGATATTAATACCAATCCTAACAATCCTATTATCGGTAACCGCTCGTTTGGAGAAGACAAGGGGAATGTAACTGAAAAAGCTTTAGCTTTTATGAAAGGTTTTCATCAAGCAGGTATTTTGGGTAGTGCGAAACATTTTCCCGGCCATGGTGATACCGAAGACGATTCGCACAAAGTATTACCTACTATAGACCATACTCGTGAGCGAATTGACAGTATTGAATTATATCCATACAGAGAGTTAATTAAAGAAGGGTTGAACAGTGTGATGGTAGCCCATTTAAATGTTCCAGCGCTAGAGGATAAATTGAATTTTCCGTCGTCACTATCAAAAACAGTTGTAACCGATATATTAAAAGGAGAACTCGGCTTTAATGGTTTAATATTTACCGATGCTTTAAATATGCGAGGTGTTGCCAATTTTGATAAACCTGGAGAGATAGACCTTGCAGCTTTTTTGGCAGGAAATGATGTGTTGCTTATTTCTGAAGACATTCCGAAAGCTCACGCCTTATTGGTTAACGCATATAGAGAAGGGGCTATTACTGAAGAGCGCTTAGCACATTCCGTTAAAAAAATTATGTACGCCAAATACAAGGTAGGCTTAAACGATTACCAACCTGTTGACACTACTTATTTGGTTGAAGAGTTAAACACTGTAAATGACGATGCTTTATACGAAAAAGCGATGGAAAATGCTTTAACCGTGCTTAAAAATGACAAAGCAACGTTACCTATTAAAGACCTACAGAAAAAGAAAATCGCATATGTAAATTTTGGTGATGAATCAGGAAAACCTTTCTTAGAAGAACTTCGGAAATATGCCAAAATAGATTGGGTAAAAGCGAATAACTTAGATGGCTATGTGCAAAAGCTGAAAGATTATAATTATGTAGTTATTGGTTTCCATAAAAGCAATGAAAACCCTTGGAAGGGTTACAAGTTTACTGAAAAAGAATTAGTGTGGATATACGAAATTGCTCGAACTAACACGGTTATTTTAGATGTATTTGCGAGACCTTATGCACTTTCAGATCTTAAAACAGCTGCTAATTTTGAAGGAGTAATTTTATCATATCAAAATAGTGAGGTTTCGCAGCAACTTTCTGCACAATTAATATTTGGAGCCAGAGAGGCAAATGGAAAGTTACCGGTAACATTAGGAGAATCATTTCCGCTTAATACACATTTTAAAACAAAATCCTTAAAACGCCTACAATACGGAACACCTGAAAGTGTAGGGGTAAACAGTTATAAGCTTAAAAAAATAGATTCTTTAGCACAAGTTGGGTTGTGGAGCAATATGATGCCTGGAGCCCAAATATTAGTAGCTAGAAAAGGAAAGGTAATCTATAATAAGACGTTTGGGCATCAAACCCAGCAAAAGAAGAGCGCTATTAAAGATAGTAATATGTACGACGTGGCGTCACTTACAAAGATTTTAGCCACGTTGCCTATGGTAATGAATTTATTTGATCAAGGTGTGCTTACTATGGATACTACCTTGGGCGAAATGCTTCCGGAGTATAAAAATTCAAACAAAGCTAATGTCACACTCAAAGAAATGCTGTCACATTATGCCCGCCTTAAAGCGTGGATTCCGTTTTATACCCATACATTAGATACCATTACTAATAAGCCGGCTGCTAAATATTATAGTACGACAGCAACTGAAAAGTTTAATGTGGAGGTCGCCGAGGATCTTTACATGCGCCGTGATTACCAAGACAGTATTTTTAAAATAATTAAGGATAGTGAGTTAAGACCGGTCAAAGGCTATAAGTACAGCGATTTACCTTATTATATTTTGAAAAAATATTTAGAAGAATTTTATGGTGCTCCTCTAGAAAGGCTCGTGCAACGTAACTACTATGAATCATTAGGAGCGAATCATACTACATATTTGCCATTAAATAAATTTCCAAAAAGCAACATTGTTCCTACGGAAGAAGATAACACATTCCGTATGCAAAAAGTACAAGGTTACGTTCATGACCAAGGAGCTGCAATGTTAGGTGGCGTAAGTGGTCATGCTGGTTTATTCAGTACCTCTAACGATATTGCCAAAATCATGCAAATGTACCTATGGAAAGGATTTTACGGCGGAACCCGTTATTTTAAGCCTGAAACTTTAGATGCTTTTAATACCTGCTATTATTGTGAGGACGATGTAAGGCGAGGAGTAGGTTTCGATAAACCCCAATTGGGCGATGTTGGACCAACTTGTGGGTGTGTTTCCATGACAAGTTTTGGACATAGCGGATTTACAGGAACGTTTGCTTGGGCAGATCCCGACTTGGAAATAGTTTATATATTTTTATCTAACAGAACGTACCCTGATTCCCGAAATAGAAAGTTGATAAGTAGTAATTTGCGTACCAAAATACAGCAAGCTATTTATGATGCCATTGATTATTAAATAAGAAAAGTAAATTATGAAAATAGCCATTGTATGTTACCCAACTTTTGGCGGTAGTGGTGTTGTTGCTACCGAATTGGGCATTGCCTTATCCGAAAGAGGTCATGAAGTTCACTTTGTAACTTATAAACAACCAGTTCGATTAGAGCTACTTTCAAAAAAAATATTCTTTCACGAAGTGTCAGTACCAGACTATCCCTTGTTTCATTATCAACCTTACGAATTGGCACTTTCTAGTAAATTGGTCGATACGGTTAAGCTGCATAACATAGACTTATTACACGTACATTATGCTATTCCGCATGCTTATGCAGGATATATGGCTAAAAAAATGCTAGAAGAAGAAGGGATTTTCTTGCCTATGGTTACTACCTTACATGGTACAGATATAACCTTAGTAGGAAATCACGAGTTTTATAAACCTGCCGTTACATTCAGTATCAATAAAAGTGATGTGGTTACATCGGTTTCACAAAGCTTAAAAGACGATACTAACCGTCTTTTTACTGTTGAAGATGATATTAAGGTAGTTCCTAACTTTATAGATATAGCAAAGCATAACCCTTCATTTACCGATTGCCAACGAGAATTAATGGCAGAACCAGAAGAACGTATTATAACACACGTTAGTAACTTACGAACGGTAAAAAGAGTAGCCGATGTTATTGAGGTGTTTGACCGTATTCAGAAAGAAATTCCTGCGAAATTATTAATGGTTGGGGAAGGTCCCGAAAAAGAAGCTTGTGAAGAACTTTGTATTGAAAAAGGAATAAAAAATCAGGTCGTTTTCTTAGGTAATAGTAGTGAAGTAGGTAAAATTTTGTGTTTTAGCGACTTGTTTTTATTGCCTTCGGAAAAAGAAAGCTTTGGTCTGGCAGCTTTAGAAGCAATGGCCAGTGGTGTTCCTGTTATTTCAAGTAATGCCGGCGGACTTCCAGAGGTTAATAAAAATGGAGTGAGTGGTTATTTAAGTGACGTTGGTAACGTAGATGAAATGGCTAAAAATGCCGTCTCAATACTTTCTTCTGAAGAAACTCTTGCAAAATTTAAAAAACAGGCTCGAGAAACTGCCAAAACCTTCGATACTAAAAATATTGTACCTTTATACGAAGCAGTTTATGAGCAAGCTGTAAAAATGATCGTGTAAAGCACCCGCAGTCAATTGATTCATAAAAATCTATAGAGATGAAAATACTCTTACTATCTATTGTAATATTATTCTCTGCCTGTAAAGGTGGTCAATCACCTCAGGATGAAACATCTAATAATGTTCCTTTTCAAGTGTTGGTTTCGTCATCACAAAGTAACATTGAAGAACCACAGCGTAAAATCATTAAAGACCAAGAAGAGCTACAAACTCTTTTTGCTGAAATTAATAAAACTAGAAAACCAGGAATCCCCATACCTGAAGTTGATTTTAATAAAGAAATTTTAGCTTTTGTGAATCTTGGACAAACCTCTACAGGAGGTTTTACTGTTGCTGTAAAAAACATTGAAAAAACAGAAGATGAAGTGATTATTCATATTGGTGGCACTTCCCCTAAACCTAAAGATAATGTTACTATGGCGCTCACAACTCCTTTTACACTTGTGAAGCTCAACAAACAGAACTTACCAATAGTTTTTGACAAATAGTCATTTCGACTGGAAGAAAGCACGTCCTACTTAACACATTCTGTTAGTCGCAAATTGTTTGGTGTATTATGTTTTTTTATTTTGCTTTTAGCTTTCCTCTCAAGTGTAATTTTTCGTTGTACCTGTATCGGAATGACAAATTCACTAATAATAACGTTCAATAAATTCCATGGCATTACCGTGAAGCACACGTTCTACAATTGCTTCGCCGGTAATTCTATTAAAGTCCTTTAAATTGTTTCGATTTTTGGACATATATGTGTCGGCATGTTTAACTAGCTCATCAGCCAGGTCGCGAATGTTTTCAGCGGTCCAAATACCTTTTAAAGGGTTGATAATTCCATCAAAATCGCTACCAATACATTGTATGCCCCAACAGAACAAACCTTCTTTGTCCAAAACTTCAGCCACATGTTCCACTTGTCGCCAAACCAATAACGATTTTTTTTGAAGCTGTTTCCGTTTATTCGGTAAGTATATTTTAGATTCTTTAATCGCTTTGGGGCTTCCTATACGTCTTTCGTCTAACTGTATGCCAAAAATTCCATTGCTCCTTGCTATTCGTATAAATTCAGTATCAAAAAAATTAATATCTATTTGGTTGAAATATTCAGCTCGTTCCGGATAATCTGTTTTGTTTTTCTCTACTAAAGAGCGATATCCATTGGCTGCTCCGTGGCTAGCGATTACAGGTATATTTTCAGTGTTAAAAGTAGTGTCTAGCAAACCATAATATGTTTTCCGGGAATCCTCGCTCATATGTTTTACATCAATTGGAATACGCTTGCCATTGGTGTTGTCTAATAATAGCTCAATTACTTCAAAACCCAAAGGAGTAATACCTGTGTTGAGGCCTCGTTTTTGGTTATCCTCTAACGCCCCGATGCTAATACTTTTTGCATGTCCACACAATTCGTTATAAAAATGATGTGCCAAGGTAAGAAACAAAGGTCGATGTTCCCATTGCTTTACTTTTTTTACGTTTTCTTTTACTTCAGTAGGGTTTGCGGTATTTACATCCATCTTTAAACCTGTATTGAATGCATGCCCGCCTTCAATACTGATTATTATATTGATAATTTTTTTAGTATCGGTTTCTAGTTGCTTATTGGCTTCAATTTCTGTATAACTGTTCACAATTCGATAGGTATAGAAAATGCCATCAATTTTTTCAACTTGATTGTCCAATTGTAGGAGAAAGTTATATTCTGAAAGCAAATCTTCAAAATAATTGTTTTGGCTTAAAACATAATCAATCCGGCTTTGGCTAATACTGGCTGCGAGGTTTACCAAAACATCGGTCAAGCCTTTCCATCCCCATATTCTTCGGCTTAAAAAGTGTTTTTCAAAAGGGTAGAGGCTTACGATGACTGTTTTAGTCCGCGCTTTTGCCAAGGCAGTCATATCGGTTTGTGTAAACTTTGTAAGAGTGACAATACGGTTTATAAGCTTTTCAAAAAAGTTTGGCGGACTGTAATGCCAAATAGAGTTTTTCCGCCCAGAATTGAGTGGATTTTGCTTTTGCGGATTGTATTTAAAGCTTTTACTATAGGGTTTTAAGGAAGGATGGCAATGGATGTCTGTATAGTGAGTTTCCATGATTGGTTTGTATCGTGTTGTATTCCATAAAGTTACTTAACATATTCTAAAACAGAAAGGGGTTTTATCCTGAAATTTGACATAAAAAAACCCTCGCTACTAACAAGGGTTAAATTTTCTATGTTTTATGCTGTCTAGAATTGGTAGCGAACGCCCAAAGCAATGTCAAAATCTACATCGTCGTTGTAATCGCCAAAACCGAATTCTGGTCTAAAGTCTAAAGACAATAATAATGGAATATCAAAATTATACTCTATACCAATATCCCCTGCTATGAATAAGTAGGTTTCAGAATCATCAAATCTATCATCATTATCAAAAAAATCATCGTCATAATCTACACTAGCAATACCTGCACCAGGACCTGCATACCAGTTAAAACCACCGTCAATGTTCCATACCCATTGGTACAAACCAGTTAGTTTAAAGGCATCAAAATCATTATTGCTTCTCCAGCCTAAACCTAACTCCAAACGGTTGTTGTCGCTAAGCGCACGCTGGTAGTTAACTTCGGGTCCGAAACCATCACTACCACCAAGACGTAGACCAATTGCATTGTCGGCTATTTCTTGTGCATTAGCAGAAAAAGAAAAGGCTCCAATAGCTATTAAAATCAATACAAGTTTCTTCATAATTGTTGTTTTATAATGTTAATTAAACAAATGTAGGTTGATTAAGTGCACGTATGTGTTAACGCGTTCCTAACTTTAAAACCGTATTTTAGAAAGTTTTGTTAAAGAAGAAGAGGTTGTTTTTTTACATTTACAGAAACCTATGAAAAAAAAGCTTTCCCTTTTTAAAGATACTTTTGAAGGTGATTTCCATTTTGATAACCTTCATAAATTAATCTATGCCACCGATGCTTCGGTATATCGTAAGATTCCGCTAGCAGTAGCTTTTCCGAAGACGGAGCATGCCATTAAACAGTTAATTGAGTTTGCTCAAGAAAACAATACTTCGCTTATTCCACGAACAGCGGGAACTTCTTTGGCAGGGCAATGTGTGGGTGATGGAATTGTGGTAGATGTTTCTAAATATTTTACTAATATACTTTCAGTAGATACTCAAAATAAGACGGTAACCGTCCAGCCAGGCATTATTCGGGATGAATTGAACACTTATTTAAAACAATACGGTCTTTTTTTTGGTCCCAATACATCAACATCCAATCGATGCATGATCGGTGGAATGGTAGGTAATAATAGTAGCGGAACAACATCTATTCAATACGGGGTTACGCGTGATAAAGTGTTGCAGTTAAAAACAATTTTGGCAAATGGTGAAACGTCAGTTTTTAATTCAATATCTAAAGAGAGATTTCTTCAGAAAATAAAAGAAGATAGCTTTGAAGGAACTATTTATAAAACCCTTTATTCTGAATTAGCTTCGGAAGCAACTCGTGCGGAAATTAAACGACAATTCCCAAAGCCCGAAATACACCGTAGAAACACAGGCTATGCTGTTGATGGATTAATAGATACTGAAATATTTGATGAAACTTCTTCGGAAGAAATAAATCTCTGTAAAATACTCTGCGGAAGTGAAGGAACCCTCGCTTTTACGACTGAAATCACGCTTCAATTAGACGATTTGCCGCCCCAATATACTGCAATGGTGGTGTCGCAATACAACAGCCTTGAGAATTGCCTAAATGATGTTTCAGTGGCTATGCAGCACAACCTGCATACGTGCGAAATGATGGACGATGTTATTTTAAACTGTACCAAACACAGTAAAAAGTATGAACCCTATCGTTTTTTTGTAGAAGGAGAGCCTAAAGCCCTTTTGATGCTTGAGTTAAAAGCTGATACGGTTGAAGATCTTGAGCGGCAAACGAAAGCTTTGTTAAAATCTCTTTCAGGTTCAGGTTTAGGTTATACAATGCCTGTTTTAGAAGGGAAAGAAATAGGCATGGCGCTAGAACTCCGAAAAGCCGGACTTGGCTTGCTAGGGAATATGGTAGGCGATAAAAAAGCCGTGGCGTGTATTGAGGATACCGCAGTAGCGTTAGAGAATTTGCCCAATTATATAGCCGATTTTACAGCATTAATGCAGCAATATGACCAAAAAGCAGTGTATTATGCCCATGCTGGGGCGGGAGAGTTGCATTTACGGCCTATTTTAAATTTGAAGGATGGGGAAGGAGTTGCTTATTTTAGAAAGATTACGACCGATGTTGCTAAGTTGACCAAAAAGTACAAAGGCTCTTTTTCAGGCGAACATGGCGACGGAATTGTACGAGCCGAGTTTTTAGAAATGCTCATTGGTGAGCAAAATTTTTCTCTTCTGAAAAATATAAAAAACGCCTTCGATCCAAATAATATTTTCAATCCAGGGAAAATAACCGATGCCTGGAATATGGACGAATCACTTCGATATGAAATAGATAGAGAAGAACCAGAAATTGAAACGATTTTAGATTTTTCAGATAGTGAAGGTATTCTTCGTTTAGCTGAAAAGTGCAACGGGAGTGGTGATTGCCGTAAAACAGCCGAAACTGCTGGAGCGATGTGTCCCAGTTATCACGCGACTAAAAATGAAAAAGAAACCACAAGAGCCCGAGCTAATATGTTGCGCGAGGTCTTAACTAATAATACTTCTGCAAATAAATTTAACAGCGAGGAACTAAAAGAGGTTCTTGATCTTTGTATTAGTTGCAAAGCCTGCGGAAATGAATGCCCCAGTAATGTGGATATGGCCACAGCAAAAGCAGAGTTTTTATATCAATATAATAAAGCGAACGGTGTTTCACTATCCAATAAATTGTTTGCAAAAAGTAGCCGATTGAACAAAATGGGAGCACGGTTTCCGAAGCTAACAAATGCGGTTTATAAAAATGAATTTACTTCAAAAATAATAAAAAAAGTAAGTGGTGTGGCTTCGGAAAGAAGCTTACCCCTTGTTTCAAGTAAAAGTTTTAGTAAAATATTTCAATCAATAGAAAATCAATTAAATATAGATAATAAAGAAGTTATCTTGTTTGTGGATGAATTTAGTAATTACCTAGATGCTGAGATTGCTGAAGATGCGTATGATTTACTAACTGGATTAGGATATAAAGTGGCGGTTATTGATCATTTGGACAGTGCAAGAGCCTTGATAAGCAAAGGTTTTTTAAAAGAGGCAAAAGTTGAAGTGAATAAAAATATTGATTATTTAAAAAATGTTGTTTCAGAAGAAATACCAATGCTCGGTATTGAACCTTCAGCTATCTTAGGTTTTCGGGATGAATATCTTCGTTTGACTGATGATTTGGATTCGGCAAAAGAAATTTCAAAAAACAGCTTTTTAGTGGAAGAATTTCTAACTTCAGAAATTAAACTAGGGAATATAACCGCAGGTCAATTTACTTCCGAAGTCAAGAGTATTAAAATTCATAATCACTGTCATCAAAAGTCACTGAGTAACCAAAAAATCACATTCGATTTACTGAATTTGCCTAAAAACTATAAACCAACAATTATCACGTCGGGTTGTTGCGGCATGGCAGGTAGCTTTGGATATGAAAAAAAACATTACGAAGTAAGTATGCAAATTGGCGAGTTAAAGCTATTTCCTTCAGTTAGGAAAGCTACAAAAGACACCATTATTGCTGCTAATGGCACAAGCTGCAGACATCAAATAAAAGATGGAACAGGCGTGCAAGCCTTACATCCGGTTACTATATTAAAGCAAGCCCTTACTCATGAATAAAAGCTGATAGAAACTCAGGGTAGGCCTCTGTATCATCGTCGGTAATTTCATCTAGAACCGGTTTTAAAAACGGGTTCTTTTCACCGTGCTTGTATAACATCCAACGTTCGTTATTATACTCTAAAGCGGTTAAATTTTCAATCCAATCGCCGCTATTTAGATACGTACAACTCCCTTTACTGTTTGTCACTTTTTTTATGACAGGCTGGTGTATATGGCCACAAGCAACAAAATCGTACCCTTCATCGATGGCAAGATCGGTTGCAGTGGTTTCAAAATCACTTATAAACTTAATGGCACCTTTTACACTGTTTTTTATTTTTTTGGAAAGCGAATATTTGTCTTTACCAAATTTTGCCAAACAGTGATTTACAAAGCGGTTAAATAGGATTAGTAAATCGTATCCCCAACCACCTAATTTAGCAATCCATTTGGTGTGTTGAATAGAAGCATCGAATACATCACCGTGAAAAAACCAAGCCTTTTTTCCGTCGATATTTAAAATAAGCTTATCCAATATTTGAATGTTCCCCATCTTGGTGTCACTGAAGCGTCGTAACTTTTCATCGTGATTCCCTGTTAAATAATACACTTTGGTACCTTTTGTGGCTAAAGCAATTATTTTTTTAATAACCTGTAAATGGGCTTTTGGAAAATAGCGTTTTCTGAATTGCCAAATATCGATAATATCACCATTAAGAATTAATTTCTTAGGCTTTACAGAATTCAAATAGTGTAATACTTCCTTGGCGTGGCAGCCATACGTACCCAAATGAATGTCTGATAATACAACAATTTCTACTTTTCTTTTCAAGAGGTCAATTTGGGATACAAAGATTTTCAAATTTGTCAATATTCTCATTAAGACAAGGTTACCAATAGTTGGTGAAATGGTTATGCATTATAGCTTGTGTTTTTAAATTATTAAGAAGAACGTTTGTTTTTAAGTTTCAGTTGTAAGATTTACATTTGTTAAAAACATTTGAACCCATCCTTATGAAAAGAGTATTTTGCTTGTTATTTTTCAGTATATTGATCTATTCCTGTTCCTCTGATGAGGAAGCAATTAAAGAAGAGAAAGATATATCAAGAAAATTAATCGAAAGTCTTTCTTTTGATAATGAAACAAGTGTTGATAGTCTGTATTATAATGAAAGCAACAAACTAATTTTAAAAGAAGAATATATTGACATAGAACAATTAGACTATGCTACACATTACCAATACGATTCAGATGATAACTTGATAAAAACCTATAGAATTCATTCTACCTCTAATATTCCAATAGTAGAAGTTAATTACACTTATTATTCTAACGGTACTTTAAAATCTAGAAATTATATTGGCTATGATTTAAATTATACGGACCACTTTGAGTATGAATCTAATGTCATTATCCTCAACCGTAATCAAGGTAATGAAATTCGAATTAACCTAGATTCAGATAATAAAATATTGTCCGCTGAAAGAAAAGACATTAATAATGAATTCTATACTTTTAAAGAATATATTTATAAGGGCGAAAATATTACTGAAATTAATATTAATGAAAATTCTCAAAATATATCATATTCTTTTGAATATGATAATAAGAATAATCCATTTGTTGTGTTCGACCATAATTTGCCGAACAATTTGAGTATAAAAAAGATTGAGGCTGTTATTCTCAACTCTAATTACCCCTTTATTACAATTGGCGATGATGATAATTATTTTGGATTTTTAAACAAAAACAATGTTGTTTCTTGCTCGGGAAATAGTTCTAATAACTATAGTTATATTTATGATTCCGATAATTACCCTGAACAAATCAATTATAACTTTTTGTCCAATCCAGACTCTTTGATTATTACATATTATTAAAATAACGCTTGTAAACACCGTATAAAATTAATTGCTACTGCAAGTCTATTTTCAAAAATCTTCAGGGATTTTTTATTCGGTTTGTACTTGCAAAATTAGATGCTTAAAAGACACAATTAAATTTATACAAACACGCTAAAAACAGAATATGGCAGGCAATTCCTTCGGAAACATTTTTAAGCTTACCACTTTTGGCGAATCGCACGGCGAAGCCTTAGGCGGAATTATTGATGGATGCCCAGCAGGGTTATCAATAAATCTAGATGCTATTGAAGCAGAAATGCAACGGCGAAAACCGGGTCAATCTTCTATTGTTACACAACGAAAAGAACCTGATACTGTAAAATTTCTCAGTGGTATTTTTGAAGGAAAAACCACGGGAACACCTATTGGCTTTATTATTGAAAATACCAATCAGAAATCCAAAGACTACTCACATATAAAAGATACCTACCGGCCATCGCATGCAGATTATACCTATGATAAAAAGTATGGCAATCGTGATTATAGAGGAGGAGGACGTTCTTCAGCCAGAGAAACCGCATGTAGAGTGGCTGCTGGAGCAATAGCAAAGCAGCTTTTAAAAGATATTAAAATAACAGCCTATGTATCTGCTGTTGGCGAATTGTCTCTTCAGAAAAAATATTCAGAAGTCAACTTCAACGAAATAGAAAACAATCCTGTTCGCTGTGCAGATGCTGATATGGCTTCAAAAATGGAGACGTATATTAAAGAAATTAGAAAACAAGGCGATACCGTTGGAGGGCAGGTAACGTGTGTCATTGAGAATATTCCTGTTGGTCTAGGCGAGCCTGTTTTTGATAAACTACATGCTCAATTAGGTAAAGCGATGCTTTCCATAAATGCCGTGAAAGGTTTTGAATATGGAAGTGGCTTTGGAGGAACGAAAATGAAAGGAAGTGAACATAATGATTTGTTTAACAAAGACGGAAGCACCAAAACCAATTATAGTGGTGGTGTTCAAGGAGGAATAAGCAATGGCGAACCTATCTATTTCAATGTTGCTTTTAAACCTGTCGCCACAATTATGCAGAAACAGCAAACTATTAATAGTGAAGGAGAGCAGGTTAACATGCAGGGAAAAGGGCGTCACGATCCGTGTGTAGTACCTCGTGCAGTACCTATAGTAGAAGCGATGGCAGCATTAGTATTAGCAGATTTTTGGCTGCTGAACAAAGTCGCCAAACTCTAAAAGATTATCTGTATATTACGAAACATCAAAATAAAAGAACAATAGCATTACATATATGAAGAAACTGGCTTTACACTGGCAAATTTTATTAGGAATGGCGCTTGGGGTAGTTTTTGCCCTTTTATTAACCAATTTTGGCTGGGGACCTGGCTTTATTGAAGATTGGATAAAACCTTTCGGAACCATTTTTATAAATGCTTTAAAGTTAATAGCTGTACCATTAATACTTGCTTCACTAATTAAAGGTGTTTCCGACTTAAAAGATATTTCCAGTCTATCACAAATGGGGTTGCGTACCATTGTAACCTATGTAATTACAACTGTAATTGCCGTATCTATTGGCCTAGGGGTTGTTAATTTGGTAAAACCAGGAAAAACTATAACTGAAGAAACTCGTTCTGAATTAGTAGAAGCTTATGGGGGCGAAGCCGAAATGAAACGTCAAGATGCTCAGCGTCAAAAAGATGCGGGGCCTTTACAAGCTTTGGTAGATTTAGTGCCTGATAATATAATTGGGGCTTCTTCAAGTAACCGAAATATGCTTCAAGTAATCTTTTTTGCTATTTTCTTCGGAATTGGACTGATATTGATTCCCGAAAAAACAGCACAACCCGTAAAAGATTTTTTTGATGGCTTTAATGAAGTCATCCTCAAAATGATAGATCTTATTATGCTTGCCGCACCATATGGCGTATTTGCCTTATTGGCAGCTTTAGTAGTCGAAGCTCCAAGTGCTGACCTATTTGCTGCATTAGGAATGTACGCACTATGTGTAGTAGGAGGACTGGCTTTAATGATTGGTGTTTATATTCTATTAGTATGGATATTTACAAAACATACCCCAAAGAGCTTTCTCAACGGAATTGGCCCTGCTCAATTATTAGCATTTTCTACAAGTTCAAGTGCTGCAACTTTACCGGTTACTATGGAACGGGTAGAAGAGCATTTAGGAGTAAAGCGTGAGGTTACCAGTTTTGTGTTACCAATTGGTGCAACTATCAATATGGACGGAACTAGTTTATATCAAGCTGTGGCAGCAGTGTTTATAGCACAAGCATTTGGTATGGATCTCTCTTTTGGAACTCAGTTAGGGATTATTGCAACAGCCACGTTGGCTTCAATAGGTTCAGCAGCAGTTCCGGGTGCCGGGATGGTAATGTTGGTTATTGTATTGGCCCAAGCGGGCATCCCCGAAGCAGGATTAGCTTTAATCTTTGCCATTGACAGACCATTAGATATGTGCCGTACCACGGTAAATGTAACAGGTGATGCTGCCGTTTCTATGATGGTGGCAAAATCACAAGGAAAACTAGGAAATCCTATTGTAAAAGATTGGGATGATAATTATAAGAAATAGTTAAGAGATATTTTCTAAACATAATATTTAGATAATTTTTAAAAACGGGGATTGCTATACTTTAGCAGTCCCCGTTTTATTATAACAGACTTAACCTAGGCTAGTATTTAAACTAACTAAAGTAAAGTGTAAATGAAAAAATTAATTATTCTAAATGTAGTATTATTAATTGCACTACCAATTTATTCTCAAGTTGGTATTAATACAACTTCACCGAGTACTGCTTCAGTATTAGATGTAGAAAGTTCTAACGATGGAGTCAATTATGGCGGATTTCTTCCTCCTAGAGTAAATGCAGCTGGAAGAGCTGATATTGCTTTAAAGGCTACCGCTACAGATGATGGTTTATTAATTTTTTTTGAAGATACTCGCTGTTTGCAAACCTGGAATGGGGTTGAGAGTACTTGGGAAAACGTCTATTGTATGACGGGTCACTCTTCAGGCCCTATTTTATTAGGTATTCAAGACTTTGAAACAACGCCTGCAAGTCCAGTATTACCAATCTCAATTAATACTGCCGGAAGTTATCAAGCAGGTAATGGAACTAGTCCTAACACTAATACTTACATTGATGGTAGAAGCTATGGCGTTATTAATGGAGATGCAGATATAGATTTTGGTCCAGTAGACGCTTCATCTTATACAACAGCAAGTCTAAAATTTCGACTAGCATCTTTTTCTTTAAACTCCACTAGCAATGGAGCTGATGTTTCAGATTATGTTGATGTTTATATTAGTACAGATGGCGGAACTACTTTTTCTTATGAAATGGAGATAAATGGTAGTAGTAATGCTAAATATGATTTTTCAGCTACAGGGTCTAACTCAATTGCATATGATGGTAATAACTCCGCTATTTCTACAACGACACCTACGGGAAGTTCAGGTATCTCTTATGTAGAAATAACCGGAATACCAAACTCAATGAATTTAGTTGTAGGAATTGTTTTAAGTAATAATCACTCAAATGAATTATGGGTTATAGATAATGTAGAAATTTATGGAAATAATTAAAAAAAGTTTTATATTTGAATACTTCCCAGTAATTATTTATACCCAAAATCTTAAAAATTAGCCTAGTACATGCTATGATTCACTTTGAAAATCATAGTTATGAAAAAGTATTACTTAGTCACCATTTTTAGTTTTTTATTAAGCGTTGTATCCGCCCAAGTGGGTATTGGTACAACAAACCCATCGCCTACATCTATGCTTGAAGTAAGTAGTACCTCAGATGGAGGCACTGTTTATAAAGGTTTTATGCCACCACGGGTACCAAATGATGATGCAAGAGATGCTATAAACCCTGGTTATAGTGATTTTGGTCTTTTGGTTTTTGTTGAACAATCAGGTAGTTTACAAATATGGGATGGGGACTCTTGGGAGAATGTATGGAATGGAACTGTGGCGGCACCTGAAATTTGGATCAATGAAATACATTATGATAATAATGGTACAGATGCTAATGAAGCTATAGAAGTAGCAGGTACTTCAGGTGTTGATTTGTCAGATTATCAAATTGTACTTTATAATGGATCAAATGGAAACACATATGGTTCTAGTATATCACTTAGCGGGGTATTAATGGATCAAGCTAATGGATATGGGTTTCAATCATTTGCTTATAGCGGAATACAAAATGGAAACCCCGATGGAATTGCCTTAGTAAAAATATCTACAGGAAATGTAATTCAATTTTTAAGCTACGGGGGTACATTTACTGCTAATAATGGTCCTGCAGCTGGAAGAGCTTCTGTTGATATTGGTGTTTCTCAATATGGAGGAGCACCAGTTAGAACTTCTTTACAATTAATTGGAATAGGAAATGAATACATTGACTTTACTTGGGGTGAAGATATTAATGAAACTTTTGGGAGTGTTAACAACGGGCAGACTATAGATTAAAACCGTTATTCACTATCCTTTAACCTTTCTTTAAAAAAGCCTTTCAGGTTACTTCATAATTAGTATATTTAAAATACTAATTAAAACTGACCCTCATGAACGTTTGCTTTATCATGTACCCTTGGGATCAAATTGATCCTGAAAACGACTCTACCTTAGCGTTAATAAAAGAATTTGCCAAGCGAGGCCACGGCATAGTAACGACAACACCTGCAAACTTAACTATTAGAGATAGTGTGGCTTTTGCATTCTCGAGATGTTTAAAGCGACAAGAAAAATTGCCAAAAGGATTAAAAGGGTTTCATTCAAAAGCTGAGTTTTATGACGAAATGCTGCCTATGGCAGGTTTTGATGTAATCATCCTTCGTAGCAATCCTCCGCTAGATATGATTATGCTTAACTTTTTAGATTCTGTTAAGGACGATGTTTTTATTATGAACGATCTTGACGGTATCCGCCGTGCGAACAATAAATTGTACACGGCTGTCTTTGAGGATGAAAACAACGAAATGATTCCGCGAACTCATGTTACAAAAAACAAACAGTATTTAAAGAAAATAATTAAAGAAGGTCCCGATCGTATGATTTTAAAGCCTCTAAATGGTTTTGGTGGTTCCGGGGTAATATTAATTGAAAAAAGCGCGATGAAAAGTATCAACTCTTTGCTGGATTTTTATATTGATAATAAAGACGGGACTACAAATTATGTGATTTTACAGGATTATATTGAAGGAGCCGACCAAGGAGATGTTCGTATTTTATTGTTAAACGGCCAACCTATTGGTGCGATGCGTCGCGTACCGGGTGATGAGGACCATAGAAGTAATGTGAGTGCTGGAGGTAGTGTGCAAAAACATACCTTAAGTAAACAAGAAAAAGAGTTGTGCCGTCGTATTGGCCCAAAACTGGTAAAAGACGGACTTTATTTTGTAGGGATTGATGTTATTGGTGGTAAATTGGTAGAGGTAAATGTGATGTCGCCCGGAGGAATCACCTATATGAACAAAGTATACAAAAGCAAGATACAAGAAAAAATTATTGACTTTGTTGAAGATAAAGTAGTAGAACGAGTAAATGCCTTCGAACGTCGCCAAAAATTACGTAAACACGTAAGTGATGCCTAATGGAAAGATTAGCAGTTTCAGAAATTATTAAAAAAATTGAAGCGGAAGAGTCATTTGAAGCCGTGGCAGACAATTATTCTTTCACCTTAAAAATTGACGAATATGTACCCTACTTTTGTGGAGCGGTGCATGATGGACATCAATTTCGGAAAGAATTGTGGGAAAACTGTATTCATACTGAATTTGAACGTTGGTTTGAGGAAGATCCCTGTACTAAGGAGTTTGTAAAAACACATCCTATTGTAATTGCTGGTTGCGATAGTCGGTTTGAATATGACCTGAACCGCGATCCAGACAATGCAATATTCGATTTGGCTTGGGGAAAACAATTGTGGAAAGAACCATTAAGCCCTTCAGAAAAGAAACAAAGCCTTGAAAAGCATACCGCATTTTATTCGGTAGTTCATGCCTTGATTTCAAAACTAGAAGAAAAGTTTGGCTCTATTGTGGTGTATGATATGCACAGCTATAACTGGCGTCGTTGGGATAGGGAAGTGCCGGTAATTAATTTGGGGACTTCAAATATTGATAATGATCGTTTTGGCGAAATGGTGGAAAACTGGCGACAATCCCTATCAGAATTAAAACTTCCGCATGATATTAAAGCTACTTCAAAAATTAACGATACCTTCTTCGGAAATGGTTATTTTTTAAAATTTATCACCCAAAACTTTAAAAATACATTAGTTTTGGCGACTGAATTTAAGAAAATTTATTGTGACGAGCTGCGAGAAGTGATCTATCCTGAAATAGTTTCAGCCATTGAACAGCAACTTCAGCAAAAAGTTAAAGAGCACGCTGCATTGTTTTACAAGACGTTCAACAAATAACATGACACATATACAAGCTAACATAGATACCTATCCTAACTTATTTAGGATTGATTATAATTTGAACAAATTAGTTCAAAAAATTGAGGTGTTAAACTTTGTAAACCCTATAAATATAGAACAAGAAAAGCGCAACTTCTTTGCTTCAAAATACAATGTAAATCCTAACTTTAAGTATCGAAAACTTGATTTTAATGCACATAAGCTGCAACAAGAACTTTTTTCACAAGATATTGATAGTATCAAAGATGAAGAGACTCGTGCTTTTTATAGGGAAGTAATTTATGATTATTCGGGTTTAGTACAATGTGTAGAAACCGTTGGACAAAAGGAGAAATTTTACTTTAATTCATTAAAATCATTTGGGACACCTACAGAAAAAGATGTAGATAATGCACGTTTTATTCTTCATTTTGAAGATGAAGAATACAATCAAGAAATGATTCCTGTTTTTAATGCAAACGAAGCAGCCGATTATTTTGAAACGTTTACCAAACAGTATGATTTTCAATTCAACATTAAACTTTCCAATAAGATTTCAGCCGCTGCTATGGTTTTAAATAACAAGCAGACTTTAGTACTTAAAAAAAATCATCGCTTTAGCACCAACCAACTTAAAGTATTGGCTAATCACGAAATAGGTGTTCATCTAGTTACTACTTTTAATAGTCTAAATCAACCGCTTAAAATTTTCCATAATGGGTTTCCAAAAAATGTGGAAACGCAAGAAGGTTTGGCTGTTTTTAGTGAATATATGAGTGGATGTTTAACCCTATACCGCTTAAAAGAATTAAGCTACCGCGTATTGGCAACCGATAGTTTGCGAAGAGGTTTTAATTTTTGTGATACGTTCGATTTGTTACACAATCAATACAAACTAAATAGGGAAGAGGCCTATAATATAACCCTACGCGCCCATAGAGGTGGCGGTTTTACCAAAGATCATTTATATCTTACGGGTTTAAAGAAAGTGTATAATTTGTATCAAAAAGAAATATCGTTAGACAACCTTTTAGCTGGAAAAGTTACTTTAGAGAATGAATCTATAATTCAAAACTGGAAGCAGCAAGGGTTGGCCGAAAAAAATCGGTATAAAAACTTTGCCTTTGATAGTAACGAAAACACGAATTCCAAGCTTGATTTTATTCTTCAGAATTTGAAATAATACTACTTATAAACTCAATTCAAGTTTATACGTTTATCCTTGGGGTATTTCACGGTGTATGAAAATTCCTTTTCGTCTTTTTTATTGGCGGACAGCGTTAGGTTCCATTTTAAAATGCCTGTTTCTTTGTTGTATTTTGCTGCCCCTATACTAATATCGTCCAATTTAATTTTTTCGTTTTGGGAAATGGGAATACGATCTTCTAAAAGTAGATTTATAGTAGTGTTTTTGTTGTTCTTTATTTCGATTTTAAACCCTTTTTCAATAATGCGGTTACCTCCTAAAAAGGATTTACTTTTATAGTTTTTAAGTTTTTCACGAGTTACTATTACGTTCGGATCTGTCCCCAGTGAAAGATTTAGGCTATCAGTAGCTACTTGTGGGTTTATAATGGATTTTCCAGCATAATTGCCTTCAAAATAAACATTGGCTTCACCTGGTAAAAAATCATACTGTTCATAGTTTTTAATAATGGCCGTTAAAAATACGTTTTCGTTCAACTCTGGGGCAGCGTAGTGTTGATATGTGGCTGGCAGGTCAATGGTTTCAATTTCGATACTAGTCACTTCCGTGCTAGAAGGGATAGAGTAAGATTTTTTGATTTTAAACTGAGTATTGGTAATTCCAGTTTCTTTTGTAAAACTAGGAACAGGCTCTTCCATTGCTTGAACTGCTCTATTGAGATCATTATCGTTCCTTCTTTTTGCACGCCCGCCATATCCCGTAACAACTACTTCCTCAAGTGTTTCACCTTGCGGTAACTGCACATTCATAATACTTGCATATACAGGCAGATTGATAGTTTCAAAACCAACATAACTATAGACTAATTTTTCTCCATCTCTAATTTCTAAAGTATAATTTCCATCAAAATCGGTTTGTGTTCCATGAGAAGTACCTTTTACTATAACGTTTACACCGGGAAGAGGCAATCCTGTATTATCAAGCACCGTTCCACTTACCCGTTTTACTGTCGGATTGTATTTGTGATTGCTTCGGCTAATGGGAGTCTGGCTTCTATATTGTCTATTTACAAAATTCAGGTATTTTGTTGAAAGCTCAGGTTTTAGATTGTTGGTGTTTGGGTCTCCAGTGGACAAAGTAATGGCTACATCTTCCCAGTCTGTACCACTTTGCTGATATACGCTTGCTTTATATGAAATCTCAATTGGTGAGTTGGTATTTTTAGCTTTTATGTCATATACTGGAAACCAGCCTGCGTTATTTATATTGTACTTAATTATTAAAGAAAGATTGGTGGTTTGTTTCGCGTCAAGCTTAACAGTTATTTTGCCACGTCTTTTCTTTCTGTCATCTTCTAGTTTATAAAGCTCATTGGAATAATCTTGTATATCTTTGTTTACCTCAGAAAGAGTCAAATTTTGATTATAAATCGTATTTTTTATTTCAGTTACTCTGGTTCTGTAATAAGTTGACATTTCTTTGACTTTAACCAATGAGAGGTCGGTGGCATCACTATTTATACGCTGGTTCTTTTCCAATAACTCCAATTCCTTTTGATAGCCAGAAATACTATTTTGTATTTCATTTTTATGTTTTTTTAGGTTATCTAGCTTGGTTTCCAAAAGTTTAAAGTCTTCTGAAAGCTTTCCTTTTTCAAGATAATCAATTGCATAGCCCAAGGATAAAACCGTCGCGTTCTTTAATCCTGAAATCTGTATGCTATTTTCGTTTATATCGGGCGATAAATCATTGAATACAACCGTGTTTTCCCCTGAAAGGAGATTTATAGATGCAGCTCTTTCAATCGAGGCCCCATTAAGGTAGACAGTCACTTTTTTTATTGTTGAAGGTTTTGAGTCGCTATCTGATGCAAAAATTAATAACGGGAATAAAAAAAACAGGAAGAAAATATTTTTCATGAAGTATGATTTATACTCACAAATCTACTATAAAATTTTAAATGAAACATTGAATAAAAAAGCGGACAGTTTCTTGTTAGTTCAGTAGTTGTTGTAACATTTAAGTTTATAACATCTGTTATTGTGTTAGGGGAGTAGATAAGTGTATTTAACGTATTTTCGTTTGTATCTGAAATAAACCGATTATTACAAAAACTTAGCTTGCAATGCAGGGGTAGGGATCATACAACTTTCCTTTTTACCATACCATCTGTAGCGGTTTTTTGCAATAAAGTTGTAAACCAAATCTCTTATAGATTTTGGAACAATGATAAAGGCGTAGAGAAGTGGCCAACCACCGGAAAGATGTTTAGCTATGTGAAGTGCCGCCGAAGATTTTTCGTACTGTTTTTCGCCATCAATTAAAATAATGGAATCGGTTTTTGAAGTATCTATATTAAATTTTGAAATAAGCTGCTCCCCAATTTCACTTTGTAACGCAGCAAACCGAAACACGTCGTTTTTATCTCGTTTTATAGCAAATACAACCGAGCTGTTGCAGAGATTGCAAACCCCGTCAAAAAGGATTATTTTATGGTTATAATTACTTCTCATTTAAATACATATTTCTCGGTGTCTTCGATACATTTTACGCTAAATCAAAACAGTTCTATTTAATGCCCTATTTAAAAAGCATAAAACACTCAGACACCTGCTTCATTTTATTCTTCTCGATGCCTGAGTGCCCCACGATAGGAGGGGTGTATCGAAGGCATAGCATCTACCATTAAACCTTCTCCAACTCATCCAAGCTTACATCTGCAGTGAACATACCGTAATTAACAATTGCTTTTTTCTTTTCAATCTTGTCAATGGTTCCAATGGCTCTTCCATCAACCATCCGAACGCGATCACCTAGTTTTAAAGTCACTTTTGGTTTTGGGGGTGGTGCTTTTTTGGCTTCGGCCTTTTCTTTCTTTTTACGTTTGCGTATAACCGCCACTTTTTGCTCCAGTTCTTGCTTTACTTCGTGTTTTTTAGCTTTTTCTTCTTTCTCAGCTTCCTTTTTTGCCTTACTAACTTTCTGCTTCTTAGGTTTTGGTTTTTTACGTTTGCTATTTTCTTTTAAAACCATTTTAAAAAGCTCATCGAGCAGTGGTTTTTTCTTCTTATTATTGAAGAATTTCTCGGCTAAAGAATCTACCTTTTTACCAATAGAAATCATTTTCTGGTTGCTATCATACAATTCTTGGTAGCTTTCCAGTTTTTCTTGCACTTTACTATTTATTTCTTCTAACTGTTTACTTTCTTCTCGTGCTTTCTGTTCTTCAGTTTTTAAGTTAGCTGAAGTTTCCCGAAGCTTGGAGCGCTCTTGTTGTAATTTGGCAATGGTTTTATCAAATCGAACTTTTCCGCGTTCAATTTTCTTTTTCGATTTATTGATCAAGCTATATGGAATGCCATTTTTCTGTGCTACTTCGAATGTAAAAGAGCTTCCGGCTTCTCCCAAATGCAATTGGTATAAGGGCTCTAAGCTTCGATTGTCAAACTGCATATTGGCATTTATGGCATGCGGTAATTCACTCGCTAATACTTTTAAATTGGCATAGTGTGTTGTAATAATCCCGAAGGCTTCACGTTCGTAAAATACTTCTAAAAAAGTTTCAGCCAAGGCTCCACCTAATTCCGGATCACTTCCGGTACCAAATTCATCTATTAAAAAGAGGGTGTTATTGTTACATTTCCGAAGAAATTGATTCATTTTTTTTAATCGGTAACTATACGTACTCAAATGGTTTTCAATAGATTGATTGTCGCCAATATCGGTTAAAATTCTATCGAAAAAACTAAATTCACTCAACGAATCTACTGGGACCAACAATCCACTTTGCAGCATAACCTGCAATAAACCAACGGTCTTAAGAGTAATACTCTTTCCACCGGCATTGGGTCCACTAATTACGATAATTCGTTTTTCAGGTTCCAAAGAAATGGTCTGCGGAAAGGTTTTTTCGTTCCGTTTTTTATTGGCAACCCATAATAATGGGTGGTATGCATCTTTTAATAATAGAAATTTATTTTCGGTCAAAACCGGTAAAACACCATTGATAGTGCGGGCATATTTTGCTTTTGCATACAAAACATCAATCTTGGATAGGTAGTTTTGATATTGCTTCAACAGTTTTTTATAGGGACGTACAAACTCGGTAAGCTGTTTTAAAATTCGTTTAATTTCTTCCTGCTCCTCGTAAATTAAATTACTTAACTCATTAGCGTACTCAAGGGTTTCTTGAGGTTCCATATAAACAATACTTCCAGTTCTAGAGTTTCCTAAAACAGCACCTCGAACCTTTTTTCTATACATTGCTTTTACCGCTAATACCCGACGGTTGTCAACAACGGTTTCTTTAATTTCATCAAGATAATCAGCTTGTGAGTAATTATTAAGTGCTTTTGTAAATGAAGAGTTTATTTGTCCTTTTACTTGATTTAATCGTCTGCGGATAGCAGCTAATTCTTCCGAAGCTTCGTTTTTTACATCACCAAAACGGTCTATTTTCTGTTGTATTTCTTCAGAAATGATTGAGGTGTAACTTACTGTTGAAGAAAAACGATTCAAATAGATATAAAACTCTTCAAATTTTCTAAAGAATTTCAGCAAATCGATTGTCGTGTCAGTAACGGAACGAATTCTTCTGAAACTCGAAATCTCCAAAACACTGTTTTCAATACCCAGTAGTTGAAGTGCTTTGTCAATAGGTTCAAAATCGTGATTGGGAATGGGGCTGTCACTCTCGAATGAAGCGGTGAATTCTTTTACCCGATGCAACTCTGGAGTGATTTTATCGGTGCTTTTAAACGGTTTTATTTTTAAAACTTGCTCTGTACCAGGTTCGGTAATGCAATTATTGGCTATTTGCTGCAAAACAGAGGGGAACTCTAAATCTTGCAATGTTTTTAAATCAATACGGACCATTCGCCTTTAATACTGTAATTTTACGTTTTACTGATTACAAAAATACATATAATGCAGGTAACAATTGAAGAAAGTTGGAAGCAGCAATTAGCAGATGAATTTGAAAAACCATATTTTAAAAAGCTAATCAATTTTGTTAAAGAAGAGTATGATAACAACACCTGCTTTCCTCCCGGACAACAAATATTTTCTGCTTTTGATCACACACCATTTAATGAGGTTAAAGTAGTTATTTTAGGGCAAGATCCGTATCACGGAGTGGGACAAGCTAACGGTTTATGTTTTTCAGTGGCCGATGGTATTGCAAAACCTCCTTCGCTTGTTAATATTTTTAGAGAAATTGAGACTGATATCGGTATTTCTATGCCTACAAACGGAAACCTTGAACGGTGGGCAGAACAAGGCGTGTTGCTTTTAAATGCAACTTTGACAGTTAGAGCACATGAAGCTGGAAGTCATCAAAAAAAGGGATGGGAGCAATTTACTGATGCCGTTATTTCAAAACTCTCTGAAAATAGGAAAGGACTCGTTTTTTTATTATGGGGTGGTTATGCCAAGAAGAAAGGCGCTAAAATAAATACAGATAAACATGTAGTTTTAACAAGCGGACATCCATCACCATTGAGCGCGAACAGAGGGTATTGGTTTGGTAATAAGCATTTTAGTAAGACAAATTTGTGTTTAGAAAAAGCTGGAAAAGAAAAAATTGAGTGGTAATCTATTTATTGAATAGACTATCCTCAATTTTGAGATTTACTTTAAACTTAAGTTTTTAGACCGAGTTATTTTACTCGTCTTTCGGTGTTTCGGGCTCAGCAACATCATTGCAACTAAATTGTAGTAACAAGAAGTTTGTTACTAATAACGCCCCTAAAATTATTAAAAATGTGGTCATAGTGTTCTTACTTTACAATAGTAAGATGAACTATGTTTAAAAAGGTTGCGTAAAAAATTATTATTTTTTTAAGAAGGCTTCCAAAGGATCTCTTTTGAAGGGATTTTTTTGTCAATTAAATTTAATTCAACCAATTTTTCTTGAACACTTTTAAGCTCTTCTTCAGTAAGGTTTTCTTGGCTCCATTCGGTTAATGATAGCCATTGCTGAACATCCTCTAATTTTTGATCATACCTATTAGATATCATTTTATCAATTGACGGTATTTCTTTAAATTCATATGTTGTTTGGTTAATCGTTTCTAGTATAGAAGAGATTAGCTCCCCATCTTTTTCTAAAACTTCATTACGCACAGCAATTACAAAGCAAGGCCAAGGTGTTGGACATTCTCCCACCAAGCGAAAAGGGCCATTATCTACGTAGGGTTTTGTAGTAAATTTTTCCCACATAAAATAGTCGCCATTTCCTTCAGGAAGGTTTTTTAAAGCTCCATCTAAGTCCTGAATGACCTTAAACTCTAAATCATCTTCGTAATCCCAGCCTTGATTTTCTGCATTTACATACGCCATTAAATGTGATCCAGATCCATAACGACTTATAGCTGCTTCGGTTCCTTTTAACTCTGAAACCTTTTCGTAATCTGAATTTTCAGCAACATGAATTCCCCATAATAATGGCGATTTCACAAAAACCTGAACAATTTTTGAATCGTTTCCGTTTATAATATCACGAACAATTCCTTCGGTTAAGATTACAGCCATATCAATGGTGCCGTCACGAAGCGCTTTGCACATTTCCCCGGTACCGCCGTAATAATCTTTCCAACGAAGATTAATATTTTCATCGTGATACTTTTTGTCGCGAAGTGTTAAGTACCAAGGTAAATTAAAGTGTTCAGGTACACCACCTATGAGCAGTTTTTTCATCCCGTAATTGTTTCTAATGTCTTTAAAATAAGGTTTTCCACAGTTTGCTGTGGTGTTTGGCTAAATTCACCATTTGCTCTATTGGCCAAAATGGCGTTTAATGATATGGCTTTATGATTCAATAAATGTGCCATTCCATAGATTCCAGAAGTTTCCATTTCTAGATTGGTAACTTTTTTATTATTAAATGAAAATGAAGCAATTTTGTCGTTTAAACCAGCATCTTGTAATGAAAGACGCAAAACTCTTCCTTGTGGGCCGTAAAAACCTACGTTGGTTGCTGTTACACCTTTTATAAATTTTTCTTCGGAAAAAAGCTTTAAAAGTGATGAATCTGCATTTACTACATACGGTGCTGATTTTTTGGCAGACCAATCAGTGTGTTGCATAAATGCTTCGGAAAAAGATTCATCTAAAAACGAAGTATTTCCATAAAAGTGAAGCAAATTGTCTAGTCCTATAGCTGTTTCAGAAATCAAAAAACTATCCATAGGAATATCTGTCTGAATAGCTCCAGAGGTTCCCACCCTAATAATAGTGAGCTGTGTATGGGTTTTTTTTACACTTCTTGTTTCAAAATCAATATTGACTAAGGCATCTAATTCGTTGAACACAATATCGATATTATCGGTTCCTATTCCAGTAGAAATTACTGAAATTCGCTTGCCTTTATAGGTGCCGGTATGTGTTTTAAACTCTCTTTTATGAACTTTAACCTCTATGGCATCGAAATGCTTGGAAATACTCTCTACGCGATCGGGATCACCAACTGTAATGACAGTTTGCGCAAGGTCTTCAGGTTTTAAATTAAGGTGATAAATGCTACCATCAGGGTTTAAAATCAATTCAGATTCAGCTATTTTCATCCACCAACACGTTTTACGTTGAAGCCTTTATCTTGTAAAAACTCCATAATTTCTTTTCGGTAATCACCTTGGATGATAATCTGTTCGTTTTTGAAACTGCCACCAACACCTAACAGCTTTTTAAGTTCTTTCGCTAGTTGCTTAAAATCACTTTGTGCTCCATTATAATTATCAATAATGGTAATAGGTTTGCCACGGCGTTTTTCGTACTTACAATGTAACGGATCGTCTTGAAGCCAAACATTCGATTTTTCTTCTTTGGGTTCTTCAGGCCCTTCGTGATCGGGAAATAGGTCTTTTAATTGATCTTTTAAATCCATAAGTTACTCTTTAATCAATCCAATTTCAACTAGACGTTGGTGTAAAAAGTCGCCCGCGGTAATATCTGGAAATGCTTTTGGGTGCTCTTCATCGACACATTCTTCTAAGCAGTTTAATTTCATATCGCTACGCGGGTGCATAAAAAATGGAATGCTGTATCGTGGGTTGTCCCAATCTTCCTTTGGAGGGTTTACAACTCTATGAATAGTAGAGCGTAATTTATTATTAGTGTGGCGTTCTAGCATATCGCCAACATTAATTACCAACTCGTCTTCTTGCGGAATAGCATCAATCCATTCCCCGTCTTTTCTTAATACTTGCAGTCCTCCGGCCGAAGCACCCATTAATAAGGTTATTAGGTTAATATCCCCGTGAGCTCCAGCTCGAACAGCACCTTTAGGTTCTTCGGTAATTGGTGGATAGTGTATAGGGCGTAAAATACTATTTCCGTTGGTGGCCCATTTATCAAAATAGGTTTCTTCAATACCTATATAAAGCGCTAAAGCACGAAGTACATAGATTCCTGTTTTTTCAAGCATTCTATAGGCTTCCATTCCAGTAGGGTTAAAATCTGGAAGCTCTTTTACTTCAACATTCTCAGGATATTCCTCTGGTAAATTAGCTTCTGCATCAGGTTTTTGTCCAAAATGCCAAAACTCTTTAAGATCACCTTCTTTTTTACCTTTTGCATGTTCTTTTCCGAAAGAAACATAACCGCGCTGCCCGCCTAAACCTTCAATTTCATATTTTTCTTTGTCTTCAACTGGTAATGCGAAGAAAGCCTTAATTTCTTTATATAGGTTTTCTACCAAATCGTCACTTAGAAAGTGATTTTTTAAAGATACAAAGCCTATCTCTTCATAAGCGGTACCAATTTCATCTACAAACTTTTGTTTTCTTTTTGGGTCATCAGACAAGAAGTCTGCAAGATCCACGCTAGGTATATTATTCATAAGTTTTTATTTTCAAAATACAAATATACCAAATATAGCGCTCATTTCCGAAGTTAAAAAAGTGAATTAAACGCTTTACTACACAGCAAATTTTTCTACATTTGAAAGTACTAAAAACAAACTATGAGTTCCGAAACTGCACCTACTATTCAATTTGATTACGATCGTAGCACTATTGATGACGATACCTTAATTTCATTATATAAAAGAATGTTGAAACCTCGATTAATAGAGGAAAAGATGCTTATTTTATTACGACAAGGTAAAATATCCAAATGGTTTAGCGGGATTGGGCAGGAAGCTATTTCAGTAGGGGTTACTTCAGTTTTAGATAAAGAAGAATATATACTCCCTATGCACCGAAATTTGGGGGTTTTTACTACCCGTGATATTCCTTTGTATCGATTATTTTCACAGTGGCAGGGCAAGGCCAACGGTTTTACTAAAGGCCGCGACCGTAGTTTTCACTTCGGAACCCAAGAGTTTAAAATAGTTGGGATGATTTCGCATTTAGGACCCCAATTTGGCGTAGCGGACGGAATTGCTCTAGCGAACAAATTAAAAAACAACAAACAGGTTTGCGCTGTATTTACAGGTGAAGGAGGAACCAGCGAAGGTGATATACACGAAGCGTTGAATGTAGCTTCTGTTTGGCAGTTGCCTGTTTTGTTTTGCATTGAAAATAATGGCTACGGACTTTCTACACCAACTAATGAACAGTACAATTGTGAAAATCTAGCAGATCGCGGCAAAGGTTACGGAATGGAAGCGCATATTATTGAGGGTAATAATATTCTGGAGGTGTATACCAAAGTGAAAGAGCTTGCTGAAGATATACGAGAAAATCCACGTCCTGTTTTGTTAGAGTTTAAAACTTTTAGAATGCGAGGCCATGAAGAGGCTAGTGGTACTAAATATGTTCCACAGGAGCTGATGGATGAATGGGCAGCTAAAGATCCTTTAGAAAATTTTGCTGAATTTCTTCGGAATGAAAACATACTTACTGAAAAAGAAAATATTGAGTTTAAAGAAGACATAATCGCTGAAATAAATGAAAATCTTGATTTAGCTTTTTCTGAAGAAATTATAACTTCAACTAAAACTAATGAATTACATGATTTGTTTGAAAACTTTGATTATAAAGAAGTTAAAAAAAATTCAAATAAAGAAGAAATACGTCTAGTTGATGCTATTTCCCAAGGTTTAAAACAATCTATGCAACGGCATGATAACTTGGTGATAATGGGACAGGACATTGCCGAATACGGCGGCGTTTTTAAAATTACCGATGGCTTTGTAGAAGAATTTGGTAAAGACCGTGTACGAAATACACCTATCTGTGAGTCGGCAATAATTTCTGCAAGTATGGGCCTTTCTATTAATGGTTTTAAATCAGTAATGGAAATGCAATTTGGTGATTTTGCCACTTCTGGTTTTAATCCTATCGTTAATTATTTAGCAAAAAGTCATTATCGCTGGAACCAAAAGGCAGATGTAGTTATCCGTATGCCTTGTGGAGCAGGAGTGGGGGCAGGACCATTTCACAGTCAGACAAACGAAGCTTGGTTTACACATACGCCTGGACTGAAGGTAGTGTATCCAGCTTTTCCATATGATGCAAAAGGATTATTGGCCACAGCAATTGAAGATCCAAACCCGATATTATTTTTCGAACACAAAGCGTTATATAGAAGTATTCGCCAAGAGGTGCCAACAGATTATTACACCCTACCGCTAGGAAAAGCTTCCTTACTAAAAGAGGGAGCCGATATTACTATCGTAACATATGGCGCAGGTGTGCATTGGGCTTTGGAAACTTTAGATGAGATGCCTAAAGTTTCAGCAGATTTAATTGATTTACGTACGCTTTCACCGTTAGATACTGAAACTATTTTTGCTTCCGTAAAGAAAACAAATAAGGTTATTATTCTTCAAGAAGATTCCATGTTTGGGGGATTAGCTTCAGATATTTCAGCGTTAATTTCTGAAAACTGTTTTGAACATTTAGATGCTCCAATTAAACGAGTAGCAAGTATGGAAACACCTGTGCCATTTGCTGCAAACCTTGAAAAGCAGTACCTTCCTAAGGAACGCTTTAAGGAAGAATTGGGTTCATTAGTGGCTTATTAAAATGTTAACATTTGCTGTTAAACTTATTGTAAACATTCCATTTCAAGAATGATTGTTACGTACCTTAGTGATATACTAATCATTAAAACTTATAAATTATGGTACGTTGGATCGTTATTTTTTTAGTAATCGCATTAATTGCGGCAGTATTTGGATTTGGAGGCATTGCAGAAGGTGCAACCGATATCGCAATGATTATTTTTTGGATATTTTTAGTACTTCTTGTACTATCCTTATTATCTAGACTTTTTAGAAGATAAAATTATTTTAAAATTACTAACCTTTAAAATTTAAAAATTACCAAGTATGAAAAAACTAATTGTATTAGCCGTAGTGGCTATGACCGCTTTGTCTTGCGGTACCCCCAAGACAGTTACAGAATCTCGAAAAATAATAAAAGGATATTGGGCTTTAGATAACATCTCTTATAGTGAATCTGGAGAGTTTAATGTTTCTTTATTAGGAGACACTTCAAAAGAATGTTTTGAAGGTAGCACGTGGAGATTCATTCCTAATAACAATACAGGGGTTTATACTATAAACAATTCTGATTGCCCTACTGGAGATAGAAATTTCATCTTTACAATACAAGAAATAGATCCTACTACAGGGTTATATGATTTCTTATTAAAACCCACCAATGCAAAAGGAAAATCTGCTGATAATGCCGGTTTCCGCTTACAATTGATACAGTTAAATGAGTCAACAATGCGTTGGGAGCAAACAGTTAACTTAGAAGGATCTCCTTTTACAATAAATATGAACTTTACTAAAATTAATGAATAATGAGACAAACACTTAAACAAATATCAATAATTGGCTTAACTGCTCTTTTTTTAACTGCATTTACTAATTGTGAAGCTGTTAAAAATGCAAATAACAAGCAAAAGGGTGCTGTAATTGGTGCTACTGGAGGAGCTGTATTAGGAGCCATTTTAGGTAACAATATTGGTAAAGGTGGTAATGGAGAACTTGGAGCCGTAATTGGCGGTGTTGCAGGTGGAGCTGCTGGAGTTATTATTGGTAATAAAATGGATAAACAAGCTCAGCAAATTGAAACTGAAATACCTGGAGCGCAAGTAGAACGTGTTGATGATGGTATTGTAGTAACTTTTGATGAGAATAGTGGTGTTTATTTTGATACTGAAAAATATAATATTAATGCTGCATCACAAGCAACGTTAGATAAATTAGCGAATGTATTACGTGAATACCCAGATACAGATGTATTAGTTGTTGGACATACCGACAGCTCAGGGGCTGAAGCGTATAACATGACACTTTCAAAACAACGTGCACAATCTGTAACCAATTACTTTACCCAAACTAAAGGGTTAAGTAGTGGTAGATTTACTACTAATTGGTTTGGAGAACAAACTCCAGTTGCAGACAATAGTACTGAAGCTGGTCGTGCTCAAAACCGTCGTGTAAATGTTGCAATCGTTCCTAATGAAAAAATGGTTGACGAAGCCGAACAGGAAGCGCAAGGAGGAAATTAATAGTCCCCAACACTGATACACAACTAATCCTGCTTTTATATAAAAGCAGGATTTTTTTATGTGAAAAATTCACGGTTTCTTTACCTAGTGATGAAAAATAAAATTTATGATGTTATAGTAGTAGGAGGTGGTTTGGCTGGGCTAACTTGTGCATTGCATCTTTCAAAACAAGGTATTGATGTTCTTTTAATAGAGAAAGACACTTTTCCACATCACAAAGTATGTGGCGAATATGTTTCAAATGAAGTGTTGCCTTATTTGAATTCACTTGGCATTGATCCCTTAGCTGAAGGTGCTGTACCCATCTCAAAACTTAAAATTTCAAATTATAATCATAAAGAAATTGAATCTACCTTACCTTTAGGAGGTTTCGGGATGAGCCGTTATTATTTCGACAACTTGTTGTTTAAAAAAGTAAATGAAACGTGTGATGTTGTTTTCAAAACAGTGGAAGCAATTGAGTTTATTTCTGAAAAATTCACGGTTACAGCACAAGATAAAACAGAGTATAAAACAAAGTATGTAGTAAGTGCTCACGGGAAACGATCAAATATCGATAAAAAATTGAATAGAGATTTTATTGAAAAGAAATCTACTTGGCTGGCTGTCAAAAAACATTATAACTACGATTTTCCAGCAAATACAGTTGCTTTGCACACCTTTAAAGGCGGCTATTGTGGACTTTCAAAAACTGAAACAGGGGCAGTTAACGCTTGCTACCTAACAACCTATTCTGCTTTCAAGAAATATAATCATATAGAGGATTTTCAAAAGAACAATATGAGTGAAAACCCTTTTTTGAATAAATTCTTTTCTGAAGCCGCTCCGCTGTTTGATTCGCCGTTAACGATTGGACAGATTTCATTTCAACCCAAAAAACCAGTAGAACACCATATTTTTATGATTGGGGATAGCGCCGGTTTAATTCATCCTTTGTGTGGCAATGGAATGGCTATGGCTATCCATAGTGCAAAGTTGTTTTCTGAATTATTTCTGAAACAATACGAAACTAAAAATATAAATAGAACTATCTTGGAGAAAGAATATGAAAAACAGTGGAATAACAAGTTTTCAAAACGTATAAAAACAGGGAGATATATTCAGAGACTGCTTATGAATGAAACTACTGCCAGTGTTGGTTTTTCATTATTAAACAAATTTCCAAGTATGCTGAATTTAATTATTAAAAAAACACACGGAAACCCGATATAAAATGCCTAAATACTCATCAAAACATCGCTCAACCGAAGTTGAAATTATGGATGATTTCAACTTGCAAGGCAAAGAAATGCAAGCGGTGTTAACCGATTTAAAAACCGTTAGTAGTTTATTGGGGGGAGCAAGTATAACATTAAAAGGAATTAAAAAACTGTTAGCTAAATGTCCTAAAAACAAACCAATTACCATTATTGATGTAGGATGTGGAGACGGCGAAATGCTCCGAAAATGTGCTCGCTTCGGAAAAAAAAATGGCTATACTTTTAATTTAGTTGGCGTAGACGCCAACGCAAATATTATTTCTGAAGCTAGAGTTCGTTCCAAGAATTTTGAAAACGTTACCTTTAAGACTGTTGATATTTCCTCGAAAGAACAAATTCCAAAAGCAGATATTGCCGTATGTAATTTGTTTTTACATCACTTTAAAAATGATGATATTGTAAACATACTTCAAAACTTAATACAAAATTCGAAATTAGGTGTGGTGGTAAACGACCTTCATAGGAGCAAAGTGGCTTTTACCTTATTTAGAGGGTTTAGTAGTGTGTTTTTGAAAACCAAAATTGCTCGTCACGATGGATTGGTGTCGGTAGCAAGAGGATTTAAAAAAGAAGAATTGGAAAACCTATCAAAAAACATCGACAATCAACAATCTCTAATTCGTTGGAAATGGGCGTTTCGCTATCAATGGATTTTAAAAAATAATGTATGAGCGTAAAAATTAAATCGGTAGCTACGCAACTTCCCCCTTTCTCACAAACTACACAAGAAACCTTGCCACTTGTTAAATTGTGGTTAGAAGGTCAGGAGTCTCGCTTCCAACGAAAGGTGATAAAAATTTTTGAAGGAGCAGGTGTAGATCGGCGTTATTCTATAATGGATCCAGAAGAGGTTTTTACACATTCCGATTTTGAATCTCGAAACGAAATTTACGTAAGAGAAGTAAAAAAATTAGGAAAGCAATCCTTAGAAAAAGCGCTTAATAAAGCTAATTGGAAAGCAACAGATATTGATTACATTATCACTGTAAGTTGTACTGGTTTTATGATTCCCTCTGTTGATGCATATTTAATCAACGAATTGCAACTTCGGCAAGATGTAGTACGTTTACCAGTTACTGAAATGGGATGCGCAGCAGGTGTTTCAGGAATGATTTATGCTAAAAATTTTCTAAAAGCCAATCCTGGAAAACGTGCAGCCGTTATTGCGATAGAAGCACCCACGGCAACATTTCAGCTGGATGATTATTCGATGGCTAATATTGTGAGTGCCGCTATCTTTGGAGATGGAGCGGCCTGTGTATTACTATCCTCTAACAAAGAAGACTCTGGACCTACTTTGCTAGATGAAGCCATGTATCATTTTTACGATGCAACTAATTTAATGGGATTTAAGCTGGTAAATACTGGTTTGCAAATGATTTTAGATAAAGAGGTGCCACAAACTATAGCTAACCATTTTCCTGATATTGTACATCCATTTTTGAAACAAAATGATAAAACAATTGAAGATGTAGAGCATTTAATTTTCCACCCTGGCGGAAAGAAAATAGTACAAACCGTAGAGGAACTCTTCGGAAGTTTAGGAAAAAACATAGATGATACCAAAGAAGTTCTTAAATTGTATGGTAACATGAGTAGTGTAACTGTGCTTTTTGTGCTAGAACGGTTTTTGAATAATAAGACAAATTCAGGTGATTTAGGACTCATGTTAAGTTTTGGACCTGGCTTTTCAGCGCAACGAATCCTTTTAGAATTTTAATATGAAAAAAGAATTTAACAATCAATGGGCATTAATTTTAGGCGGCAGTAGCGGCTTAGGTCTTGCGACCGCTCAAAAGCTCGCTATGTACGGTATGAATATTTGTGTCGTGCATCGTACTCGGAAAAGCAATATGGCAGAATTGAATCAAGAGTTGCAAAAAATGAAGGATTGTGGGGTCGAAGTGATTGATTTTAATAAAGATGCCTTAAAAGAAGCTACTATCAAATCTGTACTTGCGTCTATACCTAAAAATCAATGTAAATTATTGCTGCATAGTATCGCCAAAGGGAGTTTAAAAACAATGCAAGCCGCACAACTAAATATGCTTTCTATCACAGACCTTGATATTACGCTACACGGAATGGCCACTAGTTGGTACGAATGGACGCAAGCATTAATTACCAAAAATATTTTTAGTGAAAACGCAAGAAATATTGCTTTTACTAGTGAAGGGAATACAAGAGTTTGGCCAGGATATGGAGCAGTTTCAGCTGCTAAAGCTACGTTGGAAGCCTTAATGCGACAAATGGCTGTAGAGTTGGCGCCACTAAAAATTACAACTAATTGCATACAAGCTGGAACTACGTTAACACCTTCTTTTAAATTGATTCCAGGAAGTGAAATTCTAACTGAAAAAGCAGTAAAAAGGAGTCCGTTTAATAGGTTGACAGTACCTGAAGATATTGCAAATGCTGTCTATTTGTTGTGTAAAGACGAAGCAAATTGGATTAACGGCACTGTTTTAACAGTTGACGGAGGAGAAAGTTTACAGTAATGAAAAAAGAAACCGAAGTAATATTAAATGCACTACCATATCAAACACCTTTTCTTTTTGTGGAGAAACTCAATTTTATTTCTGAAGAAAAAGTAGAAGGAACTTATACGTTTAGCCCAGAAGAATATTTTTATAAAGGACATTTTAAAGAAATGGCTGTAACACCCGGTGTTATCCTTACTGAATGCATGGCGCAAATTGGTTTGGTATGCCTCGGTATTTATTTACTTTCAAAAACAACTTCTGAAAAACACATAGAAAACTTACAAGTAGCGTTAAGCAATACGGATATCGATTTTCTAAAGCCAGTTTATCCCGGAGAAACGGTTACTGTAGTTTCTAAAAAAGAATATTTTCGGTTTAATAAGCTGAAATGTGCTGTAAAAATGCTGAATAGTAAAGATGAAGTTATTTGTAAAGGAACCATTAGTGGAATGATTAAAGTTTCAGAAGATGAAGAATAGGGTAGTCGTTACTGGGCTTGGCGTAGTGGCTCCCAATGGAGTGGGATTGCAAGACTTTACAAATTCAATTAAAAATGGAAAATCGGGGATTTCATTTCATCCAAAATTAAAAGAATTAAAATTTTCTTGCCAAATTGGTGGTGTTCCGAACATTTCAGAAGAAAAAATAAAGGAATACTTTTCGGATCTTCAACTTAAAAATTTCAATAGCGACAATATTTTATATGGCGTTATTGCTGGAATGGATGCGTTAAAAGATGCTGGAATACAACCAGCAGCTAAAGACAATGAACCACTATGGAATTTCGGCGTTATTTTTGGCTCAGGAAATAGTTCCGTAGAAAAATTTAGGGAATCCTTTTACAAAATTGACGATGGCAGCGTTCGCCGATTGGGAAGTACGAGTGTTGCTCAGACTATGGCGAGTAGCGTGGCGGCATATCTAGGAGGAATGATTGGTGCTGGAAACCGTGTTACGGGTAATGCTTCGGCCTGTGCCACCGGAACTGAAGCGATTGTAATGGGGTATGATCATATTGCTTCGGGAAAAGCAACTCAAATGCTTTGCGGAAGTAGTAACGATGGCGGACCCTACGTTTGGGGTGGTTTTGATGCCATGCGAATACTACCGCATCGATACAATGAAAACCCTACGGCTGCTTCTAAACCTATGAGTGAAGATGCCAGCGGATTTGTCCCAGGCTGTGGTGCTGGAGCTTTGGTTTTAGAATCACTAGAAAGCGCTCACCAAAGAGGTGCGACTATTTATGCAGAAATTTTAGGCGGAAATGTAAATAGCGGCGGACAAAGGGGAGAAGGTAGCATGACTGCCCCAAATAGCATTGCGGTACAACGATGTATTACCGAGAGTTTAAATCAGGCGGGAATTGAAGCTTCAGAAATCGATTATATAAATGGCCATCTTACCGCAACTACAAAAGATGCTTTGGAAATACAAAATTGGAGTGAAGCCTTGGGAAGAAAAGGAACTGATTTTCCATATATAAATTCTTTGAAAGGAATGACGGGGCATTGTTTGGCTGCGAGTGGCAGTATTGAAGCAGTTTCAACTATACTTCAGCTTAAAGAAGGCTTTGTGTTTCCGAATATTAACTGTGAGACGGTACATCCAGAAATTGAAAAATTGGTCGCAGTAGAAAGGATTCCGAAGAAAATAATTAAAACAGATATTCAAACCGCGATAAAAGCAAGTTTCGGTTTTGGTGACGTGAATGCGTGTTTTATCTTTAGAAGAAAAATTAAACTATGACTACTGAACAAATTTATGCAAAATTGCTTCCTATTGTAAAAACGTATTTACCGGAAGATGTTTCAGAAGAAGAAGTAACGCCAGATAAAGATCTTACAGGCGAATTGAATATAAACTCAGCACATTTAGTAGATGTGGTGCTCGATGTAGAAGATGAATTTGATATAGAATTTGCCAATGCCGATATGGAAAACCTACGTACAATTAATGATGCAATTAAAATTATAAAAGAGAAGTTGGAAACAACATCATAAAAAAAAGCTGAAATTACTTTAAATTTCAGCTTTTTACGTTTTAACTAACCGCACTTTAGTACGCGTAACGGTTTGTTTCTTCAAAATAAGGATCTTCATACGTGTGGGTGTTTTCTCTAAAAGGGAAGAAGGAATGCTGTTTTCTAGCAGCACTTATCAGCCTTTTTCTAACGTTTCTTTGAATTTTCATGGTAGTTGATTTTTATTGATTGATGATGACCTCCACTTATCGGTACCTTCTTTTTTGGTTCCAAGCGTAGCTGTTTGAGTTCTGTAATCGTTCTGTGATTTGATTGCTGTCTAATGTTCTCATGATAATTTGTTTTATGTAATTGATAATGAATTTTTAATTTATACTTTTTAATATCTATCGATTGTTATCGATATCTTCTTTTTTGGTTCCAAGCGTAGCTGTTGGAATTTTGTAATCTTTCTGAAATTTGATTGCTGTCTAACGTTCTCATAATAAATAGTTTTTATCGGGTTATATTAAATAGACGACGTACTATTCGTTTTGTTACAGTACTATGTATTGCAAAGTAGTAATTTAACAGATATTTAACAAAATAAAGTTACAACAGGTTCTAATTAATTCATTTTTTAATTTTAAGTGAAATACAATAAAAGTAGGGTAACTTTGAAATAACGCTAAAGTTATATATGGTTTCTATTTTCATAGAAAATTAAAACCATGAAAAAGGTATCATTATTAATAATAGTAGTAGTAGGAGTTATGTCATTTGAGTATGCACCGGTTAAACAACAATTTATTGTTAGTGCTCATCGCGGATATTCAAGTATTGCTCCTGAGAATACATTAAGTGCTTTTAAAAAGGCTATTGATGTGGGAGCTGATTATTTTGAGTGTGACGTTCGTTACACAAAAGATAGAAAAATAGTAACACTGCATGATAGTACGCTTGATAAAACGACTAATGATGTTGGTTTACTCTCTTCAAAAACCTATAATGAAGTTTCAAAAATCGATGCAGGGTATCCTGATAGATTTGGTGATAGGTATAGAAATGAGCATATCCCAACATTAAAAAAAGTTTTAGAATTAGCTAAAGGAAAGATAAAAGTTGAAATTGAGATTAAGGATACGAACATGGCTAAAGATGTTGTAGCTTTAATTAAAAAATTAGATATGGAGCATGAAGTTTTGGTAATAGCGTTTAACTTTAATGAACTTAAGAAGGTAAAAGAATTAGATTCTTCCATTTCGGTTAAATATTTAGTAGGAAGAAATTGGGGAGAGGCTGAGATTGAAAAAATTATAAGTATTGGGGGAGAATATATTGGTCCCTCGGGAGTCCCAACATACGTACAAGTTCAAAAAGCGCATAGTAAGAATATAAAAATAATCTCCTACACTATAAATACCTCCCAAGAAATACAAGCTGCAATTTATAGTGGTATAGATGGTATTGCCACAGATTACCCAAAAAGAAGCATGAAAATACGAGAAGCAAGTACTATTACCAACTAAGTAAAAAAATTATATCAGAATTCTTCCAAAATATTCCTTTAAAACGCTTAAAAGGCCTTATTTTTGCAACCTCATTTTCAGAAAGGAATATAAATTACCATGGCGAGCAACAATACTGTTTTAAAAGAAAAGAAGACTGATAAAGACCTATATAACTACCAAAAAGGAGCTATAAGCAAGATTTTTAAGAGTTTTGAAGAAGCTCCAGAAGATTACCACTTATTGTACCAATTACCAACTGGTGGTGGTAAAACGGTTATTTTTTCTGAAATAGTTAGAGAATACCTTCGTACTCGAAATAAAAAAGTATTGGTATTAACACACCGGATTGAGCTCTGCAAGCAAACATCGAAAATGTTAACCGAATTTGGTGTGGTTAATAAAGTAATAAACAGCACTGCCAATCTTGATGACCAAGATCAATACAGCTGTTTTGTCGCAATGGTGGAGACCCTTAATAACCGCTTGCGTGATAATATGCTAGATATTTCAGATATTGGGTTGGTTATTATTGATGAGGCTCACTACAATTCTTTTACTAAGTTATTTAAATACTTTGAAAAATCATTTTTATTAGGTGTTACCGCAACTCCGTTAAGTTCGAATATTGAGCTTCCTATGAAGGATAATTATGATGAGCTTATTGTGGGAGAAAGTATTCCATCCTTAATTGAAAACGAATTTTTGGCGCGCGCTCTTAACTATTCATATAATGTAGGTTTAACCTCTTTGGTAGTTGGTTCTAATGGTGATTACACCGTACAATCTTCAGACGATCTCTATACAGGAACCGATATGTTAAGTCGTTTGCTTCAAGCGTATGAAGAACGTAGCAAAGGCAAGAAAACATTGATTTTTAACAACGGTATTAATACCTCACTATATGTTTATGATACGTTTAAGCGAGCTGGATATCCTGTTATGCACTTGGATAATACTGCTTCAAAAAAAGAACGTAAAATGATATTAAAATGGTTTCGGGAAACGCCAGATGCTATTTTAACTTCAGTAAGTATATTAACAACAGGTTTTGATGAACCTACGGTAGATACTATTATCTTAAATAGAGCTACAAGATCACTAACCTTATACTATCAAATGATTGGGCGTGGATCGCGAGTTACCAATAATAAATCCACTTTTAATGTAATTGACTTAGGTAATAACTTTTACCGCTTTGGAGCTTGGGGAGAAGACTTAGATTGGCAGCGTATTTTTAAGTCGCCAAAATATTTCTTAGATAACTTAATTGATGACGAAGAGCTTGAAAGTAATTTTAAGTATGAAATGCCTGATGAGTTGCGCGAACAGTTTTCGAATTCTGATGATGTTTACTTCAACGTTAAACGGGCATACATAGAATCAGTTAAAAATGGTGAATCCACCAAAGTTATTTTAGAACGTTCTATTGAGCATCACGCTAAGATATGTATTGAAAACAGTGAGGATGTGTTTGATGCACTAATTCTTGCTAAAGAGTTAGGAGACGACATAGACCATCGTATTGAACGATATACCAAGTGTATTAGTAAAAGTACTCACAACTTTGTAAGCTGGTTAAAAAATGATTACCGATTAAAGTTGCGTTCGTATCTACGAGAGAATTTTGATCAGATTTTTGAAGAAATCCACGGACATCCACCGGAAGAGTAATTTGTTTTTATTTAAATGTCCAAGCTACAATTCTACTTTTTTTATTTCCCTGTGACATATCAATAATTTTGTGAGTAGCATTTGCCTTTTTTAGGTACTTCTCTATTTTAGGTAGATTACTACTTTTTGAAACCAAAGAGGTAAACCATCCTACTTGATTTTTAAAACCCACGCTTTGCTTAATCATCCTTTTTATAAAAAGTTTTTCCCCACCATTACACCATAACTCATTTGCTTGACCACCAAAGTTTGAGGTATTTGTTGTAGAATACTTCAGGTTTTCCATTTTCTCTTTTGCTTTTTTAACCGCTTTTTTTTCTGAACTGTAAAAAGGCGGATTGCACATAGAAAAATGATAATACTCGTCACTTTTTATAATGCCCTCAAAAATAGCGGCATTATTTTTTTGGTGTAGTACTTTAATTTTATGTTTTAGATCCGGTGTAGCTTCAATATTTTGTAATGCCGCTTTAACTGAATTTTCATGTATATCGCAGCCTACCATATTCCAATTGTAAAGGCGTGTTCCTAAAATAGGGTAAATACAGCTAGAGCCTACCCCTACATCCAATCCAATAATAGAGCTTTCGGTACTCTTTTCTGAAATTAAATCGTTTATATGGTGTATGTAATCTGCTCTTCCGGGAATAGGTGGACACAGGTAATCTTTCGGGATATGCCAATCTTGGATATTATAATCTCGTTTTAATATGGCTTTATTTAAATGAAAGACGGCTTCTCTATCGGAAAAATCTATTGTTTTAATACCATATCCATTAATAAAAATATGAGGAAATAATTCAGGATGAGATTCACTTAAAGCTGGAAAATTGTAAGATTTATTATGTTTATTTTTTGGATGCATTTTTTGTTAGTTAGATTTTCTAAAATTAGTGTATGTTATAAAACTATGTAATACGTACAAACACTTACATAATTAGACTGTTATTTATTAACAAAGTTTAACCAATCTAAGAGATATTTATAATTTCAAAAAGCTTTTTTAGCATTATATTTGCAACGTTTAATAATAAAAGTATTTATATTATAAGACAAGGAAGACGACGTATGGAAAAGACAGAGCAGAAAAAAGAAAATGGCTTAAAGCGAATGCACAAATATTACAGCCTCACAGGGTTTTACTCTTTTGTAGGTAAAAGCTTAAAGAAAAGTATTATTCCTATACTTTTATTTGTAGGAGTATTATTTTTAGTGGATTGGCTATTAATTGATTTTAGTGCATTTTTCACACATGTAACTGAAACGTATCCACCGTTAAGTGTTTTGCTAGTCTTTTTTGCTAGTGAAACATTACTAGGGTTAATTCCACCTGAAATTTTCATTGCTTGGTCAAGCAAAATGTCAGACCCTGTTGTTTACTTATCTTTTCTAGCAGGCTTATCATACCTTGGCGGAATCTGTAGCTATTTTATTGGAAAGTGGATTTTACAAATTCCATCCGTATACGATTATGTTGAAGTGCGCATGAAAAAACACCTTAAAAATGTTCGTAAATGGGGAGGTTTTTTAATTATTGTAGGTGCTTTATTACCCATCCCATTTTCAATTACTAGTATGGCGGCTGGGACTATAAATTATAAGTTTACAAACTACTTATTGTTCGGGTTATTACGATTTGCTCGTTTTGCCATCTACGGAATTGCTATTTTCAGTCTTATGAAGTGATAGGCATTTAAAAGAATAGTATTTTTGCAAGGCAGAAATACACTTAACTTCTTTTATGCCTAAAAATGATCCCTACGCAGCATTACGCTACCGCGAATTCAATATTTTTTTATTGCTCCGTTTTGCCATGGTCTTCGCTTGGACCATGCAATTTGTTGTTATAGAATGGGAAGTTTATAGTATTACAAAAGATCCTCTTTCACTAGGTATTATTGGTTTAATGGAAGTAATTCCAGCAGTTTCCATGGCGTTATTTGCTGGTCACGTTGTAGATCAAAAAGAAAAAAAGGGGTTACTTATTAAGTGTATTATAGGGTTTTCTATAGTTAGTTTTGGGCTGTTTTTAATTACTTGGCCACGTATTATTAGTGGGATGGCTACCAACACTGTTCTATACTGTGTGTACTTCTTAGTTTTTCTCGGCGGACTCGTACGTGCTTTTATCGGGCCTACTATTTTTTCACTCTTTTCATTATTAATTCCTAAAAAAGTATATCCCAACGCAGCTACTTGGAGTAGTTCTGTTTGGCAAGTAGGAGCGGTTTTAGGTCCCGCACTTGGTGGTTTCGCTATTCATTGGATTGGCGTGCATTGGTCTATGTGTTTTATCTTCGGACTCTCGTTGTTAGCATTAATCAGTTTATCTCAAATTCCGAAAAAACCTGTTTTAAATCCGAATATTGGGGAACCCGTAATGCAAAGTTTAAAAGGAGGATTGAAGTTTGTTTTTTCTAACAAAATAATCTTGGGGGCATTAACCTTAGATATGATTGCGGTATTATTTGGTGGAGCAGTGGCGCTATTACCCATTTTCGCACAAGATATTTTACATGTAGGCTCTGAAGGCTTCGGAATTTTACGAGCCGCCCCAGCAGTGGGGGCGGCTATTATTATGTTTACGTCAGCCTATTTTCCATTAAATAAAAATGCGGGTATGAAACTCTTGGCTGCTATTTTTGGTTTCGGCCTCTGTATTATTGTATTCGGACTCTCAACCTGGTTCTGGCTTTCGGTTTTTGCCTTATTTATGAGTGGGGTCACAGATGGAATTTCAATGATTATTCGTCAAACAATTTTACAATTAAAAACACCCGATGCCATGCGTGGTCGCGTAGCATCGGTAAATTCTATGTTTGTGGGGTCTTCCAATGAGTTAGGAGCTTTTGAAAGCGGATTAACAGCCAAACTAATGGGTACCGTCACCGCCGTTGTTTTTGGTGGTTGTATGACGTTAATCACGGTTGTAGGTACCGGAGCCTTACTTCCAAAGTTTAGAAAACTTGATTTAGAAGAAGACTTAAAGGAATATGAAACCGAAGAAGACTAATTATTTAATATCCGCTTCAGAAATACGGAACGGATACGCTTGTTGCACCTGCTTGATTTCTTCTTCAGTAAGTTCACCTTCTTCTTTTTTTAATATAGTTTCTGCATACGCTTCGCGCAACTCCAGATAAGCTGCTGTCAATTCATTCTGTACCGTTATAAAAGCTTTATAAGGTGTTTTAGGGTGCGTTTTTATTGAAATAGATGCTTTTTTTGGGTTATCGGAAGCAGAAGCAATTTTATCCCCATTGCAATAAGTACACGTAGCATCACCATTGTTATCTATAAAATTGGTAAGTACAGTTTTTAAATCTTTATAAGAAGTAATAGTTTCGTTCACAAATAGTTCGCCGGCTTTATTTATGTTAATACTTAAGAGATTTCGCTCGTTTATTTCAGTATCACATTTTTGTCCTGGAGGGCAGGGTTCAGGAATTTTCCGAACAATCCCTTTATCATTAGGAATAGTTGTGGAAACTAAAAAGAAAATTAATAATAGGAAAGCAATATCGGCCATGCTTCCTGCATTGACCTCGGGCACTTTGTTTGAGTGTCTCATAACTGATGGATTTAATGTGTTAGTTACAAGAAAACTTCAAAAAAAGTGCCAGAATGTTTTTTAGGTCTTTAAAACTATTTTTTTAAGCGTTGTAGATTACTCTTTTTGAATACTTTGCTTAACCTCTTCTTTATTCCATCTAATAATATTTATAGCAAGAAAAGTATTGGCAAGTACCATCATCGCTAAAATAAGTAGTTCTGAAATATTAGAAACTTCATAGAATATAGACCCTACAAAATGATATACATTAAATACACCAATTACAAGTGCCCAACAGAAAGAAGTCCAACGAAACCACGATTTCTTCACTTCCAACGTAAGTAAAAAGAAAAGTAAAGCCAATCCTTCCAGCCCTACGCGCCATAGGTGATGGTTCAGTGGTACGTCGCCTGTAGCACCTTCAATCATTACAGATTCGTTATAATATACACCAAATAGACCGTAAATGTGGTGAACGATAAATCCGATTGCCAAGAAAAGCCATAACACAGCTGTTTTTGTTCTCATAAATTTTAATTTGTTTGTTGTTTTTGTTGAAGGGGTAAGCGATTGTTTAAAAACTTTTTTACGCTCTTGTAATAAAGTTGTATGTTCAGTATTGGTGACAGGGCGTTTCAGTTTTAAAACTATCCACAATGAAACGATACTCATTATAAGCCAAAATAGATCTACACAGAAAATTTCATATTGACCTTCAGCAAATGTTTTCCATATCCAATTTCCAGAGGTTATACCGTTCACTATTGGGATTAAGAACCCTAAAATACTTCCTGATAACAAGGTGTATTTATTGGTTTTATAATTATCGCGCATAAAGCGAAATGCAGCAGCGACAGCGATCCAACCTAAAAAGTAAACAGCGTATAAAATAGATTCTCGAGAAGAATCCATCGATCTAGGGAGTATCTTCGCAATAATAAAAGAGAAAGCGGTAATAGGGTACATAGTTAGGCAAATTGCTAAGTAAACATGTCCTACTTTTCGGTTAAATAACTTTTGCTCAATAGGCACATTCTTTTTATGTCGAGCTTCTAGCCAAATTAATACCCCTGAAATAATTACAAAACAGGTTATTAAAGCCAAAACGAAATAAATGAACTTTAATGGTAAGCCGCCAAAATCTCCAAAATGAAGCCTGCGTACTGTTAATTCAACATCTTCTAGGTAATCATTATCATGTGGATTTTTCTCTGAAATTAGTTCTCCAGAAGCTACCTCATAAACAGTACGTCCGTTCCCTAAAAACTTATCATCAGGATCTAGTAAACCATCCACTTGAAATTTCATGTTAGCAGCACCATAATTACGAATATACACTTGAGCAGGCGTGAAGTTTTCCCACTTGCTAAGCGTTTTATCCATGAAAACGTTCAAGTCTGGAATGTTAGTAAACTCCTCTTTTTCTAGCTCGTAAGTCTTCGCCATAGGGCGGAGTTCTGCAATTGTTTTGTCTTGGTCATTATCGTAAACAAAATTGGCGGGCAGTAACACCAATGCTGAAAGACATAAAAAGCAACTGGTTACAGCAAATACAAATTGAAAGGGAAGGCCAATCATACCTAAAACGGTGTGTGCATCGGTCCAAATGGTTTTCAATTTCTTTTTGGGTCTGAAGGTGTAAAAATTCTGAATAATCTTTTTCCAATGGACAATAACTCCGGTAACAATGGCAAATAAAAAGAACAGGGCGATAAAACCAGAAATGTAGATACCAATGACTGGTACTTGACTAAAAAAGTGAAGTCTGTAAATCAATTCACCAATACTATAAAAATCATAATATTCTGAATGAGTGTAATCTGTAGCGTCTAAAAAGAAGTAATACTTCTTATTGTCATCGTTAACAATTGTGGTGTCTTGCGACTTACTTAGCAATACATATAACTGCTCTTTAGCATCTGGGGCAATCATTCTCACATCTCTTCCATAGAGATTGAAACCTTGTGCTTTAATACTATCAACAACACGATTATAATCAATATTTTGAGCTTGTTCTATATTTACAGAATCACCTTTTTCCCAAGCAGTGATTTCATCTTTTATCAATGCAAAAGCACCGGCAAAGAATATAATATATAAAGCAACACTAATAACAATACCGCTAACAGTATGGGTATGAAAAAAGACGTTGTAATTACGTTTGCTCATAAAAGTTAATTAATTGGATTGTACATTTTTCCGAAGTAAATAGCAATACTCAATAGGATGCTTATACTTAAATAGATTGCCCATAATTTCCATCCATTCTTTGCTAAAAAGGATAGAATTATAATGGTAACCCATAGTATATAAAGTGTAAAAACCGAAGTGATTAAAACAATTTCAGGGTTGGGTAACCAATATGCTAATGCTATATGTAACAAAACTGAAATGATATATCCTCCCAAAATGCCTGCCGAAATTTTAGCAAATCGCTGCCAGGAAGACGTTGTTAAGTGTTTTTTATTAGCTGGCATAGGCGAAGTATATTTCAAAAATAAAAGAAACGATAAAAATGACGCTCATTTGTTTATAATTAATAACCTGTAATGGTACTAAAATTACAGCAAGGCTCGCTACAATAGATAGTATAATAAATTCTGAAATAATTCCTGAAGCAATACCCCAAACTAATGAAAGGACTACAAAAGCAGCTAGCAGTAAAATAAGTGCGGTAACTTTAAAAACTTGCTTGTTACTCAAAGCTAATTTTCTTTCGGGAACAGAAGTAGGAATTGCTGCTCTTTTTGAAGTTAAAAGAAGCATATAGAAACCTAAAACAGTAAGTAGTATTGTTAGCGTTATCATTTTATTTTTTTAAAAGCAATAACCCTGAACCATTTTCAGGGTTATTGTTACTTAACAAAAAATCAATCAAATATTCAATAGTAATCTTTTAAAATTTATAGGTAAAGTTGGCATATAAAGCGCGCGGTGTTTGCGGTGTAATAGTTGTCCAACCTTTATAATACTCTTTATTGAAAACGTTATTCAACTTTAATCCTATGCGGTATTTATCGGCTTGATAAAAAACAGAAGCGTTTGCAACTGTATATTCAGGAAGTATAAATTGGCCAGCAGAACCATAATCTATAGTTACACGCTCACTAGCACCATTAAATCCAGCTCCAAGACCAAAACCATCTAAAACTCCTTCTTGAAATTCATAGTTCGCCCAAAGGTTATACAATGTCTCAGGACCAGCTTCTACAGGACGTGTACCTAATAAAACAGGATTGTCGTTTTTAATAATTTCACTATCATTATTACTGAAACCAGCTTTAATATTCAACCCACGAACAGGATTTGCATTTACTTCAACTTCAAAACCTTTACTTTCTACTTCACCACCTTGAATTTTATTAAATGGAGAAGAAGGATCGGTAATTACTTTATCGGTCACATTAATATCATAATAACTAATAGTCGCATGCAAGCGGTTGTTAAAGAAGTTTGTTTTAACTCCAAACTCTAATTGATTTGCTTGTTCAGGATCAAAAGACTTTAACGTTTGAGCGCCATCTTGTGGATCGCCTACTAGAGCAGGAGCTACATTTGTAAATCCATTTTGATAGTTAGCAAATACAGAAATAACATCTTTAATAGGCTGGTATAACAACCCAAACTTTGGTGAGAAAGTGCTCTGGTCGTAATCATCATCTGGATTAGTAAGGTCACCTTCGTTGTCAAACACATCAAAACGAACACCGGCCATAGCAGAAAGAGTAGGTGTTATATTTAAAACATCTGAAACATATGCACTATACACGTGTGTTTTAGACTTAATGTTGTTAACCGTTTGAGAAGCCAATGCCTCATCTACACCAGCGGTAGTTAATGGATATGAATCGTCTTCAACTTCTTCAGTAAACGGGTCATCACCTATGGTTTGTCCATTTGCCCTAACATTTCCGTAGAAAGCATAGCCCGTACTATTATCTGTTACGGTTGAATTAAAATAATCAACACCAGCCACTACGCGATTTCTAAGATTTCCTATTTTGAAATCACCAATAAAGTTTTGCTGAATATCGGTTGTATTGGTTCGTGAATTCTGTTTGTTGATTAAACGGCTAAACGTGGTTCCTTCTAAAATTCCGTAGTCAAATAAATAGGAGTAATAACCATCTGTTGATGTACTACTTTTTGAAATAATGGTTTGTGATTGCCACGTATCAGACAATTTATAGTCCATCTCCACACGGTAGTTGGCAGAAGGATTTGTAAGTGTTAAGGCGTTACTTGTAAATGATAACTTATTATTATAGTTAAGTTCGTCTAGATTTCGAGCTCTAGATGGCGCTGAACGATTTAAAAATAAGAATGTTGGGTTGGTTTGTTCAGCTTGCGTAATTTCAGCATAAAAAGAAAATGACAAACGATTGTTTACTTTGTAAGAAAGGGAAGGAGCCACAAAAAACGATTTTCTGAAACCTGCATCTTGAAAACTATCTTCGGTAGAATAAGAGGTGTTTAAACGAAAATAGATATTGTTTTCTTTATCCAACGGTGTATTCAAATCAGCCGAAATCATATTTAAACCATATGTTCCGGATGTGAATGAAACTTCCCCGCCAAAACCAATATATGGTTTTTTGGTAACCACGTTTATTAAACCACCATAGGATGTTACGGTACTACCAAATAAAGTAGCTGAAGGCCCTTTTATCACTTCAATACGTTCAATATTGGCAGCGTTAATCGTACCATTGGTGATCCCTGGAACACCGTTTACCAATTGTGGTTGTACCGAAAACCCTCGTAAAGAATAGTATCCTGCACCATCACCACCACGCCCCGTAGAAGTCCAAAGTTTTTCAATACCTGTAGCGTTTTTTAAGGCATCTTCAAAATTTGTGGTAATTTGTGATTTTAATAAATCGGTTGTAATCGTACTATAAACCTGTGAATTTTCAAGATCTTGTAATGGTAATTTTGAAACATAAGCTGTTTTTTTACGAGAAAATTTATTTCTACGTTCCCCGTTAACAACCACTTCTTGTAAAATTTCATTTCCTTCGTATAAGATTACATCGGAAAGCTTTTTGGTTTCATTTTCTGAAATGGTAAAAGCTACTTCGTGGTTTTTAAAACCTACATACGAAAAGTAAACAGTATGCGTGCCTGCAGAGATGCCATCAATTTTAAAATGACCATTTGTATCGGTTTGAGTACCTTTCTGAGAATTCTCTAAAAAAATATTTACACCCAAAAGAGGAGCGTTGTTTGCGTCTGTTACATTTCCTTCAATTTTTGCAGTTTGAGCAGTAGCACCTGTAAATGCTAGTAGGATTAAAATTAGTTGGGATACTTTATGCATTTATTGTTATTTAGACTTAATATAGATAGTTAATTTTGATGCAAAACTAATAACCCTTTTTGATACCTCAAAAGTTTATTTAGATTAATTTTAAATAGAATTGTACAAAATAGTTATAGGCTACTATAAATTAGGTGCTTAAACTTGAAAAAATATTTAAAAATCAAAGGTTCCTAAAATACGCTTTGCATTCTTTTACCAGAATATAAAACGTACCTTTGCATTCTAAAAAAGTAGGCTATATGGCAACATTTCAACAAGTAGGAATTCAAAAAGAATATATAAAGGCATTAAAAGAGTTGAATATTACAACTCCAACTGAAATTCAAGAAGCTGTTATTCCACTTTTGTTAAAATCGAAAACCGATTTAGTAGGACTCGCACAAACAGGAACTGGTAAAACTGCCGCCTACGGTTTGCCATTATTACAAAATATAGACACTTCAAAAGCAGTGGTGCAAGGATTGATTTTAGCACCAACTCGTGAATTGGTACAGCAAATCCAAAAACAGCTGTTTAGGTTTACCAAATATGCTCCCGATAAAATTTTCGCCGAAGGTGTGTATGGAGGTGAAAAAATTGACATTCAGATAAGAAGATTAAAACGTCCTACTCATATTATCGTAGCTACTCCAGGAAGATTGATGGATTTAATGAAACGAGATGAAATTAGTTTACAAACCATTAAAACCTTGGTTTTAGATGAAGCTGATGAAATGTTGAGTATGGGTTTTAAACAAGACCTCAATAAAATTCTAGAACAAGCAAATAAACAACGTAATACGTGGTTGTTTTCGGCTACCATGCCCGAGGATATAAAGAAGATTGTAAAAACCTACATGGCTACCGATGCTGTGAAAATTGAAGTGAATAAAAATTCATTAGTCAATGCAAATATTTCGCATTACTATATAAAGACCTCTTTAAAAGAAAAAGTCGAAAACTTAATTCGTTTAATGGATACGTTGAAAGACGACCGCGGAATAATTTTTTGTCGTACAAAAGCAGGTACACAAAAACTTACTGAAATTTTAAAAGAAGATGGTTTTTCAGTAGCTGCCTTAGAAGGAGATATGCAGCAAAAAGAACGAGATAAAGTAATGCGCGCTTTTAAGAAAGAAACGGTACAAATCCTTGTTTCTACTGATGTTTCAGCGAGAGGAATTGATGTAAACAACCTCGGGTTTGTTATCCACTACCAATTACCCGATCAACAAGAATATTACACCCACCGAAGCGGTCGTACCGCCCGAGCTGGGAAAACAGGTGCTTCCATTGCGCTTATTTTACCAAGTGAATTGCAAGACATTCATCAATTACAGAAAACGCTTGATATTAAATTTAAAGAATCAATTTTATAATAAAACTATGGCATTAACTAACAACGACATTATGAAAAAACTTCGCGTAGCCCATAAGTTGCGTGACGATGATATTGTAAAAATTTGCTCTTTAGTAGATTTTAGGGTTTCAAAAAGTGAATTGGGCGCTATTTTCCGAAAAGAAGACCACCCAAAGTATATGGAATGTGGTGATCAATTTCTACGGAATTTTTTAAACGGATTAGTTGTGCATCTACGTGGACCGATGCCTCCGAAGAAAAAGAAAGAATCTTCTAAGTAGCATAAAGCTTTAATGGTAGCAATTAAAAATGATTAAATTAATTAGAGAGATATGGAACTCAAAAAATAGAGCCTTAGTGTTTTTTTTAATTCTTATTACTTTGGGAGGTATATACCTGTATCTTGATCGACCAAGCATTTCAACATCCAATGACCTGACTGAAGTTAAAGGAACACTTAATCATATTGACCAAGAATTGGTTTATATTAAAAAAATTAGAAAAACTGAACGCGACTCAACTTACCATATATACTTAAACGAGTACCCTTCTAAATTTCAGGTCAGTTATATGCCATACTATAGAAAGGAATTTTATAGATCTGCAAAACACAATGACCAAATTATATTACACATTGCTAAAGAAAATATTAGAAGACTAAAAATTCCTGATGCCAAAATTAGAAGTTTTTCCTTAACTGTAAATGATAAAGTATACTTGTCAGCAGATAGTGGAGCGAGAGGTTTTGGTAAAGGCTACTTTGAACTAGGAATGATCTTTATTTCGTTAACAATAAATTTCTTCCTAATTAGGGATATATTAAATAAAAAATCACGACCAAAATTGTAAAAAGGAATAACAGCTAAGTCTCAAATTTATTTTTTTTCCGTTTTATTAACTTAGTAGTTTATTTTAACGAACAGTACACATATTTTTTTCGTTTTTGCTTTTATATAATTAGCCGCATCTGAAAACTCAAAATGTTACTGCTTTTATACAAATACATTATGGAATGTGAGACGTTTCAATCATATATAATGAGTAGAGGAGGGGTAACCCAATCGCAATTCAATGAATTGACACCTTTTTTACGTTCTGAAACTTTTTCAAAATGTGAAATACTACTTCAACAAGGGGAAACTTGTAAAGCCTCCATGTTTGTTGAAAAAGGATTACTTCGTGCCTATACATTAGATGAATCTGGTAAAGAACATATTGTACAGTTTGCTCCAGAAAATTGGTTTATAGGTGATAGAGGTAGTATTTACTTTAACGACCCTTCCTATTTTATTATTGATTCAATAGAAGACGCCGAAGTAGTTTTTATAACAGATGAATTTATTGAAAAGGCTTCAGAATTAAGTGCTTCTTTCAGAAAATTCAATAAAAAGTTACTTCATAATCACATTCAGCACCTTCAAAAACGAATTGATTTGCTGTTAGGCGCTTCCGCAGAAAAACGATATTTAAACTTCATTGAATTATACCCCGATTTACTATTGCGTGCACCACAATGGATGATTGCTTCATACTTAGGCATCACTCCCGAAAGTCTAAGCCGAGTGAGAAAATCGTTGGCTGAGAAAAATTTTGAATCGTATTAAAGATTGAGTCTAATCTTATAAAGCACGTAAAGAAGGAACTTCTAGTTCATCAATATCCCAGTTCGCCAGACTAGCTCCGGCACGATAAGCAGACTCCATAAAAGCCAATAACGTTTCTCTAGGGTTTTCTTTGGTAAGAAGGTCATTGTATTTTAAAATAGCCATCGGACTTCCGTTGGCATCCATCCAGAAAGCATTATCCGGTTGCAATGGTTTTTTATCAATCCCTTCAGGAGCTGGATAAGTGTACGAATAAAAGGCAGGTTCTTTCATATTGTCATCTCCTGCCCAAAACCCGAAACTAATACAATCGTGGGTATACGCATCTTTGTCCGATATTCTTGCTTCTTTAAGCATAGGTGGTGCTTTTTTACCTGAAAAGCGGGTGACCGCTATATCCATAGAGTGCCAATAGACGTGAACCGGACACGTTTTTCCGTAAAAACGACCACTAAACTCTTTAAACACACCATCTACCCATTGAAAGGTTTTCCACAACTTGGTGATATAATCTTGGTTGTAATGATGATACGCTGTTATTTCAGAAAAAGATTCTTCAATACCCAAGTCGTAAGGTTTTTCTAATAGGTTTACTGAGATAGTAAAGTCGGAAAGAATTCCTCGCAGTTTTTTATAAAAGTCAGCTACTGTTAACCCTTCATGAAGGTCAAATTGCGCCGATTCTCCCTCACTTGTATCTACTTCCAACTTATGAGAAAGGATGTTTAAAGTAATAGTAAACGTGCTTTCTCCTGAATCATAAAAAATAGGTCCGGTTGTAAACCCTTTGGTGTCTACATATTCGGTTATATACCACCAATGATTTTTTCTATGTGATAACGATAACCGTATTTTCCCTATTATTTGAAGAAATAAATGAAGGGTTAATTTGCTCTTTTCATTTCCAGTGTATGGAAGTTGCTGTAAACGGGTTCCTGTTTTCATATCATTGCTTTTTTAAAGTTACTGAATTCTTTTTACTATTCTAAATACCCGAACTTGCCCATATTAAAATCATTTATTGCCTGCGTCAATTCTTCTCTAGTGTTCATTACAAATGGACCTTGGGCAGCGATGGGTTCGTTAATGGGTTCTCCACTTAAAACTAAAACTACTGCATCTTCCGAAGCTTTTACGGTAAAAGCTTCCCCTTCGTTTTCAAACAATACAAAATGATCGGTCGGTACCGTTTCTGTTTCATTTACAGTTACGCTACCTTCAATAACCAATAGACACGTATTGTAGTTTTCAGGAAAAGAAAAGTCAGCAGTTCCGCCTTTGTTCAATCGTGCATTCATCATATGTACAGGGGTGAAAGTAGAAGCCGTACCTTTTGTGTCTTTATAAGCACCTGCAATTACTTCAACTGTCCCTGCATTATTTGGTAGCTCATGGCTATTGATTTCTTCAGCAGAAAGTGCTTGGTATTTAGGTTGCGACATTTTATCCTTTGCGGGAAGATTTACCCATAATTGCACCATTTGAAAGTCACCACCGGCTTTACTGAATTCTTCTTCATGGTATTCTTTATGTAACACGCCAGACGCTGCTGTCATCCATTGTACACCGCCTTCTTGAATTACACCGCCACCACCGCTACTATCGTGATGAGCAACTTTACCTTTATACGCAATTGTTACCGTTTCAAATCCACGGTGCGGGTGTACGCCCACACCTTTTGGGGTATCAGTGGGAGGGAAGTAAAATTTTGAGTTGTAATCCAACATGATAAACGGACTCATACGTTCCATATCCAATCTAAATCCGCTGGGGATAAAGTTATGTACTCGAAAACCATCACCTACAAAATGCGGGGCTCTGGGTTCTGCTATTAATTCTATATTTTTTGTACTCATAGTTATTCGGGTTTATTGTGAAATATTGAATTTTCCTGGTATTCTGGATGTCTGTCTATGTAACTTTTAATAAAAGGACAATATGGTTTCACTTTCAGTTCGTGCTCAGCAGCATAGTCTAATATGCCTTTAGCAATAAAAGAACCAATGCCTTTTCCTGAAAGCTCTTTCGGAACTTCAGTATGCGTAAAAGCAATTTTGTCTTTATTGAGTTTGTAATCCGCAAAGGCCACTAAGCCTTCTATGTGAACTTCAAAACGGTTCTCTTTTTCGTTTTTAATTAATTGATAGTCCATAGTTTATTTATTTCTATCAAAGATAAAGAAGGTTTTTAATGTGTGCATTGATGTATGATAAGAAGTTGTTTTTGTAGATTTTTCAGAAATAAGTTGTGAGATATTTTTATTCATCGTAATATTGCAATGTAACAATCAATATAATGGGAATTACCAAATCTGAAATATTTACAGTACATCAAAATCAATTGGCACAGTTTGCGAAAGCGTTTTCACATCCTGCCAGAGTTGCTATTTTACAGTACTTATTTAAAGCGGAAAGTTGTGTGTGTGGAAGCCTTGTAGACGAAATAGGGTTGGCGCAAGCAACTATTTCGCAACATTTAAAGGAATTAAAAAACTTGGGGCTTATACAAGGAACTGTAGAAGGCACCAGCGTTTGTTACTGTATCAATACAACTGTTTGGGACGAGATGAAAGCGGTTTTAACTTCTTTTTTAAACCAAGATACAGATGTAGCTAACGATACTTGTTGCTAAAAAAAATTTATATGAATAAATCGTATTATTACGATAATAAAACTATATACTATGAAACTTTCTGAAATAAAAGACATTTTAAAACAATCTGAAACCATCGCATTTGAGTTGCCTAATGGTTCATTAGTTCCGAATCACTTTCACGTGACCGAAGTAGGAAAAGTAACCAAAAACTTCATCGATTGTGGTGGCACAGTTAGAAATGAAGAAGTAGTTAATTTTCAGTTATGGGAAGCAGATGATTATGATCACCGTTTGCATCCTGAAAAATTGGTAAATATTATTGAACTTTCTGAAAAGACACTTCAAATAGATGATGCTCTTGAAATTGAAGTAGAATATCAAGGTGCTACCATTGGAAAGTACGGATTAGATTTCAATGGAAGACATTTCACGTTAACTACCAAGCAAACCGATTGTTTGGCAAAAGAAAACTGTGGTATACCTGAAACTAAACAAAAGAAAAAACTTTCTGAAATAAAAGCAGAACCAGCAGCTTCATGTAGTCCTAATTCGGGTTGTTGTTAATTTTAAAAATTTAAAAAATGAAAATAGCTTTATTTAGTGACATACACGCCAACTTACCAGCCTTAGAAGCCTTTTTTAAAGATGTTGAAAATCAGGATGTTGATGCTATGTATTGCCTTGGCGATTTAGTTGGCTACAACATTTGGCCAAATGAGGTAATTGAAGAAATTAAAAAAAGAAACATTCCTACCATCGCTGGCAACTATGATTTTGGTATTGGTAGAAGCAGTGACGATTGTGGATGTGCTTATAAAACTGATGAAGAAAAAGCCAATGGGGCAGTTTCTATTTCTTTAACCAACGATTTGGTGAACGACAAAAACAGAAAGTACCTACGCACGTTGCCAGCTCATATTAAATTAGAGTTTCAGTTAAACGACGATCAGCTGAATGTATTATTTGTCCATGGTAGTCCGCGTCGTATTAACGAATATCTATTTGAAGATAGGGCAGAAAAAAGCATGCTTCGTATTATGGAGCAAGCCGATGCGGATGTTATGTGTTTTGGGCATACCCATAAACCATATCATAGAATCTTAGATGCTTCAACAGAAAGTGAAGTTCATTTTAAGCACGCCATAAATATTGGCTCAGTTGGCAAACCAAAAGATAGCGACAACAGAGGAGGTTACGTTATATTGAATATTGATGAAGATGCTTCAATTAAAAACAAGGATGCTATTTCAGTAGAATTTGTAAGGTTTGATTACGATATTGAAAAAGCTGCAAAAGCAGTAGAAGAAAGTAGCTTGCCCAATGCGTATGCCGATAATTTACGAAATGGCGAATAAAAAAATAACTATGAAATTACCTGAAAATTTAAAATATTCAAAAGAACATACTTGGATAAAGGTAACCGATTCAATAGGTACTGTTGGTATAACAGATTTTGCACAAAAGGAATTGGGAGAAATCGTCTATGTTGATTTGCCTAATGTAGGGGATGAATTTGATCAAAATGAAGTTTTTGGTTCTGTAGAAGCTCTTAAGACCGTAAGCGATTTGTTTATACCTATTAAAGGAGAAATTATAGAAATCCAGGAAGCATTGAACGATACTCCAAAGGCGGTGAATGACACACCTTATTCTGATGGTTGGATGATAAAAATAAAAATTGACAATACAGAAGAACTGAATACCCTTCTCACGGCTGAAGAATATCAAAATTTTATAGAAAAAAACTAAAACGATTCAGAATAATGAAAAAATTAAGCTTTTTAGACAACTATCTAACCCTATGGATTTTTATTGCGATGGCAATAGGAGTTGGGATTGGGTATTTTTACCCTTCCTTTCCTCAAATAGTTGATTCCTTTAGTTCTGGTAGTACTAATATTCCCATCGCGATTGGGCTTATCGTGATGATGTATCCGCCTTTAGCAAAAGTAAATTTTAGACTGCTGCCTAAAGTATTTAAAAATGTAAAAATACTTTCTATATCCTTGATTCTTAACTGGATTATTGGTCCAGTGTTAATGTTTGTTTTGGCAATCACCTTTTTACATGATTATCCTGAATATATGGTAGGGCTTATTCTTATTGGTCTCGCACGATGTATTGCAATGGTATTGGTATGGAATGATCTTGCTGAAGGAAGCAGCGAATATGGAGCCGGATTAGTCGCCTTAAACAGTATATTTCAAGTATTTGCGTATAGTTTTTACGCGTGGTTGTTTATAACAATACTACCACCATACTTCGGGTTTGAAGGAGCTATCGTCGATATTTCCATCGCTACTATTGCAGAAAGCGTTGCTATTTATTTAGGGATCCCGTTTTTAATGGGAATTTTAAGTCGTCTTATTTTAGTGAAAGTAAAGGGAGAAAAGTGGTACACAGAAACATTTATACCCACAATATCACCTCTAACCTTAATTGCCTTATTGTTCACAATTGTAGTTATGTTTTCTCTAAAGGGAGAACTAATTGTTGAAATACCAATGGACGTTGTAATCATTGCGGTTCCATTATTAATCTACTTTGCGTTGATGTTTATTATTGGATTCTTTTTCAGTAAAGCGATGGGGGCAGACTATGATAAAAACGCTGCTATTTCGTTTACAGCTGCCGGAAACAACTTTGAACTCGCCATTGCAGTGGCTATTGCGGTATTCGGTCTTAACTCTGGGCAAGCGTTTGCAGGGGTTATTGGTCCGTTGGTTGAAGTACCGGCTTTAATTTTACTGGTTCGGATTTCATTTTGGCTTCGGAAGAAATATTATCTCAAAACAGCTTAGCGGTTGTTCTTTTTTCTGAAAAATTATTTAAAAAGTTATCATTTCTATAACTAAAAACTATTTCAGAAAACCATATTTTGTGAGTGATTTCTTATACTTAAGCGTTATCTCATTACAATTTGGAAAAGAACAAAGAAAAAACAACCAATACACAGCCTAAAAGTAAGGCTCGAAAAAAGAAATACCGCATATTCCGACGCATTGCAAGGGTAATGTTAGGGATATTGGTATTTCTTCTATTACTTGTTTTGTTTATTAGAAGTCCTTGGGGGCAAGGTATTATCGTAGATAAAGTTGTTTCATATGTATCCGATAAAACGAATACCAAGGTTGAAATAGAAAAGCTTTTTATCACCTTTGACGGTGATATTATGCTGAAAGGTTTGTTCCTGGAAGACAAAAAAGGCGATACACTTGTCTATTCAAAATCACTGGAAGCAGATGTACCACTTTGGCCCATCATTCGCGGAAACGGTGTTGGCGTAGAATCGGTTGATTGGGAAGGTCTGCGTGCCAATATTATTCGTAAAGATTCCATTTCAGGTTATAACTTTCAGTTTTTAATCGATGCTTTTGCTTCGGAAGATACTACCACCGTCGCAACCGACACCACGTCGGCACCTATGAATATTATTATTGGCGATTTAAATTTTAAAGATTTTGATGTTGTTTACAATGATGCCGTTTTAGGGATTGACAGTCATTTTACAGTTGGTGAGTTAGAACTTGAAATGGACAAAACCGACTTGGAAGCGATGGATTTCAGGGCTTCGGAAGGAACTATTAAAAACAGCCGCATAAAGTATGTTCAAAACCCAGTGCCTCCCACACCACCTGCTGATGTTCCTTTACCATTTTTAGCGATAGACGAACTGACCATTGAAAATGTCTTTGCAACATACCAAGATAATGTACAAGGCTTGAGCGCTGAAGTAGATTTGGTTGATTTTTATGCCGAAGTTCCTAAAATTGATTTAACGAATCAAGCTTTTGAAATAGGCACGTTGGAACTTAACAAATCCATTGTGGCAATAGATATGAAATCGAATAAAGAGGAAGCTGTTGAAGTAGAAGAAGACAATGTAGTATCAGAAAACGACTCTTTATGGCCTAATCTTCTTCTTTCCATAGATGAAATTGATTTTTCTGAAAACAACATCAGCTATTCAGTTGACGGTGCAAAACCTGTTAAAGGAACTTTTAATCCTAATGCGATTTCTATATCGAATCTAGAGTTACAAGCATCAGACATTTCATTAAAAGACAAAACGGCCAGTCTTAACTTAGAAAACCTTTCGTTTCAAGAAGGGTCTGGAAATTCAATTCATAAAGCTGCGGTAAACCTTGCCGTTACTGATACAAATATGAACGTGTCCGACCTTTCGGTTGCAGCCAATAACAGTAGCCTTTCCGGAAATGCAACGTTACAATATGCCAGTTTAAATGCCTTGATTGATTCCCCAGAAACTACAAAAGCCAACTTAACTATTCCTTCGTTTAAGGTTGCCTTACAAGATGTTTTTCAATTTCAGCCAGACTTAAAAAACAACGAATATTTAAAAACCGCGAGTAAACGCCCTATCTCAGGAAGTATTAGAGCTAATGGTGTATTGAGTGCTTTGCAAATTCCATCTGCGAAGGTGAATTGGGGAAAAACGACGTATGTTTCGGCTACAGCAACGGTTTATAATGCAACCGATCCTGAGCAACTTTCTTTCGATGTTCCTTCATTCACGGCCGAAACTATAAAAAGTGATCTCGTTCAATTTGTTTCTGAAGAAGAGTTAGGTGTTCAGCTTCCGCAGGATATTACATTGCGTGGTACCGCAAGCGGAACCCCCGATGATATTACTGCTGATGCTAATTTAACTACTTCGCAAGGGGTAGTAACCGTAAAAGGAAATTTCAAAAATACGGATGAACTGGCTTTTAATGCCGATTTCAACATACAGGAATACAATGTTGGCGAATTGTTGCAAGATGAACAGTTCGGGAAACTATCGTTAACAGCTTCCGCAGAAGGAAAAGGAACAACCATCAACACCTTAAATGCAACTGCTGAAGTAGTGGTGGATAGCTTCCAGATGAACGACTATAAAATTCGGGATTTAAAAATCTCTGGAAATGTAAAAAACGGAAAAGGGGATATTGTTTCAAAATACAAGGATAAAAACCTGAATTTAGATTTAAACGCTTCCGTGGTATTAGATTCTGTTGCGCCTGAAGCAAGTCTAGACCTTCACCTAATTGGGGCCGATCTAGAAGCGTTGGGGCTAATGGACCGTTATGTGCGCGCTGGAATGCAACTGAATGCCGATTTTGTAAGCAATGGCGACAGTTTCGACGTTATTTCGACCATTGGTGATGGCGTGGTGGTTTATGACGACAAAAGTTACTTATTGGGTAGTCTTCTGGCTACGGCTCACGTTAGTAGTGATACTACATCTATATGGGTGGACAATAAAATGCTGAACCTAACTTTAGAATCGAATACCGATCCACAACGATTTAGCGCGGCTGTTCAAAAACATATTTCTAGTTACTTTTCTAAAAAACCCGTGAATACAGATACTTTACAAAACCCTGTAGATTTAACGGTAAAAGGAACCATACGGCAATCACCTGTTTTAAACGAAGTGTTTCTAGTCAACGTAAAAGACATGGACACGATTAATTTGGCGTTGGATTTTAAAGAAAGAGAACGTTTATTGACAGCAAATATCGTAGCACCGCATATTAATTACGGCGGAAACGAATTGGACAGTCTTCAGGTTTCTATGCGAACGAGTCAGGACGACTTCCAATTTAATGCTGGGTTTAATGCAATTAATGCAGGGCCATTGGCGATTCAAAAAACTGAAATAAAAGGAAACAAGGAGGGTGAAAAGCTATTGCTGGATTTTCTTTCATATTACGAAGATGAAAAGTTAATTCAAATTCAATCTGAAATAACGGGTACAAGTGACAAGCTTCGGTTTCATGTAAATCCAGACTCGTTGATTATTCAGAAAAACCCTTGGAAGGTTCCGGCTAATAATGAAGTGCTTTTAAGTGAATCGAAAATTGAATTTAATGAATTCCGGTTCAGCAGAAATGACCAATCCCTTGATTTTACAGACAAATTGCCCAATGAAAAAGACCATATTGGTGTTCTTTTTGAAAATTTCAAATTAAGTGAATTTCTCAATTATTTAAACCCTGAAGAGCAATTGGCTACTGGAATATTAAACGGTCAAGTTGTATTAGAAGATGTTTTTGGCAATACAGGCTTATTGGCTGATATCGATATTCAACAACTTAGCTTATTGGATGTAAACTTAGGAACTCTGAGCGTTGATGCTGGTTCTACTGGCGGAAATGGATACGATTTTAATGCAGCTTTAAAAGAAGGCGCTATCGATATGGATATAACGGGTGATTATGTAGCAACCACTGAAACACCCAACTTGAATTTAGATATAGACATCAACGAATTTAAAATGAAAGCGTTGGAAGGCTTTACACAAGGTGAAGTTACAGAAGCTGATGGTAGTTTCTCTGGTCAGTTTACTGTTAATGGGACGCTAGATGAACCCGTTTATAAAGGAAACTTGCTTTTCTCTAATGCTGATTTCAGGGTAGCAAAACTAAACGCCGCCTTTACGTTGGCCGATGAAGAACTTACGGTTGATAATAAGGGATTGTCCATGAGTAACTTTACCATAGCAGATGAAAACGGCAATACTTTTGCTGCTTCAGGTAGTATTGGCACTGAAAACCTTGTTAATCCTACCTTCGATTTACAGTTAAAAGCCAAAGATTTTCAAGTGCTAAACGCCACCGAAGATGATAATGACTTCCTGTACGGAACCGCAACTTTTGATGCTGATGCTACATTGTCGGGTGACCTTCAAATTCCGGTATTAAAAGGTTCGCTTACAGTGGGGTCTAATACCGATGTTACCTATGTGATGCCTTCAGCAGCTGTAAACATTGAAGAACGTGACGGAATTGTAATTTTTGTAAATCGCGAAAATCCAGATGCTATTTTAACCCGAACGGAAGAACAAACAGCCACGGTTACCGGTTTTGATATTTCGGCAAATCTTGATATTGGGAAAGAAGCACAAGTAAAAATAATTATTGATGAAGAAACCGGTGACAATTTTCAAGTTTCGGGAGAAGGGGAGTTTAATTTCACAATGAACCCGAACGGAAGAATGAATCTTAGTGGTGTGTATGAAGTTGCCGACGGTCATTATGAAATGAATTTATATAACGTAGTAAACCGAAGATTTGAGTTAGACCCCAGTAGCCGTATCACCTGGTCTGGCGATCCGTTTGATGCCAAATTGGATGTTCGTGCTATTTATGATGTAGAGGCTTCCGCTTCGCCGTTAATGGCATCACAGACTTCCGGTGCGGATCCTTCGGTAAAAAACAAATACAGACAGGTATTGCCTTTTTATGTGTATTTGAATGTAGATGGCGAGTTGATGCAACCTAAAATTTCGTTTAATTTAGATATGCCAGAAGACGAACAAGGTTCGGTTGGAGGACAAGTATATGGTCGTATCCAACAATTGAATCAGCAAGAGAACGAATTGAACAAACAAGTATTTTCATTATTGGTATTGAATCGTTTTTACCCAGAGCCCGGTAGTGACGGCAGTAGAGGAGGAGCGGCAAGTATTGCACGAGACAACCTGAATGATGCACTGTCTGATCAGTTGAATGTTTTTTCAGATAAATTATTGGGCGATACGGGAGTAGAGTTAGACTTTGGTTTGGATAGTTATACCGATTATCAAGGCGACACGCCACAAGAGCGTACCCAATTGGATATTGCTGCTAGAAAGAAATTGTTTAACGATCGCCTTATTGTAAGTGTGGGTAGTGAAGTAGATATACAAGGAAGTAGTTCATCTGGGGAGCCAGCACCTTTAATTGGAAATGTAAGTTTAGAGTATATTTTAACTGAAAACGGGCGCTACCGATTAAAAGGCTTCCGAAGAAATGAATTTGAAAATGTAATTGATGGGCAAACCATTGTAAGTGGTATTGCGCTAATTTTTACACAAGAATTTAATGAGTTTAAGGATTTATGGGATGCCATGCTTCGATCTCAATCTAAAGAAGAAGAAAACCCTGACACAGAAACCGAAAAAGAACAAAAAGATAACAAGTAACGACGTGAACGTAACTATAACATATAAACAAGTAGGTTTAATAGCATGCTTTTTTCTTCTACTACAAGCTTGTAGTGTGAAAAAATTCATTCCCGAAGAAGAACGGCTTTATACCGGTGCCGAAATAGAAATTAAGGCAGATTCTACTATTAAAAACCAAGGTCAGTTAAAAACTGCTTTAGAAAATACGCTGCGGCCAGATCCTAATAAAAAGTTTTTAGGGATGTACCCAGGGCTTTATTATTACTACAAAGTACAAGATTCTACACCCGGATTTTTAAACAAATGGTTGTATAAACAAATAGGAGAAGAACCTGTTTATCAATCAGATGTGGAGCCTTACCAAGTTGAACAGATATTATTAAACCGATTAGAAAATACTGGTTTTTTCTATAGTACTGCTAGTTCAGAATTTACTGAAAGTGAAAATAAACCCGAAGCTTCTGTAAAGTATACCGTAAATGTTCCTACCCCTTACAAAATGGAAACCTATCAATTAGATAGCTTACCACAACCTATTTACAGTGATATGCAAAGTAGTGTGGCGACTTCAAAATTGACACCCGGTATGCGATTTGATTTGTCAAACATGAAGCTGGAACGCGAACGTATTGATAACGATTTAAAGAAAAAAGGCTACTATAATTTTAATCCTGGCTTCCTAATTTTTGAGACGGATACCAATCAATATGACAACAAACGGTTTGATTTGTTTTTAAAGCTGAAAAAAGAAGTGCCTACAAAAGGTATTATTCCATATAAAATTTCAAAAGTAAACATCTATCCAAATAATGATGTGCAAACGGATTCTACAAAAATGGACACTGTCCGATTTCAGAATAAAAACTACCTACAAAATGGCACGTTTTTTAAACCGAAATATTTAGACCCTTTTGTAACCTTAGAAGAGGGAGCGTATTACAATCCTGAAACTTCTCGAAATACGGCGAGGCGGTTGTCCACCATTGGCGCTTATAAATTTGTTAATATCCAGTATAGAGTGAAAGATTCTTCGGCAACCGATTCTTTAGGTATTCTAGAAGCTGATATTTTCTTGTCACCCCTTAATAAACGAGCCATTCGAGCTGAATTGCAAGCCGTCACCAAATCGAACAACTTTGCAGGACCGCATTTGGCTTTAACCTTTAGCAACCGTAATTTGTTTAAAGGAGGCGAAACCTTAAATATTACTGCCAATGCAGGATATGAATTCCAAGCCGGCGGTGGGAGTAACAGTACAGGAAGAACCAGTCTAGATCTAGGATTAAAAACCGAACTTATTTTTCCACGTGTTATTTCACCATTTAAAATTGATGATGATTTCTTTGAATATTCCATTCCGAAGACCAAAACTAGTATTGGAGTTAATTATTTAAACCGAAGTAAATTATACACCTTACTTTCGGGTACGGCTTTATTTGGTTATTCGTGGCGAGCAAACCGCTATGTTACACACGATATAAATCCTATATCCATTAATTATACAAGACTTTCCGATACTACCGAAGAGTTTGAAACTATTCTAGAAGAGAACCCTTTTTTGCAACGTAGTTTCGATCAAGAGTTTATATCGGGGCTTACCTATTCCTTTACCTATAACGGAATGGTAGATACGCAAGACACCCACCAATTTTACCTAAATGCTACTTTAGACGTAGCGGGAAATTCCATTAGTTTATTAGGGCAAACTGAAGAAGCTGGGGAGCCTAAAACCTTTTTGGGATTAGAATATGCGCAATATGCCAAAGCCGATATAGATGGCAGGTATCATTTTAACTTCGGAAAAGAGCAAACCATCGCTACTCGGTTATTTGCAGGCTATGGATATGCCTACGGAAATTCAGATGTATTACCCTATGTAAAACAGTATTTTTCTGGGGGTCCGTATAGTGTTCGAGCTTTTCAAATTCGCTCTTTAGGACCTGGAACTTATGATGGGGGTGATACGGGTGATTCGTTTTTTGACCAAACTGGAAACATTCGGTTAGAAGCCAATGTGGAATACCGATTCCCTTTATTTTCATACTTAAAAGGTGCCGTTTTTGCCGATGCCGGAAACATTTGGAACTCGAAAGCCAATGAAGCTTTAGACGGACAAGGAAAATTTTCTTCCAACTTTATTAGTGAATTGGGTATGGGAGCAGGAGTAGGAGTTCGAGTGGATATTCAAGGGTTTGTGCTTCGTTTTGATCTTGCAGCTCCATTTCATGACCCCTCTTTACCTGAAGGCGAGCGTTTCGATTTTCAAGCAGATAACCCTGTATTTAACTTTGCTATTGGCTACCCTTTTTAAATTCTTTTTATAACTAGTATTGAATCATTATGAAATTAGTATTTACGACCTTCTTTTTATTATTAACTCTTACTGCTGTAGCACAAAAACAGGAAGAACAGGATTTTTCAGCATTTAAGGATTATTATCCCATAGCACAACGGCCTTATTTATCAGGTGGTTTTGGGAATAATGAATACGAACAAATTCTATTTGACGCAAAACCCGTTGTATATTACGGCGTATATAACGACATTCGAAAATCATTAACGAGGGATAGTATTGTGCGAGGCGATGCCTTTTACCTTACTTTACAACCTCAGTTGCGAATGTATCAAGGGAACTCAAAACCAGTAAAAACGCCTTCATACAAAGCTTTATTGGGTTGGCAATCCATATTGAGAACCAATAACAATAATTTTCTCACCATGGCCATTGAAACAGGTCATTATAGTAACGGACAAACGGGAGCTGCTTTTAGTACTGAATTTGAAGATGAATCTGAAGAAGGACAAGCCGTTTACGAAACCATTACCGATGACACCGACCTTTCAGCTATACTGAATCGTAAAAGTGGAAACTTTTCTACAAACCTCTCTAGGCTATCATTTAACTATCGGGTAAACCGTTTTGATACAGAGAACAATCCAAAACGGATTCATTCGTATACGTTTACGTATCAGTTGTACCACAACAATTTTATGGGACTTTTTGATTTTGGTGGCTATAACTCAGAAGATATCAAACTATATGGGCATCATCAATTTGAATTGGGGTATGAGTTTACAGATTATTATAAAAATATGCGCTATACATTAGGGCAGGAAGTGTTTTTACATCTAGGATCACATCCTTCAACCGATCCGTACCGTTCTAAAACGTATGGAATATTATACCCTTGGGATACGGACTTAGGCTTCTTTGCTAACTTTACTTTTGGTTTTGATGATTATAACTACCGTTTTGTGGATAGTTTTCCACGGTTTTCTATTGGCGTAACATGGGATTGGTTTACACCTTTTGTTGTCAAACCTCCAAAAGTTGTTACTGATAAATCTTAATAGTACTTTAATCCACACAAGCCTTTTTTACCAAAGGAAACTTGTCATCAAATGTCAGCGATTTTGGGTTTTTAAAAACTTGAATGGAGTCTTTCATTTCCATAGGACCATAACCTTGCAGCAAGGTGTCACTCTTAACTTTAAAGGCGACTTGTCGAACACTTTCCACGCCTTCAGATTCAAACGTATAATTGGCCAATAGCACATTGTTTTTAACTTGACCTTTAAATCTACCCGTATTTTTGTCCTTTTCAGCTAAGGCGAATAATAGAGTTCCTGTAATAGAATCTTCTCTTTTCAGAACTTGTAACGAAATTGTTGATTTATTATCATTATATACATAACAGCCTTTTTCTAATCCTTTGGGCTTTTTTTTCTGCTGTTCAACACCTTCTTTATCCTTCGTTGATGTGTTTTCTTTTTTATTTGAATTGCAACTTATAATAATAAGAAATACTATTGCTGAAAATAATGGTACGTGAAAGCGTTTCATAACATTTAACTTTTGGTTTTTTAAATGTACAAGAATGATTGGGTATGAAACTGTAAAGAAATCATAAAGTATTTAAGTTGCTCCGTCTAAGCAATTGTGTGAATAAAAAAAACCCGAAGGC
>TARA_R110000823_G_scaffold102096_1_pt1 | contig 109275 bp, 111 predicted proteins | sample TARA_R110000823 | Tara Oceans TARA_R110000823 (sample SAMEA4397722) | marine metagenome | biome: Polar Biome; feature: [DCM] deep chlorophyll maximum layer (ENVO:01000326); material: water (ENVO:00002006), including particulate matter (ENVO:01000060) such as... | depth 20 m | reverse complement strand
GTATTTTACGAGTTTACCTTGCGTGTATATTGTATGATAATAAACCCCTCAAACGAAGAACAGAGGTTGAGATAACCTAAAATTTATTAATCCTCAATACAGAAAATAGGATTTGTTATCAAATGAATGGATATAGTACTAAAGCCAATTCAGTTCTGAAAAAAGGTAAAATGTTGTACCTATGTTGTACCCAAGGTCAAAAATCGTGAAGAAAATCCCATTTTTTAAAATGAAAAAGCCGAAGATTTCTCTTCGGCTTTTGTGCGGATGACAGGAATCGAACCTGCACACCTCGCGGCATCAGATCCTAAGTCTGACGTGTCTACCAGTTCCACCACATCCGCATTTTAAATATTTTAACACTTTTTTTTAGGTTAAATCCTAAGTCTAGCGTGTCTACCAATTCCACCACGCCTGCATCAAAATCCTTTACAACACTTAGGACATATTGTAAAAGGAGTGCAAATATAAATAATACTTCTAAATGAATACCAACTTATTTTGAAAATTTTTTGAAGGTTTTTTATTCGCGCAGCCAAGCTTTCATTTTGGGGAAGGCATCCTTACCTTCCACATCAGTTAGCCCCATCCATTGCAATAGCGGCAAACCTATATAATTTTTACCCTCAAACTGTTCCCGAAGCCAGATTGCTTCCCCTTTATAACCGTCTTCGTGAAAAACAATTTCGGGAGCCAAACCTATTTTCTTCGCTGCGGCATAAGACCATAACAATACCGCTATTTCATCACCAGCCTTTTCTGCATTGTTTTCAATTACGTTATCGTTTAAGCCATTTCGCTCTTCTGATTTTGTTACCGCAATATGTCCCGCTTCGTGCACTAAATCGCCAGGGTATTTAAGCTTTTGCAAATCAATTTGCAGGACGCCATTTTTAATTTGGATACCGGGCAAAAAGGTTTCTGTTTCAATTTCGGTGAAATTATATTGAATGGAAATTTCATCAAAAAACTGAAAAATCCGTTCCAAAATCGAGTCACGTTCTTTCCTCTGTTCCATTAAAGCTCCTTTTGTAATTGCAGAATCATCTCTTTGGAAACTTCAGTATCCATAAGTTTCAATTGTTCAATCATTTGCAGTTTTGTTTCGCGGGAATATTCTGGTTGGACATTTTCAGCTTCAAAATTATAGCCACTTTCCGCAAATAATTTATCAGACCAATCATTGCGCAAACAGTCCATCACCAAGTGGATTCTATCGGTTTTTCCTTCGTTGAGAACGCTGTGCGGTAAGTTGAAATTACCATACCAGCATTCTTCGGGAAGCATTTTTATTTCTTCATGATTGATGAAAAAATGAACTCTTTCATTTGTAGTAATTGGAATATGAATTCTGAAAATCCCATCTTCATAGCCCAAATTATAATCTGTGTGCTCTTTGATAACGCTTCCGGGTTTTAAATTCAGTAGTCGAATGGATTCCTTTTCACATTCAAAAGAATCAACAACTTCTTTGAAATAAGTACATTTTTGAAGCAATTCCGTGTCTTTATATTTTTCCTCACTTAGCGGAAGCGCGAAAATATTATAAATTTCCCCATTTTGGGAACGCAGCGAGATAGAGGTCCAATCGCCGGAATAATCATTTTTGTTGAAGTGTGAAGTGAAATCATAGCTTTTACATACCTCCAAATCCTTAAGAAGTTTTTCTTCCGAAAAGTGAAAAGGCAATTTCAAAAAAGCAGTTTTCATAAAATGAAAGCATTGGTTCACCTGCCAAATTACGGCATTTTTAGTACTTTTAGAAAAAATAATATATCAGAATGAAAAGTGCTAAAACTTATATTGAAAAAAACAAAGAACGGTTTTTGGATGAATTGATCGAACTATTGAAAATACCTTCCATCAGCGCCGATTCAGCGTACAAAAAAGACGTACTAAAAACTGCGGAAGCCGTAAAAAAACAATTAAAAAAAGCAGGCTGCGATTCCGTAGAAATCTGTGAAACGCCCGGTTACCCCATTGTTTATGGCGAAAAGATAATTGATAAAAAACTGCCGACCATTTTGGTTTACGGCCATTACGACGTGCAACCGCCAGATCCGTTAAATTTGTGGGACAGTCCGCCGTTTGAGCCGGTCATCAAAAAAACAAAATTGCATCCCGAAGGCGCCATTTTTGCACGTGGAAGTTGTGACGACAAAGGCCAAATGTATATGCACGTAAAGGCTTTGGAATATATGACCAAAACCGACCAATTGCCCTGCAACGTAAAATTTATGATTGAAGGTGAGGAAGAAGTTGGCAGTAGTAGTTTGGGGTGGTTCGTCAGCAAAAACAAAAAGAAATTGGCCAACGACGTTATTTTAATCAGCGACACGGGAATGATTGCTAAAGACGTTCCATCAATAACAACGGGGCTTCGTGGCCTGAGTTATGTGGAAGTGGAAGTAACCGGCCCAAACCGAGACCTGCACAGCGGGTTGTATGGCGGTGCGGTGGCAAACCCGATAAACGTTTTAACAAAAATGATTGCCTCTCTTCACGATAAAAACAATCACATCACCATTCCCGGCTTTTATGACGATGTAGAAAAACTTTCCAAAAAAGAACGCGAGAAAATGGCGGAAGCACCCTTCAGCCTTGAAAATTATAAGAAAGCTTTGGACATTGACGCTGTTTATGGCGAAAAGGGATATTCCACCAACGAACGCAATAGTATCCGCCCCACATTGGACGTAAACGGCATTTGGGGCGGCTACATTGGCGAAGGTGCCAAAACGGTAATAGCCAGTAAAGCATATGCCAAAATAAGTATGCGTTTGGTGCCAAACCAAGACTGGAAAAAGATTACCGAGCTTTTCAAAAAACACTTTGAAAGCATTGCTCCGGAAGGCGTGCGCGTAAAAGTAAAACCGCATCATGGCGGGCAGGCGTATGTTACGCCGATTGACAGTTTGGGCTATAAAGCCGCTGAAAAAGCGTACGAAGAAACTTTTGGAAAAACCCCAATTCCGCAGCGAAGTGGCGGAAGTATTCCAATTGTAGCATTGTTTGAAAAGGAACTGAAAAGCAAAACCATATTAATGGGCTTTGGATTGGACAGCGATGCCATCCACTCACCCAATGAGCATTTCGGAATTTGGAATTATTTAAAGGGAATTGAAACCATTCCGCAATTCTACCATTATTTTACTGAGTTGAGTAAGTAAATTTCAAATCAGCTAAGTTTTATTTAAAAGCATTATTTAAAATCCCCAGATTGTATCCATACAGGCGTGAATACTGATAATCAATAAATTCGCTACCTTTAGGATTAAATATAGCTAACCAAATATTTTGAGTTTTGAAGAGGGGGAGAAGTTTTTGGAATGAACTAAAACGGCGCAATGTAATAAAGGGGGCCATTTCCTATTTAGTGGTGTCGTGGCTCCTTATTCGCATTGCAGCCCTGCTAAAGGACATTTTAGAAATGCCTCTTTGGATTTCCAAAAGTCTATTCTATCTGCTTTTAATAGGTTTTCCAATATATTTATTGCTTACTTGGGTTTTTGAATTTACACCAACTGGTTTAAAGCGAACCAGTAAAGTAGCCGAATCTGCTTCCATCCGAAAAAAGACTGGAAAAAAACTCAATAAAATTATAATTGGAATATTAGCGCTTATTCTTGTTGTTCTGGTTATTGACAGGTTTATTATAACCGATAAAAAACGTGAAAATACTTTTGCCACCCCTGCAATAGCAATGAATTCCAAAACCATTGCGGTACTTCCATTTGAGGATTTTTCTGAGAAAAACGACAACGAATATTTTGCGGATGGGCTTACAGAAGAACTTCTGAATTTATTATCGCAGATCAAAAATCTGAAAGTTACTTCCCGCACCTCAACCTTTTCGTTTAAAGATTCAGAACTCCAGATTCCTGAAATTGCAGAAAAACTAAACGTTACTTATGTCTTGGAAGGTAGCGTGCGCAAATCTGGAAACCTACTTCGTATTACCGCACAGCTTATTGAAGCAAAAGAAGATAAGCACCTATGGTCTGAAACGTATGATAGAAATATGGATAACATATTTGCAATACAGGACGAGGTCTCAGAAGCCGTGGTAAAAGCACTGGAGCTAAATCTGCTGGATTCAAAACCGCTTCCGAAGTCCAAAAAAACCAATCCCGAAGCCTATAAACTTTATTTGCAGGCCGTGCACGCATATAATTTTTCCAGCGATGAACAGAAACTGGTAGAAGCTGTTGCTCTAGCCAAACAAGCACTGGAAATGGACAGTAAGTACGTGCCGGCCTGGCTGCTGCTTTCAAGAGTGTATGAAACCCAGGCCAACAATGGAACCCTAGGTTTTAAGCAGGGCTATACTTTAGCAAAGGATGCTGCAAAAAAAGTATTGGAAATAGACCCCGAAAATGCATTGGCCTATGCATATTTGGCAGATTATGAATTAAGCTATGACTGGAATTTTACCAAAGCCCAACAATTAAATGCAATAGCCCTAAAACTGGACGACTCTAATCCCGAAATAATAAGCCTTACATCTACGCTTGCACTGGCTTTGGGCAATGTGGAAAGTGCAGTTAGACTTCAGGAATATTCAGCAAGTTTAGACCCCCTAAATCCCGACTCCTATTATCAGTTGATGAATGCATATTATTGTGCAGACCAGTTAGACAAAGCCGTGGAAGCTTCCAAAAAGTGTATAGAATTACAGCCCAATCGCTATGCAGTGCATTATTATTACGCGCGTATCTTATTGCAGCAAAACAGAACTGAAGCCGCTTTGGAAGCTATTAAAAGAGAAGATGATGAAGGCTGGAGCCTGCAAATTTATGCCGACATATATTATAAATTGGGCGATATGGAAAAATCTAATGCCTATATGCAGGAACTTATTGCAAAATACACTAATGATATGGCCTATCAAATTGCAGAAAGCTATTCCTTTAGAAATGATACCGAAAATGCTTTTAAATGGTTGGATAAGGCATACGAAGTACACGATGTGGGATTGAACGAAGTCTTGTCTGAACCTCGCTTTAGAAATCTGCACAACGATAAAAGATGGCAAAAATTTATTGACAAAATGGGCTTCCCTATAACTGATAACGGCACACCATGAACCTTAATGATTTTTTTAACGAGCTAAAAAGAAGAAACGTCTTTAAAGGCACGGTTTCATATTTGGTATTTTCTTGGGTTCTGCTTCAGGTTATAGCTATACTCACCCCTATCATCAATGCTCCCGTTTGGTTTGGAAAAATGATTTTAATTATTTTGATTGTTTTGCTCCCGGTATGGGTCTGTATTTCATGGTTTTTTGAAATTACGGCAGACGGTATCAAAAAGACCAAGAATGTTCCAAAGGAAAAATCCATTGCCAAAAAAACGGGACAGAAACTCAATACCTTCATTATTGCCTTTTTAGCATTGGCGATAATTTTATTGTTTGTAGATAGGTTTCGGTTGCGATCCCAAAAAAATGAACCCACCATTGCGCTGGAGACGAATCCTGAAAAATCCATAGCTGTTTTGGCGTTTTCAGACATGTCGCCTGACAATCAGCAAGGTTATTTTGCAGATGGTTTAGCAGAAGAGGTGTTAAATTCCCTTGTTAAGATAAACGAACTGCAAGTTACTTCGCGCACATCAGCCTTTTCATTCAAAAATAAAGCAATGGGCTTGCCAGAAATAGCAAAAGCATTAAAGGTGGCATACATCCTGGAAGGCAGCGTACGCTCACAGGACAGCATTATAAGGGTAAGTGTAAACCTGGTTGAGACAAAGGGCGACAATAATATTTGGTCACAGACTTGGGAAAAAGAGTTAAAAAACATTTTTAAGATTCAAAATGAAATTGCCAAGGCAGTAGCTGAAAATCTTCAATTGCGTATTTTGGATAAAATAATTCCGAAGGTAAAAGAATCAAACACCCAAGCCTACACCTTGTTTTTGGAAGGTCGTTATATATTTCACAATAACTATGACGATTCATCTTTGCTAAAAGCTGAACAATTATTGAAAAAATCTTTGGCTATGGATTCCACATACGCTCCGGCCTTAATAACGTTGGGCAATATTTACCACACAAAAAATAATTTCGGAATTATTAATTATGAAGAAGCTAAAAAGCTAACCTATCAAGTTGCAGAAAAAGCAATAAGAGCAGACAGCACCTATGCGGAAACTTATGCCTTTCTGTCTTTATTATCTTTGGAATACGAAAATGATATTGGTAAAGCTGGAAGACTTGCTGAAAAAGCTTTGCGTTTAGAAGCCCATAATGAAACCGCTTTGCACAGGGCTTCAGAAGTAGCGCTTCTAAGGGGCAATACCGAAGAGGCCATTGCTATCCATAAAAAAGTAATTACGCTGGATCCTATAAATGCTGGTAATTATTACAGTTTAGCCAACACCTATTATATGGCGAAAAGCTTCAAGGATGCCGAAATAGCCATAAAGAAATCCATTGACTTAAATCCCAATCAAGATGTTGCGTACTCATTATATGCGCTAATACTAATGAACCAGAAACGTTATAATGAAGCCTTAGAGGTCATTAAGAAAGAACCTTTGGAAGGGTTTAGGCTTCATGTAGAGGCTATAGCCTACCATTTTCTGGGCGATAAGGAAAAATCCAATGCCGCGTTGACTAAAATGATCAACGAATATGAAAAAGCATGGAGTTTTCAAATTGCGGGAACTTATGCAGTGCTCCAAGACAAAGAAAAAATGTACTATTGGTTGGAAAAAGCACGGACATACAATGATCTTGGACTCATCGAACTACCGAACGAACCTATGTTTGAAGCCTATAGGAACGAGAATCGCTTTAAGGAATTTATGAAAAAATTAGACTATAAATATTAGTCTATATTTTCTTCACAAAATCAGTAATTATCACAATCTGCTGCCCATCAACTTTGCCTTCAATGTATTTCTCGTTTTCATGATCGAGGGAAATTCTGCGCACTGCCGTGCCCTGTTTGGCTACCATACTACTTCCCTTCACTTTTAAATCTTTTATTAAAACCACAGAATCACCCGCTTCCAAAATAACGCCGTTACTGTCGCGGTGAATAACTGCATCTGCTTTTGCTTCTGCCACTCCAGCCTTAGCCCATTCTTTTGTCTCGTCTTCCAAATACATCATATCCAGCAAATCCTGCGGCCAGCCTTCAGTTTTTAATCTGTTCAACATGCGCCACGCCATAACCTGCACAGCAGGAACGGTGCTCCACATACTATCATTCAAACAGCGCCAGTGATTGGGTTCAACTTTTTCGGGATCTTCAATTTGTTCATTGCAAGTGTTGCAAATAAAAATGCTTGTTTCCGCCACATTTGTTGGAGAGCTTGGCACTTCATAAACATTTAAATTTTCTTCAGAACCGCAAAGTTCACATTTATTATCGCTTCGCTGTTGTAATTCTTTTTCTGAGATCATTTTTTTAAAATTTGTGCAAATATAAACTATTCTGCTTTGAGTTAAGTCGAGCACTTCGCCTGCGCTCAGCATGACAAGGTTGGAATTTGGAATTTGCTATTTAGAATTCTCTGACCTCTACATTTGTAGAATTAAAATTTTTGTTCTACGTTTGTAGAATACAAATATATTTCAATGATGGCTTTATCAAATTCCGAAGAACAATTAATGCAGATTTTGTGGAAGCAGGAACGCGCTTTTATGAAAGATTTAGTTGATGCGTATCCTGACCCAAAGCCAGCAACAACAACTGTTGCCACACTTTTAAAGCGAATGCAGGATAAGAAGTTTGTAGATTATAAACAACTTGGGCGCTCTCGTGAATATTTCCCATTGGTGAAAAAGAAGGATTACTTTTCAAAACACGTTAATGGGTTGATTAAAAATTTCTTCAATAATAGTCCGTCGCAGTTTGCTTCGTTTTTTACCGAAGAGACCAATCTTTCCAAAAAAGAGTTGGAAGCGCTTAAAACATTAATCGATTCTGAAATTAAAAAGAAGTAGTTATGGAACTATATTTACTGAAATCCGCAGCCATTCTTGCCGTCCTTTTCGCCTTTTATAAAGTTGCTTTGGAAAACACCTCCATGCACACTTTTAAGCGTTTTTATCTCTTCGGAAGTTTATTTGCCGCTTTTCTAATTCCGCTTATCACTTTTACCAGTTATGTGGAAGTTTCGCCCATCGTGCCCATTTATTCCGAAGTAACTCCGCAATTAAATTATACTGAAGTTGAACAAACCTTAAATTACTGGCCGTTCGTGCTTTGGGCGATTTATGGCTTGGGAGTGCTGTTTTTCAGCATTAAATTTTTCAGAAATCTTTTTGGATTAATCCAACAAATTCGGAAAAACCCAAAATATAAAAACACCCCTTTTATAAATGTGCTTTTAAAGGAAGCTATAATTCCGCACACATTTTTCAACTATATATTTCTGAACAAAAAGCAATTCGAAAACCGTGAAATACCGCAGGAAGTCATATTTCACGAAGAAACCCACGCGCGCCAGAAACACAGTTTGGACATTATTTTTGTTGAAATATTGCAGATCGTGTTTTGGTTCAATCCACTGTTCCATTTCATCAAAAAAAGCATCAAACTGAACCACGAATTTTTGGCGGACCGTGCCGTTTTGAAAGCCGGCGCAGAAACCTCAGCATATCAAAAAATACTTCTTGCATTCTCATCTCCCGATAGCTATCGGGATGCAGCTACGCCTTCACTGGCGCATTCCCTGAATTATTCATCAATCAAAAAACGATTTACCGTTATGAAAACACACACTTCAAAAAGAGCCATTTGGCTTAGAAGCTTATTGATTTTACCGTTGCTATCTGTATTAATTTATGGATTTAGCACGAAGGAAGTTTTAGCGAAGTTCTCTGAAAATAACACAACAATTATAACTGACACCATTGAGGATATAAAGATTGTTATTGATAAAGATTCTAAGCTTACTTTAAATGGAATACCCGTTGATTTTGAAAATTTAAAAAGTGAAATAAATAAACGAAATATACATTTAAGCACAGATCAAAAACAAAAATATATTTCTGGGAATGTGGGTTTTTACAACGAAAACGATAAGGATAAAGCTGAAAAGAATATAGAAATATTCTATGCCAGCAACCTTAGGAAGATTAGCATGTCCAATATAAAAAACTTAGAGGATGCAAATTTGGATACAAATGTTATAGTAAATTCATATTCTGGAAAAACTGTTACAGAAGCTGAAGTTTTATATCAAGAATACTTAAGGGATCTTGAAAAATTTAAAGCGGCAGGAACCAATGTAAAAAATGACGGAAACAATCCTTGGTCAGTTCAAATAGATGAACCTGAACAAAGAGATGAAAATACTGGAAAAATAATTCAGCAAAAAGCCACCGAAGCTGAATTGGCAGAATACAACAAATTAGCAAAAAAATATAATGCGGTGGATATTGAAAAGCGAAAAATTCCACTGAAAGATCTGAAGGTTTTAGAAACCATTTATAGAAAAATGACCGATGCGCAAAAAGCAAAAGCGCAGCCTTTTCCAGAATGTTTTCCGCCGCCTCCACCTCCTCCGCCAAAACCACCAAAAGTAAAAATGGGCGAAAAAAGTGATATTCCACCGCCGCCGCCAGCCCCAAAGGTTTCTAAAACACCATCAGCAGAAAACGGAAATTTATATATGGCTCCCGAGGCTCCGCCAGCGCCAATTGCAGACCCAGTGGAATATGTAAAGGAATTGGGGAAACGGGGAGCTACTTTTTACATAGGCCCACATAAATACAGTACAGACGAAGCGATTGAAATGGTGAAAAAAAGCACGAACGATGTTACTATAGATGTAAGCCAATATCCGATAGTTCATTTAGGCGGATGCTAAATTAATTACCAAATATTATTAAAAAAAATGCTTCCAAAATTTATAGTTTGGAAGCATTTTTTCCTTGTTGGAATTTTTAAAGTTTATTCCAAGTGTCGTTCAAAACATTTACATCGGGCAGCATTTTATTGGGATCCAAAACCACGCGCTGTACTTGTTTGGTCGTTTTTAAAAGGTGCGTCCAACTATTGCCGCGCTGCCAGATTTCAACGGGAAGCGAGATTTCTTCTTTTGAATTGTCATCATAAATCACCTGAAGCTGCACCGGCATCGGGATTTGCCCATCGTTTTCAACTGTAATCAAATAATTTCCGCTGTAAGATTTCACTTCAGAAATACCCAAATCTATGTTGCCATTACCGTAAAACCACCCTTTCCAAAACCAGGAAAGATCTTCGCCCGCAACGTTTTCCATATGGTTGAAAAAATCGTTCGGTTGCGGATGTTTATACGCCCATGTGTGAATGTAGCTTCTAAAGGCATTGTCAAAACGCTGCCCTCCCAAAATATATTCGCGAAGCAAGTAAAGACCCACTGCGGGTTTGTAGTATGCGGTATATGCCAAATTCATAGAATTGGCCACATCGGGATAGGTATCAATACTTTCGCGGTTTTCGTACGTTAAATAGCGCACTATGTTTTTCGGGTTATCGGTAGTTGTCGGGAATTCACCATTGTTAAAAGCCTCGGTACTATAATGGTTTATAAAAGTGTTGAAACCCTCGTCCATCCACGGATACCGCCTCTCGTTGCTGCCCACGATCATCGGGAACCAGTTGTGGCCGAATTCGTGATCGGTAACGCCCCAAAGATCCTCGCCCTTACTTTGGTAGTGACAAAAACTAACGCCGGGATATTCCATACCGCCCACGCTTGCCGCTACATTTATTGCATTGTGATAGGGATAAGTAAAATATGTTTTAGAGTAAAACTCAACCGAAGCTTTTGTAAATTCCGTTGAGCGCGACCAAGCATTTTTACCGTCGCTTTCCTTTGGGTAAACTGATTGTGCCAATCCTGTTTTGCCATCGCCAAGATTCATGCGCGCTGCGTCCCAAATAAATGCTTTGGAAGCCGCCCAGGCCACATCGCGGGTGTTTTCCATTTTAAAATGCCACGTAAGGGTGCCATCGGTTTTAGTGTGTGCCACTGGCTTTCCAACTTCCTCCGGTTTAATAATATAAACTGTTTTGTCACTTTTTTCGGCCTGAGCCCAACGTTCCTGTTGTTCCTTGGTAAGTACCTCCTTTGGATTTTGTAAAACTCCGGAAGAAATTACGGTTTGGCCCGCAGGAGCGGTAATCATTACCTCATAATTTCCATATTCGCAGTAGAATTCGCCTGCGCCCAAATAGGGGTCTGTATTCCAGCCAACCACATCATCAAAAACCGCAACTCGAGGATACCATTGTGCAATGGCGTAAATAGTGCCATCTTTTACTTCCAGTCGGCCCATGCGGTCCATTCCCTCCACGGGAACCTTAAATTTGAAATCCATTTTTATTTCAACTCTACCTCCTTTAGCTTCCAAAGGTTTATCCAACCAAAGTTGCATACGCGTATCGGTAATTATATGTTTTGAAGAAGTTCCGGTCTTGGTTTTTGCCGAAACATTTTTCAACTCAAAACCACCTTCCACGTCGCCACTGTAACGATTGCCCTGAACTGGAGTTGTCAAAGTTCCTCGGGAGTTTTCAGTGAAACGGTTTTGTTCAAGATATAACCAAATAAAATCTAAGGTCTCCGGACTATTATTTGTGTAATATATAGTTACATTTCCTGAAACCGTGTGCGTTTTATCATCAAGCGTGGCTTCCAAATTATAATCGGCCGAGTTCTGCCAATATTCCGGCCCTGGTTTTCCCGAAGCGGTACGGTAAACATTACCTTGTCTGTATGAAAAATTATCAAAAAGATGTTGGTTGTCTTGTTTTACTTCCTGTGCAAATAATGTAAACGAGATTGTTGTGAGAAGCAGTGAAACCAAAAAACTGCAGGTGAAATATTTCATTAGTGTTCAGCTTTAAAAATAAACGGCTAATGTACTAAATGCAATGTAAAAATGCTGTTAAAGAATTGTCATTGCCGAGGTAAAAGAGCATAAAAAAACCTCCAAAAAAAGGAGGCTTTCTTAGTAGCGGGAACAGGACTCGAACCTGTGTCCGCCGCGGCGGATATAGGCTTGACGAGCTATTCAAAATGTACGTTTTTGGCGATCCATTCCCTTCCGACGCCCGTCTTTAGGTATTTTTCAAAACACATGGCCTCATTTTTGGTCTTAAAAAAACGTACGAAGACCACGCTCCAGGGCCTATAACGGATTGTCCAACCTTTTTTCGAAAGTGCATTATGCGATTTAAAACGTTCGATCAGGTTTGAGGTATAGCCCTTATAAAGTTTTTTCGTTTTAGACGAAGCCAGTATGTAAACCACGTATTCTTCCATCTATGCAAAAAATAAAAAAGCCCCAAGTTTCCTTGGGGCTATGTTGTAGCGGGAACAGGACTCGAACCTGTGACCTTCGGGTTATGAGTTTTAAAAAACATTCACGCGCTAATTCAATAAACTGTATTACAACAGGTTATAAATATTACTTTCGTAGGGTTTTAAATATTTTGGGTACGTTTTTGGGTTATTCAAATGTAAAACGAACATCAGCACAAACATCATTCCCCTGACCATCTGCCACGCAATAATCAGTATCGCTCCACAAAAACTTATTTTCCGTTATTAATACATTGGTGAAAGTAGCCGGAGCATTTCCTGTTAAAGTTAAAGTTTTATAATCAGTAGAAAGAACCCAATTAAATGAATAACTCGAATTATCCGGCAAGGTTGCGGAACCGGTTCCGTTTTCTTGAAAATCCAATTTAAAACCCGTATAGGTATTTTTGAAAATAGTTTGCGCTTCTGCAATCGTTAGGTTATTGGGGTTGTAGTTAATTCGTAAAAGTTCAATATCCGTAAAATTCCACGGACTGCCTTCCACCAAATAATCAGAAGGAAATTTTATTTCGGGAGCAGGCGCATCATCATCACTTGAACACGCAAAGGTTAAGGCTATAAAAGCAAAAAGAGTAATCATTTTTTTCATAATTAGTAAAATTTAGGGTTAAGTATTAATCAATCATTTTTATAATCTAAGTTTTTTCGTATGGTTGCAATTTTTTTTAAAAACCACCATTAGGCCGTTTTGGAATTATAATCCTTTCCGCCCTTTAGGCGTTTTACTTCTGCTTCAAGCATACTAATAATTCTGTCTTTATCTTCTATTCTGCTGCGCAACTCGTTTATCATGTTTACGTAGCCTGCGCTTTGAAAACTGCCGCTTGGTTCCTGCGTCATTAACCCTATTAACGGATCGTTATGATAATGGCCGTATTCAATCTTCTGCAATTTACTTAAATCATGGTTAATAAAATCGTCCAGGGAAATTTTAAAATATTCGCATATTAACATTAAAGTTTCAAGCTTCGGAGTTGATTTTTCAGAAATATACATGCTCACAACGCTTTTACCAAGCCCAAAAAGTTCTCCAAATTCGTTTTGGCTTAACTTTTCCTTATCGCATAAGTATTTGATATTCTGTGATATATAGTTTTTCATAAAATTTTATTAAACTTTTTTACGAGTTTTATTTGTACAGTTCAATTTTATTCATACATTTGCCTAAACAAGTTAAATAAAAAATGCAAACAGTAGCAGATTTTTATACCAAAAGAAACGCCGAGCTATTAAGGCAATGGCTAAAGCTAACCAGGGGCGGGATGAACATTCGCGAAGCGGCAAAAACCGTTGCCGAAAACAACGAAGGCATTACCGAAGGATTGATAAACGGAATAGTTTACAACAAAAAATACCCCTACGCCGCCGAAGCCTGGGCCATCATCCATAAAGAAGAAGAAGCAGCGGAAAAATTGAAGAAAGAAAAGCCGGGAACGGCCACAACGCCAATAGTTGCAAACGCATAATTTGAAATTTAAGAGTTAGTTAACAAATACATTCCAAACAATGTGCCAAAATCATAACACGCAGAACGCCAGCCAAATAAAAGGAAGCATCCTTTTAACCACTACAAACATTCCTGTTTTTATGCCCGGCCTTCACATTAAGGAAAACAATAACAGCATTATTACAAGTTGGATCAGTTTTTATGGGTTTCAAAGGTTTTGCCGTTATGTAGAGCAGTTGGGCGTATTTATAAACGGCAACCAGGTAGGTTGCGATTTTGCAACCCTGCAAGCCTTATATAATGAATTTGAAGAAATGGAACAAAACCAAAGTATTACCGCTTTGTTGTTCCGTCATAGCATATACCCTTCCGCCCCGGAAGTTGAAAACTTAAACACTTCTTTGGTAAATGGAAGGTTTAAAATTTGGTTAAAAAAAGCCCGCCGCCTGTTGCACCACGCAATGGAAGCGGGTTTATTTAATTTAAAAAAGGCCCGCCGTTACCACACAGCGAGCCAAGACAAATAAAAATTACCACAAAAATTGAAAAACAACCTTTGCAGCTTGTGCGGGAGTTACCACACACCCGCACGGCGTAAAGGTACAAAATAAAAGTGATGCTAAAAGCAACAACCATTTTGGAACTTTACGAAGCCCTATCCCCACAGGAACAGGAAAAGTGCCGCAGCGTGATAACTGCGGCCCCTGTTACCGCTTCTTCCCCAAAAACAAAAAAGCAACGCCCACAGTTGCGCCCAGAGCATAGCACAGATGCGCTGGTACGTGATATGGTTGTGCGCGACCTTGGTATTACGTTTAAAAACACCAATCCGCAAGCGGTAAACGTTTGCTAAACCAATCCCAACGGCGGCACGGCACATGTCGCCAGCGGGATTTTTTTGTTTTAAACCTTTTTATTATGAAAAACCTTGAAGAAGTAAAAAAACAGATCGCAGACAATATCCGGTTTTCTTCGCAAAGAAACATTTCAGAAAAAGAATACAAAAGGATTTCCCGCGAAACAGAGCAATTACGCACTATCGAAAAATACTTAGAAACAAATCCTTCCGAAGAATATTTGAAGAAGGAAAGGGCGCGAATGGAAAGAATTTTAAAGGCAAAAAACGATCAATACGAATATTGGTTAAAGCACAATAAACCCTTTGAAGTTGAACCCAAGGATGCGCGCAGCTTTTTCAATAAGGAAAACGGTTTAAATGTTCTCAACCGCCAATTAAAAATGGTTAACCTAATTCTTGAATAACATGGCCTACTACAACACCACCGCAGAAACAACCGAGCAAAGCAAGGAATACAACCTAAGCAACATGAAACAGGACGAAATTGTACTTGCCGTTGCAAAGAACTTGGAAAAACCATTTTCAGCCAGCATGATACTCTTTCATTTTCCTAAGTTGAACACCCCAATAACCAGCATACGCCGAAGCATCCATACCCTACACCACAAGTTAAACACCATAGAGCCAACAGGCAAAAAAGTGGAAGGTTTATTTGGCCGCCCCGAATTGCAATACAGAATTTTAAAATAATCGTTTAACCAAAAATTTACCACAATGAACAAGCGAGAATATTATCAAAAAATAGAAGATCAGCTTCTAAAGGCAATGAGCGAGATTGATGATGCGGTAGGACTAATGAACTTACAATTTCACGAAAACCACAAAGAATCCGATACAGCATTAAAGGCTAAGGCAATTTTAAAAAAGCTGCTAAATGAAAAGTTTGACACATGCGCCTTCAACAGAAAATTAAAAAATAAAGTTTAACCAAAAACCCAAGACAAATGGAAAATTTACCACACCCCAAGACGTTGCCAGCACATTACCTGGACACCAAAACCCGACAAATGTGCAATGATGCAAACGCTTCAATTCAACACCACATGCGCCAATCTGCGCTTACCTGGGATCAAGGCCAAGTTGAAAAGGAACTAAACCTATTTTACAAGCAATTAGAAGCATTAGACAGCCCCGCAGCGAAACACCTGCGTATAGACGAAAAGAAAACCCTTCGCAAGTACTACAAAAAAATGATACGCCAAAACACCGCCCGGCTGGACGTGTTCATTAACGGCCTTTCGCTTACCGCCCGCGCTATCAATTGCAACGTTGTGGAACCACAAATATTAAATTAATGAAGCCAGCAACCCATTTTTATAGCAGCTTCCCCCCGCACCTTTTACCAGCCATTCCAACGGCCAGCACCCAACAAAACGCCGTTGCTTCAGCAACGCAACGGCACTTTGTTTGGCCGGTTATAACGAAAGAAGATCATAAAAAGTCGCTGGATAATTACAGAGCCTACATACAGGCCGTAAATGATGCAATACCGGAATTAAACAACCAAATAAAGAAGTACAACCGCCAAGTTGCAACCCACACCAAGAAAAACCCCGTAACGGCCAGCAAAGAAGTTTTGATGAAATTATTCACTTCAAAATTTAATGCCCTTCCGGATCGGGAATACAACGAAGCCGTTGCCAGCTTCAACGAGAACCACGGCATGTATTTCAACAAAAGAACTTTTAAGGAAGTAAAACCCGTTTCCCTTCAAGTATTTGAAGCCATTTTGCACGCATACGCCGTACAATTAAAAGAGTTTGTAAAGGTTTGGAAGCAATCCAACAAGCACACCGCAACGCCGTTGCCAAAAGCGGAAATACACCCCTTTGAAATAAGCAACCAGGAACGCGGCGAAGGCGTTACAAATTTAAACGTTTGTAGCCGCACTATACGCCGCCACAGAGATCGTTTAGAAGAAGTAGGCGTGTTGTACCTAAAAGAATTTAGAGGGACTAAAAGGCCTGTTAATTACTTCATTGCTGATACTATTTTGAGCGTTTCGGAAGGATATTCCCCAAAAACGCAAAACGCTGAAAATCATTTTTTTAAAGGTCAACAACGGACAAGTTGTCCACATAACAAAGTAACTACAAGAACAAACAGAAATAATATAGAAATAAAAGGAATTGTGAACAATTCCGAAGAAAGGAACGCTTCGCTGTTCAATAATTTGTTTTTCTACCAGGCCACCAATCCGCAAGGTGGCGAAACCGAAACAAACCGCGCCGAAAAAAAATGCAAACCAGGGGCCGAAATTTCAGAAAATTCAGCTGGAGTACCACAAAAAACGGCGGTGCCTGCAGATACCAGCGAAAACGAAGGTACCAGATGGGGCGAAATCGTTGAAAACTTAGAAACCCGCTACGATCTTGCCGCCAAACTTGCCAACGGCGAATTTAATTATTATGCGCCGTTGGATATTAAACTGCTCAATAGTTGGCTTCCTTCCATTTTATTAAGTGATGATGATTTTAGGGATATATTGATCCAGGATTTTGCCAAAAGTGCCGCGGCAATTAACCGATACAATCAAGCCAACGCCGGCAGTTGGTACAATGCACTTGGCTACATAGATACAGATTTTGGTTGTATCAATTTCCAGGGCCGTGCAATGAATAAATTAGCTTGCTTAAACCGCCTTGTTGAATTTCGCTACCGTTTGCGCTGGGCCGTTAATTGGTTCAACCGCCGCGAATGGAAAAACACCCCCTTTGCAAGTAGATATTTTGATCCTTCCCGCAATTTGCCAACAGATATTTCCTGGCAATACACGCAAAAAGTTTGGAGCAAAAAACTAAAGAAAATGCAGAAAGTGGCCGCCGAAAAGAAACGCAAGGCTGCCGAAGCTGCAAGACGTAAAGCCGCCCTTTCCACAGATCGTAAAGCACGGCAAATGCTGGATAACGCAATTTACAGATACTTACGAAACGAATTGAACTACAACCAATTAACCGCATACGCAGTGCGCGAACTTCCCGAAGTGCAACAAAAGCAGTTGCCGAAAAGATTGGTTGAATTAACTAACCGCAGATTAACTAAAAACAAATAGAAATGATGTTAGACTTAAACAAAATAGAAAATGATCGTTTCCGATGGAGCCTTAAAACCTTCCCGGATGCAACACCAATTTCAAGTTTACGAAAATTGGAAAGTGAGATTAAGGAAATTGAAGCGGATTTAAACAACGGAACCCCAAAACCCGTAGAATATGCGGACGCGCTTATGTGTTTGCTGGATAGCGCGGGCCGTGCTGGTATTTCATTTGCCGCAATTGTTGATGCCTATTATACAAAAAATGAGATCAATAAAAAACGTAAATGGATAAAGAACCCCGATAATTCCTATTCACATATAAAAGAGCCGGTCCGTTTGGATAGCTTGGAAGTAGGCGAAAAATTTCAATACAGCCCGCAGGACGTGGGAATTTTTATGATTACAAAAAAAGAGGAAGAAAATTGGATAGATACTGTTAGAACCCAAAGCAATAGAAAGTCCGGAGATTTTCCTTGGATAAAAGTTTATCCATTTAAAACTAACTAACGAAAAATAGAAATTATGAAATTTTTACTACCCAAAGAGATAAAAGACTTTTTCTACCGAAAACAATCACATAACTATTCTGAAAAGGAAAGGTTGGAAGAAAAAATCACAACACTTCAAAACAAAGTTGAAAGGTTGTTGCAAATTTCAATAAACCAAGAAAAAAGAATATTTAAAACAACAAATCCACCAAAGTTTAAAACATTGGAGAATGTCGGGAATTGGATTATATGCAGCCACTCATTTAAGATAAACTCTGATTTTTTAGATAAACTACTGTATAAAGTCGGCCACGGCGAACTATATTTTAAGTATCAATACCATTGTATTCACAAAACCACCAAAGAGCAAAAAAATATTTCCGAAGAAGAATTATTAACAATTAAAGAACAAACCGCCAATGACAACAATCGCAATTAATTACACCCCCAGCTTTTCAGAAAAGCCCGTAAACCGCAAAGAAGATTTTGCAACGCCCGAAGCTGCAACCAAGTTTTTAACCAGGATGAAACGCCTTTATCCCGATACCAAAGAGATATGAGCCAACAACTACCTATAAAATGCACCCACGACAACGGGAAAATTTGCCCGCATTGCAGCGCGTTCAAAATGGTTTTTCTTCTAAAAAACGGTTTCGACTATTTAAAAGAAAAAACCCCCAGCGGAAAACTTGTAAACCCCGTGCGCTACAATTTTGTAAGCAAAAACCGCAAAGGTTTGGAATATAACGTAACAACTATGTTGCGCCGGTTTGAAAACGATGTGATCTACAAATTTGCAAACGTGATACAAGTTTATGACAACGCAACAGGCCAATTGGTTGCCGAAAAACGATTTTAAACTATGGAACGATTAAAAATAAAAGTAAAACACACCCGCGCCGGCATTATAGCTGATGCGCTGGTGCAATACGCCGAACTTTCCGTATTAATGTTTTCCGGCGAAACCGAAAACAAAGAAAATTACGAAATACGTTTTTCCATTGCAATACAGTTGCACTACGTTTTCAAAAAGAAATTTGAAGCCCGCTATCCCCCACAAACGCATTTAGTTGCGCTGGAACTTCACGAAGCAATCGTGTTGCAAACCGCATTGTTGTATTTCATTAACTGCGAAAAAAACGACTTCCGCCGCAATGAAATGGAAATTGTAAAAAATGATCTTCATAAAAAAAGAACCGATTTAAGAAAAACCGTAACACCATGAACGAACAGGAATTTGACTTTGTAGAACTTTTCGGCGGTATCTGCGGATTTTTGCAAGGCTTTTTACAAGCTGGTTGGAAATTCAACAATCATTATTATAGCGAAATCGACAAACACGCGATCGCAGCAACCAAGTATAACTTTAAAAATTCAATCCATGTCGGGTCAGTTGAACATATTACAGGAAATCAATTATCAAGAAACGCAATATTCACTTTCGGAAGCCCTTGCCAAGATTTTAGCATTGCTGGAAAACGTGCCGGAATGGAAGGAAAAAGGAGCAGTCTTATCGGGCAAGCAATTAGGCTCATTGATGAAACCCGACCACCGGTTTTTGTGTGGGAAAACGTTAAGGGAGCCTATTCCAGCAACGAAGGAAGGGATTTTCAAGCAATATTGCGAGAGTTTACCAACCTTGGGGGTTATAGACTTGAATGGCAATTGCTTAACACAAGTTGGGTATTACCCCAAAATAGAGAGCGCATTTACCTTGTTGGACATCTTGCAGGACGAAGTTTCCCCGGAGTATTTCCTTTCACAGAAAATGATAGACTATTTAACCAGCAGGACCAACCAAACGGCAGACGGCCACAAGCCCAATATAGTGCCACAACCCTAAAAAACGGGTACGGCGGCAAGGCAGATGATACCTATATTGAGGTTCCGCAAAAAGCAGGAACATTAACGGGCGGCGGCAATAGTGGCGGATTGCATAGTGATATAACGACAATAAAAGTCCTACAAAAAACAGGCGGCTACGGCGTTACCGAAAACAGCAACAAGACCGGTTGCCTACAAAGCGGCGGCGCAAACGTGATGGACAAAGTGCCTAACATTGTTGTTGAAACCGGCACCCTGCGAACCCACAAGGATGGCGAAGGTTTCAGAAAAATGGAAAACGGAACCATACCAGCCTTAAACGCAAGAGCGCGACAGGACGGAAGCGGTCAACCAATAATTAAAATACAGCCGGTTCTAACTATTGATAGAAAAGAAAAACGCCAAAACGGCCGCCGTTTCAAAAATGAAGGCGATCCCGCTTTTACGTTGAATTGCCAAGGCCAACATGGCATAATGATAACCGAAACCGCATCCGGCCTAACCATGGAAAGGACTGAAACAGGCAAGCAGCTTCGTAAAGACTATGAAGAAGGAAAGGTAAAACATGGGTTTAACGAACACCGACAGCCCGCCCCACGAAATGACGGCAACACAAACACGCTGGACACCAACGTTAAAAGCCAAATGATTGTGCAAAAATCCACAATCCGCAGATTAACAGAAATTGAATGTGAACGCTTACAGGGCTTCCCCGACAATTGGACAAAATACGGAATGTACCTGGACAAAGAAGGCAACGAAGTAAAAAAGAAAATCCCCAAAACCCAACGGTACAAACTATGCGGCAACGCCGTAACAACAGATATAGTTGCAATAGTGGCAACCAAACTTAAAAAATGTTTAATAACCCAATAAAACCCCACAAAAGACAAATGAAAACGTACCAAAAAAAAGCCCCAAAAATTAAAAGACCCCCAAAAAACGCTCCAGTACCACCAAAAAAAGCGGCACGGTCCAACGGTAAAATTGCAACCTTGGCCAGCACCGCCTATTTTAAAGTTGCTTCAGCATTTGCGCCGCTCAATAAATTTCAACAGGCACTAACCTACACCGGTAAGGAATTTTATTCCAAAAATAAACGCAAAAAACCTTCCGCATTTTTGCGCTGGTTCCAAAACAACATGGCCACCATTGCCATTATTGAGAGATTAGCGGTAATTTCCTTTATCATTTTCGCTTTATTTACAAACGCCTATTTATTATTGATCCTTCCCGCAATTGGCGCGTTGGTATTTTATCGCAACCGGGTTTTTTGGTTGTGGTGGAAGCTAAAGGTATTCGTTCTTTTCCGCAGCTTCTACCAGCACCGCCGCCAGCTTTACAAACAAGGCGCACTTTACCATCACTTAAACAAAAAACGTCCTAAAAAGTACCAAAACGCAATAATTTGGGGCGAAAGCGAAAGCGTACAGAACATAAAATTTAAAGCCTTACAAAAAAGCAATTCCCTAACCAAAAAAGAATACATATCCCTATGAACCAGCCAACCCAACTAAAACCGATCCCTACCAACGCAACAAAAGCAGAAATCCGCCAAATGTATGAAAGAACCCCCGAAGCCACCGTACGCCGCGCCATCCAGTACGCCGTTGAAACGGTAAACGAAGAAAGTAATATAAAATTTACCAAACGTGTAAAAACGCTGAACAGCAAGCATATAAAAATTATTGTAGAAGAACTCGGCACCGCAGAAGGCTACGAGGAATTTAAAAATGAAGGGTTATGATCGATGTTGTTGCATATGTTGTATGGCGACCCAAAACTCTAAAATCATGAAACATTATCTAATCAAAGAATTAAGAGTAATCGGTGATGATACCGAAGTCAGAGAGTTTAAAAAAGAAGCTATGACCGTTGATGATATTCTGTATGACCTACAAGGTTCAATTATAAAGTCAAAATCGAAACAGACTTCTGAAATACGTATAATCATTCAAGAAATTTAAAATTATGATAACACAGGAACAGGCACTACAAGCAATACAAGAAAGGGAAGTGATGATAAAGGCTTTTGATGAAATTAGGAAATGTTTTAACGGGAGAACTTGGCTAATGGAAGGAAGGGGATGTTATCCGTGGGACGATGACGAATATAAAATGGAAGTCAAATATTTAATGGACGAATTTGAAGAAATAGAAAAGAATGTTTGGAAAAACATTAAATCCAAAACTTTTGAAGCTCGTCAAATTATTGAATCGCATCCGTAGCTAAAAAGCGCAATGACATTTTTTTTGTTTTTCTTCCGATAAAACTAAAAGGCTAATATCAATCAACGGACGAGTGTATGAATTTGTAAATTATAAAAAATGGATTGGAGAAAATTATTTTTAATAACCTATTGGTTGAGAGGTAAAGATGAAGCAAATTTTAATCCTTTAACCTTCTTGCTTGATATGTACATAATTTTAGGAGCGTTGTCTTTTATAATTTATGGTTTATACACATTGTTGTAAAATCGTTTTAATGTGGCTTAGCTACTGTTGTATTTTTTCCCAAGCAAAAATATATTCTTCCGGCCCCAGGGCATCATCAAGAGGTAAAAAACCGCGCCTTTCATTCCAACTGGCGCGGCTCTCACGGTGGCCGCCGGTAGATTGCTGTATTTTTACCCGGTATATTCCCTGTTTGGTAGGGTGCTTATCTTCTAAATCTATAAAAGCCATACTATTTTTATTTCAAATATAAGCCCAACCGGTTGCAACTTCAAAACTGCAACCGGTTATTTGTTTTTTTCTTCCCTTGTGTTGCGTTTTGTGGTGGTAACTGGTTTTTTCTCCCTTTTCGTTGCGTTGCGTTGCAATGCGTGGCGTTAACCAAAACCAATAAACGCAATCACTACATCTTTGTTTTCATAAAATGTTCTTTGGAAAAATTTATGAGCAACAAAGGAATAATCAATAACGCGCTGCACCGCCCCTTGGACGGTGGCAATTATTATTCAAAATTTATTCCTTCCAGCACATGCGAAAGCACCTATCTTGGCAAAGGCGACACCTTTTTTAGTATGGACGGTATAAAAGCCAACATTCTAAAAAACCACGAGCAAACCGCCAAGTTGGCCCCACAGCTTCAAAAAAAATCACTTTCAGCCACCGTTACCGCTATTTATGATTTTCTCTATAATCATATTCAATATAAAGCAGACGGAGCCGATCAGAATTTAAGAGGCCCCGCATGTTCCTGGGCCGTGCGTAATGAAGGAATAGACTGTAAAAGCTATTCCATATTTACAGGCTGCATACTTACTTCTTTAGGTATCAAGTATTACATAAGGAAGATAAAGCAACCCGGCATGTTGCCCGATCAATTCACACATGTTTATATAGTGGTTCCAAAGGATCAGAAAACCGCCAAATTAAGTGCTGGTTATTATGTGATTGACGCCACGAAGCACCAAAATACAGAAGCAGATTTTACAGAAAAAAACGATGTTTTTATGGATAAATTAAACCATTTCGGACTGCAAGCCCCCGCAATTTGCAACAATGTTGCAACCGTTAGAGGAAACCGTAAACCGGTAAGCGAAGAAGCAAGGCAAGGGTTTCGGGATTTTTTGCTTTATCTGCAAGAAATAGGTATTGCCCCCGGTATTATTTGCAAAATTCGGGATCGTATCAACTTTTTCTTAAATAAAGGTATCAACCCCCAGGTTGGACTTGGCAAAGAAGGCGTTGTTATTGAAGGCCAATTAATAAAATGGTCTTACCCGGAAATACATGGCCGCAAAACGTACCGCAGCCCTATTGCTATTGCCTTTAATAACTCTAAAGAATTAAAAGGACTTAACGCAGGAAGCGGAAGCGGAACCACAACCGCCACCGAGGATGAACTTGGCGAAGAACTTGGAACCGTAATAGAAGGAATGTTTGAGGACAGCAATTGGTGGGATAACACTTTTGGCGCGATCTTCGGAAACGGCTTCATGCTTTCATGTTGGGGCGCATCCAACAGCCCTAAAAAATCAGGCGATCAAGTACAAATTGATGCAACCGAATATTTTGCAGCATCCGGGCTAAGTGATGCTTCAAAAGGCGGCCTAAACACGGCAAACCTTCAAAAATTTGTTGATGTGGCACAAACCTACATGGCAAACAGAAAATTTGGATCAACCAACGGCGATATTGCAAAATGTACGCGAGAAGGCAATAAAGTAGGTTATGAAGGTATGAAAGTGGCTTTTGGCAAAGTAATTAATGCAGCCACTCAAATACTTGCCGCAAACGGTGGCGACCTTAAATTTGGCCCCGAAAAAACAATTTCTACTTATGACTATGTTGTGCCTTCCGGCTACCTGGACGGCTACATGCGAACAGACGGACGTTTCACGGTTAAAACCCCTACATATATTGTTGTAGCACCAAAACCCGTAACTATACCACCCGGAACACCCGGCACAAGTGGCGGAAGCGGAAGCGGAAGCGGAAGCGGAAGCGGAAGCGGAAGCGGAACCACCAACACAGGCGGCGGCGTAACATTACCAACAGGCGGCGGAAACACCAACACAGGCGGAAACACCAACACAGGCGGAAACACCAACACAGGCGGCCCTAAAACGCTTCCTTACGTTCCGGTAAAAGCAAACCCCGCAAAACCCCAAACGCAGCAAATGGGAATGAACAACCTTTTAGTAGTTGGCTTAATTGCCGGCGGTATCTATATGGCGTATAAGAACAACAACAAAAAAGCAAAATAATGGGTTTCTTCGGTAAATTATGGAAAGTAGCAAAGAAGGCCGCAAAGATCGCGATTGAAAGCGTACCCTTTGGCGGAATTGTTACGGCTATTTTTGACGAAATTTGGCCCGAGGGCGGCTGGAACCGCGGCGGCGAAACCAACCCTTATGCTGAAAATCAAGTTGAAATTTGGAATAATAATGTTTTTTCGCCCTGGTATGCAAGCATAGCACCGCGAATTTTTGCCAGCAATGTAACTTCTTCCAGCTACGTGTTGTTTTTCAATAGCGTTATAGAAACGCTTTACACTTGGCAAGCATACTATGAATTTGTAGGCCTTAAATCCAATGATGATGATGAAAAGGATATTGCGGCTTTAAAAGTAGAGTATATAGGCGGCTATATTTACGCAATTACCGAAGCCTGGAAAAGAGCCACGGCCGGAACCACTACATTACAATTTTACCCCTACCCTTTCAACCCAGCGGTTGTTACAAAGATTGCAACCGAAAACCTTAATTGGAAAGGCGTTACAAGCATAACGGCTGAAAAATGGGTTTTAACAGATAAGCCACACGGCGGCCTTCCACCTAACGGCGGCGGATCAAGCCCAGGCGAAGGAAACACAGGCGGCGGAACTACCACAGGCGGCGGAACTACCACAGGCGGCGGAACCACCACAGGCGGCGGAACTACCACAGGCGGAAACACAAGCGGCGGAACCACCACAGGCGGAACCACCACGGGCGGAAATAACAGTAATTACCCCCCGGAGTATTATACACTTTCCGCAGCTGAAAAAACTATTTACGATCACTATAAAAAAGATAAAAATTTAAGCTATTTCAATTCTTATAGATCGCAAAACCCAGGGTACACCCCCAGCACAGCATTATTAAAATTATTGGGGCTTCCAACCAGCGGCGTACCACACATTCCAGGACATGGCGAACCAACAGGCGGCGGAAGCAATACACCAAGTGGCCCAACACAGCTTGACACAGTAATTGTTAAAACAGGGCCAAACCCCAACGCACCAAAAACAAACAAAAACCTAACTATTGCCGCATTTACAGTATTGGCAATAGGCTTATACAAATATTTAAAATAAAAGTTATGCAAAACTACACAAACCCCGGCCTTGGCCTTAGTTACAAGGCCGCAGTTGAACGAAATGGCGGTTATGACATTGTTCCCTATGCAAACGCAAAAAAGGACACCACAACCCAGGTTTTAATTTTCGGCGCATTGGCTTTAGGTGCATACCTTCTGCTTATGCCAAAGAAAAAAAGCAAGTCCAGCGGATTGAACGGTTCAAAAGGAAAAAAGCGCAAAGCTGGTAAAAGAAAAAAGTAACCCAAACCCAAAATCAAGTATAAAATGAAGTTTAAAACACCAAAATCCAAAGACGTGATGCAAGTAGGTAAAGGCCTATTAGCATTTGAAGGCGGAAAGAGAGTAGGGCGCGGCGTTGTCGGCCTTGTTCCTGCCAAAGATGAAAAGCAAGCCCAACTTGTAAAAGGCGGCGCTGCTGTTTTAGCGGTTATTGCTGCCGCAGCCTACAAAGGCAAGAACGCCGATTTAGTAGTACCCGCACTCGTTGGCGTTGCTGCTGAACAAGCTGGCGATCTATTAGACGCGCAAGCTGCTAAAATGATAACAAAAAAATCCAACCCGGACATGCCACAAAAGTTTTTGCAGGATGCAATGGGCTTAGGATGTCCTTGCGACCAGCCAAACGACCAAATGCCACCGCAATATTACCCAATGTTGGCAAGCCCGGCAATTCGTGAGATTGAATGGGAAACCGTTTGGGACGGTGGAAACACACAAGACACAAGTTTTACAGGGGTTTAGACCTGGATAAAATCTAAACAACGAACCTTTAATTAATTGTATAATCATCACAAAAAATCAAAAAGATGAACGATTTAAGAAACACTTTTGCACACTCGGTAGTATTAGCCTTCATTATGACGGTATTGCTTCCAGCAAGCGCGGTAAGTAGCAGCTTGCAAAAAGATTTAGTTAACAACCAAAACGACATCACAGTACAGCCGTATGAGTTGTTTGTACGCAGTAGCATTAACGGTGCTGGCGGTATTCATGAGTTTGTTAACAGTACCACGGAAAAAGCCCAAGGTATTAGCAACATTGACAAAGGAAAGTTGCCTACAAATGAGTTATTTGTATTTAACGAAGTACGTGTTGGTTTTACAACCGGATTGGCCGTTAATAAAGCTGGCGAAGCCCTATATGAAACCAAACCTTCAAAAGAATTTAGAAACGCAGAGTTTGAAATTCGTCAAGGTGGAAGATTGGTTTTGAATATGCCGGTAGCTTCACTTTGCAACAACCACACAGGAACCAGCACCGATAGCGATTTTGTAAAACTTGGATCACTATGTTATTTGCGCGATGACGCAGACTTTACATGGTCTTTCAAATTTCCTTCGGGAGTTGCTATTCCAGCGGGCGGCGGTGCAGCAGATAACAGCTACGCCGAAGTTCGCATACGCGGCCACAGAACCGTAAGAAAAGCATAACAGCCATTTTATTTGAAGTTAGTTAGTTAATTAAAAACGCCTTGTCTATCACAGGCAGGGCGTTTTTTTAAAAAACCACACAATGAACAAAAAATTGCAGCACGTTCAAAGAACGATCAGCCTTACCACAGGAAACACTCAAATGGAAGCCGTGTTTTCAGATATTCATGGCCCGGTAGTAGCTTGCGCATCAACAGTGATCGGAAACCTTCCAACCGGAACCAGCGCAGACCTTTCAATATTTAACGGAGCAACGGAAGTGTTGCAGCCTATTGATCTTTCAGTACCGGAAACCACCACAAAAAACAGTTTCCATGGTCTTTTATACCCTTTGACTATTGAGAACCCAGGACAAATAAAAGCCCAAATAACAGCAAGCGCACCACTTGGCGCGGGCGAAAGCTACAAAGTAAAGGTTTTAATATGGTACGCCGTAGAAAAAACATCATACGACTGCCCTACTATTAAAGACTGTATCTAAAACCTACCACCATGTATAAAGGCCATTTTCGTACCGACACTTTTAACGAGAACAACCCCGAAATTCAAATGAATAATTGGGTTGAACCTACTTTATACAATAACGGTAGCACAGATATTTACGTTAATGGAATGAAATTGAAGCCGCAAGGAATTTTAAGACTTGGCCCGGCAAACGTTGAAATGAAAGGAACGGTTCACATACGTTTTCCCGAAGAAGGGAACCATGACGTAAAAGTGAACTATGTAATAATTGAAAAACCTTGCCCATAAACCCCCGCACATGGAAAAGCTAAAAGACTTTATAGAAAAACTTAAATCACGCCCAGCGTTTCAGTTGGACGTGCTGGATTGCATTACTGAAAAGGTTTACCAAAAAGCAGTTAATCAAGAATATTTGGATAAAAACCATGGCGGAAGCCTGGTTAATTACCTAAACACGATCCACGCAAAGGGATTGCAAAAAATACAGTTGCAACCCCGTTTAAAAAATGGCACCAGCAGTAAATCGGCGGGCGCATTCCGCATGGTAGATTTTACCTCCGGCGGATCTTCCACCGCCCAAAACGCCGTTACTTCAGCACCAGCACAAATGCAGATGCCCGCAGGATTGAACGCCGCCGCTTCCTTTGGTTTAGGCGTTCCCGATATTTTGGACGGGTACGCTGCAAAACGTGAACTTGAAGCCTTAAAAGAACTGCACCGCCAACTTACTGCCGACTATAAGGAAGAAAAATCAAAAAAATCTGAATTGCGCGACAAGCTGGAAAAGGCAGAGCGAAAACTTGAACGTTACGGCTACAAGGAAGATATACAGCGCGAACCTTCCGCTATTGATAAATTGATTGACGGCCTGGCGCAAAACCCGGCAATGATCCCGCAGCTTATTGGGGCCTTTAAAGGCGGTAGCGGACTAAACGCTCCTAACACTCAAAACGCCCAAATTGCGGACAGTTTAGACGGTTATTCAGATATGCAACGCGGCGTTTGTGAATTAGTAGGCCAATGCCCGGATGAATTTTGTGATGATCTCGCAACCTTAATTTCCCGTGTATTTGAAAACGATAAAGTTTTTAATAAGGAACTAAAAAAATTGATAGAAACCCCCACCTTAAAAACCGTTAAAAATGGCTAAAAATATTGTAGTGAAAGGGGAAAACCCCGCAGATGAATTAAAGCGGTACAACGCAATGGCAGCTATAAACAAAGAAGCCACCACCGAAGAATTAACCAAACTGCAAACTGCAATGAAAAACCCGGAATTGCGCAATATGCTAAAAATGATATAATATGAGTACAGCGATTATAACCACCAGCAACGCAAAAAAAGCGGCAAAAAACACCGCTAATTATGCAAAGGACAATACCCAAACCCTGTTAATTTTAGCAGCTTTGGCCGTTGGCGGTTATTTTGTTTACCAGGCTTTAAAGGGCGTTTCAAAAGTTGGCGGTATTATTGACGAAGTTACCACCCCAGGAAGCGGAAGCGGAAGCGGAACCACAACCCCAGGCGGTAACACCCCACCACCAACAAACAGCGGTTTAACGATTACCGAAAACCAGGCTTCCGGTATTGCTCGAATATTATTAACAGCAATGGACGGTTTCGGAACCGACACCCCCGCAATTTATAACGCATTGCGCGGAAGAACCCCAGCAGACTATCATTTAATATCCGAAAAATTTGGAACCCCACGCTATGACGGCGCAGGAGAGGGTATGTGGCCCGCCCCGCAAAGAGGTTTAACAGATTGGATCACGCGCGAACTCGATAATAGCGAGATGGCACAGTTAAAAAGTATTATACCAGGAGTATTCTAAATCAAAACATATAAAAAATCTTCAATTCCTATCAATATGAAAAATTCAAACGATCTTAAAACCTTTACACCGTCAATTTTTGGCGGCACAACCATTGCCGGAAAAGGCGGCGATTTTAACGATGGCGGCGCATTTAATGACGGCGGCATGGTATGGACACCTGGAATAAACCCCAACGGTGGTACAACATATGGCCCCGGAACAGGAATAAACCCTTATCCTTACCAAACAGGCGGAAAAGGCGCATTTTCAAAAACCTTGCAAGTAATTGACAAGGACGGAAACCCATTAGTAGGCGCACACCTTACATGGAAGGACGGAAGCAGCAACGTTGGAACCACAACAGACACCAACGGCGAAGCCACAATTAACGTAGTTTCTGAAAATACAGCCGTTTCTATAAGCTACATGGGCAAACGCGGCCACGTTGCCACCTTTGCAAATCTTGGAAGTTTAATCACATTGCAGGACAATGTAAACAACCTTCCCCCGGTGGTAGTTGGCCCAAAACCAACCCAAACCACAACCACCAACCTTCCAGCAGCTAAAAAAGTGAATTGGGTTAAAACCGCTGGCATTGGCATAGGCGCACTTTTATTGATAGGCGCGCTATCTTCTTCCAGCAGTAAAAAATCCAGCGGATTAAACGGCCCAAAAGGAAAAAAGAAAAGCAGCAAAAAAGGCAAAAAGCGTAAAGGCTTGCGCGAACCAGCAACAGAGATAACTATATAATTTTTAGGAAATGGCAAGTTTTTCAGCATACCTACCATTATTGCAACAAGTGGAAGGCGGGTTTCAAAAAAACCCCGCCGATCCTGGCAATTATAACAGCCTGGGGCAATTGGTAGGTACAAATCTTGGTATTTCTGCCCGCTTTTACGAAAGCATCATTAAAAGGCCGCCAACCGAAACCGACATGCGGAACTTAACAAAGGAAAAAGCAACCCCTTTGTTTAAAGCATATTTTTGGGATAAGTGCAAAGCAGATAGTATAAGCAATCAAGCTATTGCAAATACTATTGTAGATCATCATATAAACGCTGGAAGCGGCGTAAAGCTGGCACAGCAAGTTTTAAATGATCGTTTTGGCTATAACATGGCCGAAGATAACGGAATGGGGCCAATTACCCTTAAAGCAATTAATGAAGTGAACCCGGCGCAATTTGTAAGTATTTACAATGAAGCCCGCGCAGCTTATTATAAAAAAATTGGTAATTCCACATTTCTAAACGGCTGGTTGATCCGGCTAAAAGATTTTGCTTATAGCAACCCAGGGAAAACAATTAGTGCCGGCGCAATTCTATTGATAGGAGGTTTTTTTTTGCGCTTTATAAACTAAACAAAGATTAAAGTTATGTTAGGAATACTCTACAACCCTTGCCCCTGTACCCAACCGGAACCAACCCCGGAAGAAGGGCTTTTTGATGAATTTTTTGATGAAGAATTTGAATAATTTTTAAAAATAAGAACCATGTCATTAAACGAAACCAAAGCAGATATTAAAGCCCGCGCACAAAGTCAAATTGCGGATATTATAGAAAAGAAAGGCATTTCCAAAACCAATGTCGCGCAGCTTTTTCAAGATTTAGCAGATTTAATCAACTTAAATGTTGTTGATGATCTTTTAATAATTGGAACGATTGCCAAAGGATATAAGAGAGCGTTGGAAATTCCTGCGGGAGTAACAGAAATTGAACCACAAGCATTTACTGATAGTGATGTTCACACGGTTGTATTTCCTTCTTCATTAACAAAAATTGGAGATTCCGCTTTTACTCAAAACAAAATTATTTCTTTAGTTGTTCCAGGAACAATAAACGAAATCGGGCAAAGCGCATTTCAAATCGGGCTTATTGAAGAATTAACACTAAATGAAGGCATAGAAGTTTTAAGATACGGTTGCTTTAACAACAATAAAATAACTTCGGTTGTATTTCCCAATGGTTTGGTTACTGTTGAGGGCAATTTATTTGCAAATAACCCGGTAACAACAATTGATTTTGCTGATTTAACTACAATTCCATCATACTGCTTTACCAATTGTGAAATTGCAAATTTGGAAATTCCGGCCCAAATTACAACTATTGATCCTGGTGCTTTTTCAAATAATCCGCTCGTTTCTTTAACCCTTAACGAAGGACTTGTTTCAATTGGTGGTAGTGCATTTGATAACACACAAATTGCCAATCTTACAATTCCGGCATCTGTTACATCATTAGCCGGAACTGCTTTTTCAAACACACCTATTGAAACTTTAACTTTTGCCGGAAATGGTTTAACCGCAATTCCTTCCGCTTGTTTCGCAAACGGCGGTGTTTTAGCTTCGGTTACAATCCCAGCAAGTGTTACTGAAATTGAAGGCGAAGCATTTTATGGCAACGCAATAACATCTTTAGTTTTTGCGGGAACTGATCCGGTTACAATAGGGTATGATGCGTTTAGAAATAATAATTTAACGGAAGTTACCTTGCCCGCTGGAAGCACTTATGATGCTTTTGCATTTGATGCAGGAGTTACGGTAACAGTATTGCCATAATGAACCTACTAAAAGACAACTTCCGCGCGGCGGTTACTTGCGTTACTATCATGTGTTTTACTTTTTTGATCTATTCAGACAAAGTAACATTTTCACAAGCTATTGCAAGTATTACCGCCGTTGCAAGTGGTTATTTTTTCAACAAAAAACAGGAAGCCGAGAAATTGGCAGATAAGGAAAGCCGCCGGGCGGATGAAGCCGAACGCAAAAACAAAGAAAAAGTGTAACAAATTAAAACCGCCCCAATGCCCCAATATACAGACCCGGAACAATTAAACGGAAACACTATTGCAGCAATATTAGGCGGTATTAGTTTGGTACTTACGGCTATTGGAGTGCCAAAGATCATTGAAAATTGGAAGGCTATACGAGAAATGAAGTATAGTAAAATTGTAGAAAAGCTGGAACAAACCCAAACGGAACTTTCAGAGGTAAAAAGTGAACTCTACCAAACAAAGGATCAATTAAAGCGCGTTTCAACAATCGTTTCGGTGGTACTGCCAATGATGAAGCTAAAAAACCAAAACGACCCCGAAACAATGGAACTTATACGCATTTTTGAACGCGAGAGCGGCATAAACGTAACCCCCAGCCCAAACGAAGAAGAAGCATGTTAGGCCCCTACTCACATAAAACCAACAAAATAATTATTGCCGCTATGTTAGTGGCTTTTTGCCTTGGCCTTAGTTTGCTTTTTACCGGATGCACAGCTACAAAATTAAACCGCAGCACCAGCAAAAAAGTAGTTGCTTCAGATAAAAACACCGAAGAAAACCAAAACAAAAAATCCACGCTTTTTGATCGCAGCCAAATAACAGAAGAAGATTATTCTTTAAAGTTAATACCAATTGATCCCAGCAAAGACATGGGCCACACCACCAACCCGGACACAGGCGAACAAAACTACCGTAATGCTATTCCGGTTTACGAGAAAAAAACAAAAAACACGAATAAGGACGTTACAACCGCCACCGAAGAAGCCAAGACAAACACCACCAACGAAAAAAGCAAAGCTACCACAGACGAAACCGAAAAACACAAAGTAAAAATTTCGCTTCCGTGGTACGCCTTCGCCTTTTTAGGCTTTTTTGCCTTCGCCACTATTATAGGGCTATTCTTTATTTACAAACTATTTAAAACAATTTCGCCCCTGGTAGGCACTGTTTCGGAATTGGAAAACCGTTTAAAAAAGTTGGAACCATGAAAAAATTAGCACTATACGCCGCAGTTGGCTACGGCATTTATTATTTCTTCGGAAAAGGGAAGGCTGCATACGCCGCATACAAAAATCTCAAAACACAAGTAGTTTCTGCCCGGAACCTAAAACCAGGAATTGAAAATTTCAACTTGGACGTTGATGTTATTTTGAAAAATGAAGGCCAGGAACCAATAAACCTAAATACAAACGGTTTAGCAACCCTAAAGCGTGTTAACCTATTTAGCGCCAACGGCACTTTAATTGGTTATTCCACACCGGGCGCAATAACGCTGGATATTCCACCCGGCGGGCAGCAACTTATCAAAAACATTCCAACAATTATAAAAACCGCATACGTGCTGGAAGCATTGCAGAATATTGACAATGTTAAAAATGTTTCAACTACTATTGATATTGAAATTGGCGGCCAAACAATAACCGTGTAACGCTAAACCCCCGAAGTTATGAGCAAAGCAGTAAAGCAATTTAATGGCCTTTCCGGCGCAGTCGGAACAGAAGAAGTAAAAAAAATAGCGATCCTTGCCGTAAATGAAGGACAAACAACCCTTGCCCGCCGTTTGCAAGCTGCATTAAAAGAAGCAAGCAAAAACAATATTACCGTTTTCAATCCCGGTCCGCTTGCAATTGAAGAAGTACCCGCATGCGATCTTCCCGGAATTGATCATGTACCGCCTTATATTTCCGCAGAAGATTATCACGGATTGAATAAAGCGGTTTCCCCGGATGAAATCTACACGATGATAACCAATAAACTAATTGCCTTCATCAAAGAAGCTAAAAAAGGCGATTATAAAAAGAAGTGGGAAGCCAAGAAGTACGGAAAGGGTTATTTGATACCGTTTAATTTTGCTTCAAAAAAACGATACAGGGGCGTTAATCATTTTTTATTGACCGACTTCACAGAACCGTTGGAAAATCCTTTTTTCCTAACCTTTAAGCAAGTTGAGAAACTGAAAGGAAAGGTAAAAAAAGGAAGCGTAGGCCACGAAGTTGTTTACTTCACAAGGCTTTACGCTTACAGCCAAAAAGAACCCGCTTTATCATTTGGAACCTATGACAAAAAGAAGTTTGAAAAATGGTTTGAAAGCAATAAACACCAAATACCCAAAAGCCAGCACAATTTAGATCACGCCTTGCCGATATTGAAGTATTACAAAGTTTTCAACGGAAAGAATATTGAGGGGATCGATTTTGATTTAGAAAACTTCAAAACTGGTTATATTGAAAATGAAATGCCGCCAAACGTGCCGATGCCTATTGCAGATGCTATTGTGGAAAACTTCCCAAAACCACAAGTGCCAATTGAACATGGCGGCGACAAAGCAGCCTATTACCCAGGGTTTGACTACATCAAAATGCCGCACAAAGCAGATTTTGAAACCGCCCAGGATTATTACCGTACCCTTTTTCATGAACTCGGCCACAGCACAGGCGCGGCAAAAAGACTAAACAGGGATTTTAGCGGGCGTTTTGGCTCAAAAAAATACGCCTTTGAAGAATTAATTGCAGAACTAAACGCCGTTTTTGTAAGTGCCGAAGCGGGGTTTATGTGGCACACCAATAAAAACCATGCGGGCTATCTAAAAAGCTGGAATAGTGTATTGACACAAATTGAAGAAGATAACCGTTTTGTAATGCGCGCAGCTTCACAGGCACAAAAAGCCGCAGATTTTATTTTACAACCGGACAAAGACGGAAACCCGATTTATTTAAAAACCTTAAAAAATAAAATTTCTCCAAAGAAGGAAAACGACCAAAAAAAATCTAAAAACCTAAAGGAATTTAAGGCTTTAATTGATGCCGAAGCCAAAGAATATGCAGATTTAGAGCGGCCAAAAAGAAAATACAAACTTGGCGACAAATACCGTAGCGACTTTGATTATTTAGGACTTTTAAAAGCCGCGCAAAAAATTAACGCCACCTGGACGGTTGAAAAAATGGAAAAACTTTTTGAAAGTTTTGAAGATAACAACTATCACAGTATTGCAAAACCTTTGTGGACTGAAATTTCTGAAAGGAAAGCTAATGGCCTAAATGCCCCACGCCACGAAGGAATAGCAAAAGAAGCGTTAAGTGAATGTGGCCGCCTGCTTCCCGGCTACAAATACAACAAAGGCGGAAAAATCGTAAAAGTTGAAACCGGCAAAAAGAAAAAGCCCACAGCTGGCACCAGCAAAAAAGATGTTGCTGGAGCAACTGAAAAAAAGGCGGTAGTGGCCAAGGAAGAAAAAAAATCAACCCATAGGTTTACTAAAGGCCAAACCGTTCAAGTTTCAAAACGTTGGGGAAAAACCAAAGCAGGAACCGAAGGCACGGTAAAAGAGTTGCGAAAATCCGCGCACGGCGACCCTATGTATTCGGTTACGATCGGGAAAGATTTATTGTTTTTCCCCGAAACGGTTTTGCAGCTTCCAAAAAAAAAGTTGACTACAAAGGAACTGGAAGAAGCAAACCCCGAACCAAAGGCGGTAAAGCCGAAAAGCGTTTCGGTTCAAACCGCCGTTTCAGATGTTTTAAGGCTGGATAAATTCAACTTTAAAGAGGTTACGCCCCTAAAGGCAAGCCTAATTTTCAACCTTTTTAAAAACATTGATCTAACGGAAGGCGAAACTTCCGTTGACAATGCCAGCGATTACGCTTTAAGTGTTTTGAAAAATGACGGCCCTTTTCATATTTATTACGATAGCAACCAAGAAATATATTTAACTTCCCTGGGAGCGGAATTTGTAAACGCCGTAAAAAACCGTTTGGAAAGCCTACGGAATCAAAAACATAATTACGCTCTTTTTGATGGGCTAAACGGCGCAAAAACAGAGTTCAACAAACACGTAATGCAATCCGCAAAAAAAGGATATTCCGCAGCTGAAATATTTATTTTGGGCTACCCACACGGCGAACTTAAAAAACATTTACCAGCCCACCTAATTACCCTTTCAGGCAAAGTTTTAAAGAAGGCAATGGCCCAAACCAAAGACCATAATTTGAATTGGGGCAATATAATCGATCTTCCTAAAAACATTAATAATCCCCAGGCGATATTTAAAAGTAAAACCAAAGGTTTTGTAGTGTTGACGTATGTGAAGGACGTTAATAAAAAGCCCGTAATGGTAGCGGTTCATTTGCAGAATGAAAGGAATAATTTAAGCATCGCCAGCATATACGCCCGAAGTAATTTCAATACTTACAAAAATTGGATAAAAGAAGGCTTGGCGTTGTTTGTAGATAAAAAAAGCGAGTTGTTTCCTTACGCACAGGCTACAATTGCCGTAGGGGGAAACAACCCGCAGAGCCACAAAAATACAAAAACCAAACCAAACAGCAAAAAAAGCGGCCTAAAAAGCCCAACTATTGAACCGAAAACCACAGCGGGCGGCCAAAGCATCGGGGGAAGCTCCCGCCCGCTTCTTTCGGGGAAACAAACATTAAAAGCCAGCGATATTGCAAGCATGAGTTTTGAAACATTGCCGCTGGATGAAGGCTGGCAAAACTTATTTCAACAAGCCCCAAAGAATATGCGCATTGCAGTTTGGGCAAAACCAAAAAACGGAAAAACAGCAACTTGCGCCGCCTTCGCTTCCTATCTTACAAAGTTTGGCCCTATTCTTTACAATTTTGCAGACCAGGGCATTAATTTAAGTACCAAAAACCTTATTGAAATGACCGGGCTGGACAAAAAACCCAACGCCTTTATTTCCGTAACGGATAATTTAAACACGCTTGCCGAAGAAATTAAAGCCACCGGCGCACATCATGTGGTAATTGACATGATAAACCAATACATCAACAACGGCGTAACGCCACATATTTTCAAAAAGGAAATATTACAGCGTTTTCCCGAAGTGGGTTTTACGCTGGTTATGGAAGTTACAAAAGGTGGCGATTTTAAAGGCGATCAAGCCTGGACGCATTTAGTAGATCAATTGGTAACTATTGAAAACTATATTGCAGACACAAAAGGGCGTTATGGTACCGGGGAAAAAATTACCTGGGAAGAAGGCGCGCAAAAATACGATCCCAAACGATATGCAGAAATAAAAGGGCAGGAAGAAGTTTCTGAAGCACCAGCACAAAATGAGGTATTGGACAGCACCGCCGAAAATGAAGAAATTAACTTTAAAGTGTATTGATATGGCACAAGTAATAGAAATTAAGTACCCCAACGGCGACCACGGCATGGAAGTGCATAGCAAAGGCCGATTAATTGACAAAACAACCGAAGGCTACCGCAACAAACAAGATATGATTGATAGTAAAGTTTCTGCCGCCGAAGCGATCTTAAAAAAATACGCGCCCGAACTTCTGCAGTAACACTATTTTAGCTGGTACGTCCGGACAAAACAAAAGCGGCCAAATTGCGCCGCTTTTTTTGGCGGTGCAGCCAGGCGGCACCAATTTTTTAGGCGGTACTTTCAGGAATGTATCTACTTTTTTGCTGGTGCGATATCACGCCGCTTTGTTGCAGCGCATTAAGGTAATAATTTTTTTCCAGCGGTTTCATGCGCTCAAACTTTGCCACAATATTAGCAGCCCGCTTTTTATTGTTCTCGCGCTCACGGTAGCAATTGCCAAAATAACTATAATCGTGCAACTCCGTTGGTTTTTCGTAATTGAAATAAACGGTTTCCCTTCGCGGTTTCCCGCTGCGGGTTTGGCTCATAAAACTAATGGTATTCCAGCCTTTTAAATGGCTGTCGTACATATCATTTTTGTAATGGCTAACCAATACCGGCGCATCAATTTTAGTAACGGTGTTTAAAAACCGTTCGTGACCTTCTTTCGTCATTTCGTGTTTGTACCTGGTGCCGCCGGTTCGGGTTTCCAAAAGGTAGGGCGGATCGCAGTAAATTACTGGTTTTTCAAATAATAAATCTAAAATAGAAAAAGGCCCGCTTAAACTTTCAAGGTAAGATATTCCGCAGTCGTTTATAATTTCAATATCAGTATTAAAGCCTTCGCGGTTAATTTTGATTGCACGTATCTTTTTTGAAGTTGGATCACACCCATTGTAAAAGGATTTCCACTTTAAAAAAACTTCGCTATCTTTTTCAAAAGCTAAAAAATACTTTGCTGGTTTAATACTCCGTGTAATGGCGCAATGGCCCAGGAAGGGAATTATTAAGGTTTCATGCGGCGGGATAATGTTAATTATCTGTTGTGGTACTCCGCTTGAACCTTTGCCCCCAAAATAGCCGTCAAGGCCGGGAATGGAAAAGTTCATAATGTGGTAATTTTTGGTATTTGTCTTGAAGCAAATTAAAGGTAAATTTACCGTACCGCCAAAAATGGCGGTGCTAAAAATCCAAAGTTATATTTTTTGAATAGTCCTTTGGCAGCATTGCGCCCACATCACGCAAATAATTACGAAGCCCACTAACGCTTTTGTGGCGGGTAATGGTAAGTAGTTTAAATTCAGCTTCCACGCTGGTAAGTCCTTCCGCAATAAAAGAATTGTAGAGATCGAGCGCAAAACTGTGGCGAATGGAATAAATACCATATTCCGATCCAAAACCGAAATGATCTTTTACTTTAGTGAACCGATCACTAAAAAACTTTGTCCGGGTATTCTCTTTCGCGGCCCAGGAACCAGGAACGCCCGAAGTGGTTAAAAGGAAGTTTTTTTTATCAAAATTTTGAAGCTGCATTTTCTGTATTTCTTCCGCAAGCTGCGGAATGATACGAACCGTTGCCCTGGTTTCTGTTTTGGTTTTGACAGATAGGCGCGCATTTGTCAAATCAACATCAGCCACGGTAAGGCGCACCACTTCCACCGGACGAAGAAAAGCGAACGCAACAAAACGAATAAAGGTTAAAAGCCCAGGATCGTTAACCAGCAAATAACTTTTTATTTTTGAAATTTCTTCCGGCGTAAAAGGTTTGTTTTTTTGCGGGTTTTCCTTCCGTTTTTTCAAAACCGTTACCGGGTTGCTCATTGCAACGGTATCGTTGGCAAGTTTTCCCCAAAGGCCACTTAAACACGCCCGGAAATTGTTTATTGATTTTGGCCCCTGCCCGCTATCTGCCAAATAATTAAGGAACGAAGCGACATGGAATGTTGCAACATCGTTGATATTGTAATCTGCAAAGCCCGCAGCTTCCGCATATTCAAAAAACTTTTTTAATCTATATTCCCAATCCTTCCGGGTGCTTGGCGCAAGATCGCCCGCTTTTTGATCGTAGGCCATTTGCAGCGCATTTTTACAGGAAATATCTTTTTGCACCAAATGGAACCCGCCCGAACTTTCCCTTGTGTACGGGTTAAACCCTTCTTCCAGCAACGTAGTATAAACACGAACCAGGCTTTTTCCAAATTCCTTGCGCTGGCTTACGGTTTTATATTTATTGATCCCATGCTTGAACTTAAACTTGCTGGAATTATCGAACTTTCCTGTTTTGGGGTTTTTGAAGTTGAACCATACATGCCAAGGTTTTGCAACGGTAGGGTTACCGTTTTTGTCTTTCGCAACGTATAATTTGGGTTCGCTATAATTCACGGCCAGGGGTTGAATTATAAAAATTTTGGGTACGTTTTTGGGTACGTTTTCAGTAATTACGATTTTTTTCGGCACAAAAAAAGCTGTTTAATGGTTGTTAAACAGCTTCTTAGCTTAGTAGCGGGAACAGGACTCGAACCTGCGACCTTCGGGTTATGAGCCCGACGAGCTACCTACTGCTCTATCCCGCGATATGGACGGCAAAGATACGAAGCTTTTTAGAGTTTACAAGGAAGAAATACTAAATTTTTCAAAAATAAAGAATCGCCCATTATTACTTCCTTACTTTGTCTATATTTAAGTTATGAAAAAGAGCTTTAAAAAAATTGTTTACACTATTCTAGCTTTGGGAGCAGTATTCATTATCGGTACTGTTTCAATAAATATAATCTTGAAAAACAAGCTTGAAGATTTTATAAAAACACGTTTGCCAGAAAACATGATTCGTTCCTATGACGATATCACTGTTGAAACTTTTGGCGGTTCCCTTTCTATCACCAATGCTTCTCTTATTATAAGAAACAAGAAAAGCAACCAAGAGCATACTTTCGTGAATGTTGAGAAACTTAAAATCTCTGATATCAGTTATTGGGATTATTTATTTAATGAAGAAATTCATATAGAGAATATTTCATTGGAAAGTCCCACAATAGCTCATTACGAAAACAGAATTGAAAAAAATGAAGATTCCCTCGGAAACAGTATTATTTCAATCTACAAGCCAATTATCATAGAAAACTTAAAAATCAACAATACAAAATTGGCTATTTTCGAAAAAGGAAAAGATTCTACAAAACTATATACAAAAGGGCTTTCCGTTGAACTTGACAGAATAAAAATCGACAAAAAGACCATCACCCAAAAAATACCAATTGAATACAAAACCTATAAAGCCAAAAGCGATACGGTTTTTGTAAAAGTTGGCCCTTATGAAAATCTTACAGCGAAAGGTTTTATAATAGAAAACCGAAATGCCATGTTTAATGATCTTATTCTTAAAACAAAATATTCAAAAAGGGAACTCTCAAGATTGATTACTAAAGAGCGCGATCATTATAACTTGTTGCTTAAATCAGTTTCTATTGAATCTATTGATTTCGGTTTTAAGCATAATCAATTCTTTGCAAAAAGCAATATGATTTCATTAACCGCTCCGTCGCTTGAAATATACCGAGACAAACTAGTGACCGATGACCCAAAGACGAAACCATTGTACAGTAAAATGCTTCGTGATTTGCCATTTGAATTAACAGTAGATTCCTTAAAAATAACCGATGGAAAAATAAAATACGAAGAACGCCAAAATGCAGAAAATATGGGCGGATCTATCAATTTTGAAAACTTAAATGCCGAAATGGCCAACGTGAGCAACACTTATAATAGCCCTACCAAAACAGAAATAAAAATAAAATCCAATTTTATGGAAAAAACCCCCATCACAGTAAATTGGAGTTTTGACGTTCAAAATACGGAAGACCAGTTTCAATTTAGGGCTGAAGTGGGGCAGCTTGTTGCTGAAAGGTTAAACAGTTTTACAGAACCAAATCTAAAAGTAATGCTGGAAGGTAACACCAACAAAACTTATTTTACAATTGATGGAAATAATACCAGCTCAACAATAGATATGAAAATAAACTATTCAGACTTTAAGGTAACTTTGTTGCAAAAAGACGGAAAAGAAAAAAATAAGTTTCTCTCGACGATAGCTAATATCTTTATTTCAAAAAACAGCGAGAAAAAAGCTGAGTTTTACAAAGAAGGAAAAGCAAATGCCACTCGTAACAAATCTAAATCAGTTTTTAATTTTTTGTGGATAAACGTTAAGGAAGCTCTTATTAAAATTTTGATTTAAACAAAAGCTTAATGACTGATCCACTGTATAGCGTCCAGTCTTTGTTGTGTAGGGAAAATTCGAAGTTCGGCATTGAAAAAAAGCTTTTCGAGCGTACTTACAATCTGCAACCATTTACGATCCGTCACTACAGCCACTCTATCAAAACGGTTTCCGGTTTTAATTTTAAACGGTAAGCTTTTAATAACAGCTTTAAGTGAAATATCTGCATTAATAGTATCTTCTATATATAGACTCACCTTATCATAGACCTCAAGTTTATTATTTACTTCTATTTGGATTTTTTCTACTGAACCTTCATCATACGGGCCATCAACAATAAAACCAATAATATTATCTGCGAGCGTGAAAGAGGAGATCATAGGGAAGTATGTCAGGTTTGTTTCTATAAATTTATGAAATTAAAACTTACTGACCAATACTGTTCGCTGAAAAGCCAATAAGTTCGCCATCTTGAAAGGTTACTTCCAATTCAATGGGGTTGCAACAAATCTCACAATCCTCAATATATTTTTGATGCCGAACCGAAGTATCCAGCAACATCGAAATTTCTTCCCAACAATGGGGGCATTGAAAAAAGTGTTCGTACATAGCTATTATTTCAATAAATCATTTTCCCCCAGCTCTTTCTCTAGGGCTTCTTTTACAAATTTATACCCTGCGTTTTTTGCGTAAAAGAAATTTGCCAAAAAAGAAAGAAACTTGTTCTTCAGCAAATGTTTCACTATCAGCCCGATTCTATCCTTGATTTTGGATTTGTAACGGCTTTCAAATTCTGAAAAGGATAATTTTGGGTACGGCAAGTCCTGAATTTCGGCATCCTTTCCGTAGTTTATTTTATCCACCTGGTTGTCAAAATTCCTCAGGACGCGCATATCGGGTATAATAGGAAAAAACTTTTCGCCATTGGGATCCATTGCAGGCACCGAAAATTGATACCTATCCTTTATGGCGCTATTTGGTACAATGCTCAAACGCTTTTCAATATCTTCAGAAGCTACCGCGAAATAATACCGCAAAAAAACTTGGCAATTCTTTCGACCCAGCTGAAAATCGTGCTCCCGAAAATCTCGACTCAAAAAGCCTGCAAAACCACCAATGGGAGCAGCAGCCAAATCATTTTTGGGACGAACCCACTTCCCGTCCTTTTCAATTTTACGAATAGGTTCAATTAAAAATTTAGTCCGATCGGTCATGTCCAGCGCGTCCAAAATACCATCCTGGTTGAACATTACTTGATTGCGAAGCGCTTTTAAAAGCCCTCCTGCTATGCTCATAATTCCACTGCCACTTTCAGCAACGTCGTGATCTTTGTTCGGAAACGGATCTATCATTATTACTCCATACTTGCAAGCTTCAATACTCTTTGGGTTCTTTTCCCGTAAAACTTTCAGTCCAATTCCGTAGGGTTCGTTATTAATGACACCACCATCCACAGAGTTGAATTTATAAATAGCGCCTTCGGGTAAAAGTGGTTCGATGCCCTTGGATTTATTGAACAAATATTTCGGGTACCGTTTGATGTATTCCGAAGAAATAGCAACCTCCCGTGATTTTAAACCAATTGGAAATGCTGCGGTACTCAACGTGGCATCTTTTAAATATTGAAGATGTGTTTCGTTTGAAAGATCGAGCACATAGTACAGTTCGTCTTCCTTTGTAGGTATCCCGGTGGGATATTTATCATTCTTTAACTTATATCTGAAAAAACCACCGTGATTTGTGATAACCGTTCCTTTCGAAGTATCGCGCCCGCTATCATCAAAATTTACCATAAAGTTGATACCGCGCAGGTTGGTAGTAGTCAAAATCACGTCCAGACTGTCTGAGGCGTATTTGGGAATTTTACGTTGCTCACGGACCGCCAACGCTTCATCGGCAATTATATCTATTGCTTGGGTATTCAGTAGTGACCGTACTTCGCCATACTCTTTTAAATCACTATTGTTCAGCAGTTTGTCCACCGTACTATTTTCAGCGGTGTTGCCCATATCTACCCAGCTTTTGTAGAAAATATTATCGGTTCCTGAGGGATTGTCTTTGTTGAAACTTTTGAACTTTTTGTCGGCCAAGGCCATAAATGTCAACGAGCCCGAAATTCCACCTGCCGAAGAGCCGCTTATTACGTCAATTTCCACTTGGTGCATTGGGATGGTGTGGTCGTAGTCTGGATGGGCAATTCCAAGTTTTCGATTTTTTTCCTTGGCCTTTTCCCAAAGGTAGAGTGTTTCAATTAAATAGTCCAAAACGCCCGCGGTATAAGCCCCCGCAGAAACTGCTCCGGCCATTGTGATACAAAGCTTAAAAGTATTTTCGTCTTCCATAATCCCCACGATTAATTTTAACTTATTAAAAAAGAACAAGTTAAGATAATTTATCGAAAGAATTTACAGGATTTTCCCTGTTTTTAAGATAGGGATTCTACTGTTTCCTGAAGTACCTCCCACTCTTCCATTAACTTTTTTAGCTTCTTTTTCTTTTCTTGGTATTTATCGAAAAAGTGGGGTTTTGCTATGGTTTCTTCGTAATTTATAAGTAATTCGGTATCTATATTGGCGATTTCCTTCTCTAAAGAAGAAATAGTTGCCTCAACATTGCTGAGTTTGTTTTTAGCAGATTTCAGCTTTTTCTGAACTTCATATTCTTCTCCAGCACTTCTTTTTTCCTTTACCTCAGTAACAACGGTTCGCTTTTCAGCTTCGCGAAGGTTTTGGAGGTTTCGCTGCTCAAGAAAATAATTAACATCGCCTAAATATTCCTTTATGTGATGGTCTTTAAATTCGTATACTTTATTGGTCAACCCTTGCAGAAAATCACGATCGTGGGAAACCAAAAGCAAGGTTCCCTCAAAACTTCTTAAAGCATCTTTCAGTACGTTTTTGGATTTTATGTCGAGGTGGTTTGTAGGTTCATCCATCACCAAAACGTTAAAAGGTTGCAACAGCAATTTTGCCAATGCCAATCGGTTTCTTTCGCCCCCGCTCAGCACGCGGACAAATTTTTCAACTTCATCTCCACGAAAAAGAAAAGAACCGAGAATATCACGCACACGGCTTCGGTTTTTTTCATTGGCGGCATCAATCATCGTGTCAAGTACAGTTTTGCTACCATCGAGATAATCGGCTTGGTTTTGGGCAAAATAGCCAATCTGAACATTATGGCCCAAAGTGAGTTTTCCGCTGTGCTCAATTTCGCCAACAATAATCTTTGCCAAAGTAGATTTACCTTGACCGTTTTGACCTACAAAGGCAATTTTGCTATCGCGATCTACCAAAAGATCAACACTCTTCAAAACTTTTTTATCTCCATAGTTTTTGGAAATATTTTCGGCTTCAATCACTACTTTTCCCGGGGTGATTGACACCGGAAAACGCAGCGTCATCACACTGTTGTCGTCTTCATCTACTTCAATACGGTCTATTTTGTCCAGTTTTTTTATGAGCGACTGTGCCATCGTCGCCTTACTTGCCTTTGCGCGAAATTTATCTATCAATTTTTCAGTCTGTTCAATCTGCTTTTGCTGATTTTTTTGCGAAGCTAATTGTTGCTCACGCAATTCATTCCGAAGTACTAAATACTGTGTATATGGTTTGTTGAAATCGTAAATTTTTCCAAGGGAAATTTCAATGGTACGATTGGTCACGTTGTCCAAAAACATTTTATCGTGGGAAACGATTACAACGGCGCCCGCATATCCTTTTAAAAATTCCTCCAACCAAAGAATGGATTCAATATCCAAGTGGTTTGTAGGCTCATCCAGCAGCAGGATATCGTTGTTTTGAAGCAGGAGCTTCGCCAGTTCAATACGCATACGCCACCCGCCGGAAAAAGTTTCAGTTAGTTTTGTAAAATCTTCCCGCTGAAAGCCCAAACCTTGTAGAATGCGTTCGGTTTCGCCTTGATAATTATAGCCACCGTGAATTTCGTATTGGTGCTGCACTTCGTTTAAATCTACCATAAGTTGATGATAGCTGTCACTTTCGTAATCAGTGCGCTCGGCGAGTTGGGTGTTTATTTCGGCAAGCTGTTTTTCAAGTCTTTTTATTTCAGTGAAAGCTTCGTAAGATTCCTCCAAAACCGTGCGTCCTTTTTCAAAATCGATATCCTGTTTTAAAAACCCAATGGATATTTCTTTATCAGTCGCTATTTGGCCACTGTCATATTCCTGTTCTCCCGCGATAATTTTTAAAAGCGTTGATTTGCCCGCACCATTTTTTCCAACCAATCCTACCCGATCGCCAGGTTTTAATTGGAAGGTAATTTTCTCGAACAAGTAGTCGCCTTGAAAGGAAACCGATAAATTGTGGATATTGACCATTATAAAGGACTAAAATTTCTGCAAAGATGCTTAATTTTGCACTGCTAAAAAAACTGATTATGCAATTCCTCAAAGGCTCCAAACTCTACAGTATATTTACGGGAACTTGCCCAGTGTGCCATAAAGGTGAAATGTACGTTGAACGCAATCCTTACAAACTCTCAAAAGCCTTGAAAATGCACGAGCGCTGCAGCCATTGCAACACAAAATTTAAAATTGAGCCTTCCTTTTTTTACGGTGCAATGTACGTGAGCTATGCAGTGGGCGTGGCCATTGCGGTTGCTACTTTTATCATTGCTTATTTTTTTATCGGGTTGGATAGAAACTATACCTTCTTTGCCATTATAGGCACCTTGGTTGTGATGCTTCCGCTTATTTTAAGAATTTCGCGAAATATTTGGATCAACTTTTTTATGAAATACAATAAAAGCAAAGCCGAAGCCTAATTTAAAGCTTTCACAACATTCTCGTAATATTCATCTCTTTGGGAAGTGGTATATCATTTTCCAAATAATTAAAAAGAATTTCCGAAAGCAAAGGCGCCATCAAAAATCCGCGCGAGCCCAAACCATTAAAAAATATCAAGTTCGGGTTTTCTTTCAAGCTTCCAAGCAAGGGCCTATGATCCTTGGTAGTGGGCCTTACGCCCGCAGTGTGCCCTATTAATTGGAAAGGGCAATTAATAACGGTTTTCAATTTTGATAGTATTTCTTCTTTTGCTTCGTTTGTAGCATTAATGCTGTAATCATCACGGCTGTAAGTTGCCCCAACTTTGTATTGGTCATTCCCCAATGGAATTACATACACGGGGCCTTTTAAAAGCGCTTTCAGCTTAAGTTCCGGAGCTTTAATAATTAGGTATTCGCCTTTGTTTCCAATTAATGTATGCTTTGGGAAAAAGGGGTTTTCAACTGCCTGGGCGCCTTCTGCGAAAATGATTTTCTTTGCCGAAATGTTTCTATAAATCACTTTGTTTTCTTTTTGAAAAACGGCGTTGTATTGAAAGACTTCCGCAAGCAAATTGTTTGCTTTTAAAAGAAGATTTCGATACTCTGAAAGTAAAATATCGGTTTGTATTTGAGCAGTTCCCAAAACCTTTCCGAAACCAAATGGCGCATTAACAGCTGGGTCTGTATTCTTTATAAATTCCGAAGAAAGAAATTGTTGGAGTTCTTTTTTATCACATGCTACAGACCAATTGTTTTGTTCTTCCACACTTTTGAAAATTCTAAAAATTGGAGTTTCAACAAAAAAATCTTTTCCAAGCTTTCCCGACAGGGTTTTATAGTAATTAACCGCCACCGGATAAAAAGCTGAGGCGTTCCAAGCCGCCGTGAAGCGTTTAAGCACTGTTGGGTTAAAAACCCCGCCAGACTTTGCTGTGGAGCCTTCTGCGCCGTTATCAATCACCACAAAGCTTTTCCCGTTGTTTTGGAGCTGTTCGCACAAAGTTATTCCCGCAATCCCGAGCCCTACAATTATGTAATCTTTTTCAATCATTATTGTGATATAAAAAACCCTTCAGTTTCCGAAAATGGAACTTGAAGGGTTTTCTTCAAAATTATGGCCTTATTAATCAATTAATAATTCCACAAATCAATTTCTATGTTACGTATTTGTTCCTTGATTCTTTCAGATTCCAACAATTGCATAAGTGCATTATCATTTATGTAATCCTTCACGTCTCTATCGCCCTGTACGTTGTCTTCCTTATAGATTACGGCGTTGAAACGTCGTGAATTTAACAAGTGGTCGTATGAAATGGGTTGCGATGTATTTTTTCTATTGAAAGCTTTTGCTTCGTGCAATACTTCACGCGCTCCTGGGAACCAAACCCAAAAAAGCTCAACCTTCGAATCAATTCCATCTTCCGGGAATGCTTTGGAACGTGCTTCATTCGCTACTGGACAAATTCCCAACATACGATATTTAAGCTCACCTTGGCGCTTGTCTAGATACCAATAGCCTCTAATGTGCCACTCTTCTATATCGCCAGCATCCAAAGAAAAACGACGTACGTATTGTGGATCTACGGTTCCTTCAGCGTTATACTGCTCGATACCCAAATCGGTAGTATCGCTATAAACCAAGGAAGCTTCGATATCCTGTAGGGTACGCTTTTCAGTAAAATAGGAATCTGCGTAAACACTTTCTATTTTTCCATTTTTAATGTTTTTTACCAAAACATCATAAAGAGAGCGTCTGTCCGCGCCAATGTTGTTTGTATCTATAGGATAATAAAGTGGGAAGTTGACTCTTTCATCAAGATCAATTATTTCCCAAGTGGTTTTGGACCATAACACATCACGCTCATCCGTATAACCATAAGGTAAGGGCTCATCATTATCATAAGCAATCTGTGCTTCGGTCTTCTTGCCTATATCTTCGGGGGTTTTGGCGTTAAGAATGTTTACCTGTGCGTTTGCACCGACAGCCATTCCGAGGCCAAAAACACATAAAACAACATTTTTCAAATTCATACCGATAGGGGTTTTATACTAAATATTAGTTTGTCAATTCAATAATAACTGGAGATGTTTTCTTAAGCATTACGCCACTTCCAGAAACATTGGCATTGATATCAAAAATTTGAACAGTCTCGCCTCTTCCAGCTCTTCTTAGAGCACCTTTGGCTGCACCATCCAGCTTGGTTCCGTTTACACGAACGGTTGGTTGTCCTGATACTTTGAAACTGAATCCTGTAACGTTAAGATTTACATCAAAATCGAAATCTGGCAATACTGCAGATACCGAAGAAATTTCAAGACCGCCGCGCTCCATACGCACAATTCCGGTTTCACCACGAATGGCGCCCACTGGTGGTGGAATATCTTTAATACGGAACTCAGATTTTGAACCTACAGGTTTTCCATCCGGTAATGTACCAGTTGCGGAAATTGTAACAGTTCTACCGGATCCTGGTCGCATTACATATTTGCTACCTGAAACTCTTGAAAGACCTGCAGCAGATGCGTTTACCTTATTATCAGGAATACCTGGGATAGAAACGGTCATTGGGTTATCTACACCTCGGTAAACAACGTTCATCTTATCAGCAGCTATTACCGCAGAATTAGGTAATGAAATTGTCGCGAAAGACCTATTAACTTCTACTTCAGTTTCCTCTCCTCCTTCACCGTAGTAAAGGATTCCTTCAATTTTATGGTCACCCGGTGAGCCGGCGCTTACATTCAATTTCACTTTACCACCTTCAAAAGTATAATCTGTACCTTCAACAAGTTTTCTTCCGTCCAATGTCAATTCGGCTCTTTTTGGTTTTGTACTCTCATCTGTACGACCCAATACAATTGCTCCATCAAATTTTTCACCAGAGTAGTATGCAGATTTTGAAGTTTCCAATAAAGTTGAGTAATTACTGAAAGATAGCGCAGCCGCTTGTTGGCCTGCTAGCATTCTTTGCAATACTTCGCTTTTAGTTGTTTTAATATCTGCTTGAATTTGTGTTAATTTAGTCAAAGACGCAACTAGAGGAAAGCCTTCATAGTTATAATTTAACCAAGCTACTTCTTTTCCGTCACGATTGGTTACCGGGGCTGTAGAAAAGTTTGCTTCAATAGATTTTTTGATATCTTCTATACCGGCCACTTTTGCAAGAGCGGTATCAGATAGAACCGCTATCATTTCTGTGCGATATTCATCCATTTTATTCAAAAATTCCTGTCCCCCTTCTTTGTATTTATCTCCGGTAAAGAACAAATTGTTAAAGTAATCCGGCTTGTCCATTACTTCATAGTCTGTCGGATCTTCTATTTTTTCAATTGAAGCAGACTTAAGAGTAGTAAGATATGCATCATACTCGTCAGAAATTTGGGAAATTTCTCTTGCTTTTGCTTCAACAGCCGCGTATTGTGCAGGTTCGTCATTGGCTTTAATAGCCAATCCCTCCATAAAAGCAGTATTACGCTGTGAGGTAGCCACATTTGCGTCAGATATTTTTTCATTAAGTAGTCCAAAAGCAGACAATACTTCTTTGGACATATTCAGTGCAAGCATCGCGATGAAAACCAGATACATCAGGTTAATCATCTTCTGCCTTGGGGATAGTTTTCCTCCTGCCATTTTTATTCTTTTTTAAAGATTAATAATTAAGGTGAAAACCTATCTTAGTTTCTATTAGTCATTGCAGAAAGCATACCTCCGTAAACACCGTTCAATGAAGAAAGGTTGGTAGCCAAGTGCTGCATTTGTTGTTTTAATTGTTCCGCATTTTCGGCAACTGCTTGGTTAGCTTCTGCTTGACGGCTAGTTGACTCAATCTGTACTTTGTACAAGCTGTTCAAAGAATCCATTTGAGCTGCTGCCAATGCCATTTCCTCGCTGTATTTTTTTGTAGAGTTCATTGCTTCTGCAGTAGGAGCCATACTCTTAGTAGCACCTTCAAAAGAACGGATGCTGGTTGAAAGACTGTTCATTAACTCTGAATCGATACGAGCCTCCTTAAGCATCTCATCCAATTTTTTAGAAAGAAGTCCTTGTGCATCTTCTGGTTCTTTTAAAGCTTTTTTGCTAGTTGCAGCACCTCCAGCCAATTCAGGATAAACCAATGACCAATCTAAATCGTCATCTACTGGCTCAAAAGCAGAGATTGCGAAAATAATTGCCTCGGTGATAAGACCTATTGCCAAAAGAAGACCTCCATTCAAGGGACCTAATTCCCAGTGAAGAATTTTGAAAAGTGCGCCTAAAATTACAATAGATGCCCCAAGGCCGTAGGCCATATTAAATAATTTTTTTGATGATCTTGATTGTGCCATAATACTTAAATTTTTAGTTGAGAGTTTTTGATTAAGGTTATTTTAGTTTAGTAAATAAGGGAATATTAGCGAGCATCGCCAAAGTTTTGGTTAAGAACAACATCAGTTCCCATATAATCCTGTACAGTCCTGAAACCGATATAGCTTCTGGCAGAATCTGCATATTCATAATCACGGGTACTTACTTGCAAGAAATACGCAACATCTTTCCACGAACCACCGCGTACTACTTTTCGCATATTGTCAGGATCATTAACGTTTGGATTCATAGTGGAGGTGTAGTCATATGAAGCGGGATCATAAGAAGAAGCCACCCATTCCGAAACGTTTCCTGCCATATTGTATAAGTTGAAATCATTAGGCTCATAAGATTTAGCCTCAACTGTATATAAAGCTTGATCCGCGGCATAATCTCCTCTTAAGGGTTTAAAGTTTGCCATAAAACAACCACGATCGTTTTTAGCGTAAGGACCACCCCATGGATAAGTTGCTGATTCCAGACCGCCACGAGCAGCATACTCCCATTCTGCTTCACCGGGAAGACGGAAAGAGTTTACGAAGTTCTTCTTTTTAGATTTTTGGTATGAATTCTTATACAAAGTTCTCCAAGCGCAGAATGCTTTTGCTTGCTTCCAGCTAACACCAACAACAGGGTAATCTCCATAAGCCTCGTGCCAGAAATAATCGTTGTGCATTGGCTCGTTATATGAATAGTTGAAATCCTTAATCCACACTGTAGTATCTGGATAAATATTCAATTCTTCTTTTTTGATAAAGTCTTTTCGTCTCTTGGTTTTGTCTCTTGCTGCAGATTCAATATCCATATAGGTATATTGGAAATTCAACTTACTAACATCAATGGTACGTTGACCGTTATAGGCTTCTTCCGTTGGAATATACATTGTATCCATTACTTCAGAATAGTATTCGTCTGGGTATTCTGAAGTGTCCCAAATCAAATCTACTTTATCGTTCAGTTTTCTACCGGCGTAATAATCTTCACCCATCCCAAAGTAATTGTCATACATATATTGCTGGTATGGCGTCATCTCTTCATTCTCTTGATCGACGAAAGCAAATTCACCGATTCCTGCATCACCAGGGGTTGCACCCACCTCATCGGCCATAATAGCAAGACGCAACCTTACTGTAGAATCTCTAACCCAATTCACAAATTGGCGATACTCAGCATTTGTAATTTCGGTTTCATCCATATAGAACGAACGAACTGTAACGGTCTTTGTTGGCGCATCGTTAACGGCAACAAAATCATCATCACTTTTACCCATGATGAAGGATCCACCTGGGATAAGCGTCATTCCGTAAGGCTTTTGAGGATACCATTTTTTACCTTTTGCCCCCACCAGTTCTCCTCGGTCTCCGGAGTTACAACTGAACAAAAAGGCAACGATCGCAGTTAATGCAATAAACTTCTTCATAGGTATTTAGGTTAAATTTCGAGATTCAAGGGCGTAAACCTATCTATAAAATTTCAAAAAAACAATTTTTTTTTGAAAAACCCTTGATCCCCGTTTTTACTTGTGTTGTTTGATTATACTTCATTTTTGTGGCGGGCCTTTAACCACCGTTCAGGAATTTCCTGATTGCATGCACCCAAATATTCGCCATAAGTGCAAGGTAATAACGTTCGTCTTTTTAATTTATTATTAACATTTGAAATAAAAGGCAAAACAATCCACCATCTTTCGGTTTTATTGCTTTTCTTAAATTCCAAAACTTCATCTTCTACTGGTACTTTATAAGTGGTGAAGAGATTTTCGTTATCAAAATCATCATCTTCAACCCTAAAATTATATCCTTCAATAAAATACCAAAATATTTGCGCTACAAGCATTGCGCCGCTCTTACTTTCAATGGAATCGCTCAATTCATAAACGCCAAAAGATTTCACTTTATTGCTGATACCAGCATATCGGGAAATGGCGCAAATTTCTCGTCCATCAAAACCATTGGGGCTGTCGTTATTTTTATAACTTAATTCTGCGCTTTTTATTGCGGAAACATCTAAGGTTACCATATCTGCATCGCGCATTATTGGTTCTACCACTGTAATGTCTGCACAAACTTCACCTAATCTGTAGGCATCGAAGAACAATTTGTCCATCAATGCAATCTCCTGCGGGGCATTAAAAAATGATTGATAGCCCAAAACACTGTAATTAAAAAGATTATAGGGCTGTTCAACTACCATTTTTCCTACATAGGATTTATTTGAAATTGGCAGCTCAGCATTTCCAAGGTCAAAACGATTATCAACATTTACAACATTTACCATTCCTTCCAAACCGTCATACGCCCGATATTGTGCAAAAGCCAAATCCTGGCTTCCACCAAGAACCAATGGCACAATATTTTTTTGTAAAAGGGCAGCTATTACTTCTTTGGCAGCAAAGCGGGTATCTTCGGCTGTCTCACCTTTTTCTATATCGCCAAGGTCAGTTATGTTATAATTCCAATTTCCGGGATATAATGAATAAAGAGCTTTTCTATAGGGATCAAAAGATATCTCTCCTCCAATGAAATTCTCATCGGCACGGTTTTCCTTTATGCCAAGAATTGCAAACTTTACGTCTTTCAAGTTAGGTAGCTCGCCTGTTTTGGAGTGGGCCGCAATTTGTTTTCCCAAAGTTCCGGGCGGTAGAATTTCTCGGTGTGCCAATACTTTTTTAGAAACTGGGGATAAAAACTCTATCATTATTTTTTCTTGGCCGTGGCTTTTTTCTTAGTTGTTGTTTTCTTTTTGGCGGCTGTTTTTTTCTTCGGACTTTTTTTATCCAGCAAATCCTTAGCTTCCTCCAATGTTATTTTATCGGCTTCGGTTCCTTTAGGCAATTCTACTTTTGTTTTGCCTTTAATTAAATTGAAACGCCCCCAACGCGCTTTTTCTATTCTAATTTTTTCTTCGGGCCATTCGTTGATTAACTTATCAATTTCCTTTTGTTTTTTGTCCTCAATAAGTTCTTTTACATCTTCTTTTGAAAGATTGTCAAAATCATACTTTTTGTTCACGTTAATGAACATATTGTTCCATTTTATGAAAGGGCCAAAACGACCCACGCCTTTTTGAACTGGCAGATCCTCATACATATATATAGGAGCATCGGCTTTTTTCTTTTCCTCAATTAATTCTTTTGCAAAAGCCATATCCACATCCAGCGGATCCATTCCTTTTGGAAGCGAAATAAAGGTTTTCCCGAAGCGTACATACGGGCCAAAACGGCCATTGTTCACCTCAACTTCTTCCTTTTCATAAATGCCCAAAGTCTTCGGAAGTTTGAAAAGATCCATCACCTCTTCAAAAGTAACCAAGTGCAATTGTTGGTCTGGACGAAGGCTGGCGAATTTTTTCTCTTCGTCATCCGGTGCACCAATCTGCGCCATGGGTCCGTATTTACCGAGGCGCACCAATACGGTTTTTCCAGTTTCGGGGTCTTCGCCTAAAATTCGTTCGCCACTTTCGCGATCCGCATTTTCTTCAACGTGTTCCACGCGCGGATGGAACTTTCCGTAGAAATCCTTCATCATCTTCGTCCACTCCTCTTTTCCTTCGGCAATGTCGTCAAAATCCTGCTCCACCTTGGCCGTGAAATTGTAATCGAGAATATTTTCAAAATGTTCCACCAAAAAGTCGTTCACGATCATTCCGATATCTGTGGGCACCAACTTCCCTTTGTCCGAACCAACAGTTTCGGTCAAGGTTTTATCTTTTATGTTTTGCTTTTGAAGCGTCAATTGAAGATACTTTCGCTCCACACCTTCCACAGTTCCTTTCTCCACATAATTTCTGCTGATAATGGTAGAAATAGTCGGCGCATAAGTTGAAGGTCGGCCAATGCCGAGTTCTTCCAATTGTTTTACCAGCGAAGCCTCAGTAAAACGGTACGGCGGACGCGTAAAACGTTCCGTCGCGGTGATATAATTATTTTCGAGCGAGTCACCATTTTTCATATTTGGCAACATGCCTTCCTGCTCTTCTTCCTCAAAATCGGTTCCTTCCAAATACACTTTTAGGAAACCGTCAAACTTTATCATTTCACCATTTGCAGTGAAATTTTCCGAAACTTTTTCTTTGGAAAGCACGTCAATTTTCACATTGGTACGTTCCAATTGCGCATCGCTCATTTGCGAAGCCAAGGTTCGTTTCCAAATTAAATCGTACAAACGCGCCTGATCGTGGTCGCCAGAAATACTGTGCTGGGTCATATCCGTTGGGCGGATGGCCTCGTGTGCCTCCTGCGCACCTTTGCTCTTACCTTTGTAATCGCGTGGCTTGCTATATTCCTTTCCGTAAGATTTTACGATTTCGTTTTGCGCCGCGGTTTTAGCATCGTTACTAAGGTTAACGCTGTCAGTACGCATATAGGTTATAAGTCCAGCTTCATAAAGACGCTGTGCAATTGTCATTGTTTTCCCTACTGAAAAGTAAAGTTTCCGAGCTGCTTCCTGCTGTAAAGTTGAAGTAGTAAAAGGTGCCGCTGGACTTTTGCTGGCAGGTTTTTTTGTTAAATCTGAAATTTTATAATTGGCGCCCAAATTCTTTCGAAGAAACTCGCGTGCTTCTTCTTCCGTATCAAAATTCTTTGGGAGTTTCGCTTTGAATTTACTGCCGTCCAGCGTTGTAAATTCTGCATCAATTCTATAGGAACCAACCGGATTGAAAGCTTCAATTTCACGCTCACGCTCCACGATCAACCGAACGGCAACCGATTGTACACGCCCTGCGGAAAGCCCACCTTTCACTTTTTTCCAAAGTACGGGCGATAGCTCATACCCAACCAAACGGTCCAAAACGCGTCTGGCCTGTTGGGCATTTACCAAATTATAATCAATTTGGCGTGGATTTTCAATTGCCTTTAAAATAGCAGACTTTGTAATTTCGTGAAAAACAATACGTTTGGTTTTGTCTTTATCAAGTTTCAGTTCTTCGGCCAAATGCCAGGCAATTGCCTCTCCTTCTCGGTCCTCATCACTCGCCAACCAAACCATATCGGCTTTTTTGGAAAGCGACTTTAGTTCTGTGACCAACTTCTTTTTGTCGCTGCTCACTATATATTTAGGTGTAAAATCCCCTTCCACGTCCACGCCCAATTCCTTGGATGGAAGATCTGCAATGTGCCCGAAACTGGAGGAAACCTTGAAATCTTTCCCTAGAAATTTTTCAATGGTTTTTGCTTTTGCCGGGGACTCAACGATCACTAAATTCTTTGCCATATACTTATTTGTTATGCGTACAAAAGTATATGAATTTTTTAATACGCAATTTTTGACACCTAAATTTAGTCAACTCTTAACATCGTACTACCTTTAAATTATACTATTTTTAGAAGGCCTGAAAAAAGAAAAATTATTTTTATGAATTTATATTCACCACAACCAATGGTTTTTGTGCGTAACATAGTTTTGTTTCTCTTCCTAATATTATTTCAAAATTGTAACCCCACCTATAAAGTTTTTAAAACGGAAACTTTTTCAAAAGAAAAAAATGTGAATTGCATTATTGAAATTCCAGCGGGAACGAGCAAAAAAATTGAGCTGGACAAAACCTCAAAGAAATTTGCAGTGGATGTTCACAATGGAAAAGAGCGCATAATAGAATACCTGCCCTATCCCGGAAATTATGGCTTTATTGCTTCCACTTATTCTAATCCCGATGAGGGTGGCGATGGGGACCCGTTGGATGTTTTGGTGCTTTGCGAATCTTTAAAAACCGGGACTATATTAAAAACAAAACCCATTGCAATGCTTCGTCTTTTGGACAATGGAGAAGAAGACTTTAAGGTAATCAGTATCCCCGCAGATAGAAAACTGCAAACGGTTTCTGCGGAAACATTTGCTGAATTTTCAGAAAAATATCCCAGCGCAATTGAAATTATTGAAATGTGGTTTATAAATTATAATCCTTCAGATCGTGTAAAAATTCTAGGATGGAGCGATGAAAAAGAAGCCTTATTAGAGATTCAAAAACTTTCAATTCCTTTAAAAAATTAAGTGATTTTGTGATATTTCGAAAATAAATCTGCCACTTTGACAGCGTTGTAAATTAATAGTATCTTTGCAAGTTCAATGAAACCCTTTTGAATTTGCATTGAACAAAGATTTTTTATGGAAAAGATAATTGACGAAAAAACACAGGGAAACACACTTACACTAGAAGCGCGCGAGGGCAACAGCCGCAAACTTTATATAGAAAGCTACGGTTGCGCAATGAATTTTAGCGATAGCGAAATCGTTGCTTCCATACTTACAGAGCAAGGTTATAACACTACAAATTCACTCGAGGATGCAGATTTGGTTTTGGTGAACACCTGCTCCATCCGCGATAAAGCCGAACAAACCGTTCGCAAGCGTTTGGAGAAATACAACGCTGTAAAAAGAATAAATCCAAAAATGAAAGTCGGCGTTTTGGGGTGTATGGCCGAACGTTTAAAGGAAAAGTTTCTCGAAGAGGAAAAAATTGTCGATTTGGTCGTTGGGCCAGATGCTTACAAAGACATTCCCAATTTATTAAAGGAGGTAGAAGAAGGACGCGATGCCGTAAACGTAATCCTTTCCAAAGAAGAAACCTATGGCGATATTTCACCCGTGCGTTTGGGCGGAAACGGAATTACTGCTTTTGTAAGCATTACACGCGGTTGCGACAATATGTGTACGTTTTGTGTAGTGCCATTTACAAGAGGTCGTGAGCGAAGCCGTGACCCGCAAAGTATTTTACGCGAAGTGGATGATTTGGCTGAAAAAGGGTATAAAGAAATCACGCTGCTCGGTCAAAATGTTGATAGCTATTTATGGTACGGCGGCGGATTGAAAAAAGATTTCAAAAATGCATCGGAAATGCAACAGGCAACTGCAACAGATTTTGCACAATTATTAGATTTGGTAGCAACGGCACATCCAAAAATGCGCATTCGCTTTTCAACCAGCAACCCGCAGGATATGCACGAGGAAGTGTTGTATGTTATGGCGAAACACGAAAATATCTGCAACCACATTCACCTTCCCGTTCAAAGCGGAAGCACACGTATTTTAAAGGAAATGAATCGTCAGCACACGCGGGAGGAATATATGAAGTTGATAGACAGGATTTGGGAAATCATTCCCGGTTGCGCCATTTCACAGGATATGATTGTGGGTTTCCCAACGGAAACCGAGGAAGACCACAAAGAAACCTTGAGCTTGATGGAATATGTGAAATATGATTTTGGCTATATGTACAAATATTCTGAAAGACCCGGAACCATGGCTGCCCGAAAACTGGAAGACGATGTGCCCGAAGAAATTAAAAGCCGAAGATTGACTGAGATTGTTGACCTTCAGCAAAAACACAGCGCCATTCGCACCGCGGAATTTTTAGGAAAAACCGTGACTGTTTTAATCGAAAAAGAGTCGAAGAAAAACAAAGACGAATGGAGCGGAAGAACGGAGCATAACAACGTTGCCGTATTTCCGAAGGAGAATTATAAACCTGGCGATTTTGTAAAAGTAAAAGTAACCGATTGTACCACTGCAACGCTCATTGGCGAAGTAGTGGAGCATTCATGAACCAATAAATTATGAAACGTATTCTATTTCTTTTTACAGCAAGTCTATTGTTTTTGGCGTGTTCCAATGACGATAATAACGGTTCAGAAAACCCACAAGAACTGAAAATCAAAAAATATACAAGCATCTCTTTTGATGCTAACGGAACTCCAAATGGAGAAATGGTTGAGTATTTTTTTGATGAAAACGGCAAAAAAACAAAAGACCATATTATTGACGCTTTTTACGACTATTTCTGGGAGTATGCCTACAACGATTTTGGGCAAATTACAAGAAAAGCCCACAATCACTTGAATTACCCTGTTGATTTTGTTGAAAACTACTATTATGACCAAAACAGCAGGCCCTGGGTAGTTTTTAGGGATTGGGACGCAGATGGAATTGATATGGATTCCATAAGCTTTAGCTATCAACCGCAACAGATCAACGTGCAATGGTTTACCCCGACACAAGAACGAACAGAATTTTATTATAATACTACAGATGTACTAACCGCAGTAAAACATATAGGTGACCTGGGAATCGTTAGCGATGAAATCATCACTTATGATAGTACTCTGAACATCACCAACCTTAACCTTACCACAGATTATTTTAATTTGGAAATAAACCATACGTATGAATATGACGTAAAAATAAATCCATTCTACGAAGAGTTTCATAACTACCCCTTCAACACTTATTATTATGGGTATCTTTTCGACCATTCATTATTTATATCGCCGAGCAATGCCACGAAAATAACCCGAACAGGGACTGATACTTCGGAAAATTATGTTTTGGAAATTACATTTCAGTATAACGATTCCGATTATCCCATAAGCTCCGAAACAAAAAAGGATGGTGTTTTATTTTCGAGAGCGACCTACGAATATTATTAATTAAAATTTAGTTCCCGCACTTTGCTGGGATAAAATATGGAAAGCATACAAGCAACAAAACAACGATTCGGAATAATAGGCAACGACCCAAAACTGAACCGTGCCGTGGAAAAAGCAATTCAAGTTGCGCCTACAGATATTTCGGTATTGGTTACTGGCGAGAGCGGCGTGGGAAAAGAAAGCATTCCAAAAATTATCCACTCCCTTTCGCACCGAAAACACGGAAAATACATAGCCGTTAACTGCGGCGCAATTCCCGAGGGAACCATTGACAGCGAACTTTTCGGTCACGAAAAAGGTTCATTTACGGGCGCAACCGCAACCAGGAGCGGTTATTTTGAAGTAGCCGATGGTGGAACCATTTTCCTCGATGAAGTGGGTGAATTGCCGTTGCCAACTCAGGTACGCTTACTCCGTGTTTTGGAAAATGGCGAATTTTTAAAAGTAGGTTCTTCCCAAGCACAGAAAACCGACGTGCGCATCGTGGCCGCCACAAACGTGAAAATGGCAGAAGCTATTCAAAAGGGAAAATTCCGCGAAGATCTTTATTACAGGCTGAGCACTGTGGAAATCAACTTGCCGCCATTGCGTGAACGGGAAGAGGACATACATTTACTTTTCAGAAAATTTGCGGCAGATTTTGCACAGAAATATAAAATGCCAACTATTAGGTTGACAGATCAAGCAACGGATTTGTTGCTGAAATATCGCTGGAGCGGAAACATCCGCCAATTGCGGAACGTGGCTGAACAGATTTCGGTTTTGGAGCAGAACAGGGAAATTTCTTATGAAACCCTAAAACATTATTTACCCGATATGGGGAGCAACCTGCCCGCAATTGTAAATGCAAAAAAATCTGAAAGCGATTTCAGTAGTGAGCGCGAAATACTTTACAAAGTGCTTTTTGATATGAAACGCGATGTAAACGATCTTAAAAAGCTTACGCTGGAATTGATGAAAAGTGGAAATGCTGCTAAAGTAAAGGAAGAACAATCCTCACTTATCAATAAAATTTATTCCGAAGAAAACGAGGCAGAAGAAGAACTGGCTTCAATAATTGAGGAAGAAAACAACGGCGAGCAAACTGACGTGGAAGTTTTCAGCATTCCCGAAAATGCCTCAGATGCTCGAAAGGACAAATATGAATATGCTGAAGACATTGAAGAAGAGGAAAATCTTTCCCTTCAGCAAAAGGAGTTGGAACTCATTAAAAAATCACTCGAAAAATACAATGGAAAACGCAAGGACGCGGCAGATGAACTGGGAATTTCCGAACGAACACTTTACCGAAAGATTAAGCAATACGATTTATGAAAGATTTACGATTAACGATTTTAGAATTTAGATTTGCTTTCCTGTTAAAGTTTTCACTTTTGATACTGCCTGTGGTTATTTTACAAGGTTGCGGCCCATATTCTTTTACGGGAGCCGATATAAACTACAGCACAACAAAAACGGTACAGGTAAATTATTTTCAAAACAATGCTCCGATTGTAGAGCCTGGCATCGCTAGAGATTTTACACAAAAACTTCAGGATTTACTGCTGAACCAAACTAGTTTGGACCTTGTGAACAGTAATGGCGATTTGGTTTACGAAGGTGAAATAACACAATATTATATTGCGCCAATTACTGCTACCGCAAACAGCACTGCGGCTCAAAACAGATTAACCATTGCCGTAAATGTTCGGTTTTACAACACCAAAGATCCGCTGAAGGATTTTGAACAGCCCTTTAGTTTTTATTACGATTATCCGGGAACAACACAATTAACAGGCTCGGCACTTGATGCTGCGGTTGATATTATTTTTGAACGATTGACACAGGATATTTTTAACAAATCGCTCGCAAACTGGTAATATTTTGAACACTTCAAACTTTACATATCTACTCGCCAATCCGCAGAAAATAACTTCGGAGGATATGGCTGCGTTGGATTTGATAATAAAAAAATACCCCTATTTCCAAAGTGCGCGGGCCTTGCAGTTAAAGGGTTTGAAAAACCAAGAAAGTTTTCTGTACAACGACGCATTGAAGCTTACTGCCGCCCACACTACCGATCGCGATATTTTGTTTGAATATATTACTTCGGAAAAATTTATCCAGAATGAAATTTCGCAAACTATTTTGCAGCACGATGCTTCCGTAGGGGAAATAAAAGTTGTGGCCGAAGATGTTTCGGAACAAATAAGTCTTGAAATAGACAGGCAATTAAAGGCCGAAATGCAAAAGGCGGAGGATATTTTGAATCCGGAGCTTTTTCAAAGAAAAGTTGCATCTGTTTCCAATTTGGTTGAAAATAAAGAAGAAAAACCCGAAGACATATTGCAACCGGACAAACCTTTGGAATTCACCAAAAACGATACCCACTCTTTCTCAGAATGGCTAAAGCTGACAAAAGCAAAACCCATTGAACGTTCGGAAGAAACTTCAAAAGAAGAGTCTGAAAGGTCAATAAAAGAGGATGAGAAGGAGCGAAAATTTGAATTGATAGACAAGTTTATCCAAGAGAACCCAAAAATAATTCCTTCGGAGATAGAGAATAAATCCCAAAAAGAAGAAAAAAACAATCTTGCAAAACCTTATACCCAAGCCACTGATTCACTAATGACGGAGACTTTGGCAAAAGTTTATTTGCAACAAAAGAATTATAAAAAGGCAATTCAGGCATATAAAATTTTAATTTTGAAAAATCCCGAAAAAAGTGGTTTCTTTGCAGACCAAATTCGGGCAATAGAAAAATTGATTAATTCAGAACAATCATGAGTACGTTTACAATATTTTTAATTTTAATAATGATAGTGGCCTTTTTATTGGTCGTAGTTATAATGGTTCAAAACCCTAAAGGTGGTGGGCTTTCATCGTCGTTTGGCGGAGGCGGTGGCGCACAGATTGGTGGTGTTCAAAAAACGAGTGACTTTTTAGATAAAAGTACTTGGACACTTGCCACGATTATGTTGGCGCTTATCTTGTTTTCCAACGTTTTCATTATGGGAAACCGTAATTTGGAATCCAAAACTTTTGATGACAGCGCTGTTCCTGCTGTTCCAACCACACAAACTCCGGCACCAACTGCTCCAGAAACTACAAACTAAAATTTAGTTTTAAAATATTTTAAAATGCCAGCTTTTACGAGCTGGCATTTTTTTATTTAATTCTAATTTATTACAATTTGATGATTCTCTGGAGTACCGTTATAAATAATCTTTAACGTATAGAGCCCAGCAGGAAGAGTTGATACATCAATGGAATTATGACAGGCAATAGTATTGATGTTCTTGACCATCATGCCCGAACTGTTAAAGAGTTGGATAGTAAGCGTATCACCTGCAATTAAAAGATCTGTGGGGTATGTGCCAATCATATTAACGTGGAGAACAGTATCTGCGGGCACGGGATAGATTATAAAATAATCACTCGTGATGGTACCGCTTCCACCACCGCCACCGCCACAATTGGTTTGGCATTCGGAATTCGTATCCTCTATTTGCTGCCAATCAGACCAACCACAATCGTTCCGCATACGTACTTGAAACTGAACGGGGTCTTCACACAAGGGAGCAATAATAACATAGGGATCATTATAGCCTGGAGGGTCTTGGGACCATTGGTAATTTGTGGATACTTTTTCCCACTCCATTTCTTGTACGTTGCTAAAGGAAGGTGAAATATTCACTTTTAATCCAAATTCATCGCAACTTCCTTGGGGAACAATAGGCATAGTGTGATTTATTTGCGTTACGTTCACGTCTTCAACAAAATCTACCTTGGGCGGACCGATCCAGATATTTTTTTGCACGGGCTCATTCGGGCTTGCGAAAATAGCTTTTACGTACGCCCAGCCATTTGTTGATGCATGCACTGGTTGTACGATAATGCTACGGTTATAGTCCGTTAAAGGAGTTGTTTTTATTAGGTTATTTGAAACCTCCCATGCTATAACGGGAAGGCTCTCGCAAAAGTCGAAACTATAAGTAACCGTATCGGTGCCACAAATAACGGCCGGACCACTCATATCTTCAGAGTCTAGATGGATCGTGGGCGGTTGGGGATTGCCCGCTAACTCTTCCAGTAACCAATGGACGCTTTTTTCGGTAAAGGAGGTATGCTGTTCGTTGTTGCGTGGGCCAAAGTAGGTATCAAAAGGAATTTCCTTGTTTCCTGGGCAGACCAAGTTCCGCTTAAAGGCTTGCGCCCAGTTAAAATCAGGATTTATAAAACCTAAGGAACTGGCTGTTGGAATGAAAGAGTGAACATGTTCGTTTTTATACACAGTCATTGTTGCCCATCCAAAAAAATCTGAAATATCTGAGAGAATATTGTCAAACCAAGAACCCGACCAAAATACTTCCATTGGGGGGGAGTGGGTCTGTACCATTAATAGGAGAGGCAACTTCGTCAAAACCAGGGAACCAGCCACCAGGAACATTATCCATATTGCCTCTAGAATTTATATTGGTAGTATACTTTGAATCATCATTAAAGGCTTTTTTGAATCTTGAAATTTTACCATAACTATTATAATTAGCCAAATTATAAGCCTCCAAGCTTCCAATATGTAATGACCAACAAGGGAAGGGAACACAAATGTATTGGAATGCTCTTACATTTACACCCATCTCATTGTGCCCAATATAATTATCCTGTTGTTGTGTAAACGGATTGAAAAATTTCCTTTTGCCATTTAAAGAACCATTTACAATGGCTATCTTCCGAAGATTTTGGGGATAACCAATACTTCCATATAAGCCATTATAAAAAAGATTATTATAAAAACCTATAAAGGAAGGTCGCCCTCTTGAAATTGTATAGCCCTGAGAAAGCGTACGGGCGTTTAAATAGTCCTGATTTAATTGAGAACCATTCCAGCCATTAAATTGCTCAATTAATTGTTGTTTGGCTGCTGGAGACCCCAAATCCTTACTCACAAAATCCTGAGCCATAGTGTTTCCCGTTTCAGCTACTTGATTTATTAATGATTGCAAACCAATGGGAATGTTCGCTCCAAGATGAGGACTGTCCACACTTACCCAAAGGCGAGTGTTATGTGGGATGTTCTCCTTTTCCATATAAGCCAATGCATAACGCGATATTTGCCCGCCCATGCTCGGGCCTACGATAACTAATTTTTCAGTGCTGTTATTTTGGGCCAAGGTATCATTTAGAGCTTGGTATAGAGATACGTGGGTTAGAGCGTTCCGTTCTATATAGTCGGCACCACCATCAATCTCTTGACCATTTTTACTATAGGTAGGATGATTAACAGCCACCACATCGTAATTAAGAGATTGTAAAGTGTCTATTATCCTTACATCATTGGGAGGAGAACTATAACGCATCATATCTTCAATAGAACGATGTTCATCTGGTGGTTCCGGGGAATCACTATCTTGGATTTTCCGTTTATCTCCCGGATCGAAACCGTCAATAATAATTATAGGTTTTAAGAGAACGCCTTGTGGATTGCCATAGAATATTCTATATTCTAAATGGCCCTTTATTCCTTGAAAAGGAAGGCTTGCATCTACTACTCCATTCTTAATTGGTAGATTCGGAGGTATTATTGCCTCTTGTATCTTCACGTGCAGCACGGCTTGGGTATTCTGGCTTGTACCGTCACTAAAATTTGCCGTAAAAGTCAGTATTTTATAGCCAGATTCTCCATATCGAACCTGTAGAGTCTCGTGTATAAATTGTCCATTGTTGTAAACTACATAATCAGTAGGTGTATCAAAATTTGCGCTTATCTTAACAATCTCTTTATCTGGATAGGATTCTATTAAGAAAAAATTATCAAAATGATAGGTTATTTCATTGCCAACTAAATATTCCTTTAATGGCGAAATTATGAGAGCATGTTTTTTTATGAAAGCAGGTTTACCATTGGGTATCTTCTCAAACTTTCCGTTAGCAATCCGTAATGCTCCTTCCTCCTCTTTACCTTCGATATAAAATAATTGATCAAAAGCCGCATTGATAATGCCAATGTCAACCATGTTTATAATGGAATCAGGAACATAACGCCTACGAATGGTCTTGTAGGACTTAAATTTTTTCTCATTTGAGCCTCTGTAAAGTTCCTCCAGGGCTTGTTCAAAATATCTAACACTGGAAATGTTTTTATTATCATTGAAGGAGTTAAGGTTTGCCCAAGGTACTGTTCTGTCATAAAGAATTCCAGTGGAGAATTCTGATTTGTCAATATTTACAAGCATACTGTCCACTTTTGTTTGAGGTGGTTTTTGGGAATGTACGCTAAAAAAAACAAGCATTAATGATGTGAAAAGTAGTTGATATCTCATAACTTTGAAGAATTAATAGGTGAAACAATAATTATATCTGGTTTTATTTATTAAGTATTTTAGGGTGTCATGGCAGTGGCACCCTTTTTATTAAGGAAATTTTGTGGTAGGCAATTTATATCCGTTAATATCAAAACGTCCCTCGGTAATTTCTATAAATTCAGTTGGATCGTCTCGGTTTACAGCGGTACAACTGAATGTACCGGATAAAATACCGTTGTCATAACGTGTAACATTGATTAAACCTGAGTTTTCTATAGAACAGAAAAACTTATATTTATTTTCATCGTAGTCATATATTCTACAATGAATGTTATTGGTTAAAGGGCTGTCGATTCCATCTAAGCAATTACTTTCGTGGATATTATATTCTCCTATACCAATAGAGTCAAGATTTATGATATGTATTATAATCTTTCCAGTTTTTTCGCTAGCAAAATCATGTACATTAATTTCATAACGTGGGCCAGGGACATCAAAGAGAATCATCCCTCTATCAGGAGAATTAAAAGTACCTGTTCCATCTCTAGGGGTTATTAATATGCCATTTGCATAACACCCAAAAGTATTTTCCCCTGTTTGGGTTATGGGCGGTAATGTGGGTGTAAAACTGCCATCATCTTTTTTTGAGCAGCCTAAAAAAGTTACCACCGCAAAAAATATCAATACATTTTTTTTCATAATTCCTTAAATTAAATTCATCTTCTTACTACTTTCTTGGCACTAACATATCCGTTAGTGTCTTGAAGTATTACTACATATACACCTATGGGCAGCTTTTCAGCACTTACTTCCACAATGGGATTCTTTTGAGCTATGGAAAGCACCTTTTGCCCCAATGAATTATAAACATCAATTTGTACGATTGGTGTTACGGAACTTATATATAGTTTATCTCCAATAGGCACTGGATATATTCTTACTTCATTGAAATCAAAATTTTCCGTACCTAGAATGCACTCCTCCGTAAAATCTACCTGACGGCCTACTTGATTAGTAATTTCATCTATCAGTGCCGTATTATTAATATCATCTATACAGATGGTCTCCAGGCTCGGCAGGTTTTCAAAATTGCTCGGAAAAGGTCCATCAAAAACCAAATTTTCATTGTTGCCATTTTTAAGGTTTATATATGACAATGCATCATTATCATTACAGATTAAGGAGACAAGATCATTATTTTGGCTCAAATCAAGACTTTCCAGTAGTGTTTCGGTACATTCCAAAATGACCAAGATAATATTGTTGGCCACATCCAACTCCATAATTTCATTATTGCCCATAGATAAGAGAACCATATTTGGATTGTTGCTCAAATCCAGGCTCGTAAGTTGGTTGAACCTGCATTCAAATTGGTACAACGCAGTATTCTGGCTTACATCAATACTGTTGAGCTGATTGTTGTAACATTCAAAAATTTCAAGTTCAGGATTGTTGCTAACATCAATGGATGTTAAATTATTATCGGAACATTCTAAAAAAGTTATGTTGATAAATGCTTCAATTCCTGTTAGATCATTAATATTGTTGCCAACAACACTAACATCAACCGCAGCCTCTGCCTCGCTAACCTGTATTTCCCCATCGCCATTGGTATTAATATTACCGTCAGCGAGAAGCGCCGCTTTAAAATTTGGGTCCGGTATGTTGACTATCTGTGCCGTAAGCCACATGGTTCCTAAAAAGGAAAAGCATATTGTAAAAAGGATTGTGGAATAGAGGTTTTTCATTTTAATTAGATTTTGTGCAATTCTAGAAAGATTAATTCTTTGATTTTACGATGGACAGCTCTATATTTTATCAATAATATAAAAAGGTGTTATTATCTTTTATTAAGGTAAACAATAAAGAATAATCATTTTTATTTTTGGTCTAATAATCGCAATATTTCGTTTAAGGTTAAAAAAAAACGCCGAATTACCAAAATTTTCAAATCAAAAGTTAATTTTTCTTTAACTCAACTCCCCAAATAAAAGCTTACATTCTCTGCTAATATAAATTTTTCTCTAATGCTTTATTAGATTTAAAAATGCCAGCTTCTGACAAGCTGGCATTTTTGTTTTGTAATATGTCAGTTTACAGGCACTGGCACAGTTTCTGCCATTTAGCAATCAAACATTTAAACCCAAGTTTAACAACTAAAAAATAAAATTGAAATGGCATTAAAAATTCAACCACTTGCAGATCGCGTTTTGGTTCAGCCAGAAGAAGCTGAAACAAAGACCGCATCTGGTCTTTACATTCCGGATTCTGCAAAAGAAAAACCACAACAAGGCAAGGTAATGGCCGTAGGTAAAGGTAAAGAAGACCACAAAATGACCGTTAAGGTTGGTGATACTGTTCTTTATGGAAAGTACTCAGGCAGTGAATTGAAGCTTGATGGTAAAGATTATCTAATCATGCGTGAGGATGATATTTTAGCTATCATCTAAATTTTTCATAAATAAATTCCACAAAATTAGTTTAACCACAGCTTAAGGCATACAGCTTAAAGCTTAAAGCATTTAAAAAAATGGCAAAAGATATAAAATTTGATGTAGAAGCACGCGATGCAATAAAACGCGGCGTTGACGCATTGGCAAACGCAGTAAAAGTAACCTTGGGCCCAAAGGGTCGTAACGTAATTATCAGCAAATCATTTGGCGCACCACAAGTGACCAAAGATGGTGTTACCGTTGCAAAGGAAATTGAACTTGAAGACGCACTGGAAAATATGGGCGCTCAAATGGTGAAGGAAGTTGCTTCAAAAACCAACGATCTTGCTGGTGACGGAACAACAACTGCAACCGTTCTTGCTCAGGCAATTGTAAAAGAAGGTTTAAAAAATGTTGCTGCTGGCGCAAATCCGATGGATTTGAAACGCGGTATCGATAAAGCCGTTGAAGCCATTGTTGCAAATCTTGAAAAGCAAACTACGAAAGTTGGCAATTCTTCTGAAATGATAAAGCAAGTAGCTTCAATTTCAGCAAACAACGACGATGTAATTGGCGATTTGATTGCAAAAGCATTCGGAAAAGTTGGAAAAGAAGGCGTTATCACTGTTGAAGAAGCAAAAGGAACCGAAACTTACGTTGATGTTGTGGAAGGTATGCAGTTTGATCGCGGCTACCTTTCTCCGTATTTCGTAACCGACACAGAAAAAATGCAAACTGAATTGGAAAATCCAATGATTTTGCTTTACGATAAGAAAATTTCTTCAATGAAAGATTTGATGCCTGTGCTTGAGCCAGTGGCGCAACAAGGAAAATCTTTATTGATTATTGCAGAAGACGTTGACGGCGAGGCTTTGGCAACTTTGGTAGTAAACAAACTTCGCGGTTCTTTGAAAATTGCCGCTGTAAAAGCGCCAGGTTTTGGGGATAGAAGAAAAGCAATGTTGGAGGACATCGCCGTATTGACCGGAGGAACCGTTATTGCTGAAGAGCGCGGCTTTACTTTGGAAAATGCAACAATTGATATGTTGGGTTCTGCGGAAACAATTACAATTGACAAAGACAACACTACAATCGTAAATGGCGCTGGAAACAAGAGCGACATCAAAGGTCGTGTGAACCAAATAAAATCTCAAATAGAATCCACAACTAGCGATTACGACAAAGAAAAATTGCAGGAGCGTTTGGCCAAATTGGCTGGCGGTGTTGCAGTTCTTTACGTTGGCGCTGCGTCTGAAGTAGAAATGAAAGAGAAAAAAGATCGTGTTGACGATGCACTTCACGCAACCCGCGCGGCTGTTGAGGAAGGTATTGTTGCTGGTGGTGGAGTAGCTTTGGTTCGCGCAATTGAAGTGCTTAAAAAACTTACTACTGAAACTTTAGACGAAACTACAGGAGTTCAAATTGTAGCTCGTGCTATTGAATCTCCACTTCGTACAATTGTTGAAAACGCTGGTGGTGAAGGTTCTGTTGTAATCAACAAAGTTTTGGAAGGCAAGAAAAACTTCGGTTATGACGCCAAAACTGAAAAATATGTGGATATGCTAAAAGCTGGTATTATCGATCCTAAAAAAGTAACCCGTATCGCGCTTGAAAACGCTGCTTCGGTTGCTGGAATGATCCTTACTACCGAATGTGCTTTGGTTGACATAAAAGAAGAAAGTGCCGGTGGCGGAATGCCAGGCGGCATGGGAGGCGGAATGCCCGGGATGATGTAATTCCCAAAAGTGATTAATAGAACTAAACCTCACAGGTCTTCAAGATTTGTGAGGTTTTTTTATTTCCGAAATTTTTAAAAAGTAACCTCAACTTCTTTCAACTCGCCACCTCTATCAACAATAACTATTGCCGTCTGTCCCTTTTCAAATTTTGAAAGACTTTTCATATAGCTCATCATATCGGTTACTTCATGCTCGCCCATTTTCACTACTACATCGCCTTTTTGAAGGCCAGCTTTTTGGGCTGGTTTGTCTTCACTTACGCCATCAATGCGCATGCCTTTTCCGCTGAAAAGATAATCGGGCACCACGCCCAGAGTTACCTTAAAATCTGGAACCACTTCACTTTCATTTTTAGTTTTTTTAAAGGGAAGTTTCTTTTGGGAATCTAAATCTTTTATAATGCTGAAAATATAATTGGATACCAGCTTCATTCCTTCAAAATTCACTTTTTCGGTATCGTCTGAGGGTTTGTGGTAATCTTCGTGCTGCCCAGTGAAAAAATGAAGCACGGGAATATCGGCCAAATAGAATGAGGTATGGTCGCTCGGCCCAACACCGCTTTCGTTTTCAGAAATTTTCAGTTCGCCTGCATTTGCATTTACTGCTTGTTTTAAAATAGGTGAAGTTCCCACGCCATAAACCGCCAAAGTCTTTTCAGAATTGAGCCTTCCAACCATATCCATATTAATCATATAGGTTACTTTTTTGGTGTCGATGGTTGGGTTTTTCACAAAGTAGTTTGAACCCAACAAACCTTCTTCTTCCCCAGAAAAAGCTATAAAAAGATAATTATTTTTCTTTGGAGAATCATTCTTTTGAAGCGAATCTGCCAAATGCAACATCATTGCAACGCCACTTGCATTATCGTCCGCACCATTGTGTATCGCTTCGCCTTCGCGATACAGCGAGCCTTCGCCACCCATCCCCAAATGATCGTAATGCGCACCAATAACGACTGTGTTTTCGGCTTTGTTATCTAAATATGCAATTACGTTTTCACCCGTTTCTGTGCTATCATTGTTTTCTGCAGTAAATTCTGCCTCTTCATGTGGGTTTTTACTAGCCTTGTATGTGAATTTTTGAAAGTAGTCATCAGTTCCTTTTGATAGTAACCCCAAATCTTCAAATCTTTTTGCAATATATACGGCCGCCTTTTTTTCGCCTTCAGAACCTGTTTTTCTTCCGTTTAAACTATCGCTGGCCAAAATGCCAACGTCTTCTTTCATAGAAACCGTTTTTACCTTTGCTTCCTTACAGGAGAAAACCAATATTACCAGAAATAACATCAATATTATACGCATATCCTTATTTTTGCTCAAAAATACATTAAAAATGAAAATAGTTTATACGCTATTAATTGTTTCCATTTTTACGAGTTGTAAAAATGAAGTGAAGAAAGTTGGAGAAGATTCCCAAAAATCCGAAGACGCTTCGATAGAGTCTATCTTGAGCGAAGCCGAAAGACTCAGCGTGACATCTGCAGTTCTTGACCCCGAAACAAAAGACACTTTAATTTATCCTGAAGAAAAACACTTCAAAAACATCCGCCAAGTAACTTTTGGCGGAGATAATGCAGAGGCGTATTGGAGTTTTGACGACAGTAAACTTATCTTTCAAAGCAATTATAAAAATTGGGGCGTAAACTGCGACCAAATGTTTTTGATGAATGTTGAAGAAACTTTTAAAGACATGCAACCCCCAATGGTGAGCACCGGAAAAGGCCGTACCACTTGCAGCTATTTTATGCCTGATGGTCAACATATTGTTTATGGAAGTACCCACCTGAAAGACGAAAATTGTCCTGAAGCCCCATTAAAAAAAGATGGTAAATATGTATGGTCCATATATGATAGCTTCGACATTTTTGTGGCCGATCTTGATGGAAATATTACTGCGCAACTTACCAAAGAACTTGGCTACGATGCCGAAGCAACCGTTTCACCAAAAGGTGATAAAATTGTTTTCACCTCCATGCGCAGCGGCGATTTGGAGCTTTACACCATGGATCTTGACGGAAAAAACGTAAAGCAAATAACAAATGAATTGGGCTATGATGGGGGCGCATTCTTTTCGCCTGATGGAAGTAAATTGATATTTCGCGCTTCCCGTCCAAAAACCGAAACCGAAATTAAGGAATATAAAGATTTGTTAGCCCAAGGTTTGGTGCAACCCACCGAAATGGAACTTTTTATCTGCAATGCGGACGGCAGTGAACTTCGCCAATTGACGCATTTGGGCAACGCAAATTGGGCACCATTTTTTCATCCTTCTGGAAAAAAGATTTTGTTCTCCAGTAATTTTGAGGCTGAAAAAGGGTTTCCTTTCAATCTTTATTTGATTGATATTGATGGGAAGAATTTAGAACGCGTAACGCACGGAAAAACTTTTGATGCGTTTCCAGTATTTTCAAACGATGGCAAAAAGTTGGCATTCTCTTCCAACAGAAATAACGGAGGAGGTCGTGACACCAATCTGTTTATTGCTGAATGGCAAGACTAAAAAGATTGTTGATTGTTGATTGAAAATCTAAAAAAAACGGTTTGTGAATTTTATTAAACTATATAAAATCCCACTTTTACTTGCCGTTCTTTCCATTGCCTTTTATATCAGTTTTGCATATGATCTTGAGCGAAGTGATTTTATACAACTCATCTCGCTTTACGCTGCGCTGTTTTTTACTACCTATCTTTTTATTGAGAAATTCAAACTCAATTTTTGGTTTTTAGCTTGCTTGGGAATTACTTTTCGGCTGGTTTTTACTCTGGCAATCCCAAATCTTTCGCAGGATTTTTATCGGTTTTTGTGGGATGGGCGCTTGCTTTTACAAGGCGTTAGCCCGTATTTATTTACACCAGATTCCAAAACCATTGTAAATATTTCGGTTGCGCAGTTCCAGGTTCTGATTGAAGGAATGGGGCCACTTAACGCAAGCCATTTCAGCAATTATCCGCCTGTTAACCAACTGTTTTTTGCAGTTGCCGCAATGTTTGAGGGCAAAAGTATTTTGGGCTCAGTGGTTGTCTTGCGCGTGCTGATTGTTTTGGCAGATGTTGGTATTCTTTATTTCGGAAAGAAGATTTTGGGGAAATTGAATCTTCCCGTTAAAAACATTTTCTGGTTTTTTCTGAATCCTTTTATCATTATTGAACTTACTGGAAATCTTCATTTTGAAGGGGTGATGCTTTTCTTTTTAGTTTGGGCACTGTATTTACTTTTTAAGGGAAAATGGGTTTGGGCGGCATTTTTAATCGGGATTTCTATTTCGGCGAAGTTGATTCCGCTTTTGTTTTTACCATTGTTTTTGAAGTATTTTATTAAAAAAGAGGTTTCGACGGAGCGTGTTTTGAACGGAGTCGAAAGGTTCAACCTGACATATTTACTACGATTTTATACAGTAATATTTATTTCCGCAGGTATTACTTTTCTTCCATTTCTTTCTTTTGAATTTATTCAGCATTTTTCAGCAACTATCGCTCTTTGGTTTCAAAATTTTGAGTTTAATGCTAGTGTTTATTATCTAATTCGTTGGGTTGGATTTCAAATTTTGGGATGGAATGTGATTGGAACGGTTGGAAAAATTCTTCCTGTTTTGGTACTTCTTTTCGTTTTGGGACTCGCTTTTTTCAGAAAAAACAAAACACCGAGACAGTTGATAACCGCAATGCTTTTTGCGGTTTCAATTTACTTTTTACTTTCAACAACCGTGCATCCGTGGTATGTGGCCACTCCCCTTTTGCTTTCCGTATTTACGAAATATAAATTTCCGATTGTTTGGAGTTTTATGGTAGTGCTGAGTTATTCAGCATATGGCGAAAATGGTTTTGACGAAAAGATTTGGTTGGTGGCGCTGGAATATTTAGTAGTGATTGGGTTTGTGATTTGGGAGTTGTACCCCTTCTGTCATAAAAATTATTTTCAATAATCTTTATGACACCTTCCCCTGAAAAAGGGGAAGGAACCATATTTATATATTTTATTTCTTTACCCGCTCCAATCTATAAAAATCCTTTCTTCTATCCTTCAAATTTCTAACTGCGCCAAATGTGTGCAGCTCGCGAAGCAAATCGATGTCCACATCGGCTACCAAAATCATTTCGGTGTTTGGGGTTGCTTCGGCTTTTATTCCATTATTGGGAAAAGAGAAATCACACGGAGTGAAAACGGCACTTTGAGCATACTGGATATCCATATTGTGAACCTTTGGTAGGTTTCCAACGCTTCCCGCAATGGCTACGTAGCATTCGTTTTCAACGGCTCTTGCTTGCGCGCATAATCTTACTCGGGAATAACCGTTTTGGGTATCTGTGAGAAATGGGACAAAAAGGATATCCATTCCTTCGTCGGAAAGTAAACGCGATAATTCCGGAAACTCGGAATCGTAACAGATTAGCACTCCAATTTTTCCACAGTCGGTATGAAAAGTTTTTAGGGAATTTCCGTTTACCATTCCCCAAACACGCTCTTCATCGGGTGTAACGTGAATTTTTTCGTAACGTTCCACGCTTCCGTCGCGACGGCATAGGTAGCCTACGTTATAAAGCTTTCCTCGGACCATTTCGGGCATGCTTCCGGTAATGATATTTATATTGTAAGATATGGAAAGCTGGGAAAGCTTTTCGGTAATCTCTTTGGTATACTTAGCCAATTCGCGGATTGCATCCGGCTCGCTCATATGGTTGTATTTTGCCATGAGCGGAGCGTTGAAAAACTCTGGAAACATCGCAAAATCGCAACGATACCCTGCAACACTGTCTATAAAATATTCTGCTTGGTGCATCAATTCTTCCATTCCGGAATAGCTTCTCATTTGCCACTGGATTAACCCCAAGCGCACTACACTCTTTACTGCAGAAGGTCTTGGTTTTTTTTCGGGTTTGGTGTAATAGATATTATCCCATTCCATTAAAACCGCGAATTCTCCGGAGGCCTTATCGCCTTCCAAATAACTTTTTAAAACACGTACAGGGTGAAAATCGTTTGAAATCTGGAAGTTCAGCACGGGGTCGTCAATCTGTTTGCGTTTTACTTTTTCTATGTACTGCTTTGGAGAAAGTTTCTCTGCGTGCAAATGGTAATTTGGCATTCTTCCGCCAAAAACAATACTTTTCAAATTTAAATTTTCACACAATTCTTTCCTGTAATCGTACAATCTTCTTCCCAAGCGCAGACCGCGAAAGTCCGGACGGATAAATACGTCTATTCCGTAAAGCACATCGCCTTCGGGGTCGTGAATACTAAAAGTGGGATCGTCAGTAATGTCTTTATAGGTATGTTTCTCGCCCAACTCGTCAAAGTCTACAATAATGGAGAGCGCACAACCCGCAATTTCTCCATCGGCCATAATCACTACTTGTCCTTCGGGAAAAATATCGATTAGGTTACCGATTTCGTTGATTTTCCAATAGCTGTTTGGAAGTCCGCCATAAGATTGAATGGTAGCCTCTTTCAACGCTTCGTAATCTTTCAGCGTCAAAAATTTCAATTCTATATTTTCAATCTTCTGGTTTTCCATGCTGTTATTTTATTAAATAATCCAAAAATCCTTTCCCCCAACGCTCTTGTTGAGGGAAACGATTTCGGTTTTTTTTATTCGTATTTGTATGAAAAATGTATAACTATTTTTACATACCCAAAAGGTACGCAAAAATTAGAGGCGCAACGATAGTCGCATCACTTTCTATGATGAATTTTGGAGTATCAATATCCAGTTTTCCCCAAGTAATTTTTTCGTTTGGAACAGCTCCGGAATAACTTCCAAAACTGGTTGTAGAATCACTGATTTGGCAGAAATAACTCCAAAACGGCGTATCGGTCCGCTCCATATCTTGATAGAGCATTGGCACCACACAGATTGGGAAATCTCCAGCTATTCCCCCACCAATCTGGAAGAAACCGATTCCTTTTTCTGAATTATCCGTGTACCAATCTGCAAGAAAAGTCATGTATTCTATTCCACTTTTCATTGTGGAAGCTTTCAATTCGCCTTTCAAAACGTAGCTGGCGAAGATGTTTCCCATCGTGCTATCCTCCCAGCCTGGACAAACTATTGGTAAGTTCTTTTCTGCGGCGGCGTACATCCACGAGTCTTTTAAATCTATTTCGTAATGTTCTTCCATCACACCACTTAAAAGCAGTTTGTACATATATTCGTGCGGAAGGTAGCGTTCGCCTTTGGCTTCGGCTTCTTTCCATAGTTTCACGATGTGTTCTTGGATTCTTCTGAAGGCTTCTTCTTCGGGAATACACGTATCAGTTACGCGGTTCATTCCTTTTTCAAGCAAATCCCACTCGTCCTGCGGTGTTAAATCGCGGTAATGCGGTACACGCTCGTAATGGCTATGCGCTACGAGATTCATAATATCTTCCTCAAGGTTTGCGCCAGTACAAGAGATAATATGCACTTTATCCTGACGGATCATTTCGGCAAAAATCTTTCCCAATTCAGCAGTGCTCATAGCACCGGCAAGGGAAACGAGCATTTTTGAACCTTGGTTCAACTGTGCTTCATAACCTTTCGCGGCATCCACGAGGGCGGCGGCATTAAAGTGTAAATAATATTTTTCAATAAATTGGGAAATAGATCCTTTGCTAGTACTCATCTTCTTCTGTATTAAATTTTGAAACGCCTTTTTTGGTTTCGTTAAAATTGCTTTCGTATTCGTCTTCTTCGTCCGTGCCTGCAAATTTGTAGGTCAACATTTTGTAGTAAAGTTTTGCAGCTACAAAATCGGAGGCTCTTTCTTCCGGATTTGGACAAAGCTCTACAATGTCAAAACCTACCACATTTCTTTCATCAAAAACCTGCTTTAGAAAATCCAGGGTTTCGTACCAAAATAGTCCGCCCGGCTCTGGAGTTCCCGTTGATGGCAAAATTGAAGGATCCAAGGCATCCAAATCAAAAGTGATGAAAACATTGTCGCCCAAAGCTTCAATAACTTTATCCATCCAGTACTCATCCTTTGCCATATCGTGGGCAAAGAATACTTTTTCTTCATCCATTACGGTAGTCTCTGCAACATCCATACTTCTAATCCCTACCTGTACCAAATTTGTGGTCTGGCTTGCTTCATAGACTGCGCACGCGTGGTTGCATTTACTTCCGTGGAATTCCTTTCGCAAATCGGCATGGGCATCAATATGAAGCACCGTTAAATTGTCAAAACATTCATTGAAAGCTCTAATTGTACCTATGGAAATACTGTGCTCACCACCAAAAATGGTTACAAACTTATTTCTTTTAATGTAATCCTTGGTTACTTTGTGTACTTCGGAAACTACGGCTTCCGGAGAGGAGTTTTCAGTAATTGCATCGGCAAGATAGACTCCTTGTTTATAAACCTCTGTTTGGGTTTCAATGTCGTAAAGCTCCATATTTTCTGAAGCATCCAAGAATGCTTCTGGACCTTTGTCGGCACCTTTTTGCCAAGTGCTGGTTCCATCGTAAGGAACTGGGATCAATACAATTTTTGATGTTTCTAGGGCCGCATATTTTTGCGGGATGCCTGCGTACGTCTTAGTGCTCATAACCTAAAATGTTTAGCAATTGCTCGCTTGTTTGTTGTTCGGAAAAAAGTTTGGTTGTTATATTATTATTTTTGTCTCTGTCTATCAGAATATGCTTTGGCGAAGGAATCAAGCAGTGCTGCAAGCCTCCAAAACCGCCAATGGTCTCTTGATATGCACCTGTGTTAAAGAAGCCAATATACAAAGGTTTTTCCTTTCTGAATTTTGGCAGATAGATGGCCGCCATATTTTGTTCGCTATTGTAATAATCATCGCTATCACAAGTCAACCCCCCCAAAAGCACTCTTTCGTACTCATCATTCCAACGGTTCACGGCAAGCATAATAAAACGTTTGCTGATGGCCCAAGTATCTGGCAAAGTTGTGATGAAAGAGGAATTGATCATATTCCACTTTTCACGGTCATTTTGCTGCTTTTGGTACAAAATCTCGTAAATGGCACCACCGCTTTCACCAACGGTAAAGCTACCAAATTCAGTGAAAATGTGTGGAACCGGCACTTCGGCTTCTGCACAAGTAATATTTATTTGGTTTAAGATTTCGTCTATCATATACTGATAGTCATATTCAAAGTGCAAAGAGTTTTTAATGGGGAAACCACCGCCAATATTCAAACTATCCAAGGACGGACAGATTTTTTTTAGGCGAACGTACACTTTTAAACACTTCACCAATTCATTCCAATAATAGGCAGTATCGCGAATACCGGTATTAATGAAAAAATGGAGCATCTTTAAATCTACACGCTCGTTGTTTTTAATCTGTTCTTCGTAAAAAGGAATTATATTTTTGTACCCAATACCCAATCTGGAAGTATAGAATTCAAACTTTGGCTCTTCCTCAGAAGCGATACGTATACCTACATTAAAGTGATTGTCTATACTATCAGAAAGCAGCTCAATCTCTTCATAATTATCAATTATCGGGATACAGTTTTCGTGTCCGTCGTTGATTAGCCGGGCTATGTTTTCGATATATCTTTCGCGCTTAAAACCGTTACAGATTACATATGTTTTATCTGTTACCTTACCGGCTTTTTTAAGGCTTTCTACAATATCAATATCAAAAGCCGAAGATGTTTCTATGTGTATATCATTTTTCAAAGCTTCATTCAAGACGTGCTTGAAATGTGAGCTCTTGGTGCAATAGCAGTAATTATAGGAGCCTTTGTAGTTGTTTTTTTCAATAGCATCGGCAAACCATTTTTTCGCCAAATTTATATTTTCTGAAATTTTCGGCAGGTATGTAAACTTGAGCGGAGCACCGTATTCTTCTACGAGCGCCATAAGATCTACGCCGTGGAATTCAAGGCCATTGTCCCCCAACCGAAATTCTTCCTGAGGAAAATAGTACGTTTGGTTTATTAAGTCTATGTATTTAGTGTTCATCCTTTAGTTTTCGTTGAATAGTGTAAATTAAAAATTCTTGTAGCTTATTCCCCAAAAATTAGGGAGTATAACAAAAAATTAACTTGAAGATTAGTTGCGAATAGGCAAGGCGTTTAGAGTGGAACTTTGGCCCAAAACGCGCTGCGGTACAGCTGGAGAGAGTAAAAATGTGTTGTTCATTTAGAATCTTTGTTTTTGAAATTTCTCAAAAACCAACCATTTTAAAAATACTTTCACTTTGTTTGTTTACAGTACAAAAGTGCCAAAAAAAAACCAATAATTTATATAATGCACCAAATTTTCATTAGCCACTAAAGCATACTGAACATGTTGAGTTCCTTTTCGGTAAGGGTTCTCCAGCGGCCGCGCGGCAAATCTTTTTTGGTAAGGGGGCCGAGCGTAACACAATCTACCCGAACCACGTCATACCCCAAATGTTCAAAAATAGTGCGAATAATGCTGTTTCCGGTATGTTTTATTTTTAAGCCTATTTCACTTTTTGGGGAATTATCTACGTAGCTTATTTCCTCCACGGAAATTTCTCTTCCTTCAATACTGAAGCCTTCCTTTATTTTTTTTAGATGCTCAGCTTTTAGGTTTTTGTCCAGCTCTATATGGAATAAACGTGGAATCCCTTTTTTGGTAAATTTTTGCACAAATTCATCATCGTTTGTAAAAAGCAGCAGTCCAGTAGCATTTCTGCCCAAGCGCCCGAATGGTTTAATTTTGGCTGAAGTAGCGTTTGCAACCAAGTCCATTACCGTCATTCCTTTAGCATTACTATCGGTTGTGGCAAAACCCTTTGGTTTGTTCAGCAGGACGTAGGTATTTGGCTCAGGGTTTAAACGGCGGCCGTCAAAACGTACGTCATCACTTAATTGCACCTTGTAGCCCATTTCATTTACAATTTTTCCGTTTACGGAAACCAGACCTGTTGCAATATAGGTGTCTGCCTCGCGGCGTGAGCATACACCACTGTTTGCAATGTATTTATTAAGGCGTATTCCGTCACCTGGATTGCTCTTTTTTACTTCTTTTACGGGTTTTTCCCTGCGGCCTATTTCCTTGCCCGTTTTATCAAATCGTAATTTCGGCTTGGCTGTAGGGTCTTGTTGACGCCCGGTTTTTTTGGGTAAAGATTCTGAATTTAAAGGAGCATTTCCTCTTGCATTGCTTCGGTTGTGCTGGTTATTACTACCACGCCCCGAAGCTTTTCCTCTGTTTTGATTGTCTTGTCTGCTCATAGTTACTTTTTTGCAAAGGTAAGCAAATTAAGTAGGCACTCGCAGTTTTCAGTTTACAGTAAAAAGACTGCTAATTGTGACTTGTGACTGAGGCTTTTTAGGAAATTATTTCCTTTAATATATAAAGGTAATCTGCTCTGTTTTTCAGAAAATCCAATTTAGAAATATCAATAATTTTTATGTTTTCAGCATGTTGGTTTTTAATGAATTCCAGATAACCTGCATTCAACTTTTGTAGATACGATGCTTGTATGCTCTGCTCGTACTTACGGCCTCGTTTTTTTATATTTTCCAACAAGCGGTCGGTGTTTTGGTATAGGTAAATATATTTATCTGGCTTGGGCACATCTTTGTGCATTACATGGAAGAGTTTTTTATACAGTGCGTATTCTTCCTCGGGCAATGTGATGTCTGCAAAAATAAGGGATTTATTTACATCGTAATCTGCAATGACAGACTCCTTAAAAAGATCGAACTGGGTAATATCGTCTACCAATTGTTGGTAGCGGTCTGCCAAAAAAGACATTTCCAGTGGAAAGGCGTAACGTGAAGCGTCTTCGTAAAACTTTGGAAGGAAAGGGTTGTCCTTAAAACGTTCCAAAATTAGTTTTGCATTAAAATCATTTGCAATCTTGGTGGCCAAACTTGTTTTTCCGGCCCCGATGTTTCCTTCAATCGCTATATAATTGTATTGTGAAATATTATAATCCTTCATCGGGTTGCTAAGCCATTTGGACTGCTTTTGAAGCATACTTGAGTCTTCACTAGCCGCTAAAATTTTTATAATATTTTTTTGGGAAACCGGATGCACTAAGTGCGAATTGAGTTCGGCCAAAGGTTGCAAAACAAACTTTCGCTTTTGCATTTCGGGATGTGGAACGATTAGCTTTTCAGTCTCAATAATTAAATCGTCAATAAATATGATGTCAATATCTATAGGCCGCGAAGTATATGTTTTGGAAGCATTGCGCTTGCGCCCCATAGTTTTTTCAATTCTTAAAATTTGTTTTAGAACTGCGGCAGGTTTCAAATCGGTTTGTAGCCACACGGCACAATTCAAAAAAGAATCTCCATCAAAACCCATTGCCGGGGTTTCGTATACCGAAGAGATTTTCATGATGCTTCCCACCTCCTCAAAAAGCGCATTCACCGCACTCTGAAGATACTCAAAACGGTTGCCCATATTGCTGCCAAGCGAGAGATAAACGTTATGCAGAGGTTGGAATGGATTCAAATTTTAACATTTAAGACGAAATTAAGGAAAAGAAAAAGACTACCAAGTAAATTTGTGGGTAGATATAAATTTTACGGAAAGGCCGCCTTTTAACAGGTTGTTTCCAAAGGGATTATCACAAAAGAAATTTTCAAATTTTTTATGAAGAAAGCACTCAAAATAATAGGGATTATTCTCGGAATTTTAATTCTATTGCTGATTGCGGCACCATTCATTTTTAAAGGAAGTCTTGAAAAAATGCTGAAACGCACCATCAATGAAAATCTCAACGCCACAGTAACCTGGGAAGATCTCGACTTGAGTCTTTTCAGTAGTTTTCCTGATGCTTCACTTCAGTTGAATAATTTTAGTGTAATTAACAAAGCCCCTTTTGAGGGCGATACTTTAGCAAGCGGCAAGACGCTTTCACTAGATATGGGCATTATGCAACTTTTCAAAAAAAGTAATGAAGCAATAAAAGTGGATGAAGTAAAACTTGACGAAGCTTTTGTAAATATAAAAATTGATTCTCTTGGGAATGCAAATTATGACATTGCCATAAAAAACGATGCCCCCGCCACAACTGATGCGGAATCTAGTGGCGGATTTACTTTCGATCTGAAAAATTATGAAATAAAAGATTCACGCATCAATTACTTGGACGAGGCTACAAAAACCTACATAATACTTACGGAAGTACAGCATAAAGGAAGTGGTGATCTTTCACAGGAAATAAGCAATCTGGATACCGAAACCGAAGCACTTGCTTCATTTCGCCTTGACAGTACAGAATACCTAACCAGAAACAGGGTTTCGCTAAATGCAGTTTTTAAACTCGATCTCAAAAACCAAAAATATACTTTTTTAGAAAACGAAGCCAACATCAACGAGCTTCCACTTACGTTTGATGGCTATGTGAAAGTGAACGAAACAAATAACGAAGTCGATATCACCTTCAAAACACCTTCTTCAGATTTTAAAAACTTTCTGGCAGTTATCCCAGAAACATATGTGAAGCAAATAAATGATGTGAAGACCACTGGAAATTTCACCGTAAATGGTATGCTAAAAGGTATCGTTGACAGTACGCACATCCCGATGATGGACATAAAAATAGCGAGTGAAAATGCTTCCTTTAAATATCCCGATCTTCCCAAAACGGTTGACAACATCACGATTGACGCGCAGTTGGTAAACGAAACTGGGTTATTAAAAGATACCTTCCTAAATATTCCAAAGTTGACATTTAGGATTGATAACGAACCCTTCCGCATTAGTGGAAGCATCAAGCAAATAACCGAAAATCCATTGGTGAACTTGGAAATGCAGGGCACACTCAATCTGGCAAATATTGAAAAAGTACTGCCTGTAGAAATGGAACAAAAACTCAGCGGTATTTTTAAGGCAGATGTTATCGCTAATTTTGATATGGAATCGGTTGAAAAAGAACGTTATGATAGGATTGACGCCCGCGGAACTGCCAGTCTTATCAATTTTAATTACGATGCAGGTTTTAAGAGCGAATTGAAAGTTGCCAATGCCAATCTCGCAATGCAGCCGGGCACTATCACACTAAAAGAACTGAATGCCAATACGGGGCAAACCGATATTCGGGCCTCGGGAAACATTCAAAATCTTATTCCATTTTTGATGAGCAAACAGGATTTGAAAGGTAGGTTTGCTGTGCAGTCAAATACCTTTAATGTAAACGATTTTATGGCTGTGGAAAATACTTCTTCTGAAAATAATTCCGAAGAAAAAAGGAGTAATTCCCAAAACACATCTTCTTCCGAAGGGGTCAAAATTCCAGATTTTTTGAATGCTACGTTAGACTTTAACGCAAGTATAGTAATATATGACAATTTAGAACTGAAAAATGCAAAGGGAACCGCCGCTATTGCGAATGAAATAATTACCATCAGCAATTTCACCTCTGATATTTTTGGCGGAAATATTGCGCTATCCGGAAACGTTTCAACCAAGAATGAAACTCCCACTTTTGCAATGAACCTGGATTTAAGTAAAATCGATATTGATCAATCATTCAAGCAATTGGAAATGTTTCAGTTTTTGGTACCGATTGCAAAGGCGCTGCAGGGAAATTTAAACACTAAATTTGAATTTACCGGCCAGCTCACAAGTGATCTTTCGCCAAAACTTTCCACGCTTGCCGGAACTGCTTTGGCACAAATTATTACTGCCGAAGTGGATCCGCAACAAGCTCCTCTGTTGGCCGCCTTGGGCAACAAAGTTTCATTTTTGAATCTGGATAGATTGAGTTTAAGGGACGTGAGCACCAACTTTTTTTTTAACAACGGTAAAATTGAGGTAAAACCTTTTGATTTTGATATAAAAGGAATCAATGTTGCCGTTGCCGGAACACACGGCTTGGACAAAACTATTGATTACAATGTAACTATGGATGTACCTGCGAAATATTTGGGGAGTGAGGTTACAAAATTGCTTCAAAATTTAAATGAGCAGGAAGCTGACGCAATGAGCGTGGCACTACCAATTGGTTTGAAAGGAACTTTTACCAATCCACAAGTTTCCTTAAATGCAGAAACGGCAATTAACACGTTGACCAAACAAATTTTAGCGAAGCAAAAAGACAAATTGATAAAGCAAGGAACTGGGATTCTGGAAGATATTTTGGTGGGCGGAACCAAGCAGGACTCCACTAAAACGAATACCAATAATAATCAACAACAAACTACGCAACAACAAAATACAAAAATCATAAGGGATGTGTTAGGTGGAATTTTGGGTGGAAAGAAAAAGAAAACCGATACTACACAAACAGGAAGTTAATTTACCGTTATGGACACTACATATCCTTCGTTTCCCCGAATATTGAAAACGGTTTGATCTTCAAACAGTAGGTATTGGCCTTTTATACCTTTCAGAACCCCTTCAAAGAAAGGATTCTTTTCGAGGTTAAGTGATTTTGGTTTTTCGGGATATTTCAATACCGGGAACTGCAGATTTGTTTCGGCATTGTTTTCCAAATAATATTCGGCAGCTTCGGCAGGAATAAATTGTTTCAGTCTGTTTCGCCATTCCACTAAATTTTCATCGGTCACATCATTTTTCAACATGCTTCTCCAGTTTGTCTTATCGCTCACGTGGTCTTTCAAAGCTACTTCGGTAATTCCCGCCAAATAACGATTGGGAACCTCAACAATTTCAATAGCCTCATGTGCGCCTTGGTCTATCCAACGGGTAGGAATCTGGCTTTTGCGCGTTACTCCTACTTTTACGCTACTGCTATTGGCAAGGTACACTACGTGGGGCTGCAGTTGCACTCGCTTTTCAAATTCTAAGTCACGATCTTCAATATTAAGATGTGCCTTACTTTTTTCGGGACTAATTACCCAATCTGCTGCTTGTGGAATTTCATAAAAACAGTCATAACAATAACCCTGACGATAAATTTTCTTTTGAAGGCCACAATTTAGGCATTGATAGCGGAGAAAATTGATAGAAACTTTTTTATCCAGCAATTGGTTCATGTGCAAAAAATCGTTTGCAAAAACAAGATAGTATTGAATGGGCGAACCGTTTTCAGTCTGCATTTTGGTAAGTACTCCTTCGTAATTCATTTATTCAAAAATATTTAGGCGATAATTTTTCTGAAGAAACACTGTGGAAACATCACTTCAAAAAAGCGGAAATCGTAATTATAAAATCGTTATTTTTATAGCATAAAGATAGCAGAAAAACATGCCAATCCCCATTGTAAATTCCATTGCTTCTTGGTTCCTAAAAAAAAGATTTCATCAAATAGACCTTTTTTTAAAGTATCCTATTGAAGTCCAGGAAGAATTACTTTTCAATTTACTTCAGAAAGCAAAGCATACAGAAATTGGCCGGGAGTATGATTTTTCATCAATAAAAACTTATCGCGAATTTTCTGAAAGAGTACCCGTTACCACATATGAAGAAAACGAAGCCAGAATTGAACGCGCCAGATGCGGTGAAAGCAATATTTTCTGGCCCACGCCCATAAAATGGTTCGCAAAATCCAGTGGCACAACCAACGCCAAGAGTAAGTTTATACCGGTAACCAGCGATTCGTTGGAAAATTGCCACTACGCAGCAAGTAAGGATTTGCTATGTATGTATCTCAACAACAACCCAAATGCGCAATTATTTTTGGGAAAAAGCCTTCGCCTGGGGGGCAGCAAGCAGTTGTATCAAGAAAACGGAACCGTATTCGGAGATCTTTCCGCAATTTTGATTGACAACATGCCTTTTTGGGCAGAGTTCAGCAGTACACCCAGCAACGAAGTTTCATTAATGGGCGATTGGGAAACTAAGATGCAGGCAATTGTAAATGAAACCATTAAAGAAAATGTAACCAGTTTAGCGGGAGTGCCTTCATGGATGCTGGTTTTGCTGAATCAAGTGATGGAGACCACGGGAAGAAATAATCTTTTTGAAGTTTGGCCAAACTTGGAAGTTTATTTTCACGGAGGTGTAAATTTTGATCCTTACATAGACCAATACAACAAGTTATTACCAAAAAATGATTTGAGATATTACGAAATTTACAATGCTTCCGAAGGTTTCTTTGCAATCCAAGATAGAAACGAAAACAAGGAATTGCTATTGATGCTTGACTACGGAATATTTTATGAATTTATTCCGATGGATAATTATGGCACCTCTGAAGAAAGAGTGATTCCTTTGAGCGAAGTGGAGGAAGGTAAAAATTACGCCATTGTAATCACTACAAATGCTGGGCTTTGGCGATACAAAATTGGTGATACTGTACGCTTTACCTCGACAGATCCGTACCGCATAAAGGTTACTGGCCGAACAAAACACCATATAAATGTTTTTGGTGAAGAGTTAATTATTGAAAACGCCGAAACAGCATTGCGAAAGGTTTCACAACTCACAAATGCTGAAATTGTGGATTATACAGCCGCACCAATTTTTATGAATGGAAAAGAAAAAGGGGCGCACGAGTGGATAATCGAATTTAAATCACCGCCCGACGACCTTAATTCATTTACCAAACTTTTGGACACTGCTTTACAGGAAGTAAATAGCGACTATGAAGCCAAACGCTTCAATAACACTACGCTTAACGCCCCGACAATCCATCACGCTCGCGAACGTCTTTTTTATGATTGGTTAAAAGAAAAAAACAAACTCGGCGGACAGCACAAAGTGCCACGGCTTTCAAATACACGCGATTATTTGGAGGAACTTTTACGTTTAAACAATACTTTTTAGCTTCCTTTTTAAAAATACCAACACTTGTAAAATGTTGTAAATCGGGCATTTTAAACACTTTATCGACTGCTTTTTTCAAAAGTTGTATTTCAACGAGTTTACAAGTAAGTTCAACTAAAACTTTTGTGTGCGCTTTACTTCCAATGTACTTTTGACGTATCAAAATCATTGATATTTCAAAATGAAACAAGTTTTATACATAGTTTGCTTTTTGGTTTTTACCGTTTTGTTTTCATCTTGCGCGTCAACAAACGCAGCAAAAAATGATGGAGAAGTAGCCGGTTATAATTTAAGAAGCAAAAAAGAGCAGATGCACAATAAAATTCTTCACACTAAGAATAAGTCTTTGCTTGCCACTCCCTAAGAATCGTCTTAGTACAACATACAAAAACCTCGGAACTTTCCGAGGTTTTTCTTTTATAAAACTGTATGATATTTTAAGAAACAGCCTTCAGTTTTTTGATAGTTGATTTACTGAGCTTTTCTTCAGCATATTCTTTTGTCACGTGAAGTTTTGTTTCGTCAGTTCCGGGCAGATCGTACATTGCATCTGTTAAAACAGCCTCGCAAAGCGAGCGGAGGCCACGTGCGCCAAGTTTGTATTCAATTGCTTGCTCGACAATAAAGTCTAAAGCTTCTTCCGTAATTACAAAATCAATTCCGTCCATTTCAAACAGTTTTTTGTACTGTTTTATAATGGCGTTTTTGGGTTCGGTAAGAATTGCTCGCAACGTTTCCTTATCCAATGGGTTCATATAAGTCAAGACTGGAAGACGACCGATTATTTCGGGAATCAGTCCGAAATCCTTTAAATCCTTCGGAATAATATAGCGAAGCATATTATCTTTTTCCATCTGATTTTCCTTTACCGAAGCTGAAAAACCAACTGCCTGCATATTCAATCTTTTTGAAATATGACGCTCAATACCATCAAAGGCACCACCAGCGATAAAAAGAATATTCTCCGTATTTACTTCAATGAATTTTTGGTCGGGATGTTTTCTTCCTCCTTTCGGTGGAACGTTAACTGTGGTTCCTTCCAAAAGTTTCAACAAGGCTTGCTGCACCCCTTCGCCACTCACATCGCGTGTTATGGATGGATTGTCACTCTTGCGAGCTATTTTATCTATTTCGTCAATAAATACAATTCCGTTTTCGGCTTTTTCGAGGTTGTAATCTGCAGCTTGAAGTAAACGCGTCAAAATACTTTCCACGTCCTCGCCCACGTAACCAGCTTCAGTTAAAACCGTAGCGTCAACAATGGCCAAGGGAACGTTCAACATTCGGGCAATGGTTTTTGCGATCAAGGTTTTCCCGGTTCCGGTTTGCCCGACAATGATGATATTACTTTTCTGTATTTCAATATCGTCATCGCTCTTTGGCTGTAGCAATCGTTTGTAGTGATTGTAAACAGCAACCGACATCACTTTTTTAGTATGCTCCTGCCCTATTACGTATTCATCCAAAAAGGCATTGATAAGCTTTGGTTTTTTCAGCATTAAATCCTTGGAAATATCTGTATTTCCAGAATGCAAAGCCTCTTCAACCACAATTCCGTGAGCCTGTTCAATACAACGGTCGCAAATGTGTGCATCCAAACCTGCAATGAGCAAATTGGTTTCCGACTTTTTACGGCCACAAAAGGAACATTCTAAATCTTCTTTCGACATATTATCTTTTTTCAAAAAAATCTATTTTTTAGCTTCGTGTCAATATTTCATCAATCATTCCGTATTCCAAAGCTTTATCGGCTTTCATCCAATAATCGCGATCGCTGTCCTCATAAACTTTTTCATAGGTTTGGCCAGAGTGATTTGCGATTATTCTATAAAGTTCTTCTTTTAAGGTGATTATTTCGCGGGCGGTAATTTCAATATCACTCGCTTGTCCCTGTGCGCCTCCCAATGGTTGGTGAATCATTACTCGGGAGTGTGTTAGGCCGCTGCGCTTTCCTTTTTCTCCTGCACAAAGCAAAACCGCAGCCATTGATGCCGCCATTCCGGTACAGATTGTTGCCACGTCTGGCTTAATGAATTGCATGGTATCATAGATTCCCAAGCCTGCGTAAACGCTTCCACCGGGTGAGTTGATGTAAATTTGAATATCGCGAGCGGCATCTGTACTTGCCAAAAACAATAATTGGGCCTGTACAATATTTGCCACTTGGTCGTTGATTCCGGTACCAAGGAAAATAATGCGGTCCATCATCAAACGTGAAAAAACGTCCATCGCCACGGCGTTCATTTGGCGTTCTTCAATAATATTTGGGGTCAAGTTCGTGGGGTACATACTACTTATAATTTTGTCGTAGTACATGTTGTTGATGCCTTGATCTTTTATAGCAAAGTTTCTGAATTCGTTACTGTAGTTCATAAATATTCTATTCCTATTTTTAAATACTAAAAATTATGAGACTCCTGCCTTCGCAGGAAATTAAAAAGGCGTTAAATTAAACAATTCAACGCCTAAAGATAACTATTTCTTCGCTGAATTAGGCGTAGGCTTCCTTAATGAATTTATCGTAAGTAATCTCCTTTGTCTTTAGTTTTGCGTTTTCCTTAAAGAAATTAAGCAATTTATTAGTGTTCAATTGCTCACTTAAACGCTCAACTTCTTCTTTGTTTGAAAGAATTCGTGCAGCGATTGACTCTAATTCCTCTTCTGTGGAATTGGTTTGGCCAAATTGTGCCATCTGTGCTTTTATCATATTTTTTGAATAGTCTTTCAACTCTTCAAAAGTTACCTGCAGGTTATTTTCCGCACGAAGTTTTCCTTCGATCAATTGGTAGCGTAGTCCCTTTTCGCTTCTTTCGTATTCAGCTTTTGCATCTTCTTCGGAAAGTCTCTTTTCGCCGGTCATAGCTATCCAGCGTTGCAAGAATTCTTTAGGAAGGTCAAATTTTGTGTTCTCAATTAATGAATCAACCACATCATTCAAAAGTTTTTGGTCGCTTTGCTGTGCAAATTGCCCTTCGGCATCTTCCTTTATTTTTGCTTTCAATTCTTCTTCTGAAGTAACTACTGCTTCACCAAATAGTTTGTCGAACAATTCCTGGTTCAGCTCTGCCATTTCGCGTTTGTTTACTTCTTCAATTTTGAAGGAAACCTCAATATCCAAACCGTGGGCATCATCGTGAGAAACACCTAAATATTTTTGGTTGTCGTGGTCATCGGCAAACATTCCTTTTGTTTTTAAAGTAACCGTGTCGCCAACTTTTGAACCAATTAGGCTTTCCAATTGTTTTTTACCGGCAATTTCCTCAGTGGAAAGTGTAGTTTTTTTATCAATTTCTTTTTCAGTTGAAGTAAAAGTTCCGGTAATTTCATCACCTTTTTCAACCTCTTTTTTCGAAATTAATTTTCCGTATTGCTTGCGGATGGTCTTTACTTGGTTGTTCAGCATTTCATCATCTGCGATGATTTTGTAGTGAACCACCTCATTGCCTTTTACGTCAACGTCGAATTTTGGCGCAAGGCCCAATTCAAATTCAAAGGAATAATCATCTGCATCCCAATTTATTTCTGCTTCATTCTTCGGAAGTGGGTTTCCTAGTACGTCCAGTTTTTCTTCGTTAAGAAATTTGTGGAGTGCATCTTGCAAAAGCTTGTTTACTTCTTCTACCAAAACCGCTTTTCCGTATTGCTTTTTTACCATTCCCAAAGGCACGTGTCCTTTTCGGAACCCGGGGATATTGGCGTTTTTACGATAATCGTTCAGCACTTTTTCAACTTTGCCTGAATAATCGTCTTTTGAAACCTCTACCGTAAGTACAGCGTTCAGTTTATCAATGTCTTTTTTTGTAATGTTCATTTTTTCTCTTCTGAATTTCGGGTTGCAAAAGTACGGCTTTTTGCATAACCCAACAAACATTTACAAACTGTTGTTCAGCAATTTGCTAATCTTCTTTAATAAGTGAAAAAAGTATGGATTGAAAAAGCGAAAGCAACAAACTGAAAAGAAGCGCCCACCAAATGGTAGCCACCGCAAATCCGCCCACAAAATAGTCGGCCATCATTATAATGAAAGCATTGATTATCAGCAGGAAAAGTCCAAAGGTAATAATGGTTATGGGCAGCGTCAATAGTACCAAAATTGGCTTTACTATAAGCCGCAATAGTGCAATCACAATTGCAACTATAATGGCCGAACCATAGCCTTCAACAGCTACGCCAGGCAAAATTTTTGACAATACCACAACTGCGAGGGCCGTAAGCAATAATTTAATGATTAGTTTCATGTTTGTGAGGTTTAAGTTGAATTTAAAGATAAAAAAAAACCGCCCATACTAGGCGGTTTTTCTATAAAGCAAATATTTAATATTAATTATTTGTAACTGTAATAGTTGCATAGTTACCAATGTGCACCTTAGGAATAGTTGCATCATAGGTATCATTAATTGCTTGAATAATCAAGTTTGCAGTATAAGCATACCCTCGTGGAGTTGGGTGAACGCCGTCCAAAGAAAACGCCCCGCCTGTTACAAACTGTGAAGTAAGCACGCCACCATCATAAACAACACCTCCATTTGCAACTCTCGCCAAAGCAGCCTTTGCATCAACGAAAGCCAATCCTTTGGCTCCGGCAAGGGCTTGGATAGTGGCATTGTACGCAGTGCTTGCTGCAGTGATGCGTGCTTGTTCAGAAACCGCTAAAACATATTGGTCTGTTAAAGGAATTGAAACTCCAATAACACCTTGTGGATTGTTTGGGTCTGGAGTTGTACCCAATACCGATGAAGCAGTCAAAACAATAAGATCATCAGACTTTACTTGACGTAATTGGCCCAACAATGCTGCTAACTGAGGCGGAAGACTAAACGGCGCCCCCTGCAAAATAGTCGTTAAATCGGTAAGATCATCGTCTGTCATAATTGGGAAATTTTGTCCCGCAGAGAAATTGATCATACGCAGTGCAGCTTCTTCAGGGGTAATTACTCCCATAGCCGCCAAACCTGGCAATATTTGTGCATTATATGCTGCAAATTGTGCATTCAATTGCGCCGCAGTTGCAGCATCCAACGGAATCGCATTAGTTGGAACAGTAGTGAAGTAAGGTATAGATGTTACTTCAGGAATATTCACCAAAACACCTTTTGCACCGCTTGCAGTTAAAGCATCTACTTGCTGGCTATAAACAGAGGCAAAAACGTTAGGATCTGTAATGTCGTTGCCACCATAGGTTGAAGGGTCAAAATTCCCAGTTTGATCAACTCCAGCTCCTCCGGATGTCGCATAACTTAAAATGTCGTTATTACCAATCCAAAGACTGAAAAAGGTTGGGTTCTGCGCAGCGGCATCACCAATTACAGTTGCGCTTTCGCTACTTGCAAAACGGGCAAAATAAGGGTTCGCCGCACCAGTTGGCACTCCAGCTACATTACCATAACCTGGAGCAACTAAATGAAAACTCTTTGCACCGGGAACACCCATATTGTTAAAAGACCCACTTAATTTATTTGAAATATCAGTAGTGGGAGTTCCTTCCAATCGAACTGGGCCTGGATTGCCATTTGCATCAACGGCAAGGACGAATCTGTTTTCAGCAATTTGTGTACCACCCAATAATAAACCCCCTATATTGTCATTCATCAACGGCTGCATAAATTCACCTCCGCCAGTAAACATAAACTGCTCCGCCATAATGTTCGGATAGCTATTTTCCTGCCCTGTAATGTATAGAGCCCCATCAGCATAACCAGCTGTCAAGGAATTTCCAACGGAAACATATTTTGAAAGATTTGCCGTTCCGCTGCTGTAAAAACCATCGTCAGTTACAGGGCTATCAAATTCTGGTTCGCAGCTTACAAAGCCAACAGCCAAGACCGCGAATGTATATTTAAGTATATTTTTCATCTTTAAGATTTTTTTTCGATTATAATTTATAAGTAAGCCCCAATCCTGGAACAAAAGCATTGGTTTTATAGGTTCCCTTAAATGGAACCGCTACACCATTTTCGAAGTAATAATTATATGAAGCATCCACCTCCTTAAAGTGTGAATAAAGGAAAGAAGCATCTATTTGAAGGTGCTCGCCAAGATTTACTGTAAGACCGGCGGTAAAGTTATTACTATCGTTACGAGGTGTTTCAGGAGCGAAATAGCCTTCGCGAACAGGCGATTCATCAAAGTAATAACCAGCTCTCAATGTGAACATTTTGGTAGCGTCATATTGCATCCCAAAACGATATATGGAAGAGTTCTTATAATTACGTGCATTTTTTGAATCTGGAATAGCTTCGTTTGCAAAATCGATATCCAAAGAATTGTAAACATCCCAAAAAGTTCTATTGTAATCAAAAGCGAAGGTCCAACTTTCGCAGAAATCGTAGGACATACCCACGGTCATTTCAGCTGGCATTGGCAAAGAGGCCTTGATAGAAGTATTTTCAAAAGGCGTTAAAGGAGAGTTTGGAATATTTTCAAACTCGGCAGTACCATCTTCAGCATCCAGGATAATTTCTGAACGATACGTAGCACCTATGTGAAGATCATCCGTAAGATTAACCATTGTACTGGCTACCCATCCCCAGCTACTTACTCCAGAAGCATCAATAGTTACATTTGCACGATTTCCATCAAGATCGGTAAGGGTACGGTTTAGGTTTCTGTTAAAGTTAACGGAACCGGTAACATAAATTGGACCACCGCCAAAACTCAATTTGTCGTTAATTTTGAAAGAAACTGTTGGCTGTATATAGATTGCCTGTAAATCAATATTATTTACAAGGTGCGATCCCGCCCAATCGTCTTCATATTCTACAGAACTTCCGTAGGGAGTGTAAACGCCAAGACCAAAAGCCAACCAATCTGTTGCTTGGTATGACGCATATAAATAAAGTGGAGTCCCTACGGGACTATCGGTCCGCGCATTTGCACCAGTTTCGGCGTCTTGATAGGCAATGTTTGAAAACACACCGTGCACACCTGCTGAGATACTGAATTTATCTTCCAGATAAACCAATGCGGCAGGGTTAAAAAATACCGACTCGCTACTGTTTATAACCGCAACGCCCGTGTGCCCCATCGCGAGGGCTTTATTGCCCTGCAAACTTACGCGGTAACCGCCCGCATAAGTAACCGCACTTGCTAGCGCAAAAACGGCAAGTAGTAATACTTTCTTCATAATTGTTTATTTCTTTAGAGTTAATTCTTAGTTTTAAATTAGTAAGGAATTATTTATAAGGTATTTATTATGCATGCATAAGAAACCTTCTTACAATATTATAAAAAATTCATAACATTATCATAAAATTCGTCGGGATTTTCTGCGTGCAGCCAATGGCCGGCGTTTGATATTGTAATTATTTTTGCTTTCGGAAAATGCTTTTTAATCAAAATCTCGTCTATCGGTTCTATGTAGCCACTTTTCTCACCTCCTAAAAAAAGCGTATCGCCTTCAAAAACAGTTTCATTGGCAAGCGCAACCCCAACTTCTTCAATTTTTTCTGAAAGAACGGGTAAATTTATGCGAAGCGCCAGTTCGTTTTTATTTTTTCGGTATAGATTTTTAAGAAGAAACAGTCGTGTACCTTCGTCTTTTATAGATTCCGAAAGGACATCTTCTGCTTCGCCGCGTGATTTTATTTGTGAAAAATTCAATGACGAAAGCGCTTTCAAAATATCTTGATGGTGTGACGGATAAGACTTTGGACCAATATCTGCAACAACCAGTTTCGAAACCATTTCGGGATAGGTTACTGCAAACTGCATTGCAACTTTTCCACCCATGGAATGACCGAGTAGAATTATTTCTTTTAAACTGTGCTCTTCGCAATAATTTTTCAAATCTTCCGACATTAATTCATACGAAAATTCATCGCTGTGAAAACTTCGTCCGTGGTTGCGCTGGTCCAAAAGATGAACCTCATAACCGGCTTCTGCCCAGCGAGTGCCGAGGGTTTTCCAGTTATCGCTCATACCGAGGAAACCGTGAAGGATTACGAAAGGTTTGCCGGAACCTAATATTTGAGAGTGGAGAGTCATTAATTAAGTTTTTTTAAATATTCTGAAATCACCTTTTCCAACCCATCATAGAGCGCCTCGCAAATAAGCGCATGCCCAATGCTCACTTCCAAAAGATTTGGAATGTTTTGCTTAAAAAAAGCAATGTTTTCCAATGAAAGGTCGTGCCCGGCGTTGATGCCCAAACCTAATTTATTTGCGAGAATTGCGCACTCTGTATAAGGTTTTACGGCTTCTTTGTTTGCCAAGGAATATTGTTTTGCGAATTCTTCGGTGTAAAGTTCAACTCTATCGGTTCCCGTTTCGGCGGCGCCCTCGATCATTTTTAAGGTTGGATCTACGAAAATTGAAGTGCGGATTCCGTTTCGCTTAAATTCAGAAATTATTTCCTTTAAGTAATCTCTGTGTTTCACGGTATCCCAGCCTGCGTTGGAAGTGATTGCATCGACAGCGTCGGGAACCAAGGTTACTTGTGTAGGTTTTATTTCCAAAACCATCTTTGTGAAATTATCCATCGGATTCCCCTCAATATTATATTCCGTGGAAACGATTGATTTTAAATCATACGCATCTTGATACCTAATGTGGCGTTCGTCGGGCCTTGGATGGATTGTGATTCCCTGTGCTCCGAAATTTTCCACATCTTTTGCAACCTGCAACAAATCAGGGGCGTTACCGCCGCGTGCATTGCGCAGTGTGGCGATTTTGTTTATGTTTACGCTAAGTTTTGTCATTTCTTTGTGTTATAATTAACAAAAATACAAACCTTCCAAACGCTAATGAACCTTTATTTTAAGTAATTTGCGTTAAAAATAATTTGCAATGGAAACTAGGAATTATATCATAAACGATATTGAACCTTTTGACATTTCTTCTAATGTAAAAGATGTGCAAGTGGTATTCAACCAGCTCACCTATTCACATGTGCCTGTTAAAAAGGACGGTCATTTTATTGGTTGTGTTTCTGAAAATGATGCGTACTGTTTTGACAATACCAAAACACTTAATGATTTTCAATATGCCTTAGAGCCCTTTCACGTGCTTGAAGATACGAATTGGTTAGACATCCTGGAAGCTTTTGCACTCCACAACAGCAATATTATGCCTGTTTTGGGTGCTGAAAACAAGTATTTGGGATATTATGAATTAGGTGATATTATGAGCCTTTTTAACAATACTCCCTTTTTGAACGAAACCGGTGGAATTATTGTGGTTGAGAAGGAAATCCAAGATTATTCTTTCAGTGAAATCTGCCAAATTGTAGAATCTAACGGAACGAGGATTTTTGGAGTATTTATTTCAAATATTCAAAATGACACTGTACAGATTACCTTAAAAGTGGGCCACACCGCTATGAACAGTATTGTTCAAACGTTTAGAAGGTATAATTATAACGTAATAAGTCATCACGAAGAAGATAAATTTTTGGAGGATTTAAAGGAACGTTCCGATTATCTGGACAAATACCTTAATATATAAAAGTAGTCGTCAGTAGAAAGTAAAAATAAAAGTATCCATAGCATCAAGATTATTTAAATGAAAATAGGCATCTACGGACAATTTTATCACGAAAATTCTGAAATTTATATTCAGATGTTGCTCGATGCGCTTCAGAAGAGAGAAGCCGAAGTTGTTATTGAGGAAAACTTTTTGGGCATCATCAATCAAAATCAAGATATCACCAAAAATTTTTCTGCCTTTTCCACCTTTACCAAGTTAGACGCTAGTTTTGACCTTTTTTTTAGCATTGGTGGAGATGGAACCATATTGAAAGCCGTAACCTTCGTAGGTGATTTAGGCATACCGATCGTGGGTATCAATACGGGCAGATTAGGGTTTTTGGCCACCATTCAAAAAGAGGAAATGACCGAAAGCCTGAACCAGATTTTGGAGGGCGAATATTCCATTTCTGAAAGAAGCTTGCTTACGGTTGAAACTTTCCCAAAGAGCGAAGAAATTCAACCATTAAATTTCGCATTAAATGAAGTAGCCGTAAACCGAAGAAATACAACCTCCATGATAAAGGTGGAGACATTGGTTAACGACAAATACCTTACCTCTTATTGGTCTGATGGTCTAATTGTAGCAACACCCACTGGCTCAACTGGATATTCCTTAAGTTGCGGCGGCCCAGTAATAGACCCCGATGCAAATAATTTTGTACTTACTCCTATTGCCCCTCATAATCTAAACGCGCGACCTTTGGTTATTCCAGATTCCAGCACCATTTCATTAAAAGTTTCGGGGCGGGAAAACACTTTTTTGGTCTCCATGGACTCCCGTATTGCAACGCTAGAAAACGAAACTGAGATCATCATTAAAAAAGCTCCTTTTACCATTAAATTGCTTCAGTTACACGATGACAGTTTTATAAAAACACTTCGTAAAAAACTTTTGTGGGGCGAAGACAAGCGGAACTAAACAATAAAATCCATCAAAATTTGTTAATCAACTGAGACAAATTGGCTTCCCACAATGTCAAGCCAAGTTTATTGTTATATTTGCAAACTTTTAAAGTATATGAAGTATTTCGCGACTGTATTTTTAATACTCTCAACGGCATTCTATGCACATTCCCAAACCTATGAAATAGGTGGAATGATTGGAGGCGCAAATTATATTGGTGATGTTGGGAAAACCAATTTCATAAACCCAAACAGCTTTGCTGTGGGCGGTATTTTTAAATGGAACCGCAGCGCAAGACACGCTTTTAGGGGCTCGGTATTGATTGCAAATATAAAAGGAGACGATTCCAAAAGTCCAAACAGTCGTAGAAAACAACGCGGTTATTCATTTGAAAACACAGTAAAAGAACTCTCCATAGGGATTGAATACACCTTTTGGGATTTTGACGTTCATTCCCAAAAAGCTATTTCATCCCCTTATTTATATACCGGTCTCACAGGTTTTAGTTATACCGCTTTGCGCAAACGAGCAAATGGTGATATAGTAGAATATGATAATGCAATGAGCGTTGCAATACCCATGGTTGTAGGTTTTAAAGCCAATATGGGCCAAAATGCAATGGTAGGTTTTGAAATTGGCGCACGTTATACATTTACGGATGATTTGGACGGTAGCAACCCCGTAAAAGGGCTGGCAGACGAAGAAGGCCTTAAATTTGGAAACACAAACAGTGACGATTGGTATGTTTTTACTGGTATAACCGTTACTTTTGCCTTCGGAAGAAAGCCTTGTTATTGCAATTTTTAATTATAAAATGGACTATAAAGACCAAATAGACAAAGACAAACTGCCCCAGCACCTTGCCATTATTATGGACGGCAATGGCCGCTGGGCAAAACAAAAGGGTCTATTTAGGTCTATTGGTCATGAAAATGGCACCAAAGCAGTACGTGAAATAGTAGAAGGAAGCGCAGAAATAGGAATTCCTTTTTTAACGCTATATGCTTTTTCAACCGAAAACTGGAACCGCCCCAAAATGGAAGTGGAACTATTGATGAAACTCTTGGTTTCCTCCCTTAAAAAAGAAATAAAAACCCTTACCGATAACAATATAAAACTAAATGCCATCGGCAATCTGGACGCATTACCAAAAAAAGCGCACAAAGAGTTGCTGGACGTTATTGACAAAACTAAGGAAAACAAGCGAATGACCCTTACCCTTGCCCTAAGCTATGGTTCAAGGGAAGAAATTACAAAAACAATAAAAGAGATTAGTCTTAAAGTTAAAAATAACCTAATTTCGCCGCATGATATTGATGAAACGGTAATAAATAATCATCTTTACACGCAAAATTTACCAGATGTAGATTTATTAATACGCACTAGTGGCGAGCAGCGCATTAGTAATTTTCTACTTTGGCAAATAGCGTACGCCGAATTGTATTTTACTGAAACACTTTGGCCCGATTATACAAAAAACCATCTTTTTGAAGCAATATTAAATTATCAAAACAGAGAAAGAAGATTTGGAAAAACCAGTGAACAACTTAATCAATAGTTTCCTATTGCATACATACAGAAAATCTTATTGTATTTTATTATTTACAATACTTTCCGTTTTTACACTACAGGCACAGCAAAAAGAACTTGACAGCGGAAGAAAATACACCATAAACGAAATAAAGGTTACTGGAGCACAGAGCTTTAACGAGCAGACCGTAATTGCCTTTACAGGTCTAAAAAAAGGGGACAGAATCTACATTCCGGGCGAAAAATTGAGTCAAGTAACCAAAAAACTTTGGGAACAAAATCTTTTCAGCGACATCGCTTTTTACGTTACAAATATTGAAGGTGACAATGTTGATTTAGAGCTCTATATTGTTGAGCTACCAAAACTTAATGAAATTGTCATTAACGGAAAGGGAATAAGAAAGGCCAAGAAAAAAGAAATCATTAAAGACAATGATCTTAAAGCTGGCGCCAAGATTACTGAAAATCTTCTTACTACTACCAAAAATTACATTACAACTAAATATAAAAAAGACGGTTTTTTTAATACCGAGGTTACCATCAACACAACCCCTTATACAGATTCAACAGGTGTAGAAGTATCCCGGAATATGGTGATTTCAATCGATAAGGGAAAACGCGTAAAAGTTAAAAAAATCAATTTTGAAGGAAATGAGCATTTTACCAATGGCAAATTGCGACGTTCCATGAAAAAAACCAAACGCAAAAACTTTATACGTTTTTGGAAACGTTCAAAATATACCGAAGAAGGATTTGAGGAGGACAGAGAATCAATTCTAAAAAAATATAAGTCAAATGGTTATCGCGATGCCCGAATAATTAGTGATACACTTCGGGTTCTTGATAAAAAGAACGTAGCCTTAGACATTAAGCTTGAAGAAGGCGACAAGTATTATTTTGGCGATATTAAATTTATCGGAAACAGTGTGTTTACCGATAACCAATTACGCCAAATCCTGGGCATAAAAAGTGGCGAAGTCTATAACGGAGTTTTACTACAAGAACGCATTGCAGACGAAAGCGACCCAGAAGCAAACGATCTTACAAACCTTTACCAAAACAACGGATATCTCGCAGCAAGAATAAACCCAGTTGAGGTAGCCGTGCGCAATGACACCATCGATTTTGAAATACGGATAATGGAACGCAACCTGTTCTATTTTGACCACATAACAGTTGTAGGTAATGATCGCACAAACGATCATGTGGTTTATCGAGAATTAAGAACACGTCCCGGTCAAAAATACAGTAAACGCGACGTGGTAAGAACCATTCGCGAATTGGGACAGTTAGGCTTCTTTGATCCAGAGCAGCTTTCTCCAAATTTCAAGAAAGTTGATGAAAACAACGGCTTGGTTGATTTGGAATACTCCGTCGTGGAAAAAGGCTCCAGCCAAGTTGAACTTCAGGGAGGTTATGGCGGTGGCGGTTTTGTTGGAACGCTTGGACTTTCCTTCAATAACTTTTCGCTTAGAAATATTTTCAACCTTAGTTCTTACAAGCCTTTGCCAATGGGTGATGGGCAAAAACTATCAATTCGGGCACAGGCCAGTAGTTATTACCAAACTTATAGCATATCTCTTACAGAACCATGGTTAGGTGGTAGAAAGCCCGTACAATTGTCCACTTCGTTCTCTCACACTATTCAGAATTTCTACGATTACAACAATAGAAGAGCAGACAAATCCAGAAGTTTTACTATTACTGGAGGATCGGTAGGTCTTGCCAAAAAAGTGAAGTGGCCCGATGATTATTTTGTATGGTCTAATGCTATTAGCTTCCAGCATTACAATCTGAATAATTACAACACTGGCTTGTTTACATTTGGTGATGGTTATTCCAACAACTTGGCATATACTATCGGTATAAGCCGAAACAACACGGCCACCAACCCTATTTACCCAACACAAGGTTCCGACTTCAGTATTACTGCAAAGTTGACCCTACCTTATTCAGCGTTTAACAACGTTGATTACAAAGCTCTTTCTAATGAGAGAGACCTTCTTGAGCTTACACCTCAAGACGATCCTGAGTATATTGATGACAGGAAAAGAATTTCTGAAATTGACCAAGAGCGTTTTAAATGGCTGGAATATTACAAAATTAAATTTAAGGGAAGTTGGTATACCAGACTTATAGGAAAAATGGTTCTTAAAACTAATACGGAGTTTGGATTCTTGGGAGCTTATAATCAAGATCGTGGTGTACCGCCATTTGAAAGATTTTTTGTAGGTGGTGATGGACTTGGCGCGTATAGCTTGGATGGCCGCGAAGTAATTCAGCTTAGAGGTTATCCTAACCAATCTTTATCTGATGCAGACGGAAATACGATTTACAATAAATTTTCGTTAGAGGTAAGATATCCCGTAACTTTGGCACAGATGGCATCCATCTATGTTCTTGGGTTTGCAGAGGGAGGAGCTTCCTATGATGGCTTCAGAAATTATAATCCTTTTGAACTAAAACGTTCCGCTGGCGCAGGATTGCGTATATTTATGCCAGCATTTGGACTTTTGGGTATCGATTTCGGATATGGCTTTGACCCTGTTTTGGGCGGAACCGAGAAGAATGGATGGGAAACCCACTTTATCATTGGACAACAATTTTAAAAATTGGCACGATATTTTCTTAAACAACAACCAAATAATATGAAGACAAAAAAAATACTATTTTTTACCCTTTTCCTTTTTTGCTTCACCTTTATGGCAGAAGCTCAAAGAGGCGTTCGCATAGGATATATTGATATGGAATATATCCTGGAAAGTGTTCCAGAATACAAAGAAGCCTCTATCCAATTGGAAGGAAAGGTACAACGCTGGAAACAGGATATTGAAAAGAAGCAGAAGGAAATAGACCAAATGAAACTGAACCTTGCAAACGAAAGGGTTCTTCTTACCAAAGAATTGATTGACGAGCGCGAAGAGGAAATTAAAATTAAGGAAGATGAAATGCTTCAATACCAACAGGATCGTTTTGGCCCAAATGGAGATCTAATGATCCAGAGAAGACAATTGGTTCAGCCTATACAAGATCAAGTTTTTAATATAGTTCAGGAAATTGCAGAGAATAAAAAGTATGATTTTATTTTTGACAAATCTGCAGACGTGGTTATGCTTTTCGCAGCAAAAAGAAATGATATCAGCGATTTGGTACTGCGAAGTATTGAACGTGCAGGCAGAAGAGTACAGGCTGCTAATAAAAAAGAGCAACGCGAAATAGAGCGTCGCGAAGCACTCTCATCTGAAGAAGAAGGTGCTATTACTGAAAGAGAAAAAGCAATTCAAGAAAAACAGGAGGAGCGCGAAAAACTGGTTGAAGCCAAAAAAACAGAGCGTGAAGAAATGATGGCCCAGCGCCAAAAGGAACGTGACTCTATCCGTGCTGCCAAAAAAGCTGAATTTGAAGAACGCAGACAACGCTTGATTGAAGAAAGAGAACAAAGAAGAGATTCAATAATGAATGCCCGTCAAAACAGAAATAATCCTTCTGAAGGAAGAAAAGAAGGCGATGAAGGTGATGGTCAAGAATAAAATAGTTTTATAATAATCAAATAAAAAAATAACACTTAAATTAAATACACTTACAATGAAAAAAATGAAAATAGTTTTAGTTGCAATGGCACTATTCGTGGGGGCTACAAGTTTTGTAAACGCACAGTCCAAAATTGCACACATCAATGCTCAAGAACTAATCGAGGCAATGCCCGAATATAAGGCTGCGCAAAGCCAATTGGAAAAAGTGCAGAAAACCTATGACACTGAAATAAAGGCAATGGCCAAAGAGCTAGAAACCAAAATGAAACAGTACGACACTGAAGCTGCAGGCAAAAGCGATGAAGAAAACCAAAAAAGGTTCCAGGAAGTTCAAGGAATGCAGGATAATATACAAGCATACAGACAACAAGCGCTTCAGGATTTAGATAAGAAAAGAACAGATATATTTAAGCCAATTCTTGAAAAGGCCCAAAGTACCATTCAAAAAGTTGCAAAAGCACAAGGATATCAGTATGTGCTAGATTCAACCTTAGGTAGCGGCGTAATTCTTGCCGATGGAAAAGACCTAATGGCCGATGTAAAAAAAGAATTGGGAATGTAATTCTTTCCTAAAAGAAAATTTTTAAAACTGCCCGCACTTGTGGGCAGTTTTTTTATACCTTAATTTCAACTTATTGGCTACATTTACGTAATGAAAAAAAACAGTCCAATAGGCGTTTTTGATTCTGGCGTTGGGGGTTCTTCCATTTGGCAGGAAATCCACAAGTTGTTACCCTTGGAGCACACTATTTATCTCGCGGATAGTAAAAATGCTCCCTATGGGAATAAAACTGCGGAAGAAATCACCAAACTCAGCATTAAAAACACTGAGAAGTTAATCCAAATGGGAGCCAAAATTATAATAGTAGCTTGCAATACAGCTACTACCAATGCTATAGCTGCCCTTCGGAAAAATTACGATATTCCTATTATAGGAATAGAGCCTGCCATAAAACCAGCGGCGCTGCAAACCACTACAAAAAGCATTGGTATTTTGGCTACCAAAGGAACATTGAGCAGTGCGCTCTTCAGTAAAACAACACAGGAATTTACAAAGGATATAAATGTTGTCGAAATTATTGGCGAAGGCCTTGTACCTTTAATTGAAGCGGGAAATCTAGATGGTCCTGAAATGCATTCGTTAGTGAAGAAGTATACAAAGCCAATGATTGCTGCCAATATTGATTATTTAGTGTTGGGCTGCAGCCACTATCCATATATTATTCCACAGCTGAAAAACATTCTACCTGCAAACGTAAAAATTATAGATTCAGGGGAAGCCGTGGCCAGACAAACCAAGACTGTGCTTCAAAGTCTGGATATGCTTCGGGATGAGAATACTACGCCCAATCTTCAATTTTTCACAAATGCGGAAACTGAGACTTTAAAATTTCTTTTAAAGGAATATTGTGAAAAGATTTCTGTGGAGAAAAAGGATTTCTAAATCACTCCTTAAACCAAGAGGAATACATTACATAATTATTGGCTATGCGCTCTATTTCGCCTTTGGTAAGTTCGGAACTTATGTTTTTAATTTTCTTGGCGGGAATACCGGCGTAAATGCTTCCACTTTCAACTTTAGTGTTCTTTGACACTACTGCACCAGCGGCTATAATGGTATTGCTCTCCACCACACAATCGTCCATGACGATGCTTCCCATTCCGATCAAAACATTATCATGGATTGTGCAACCATGAACAATAGCGTTATGCCCAATGGATACGTTGTTGCCTATGGTAGTGGGAGAGGTTTTGTAGGTGGCGTGAATTACCGCACCGTCCTGCACGTTTACCTTATTGCCCATTTTAACGAAATGCACATCGCCGCGAATCACAGCGTTAAACCAAACGCTGCATTCATTGCCCATTACCACATCACCAACAATAGTGGCGTTTTCAGCAATAAAGCAATCTTTGGGAATTTCTGGATGTTTTCCATTTACGGGTTTTAATATCATCGGTTGTAATTTGTAGTTCTTTGTAAAATTAGAATAACTTAATTGTGACGTTTTTATAGGGTATTTAGGGAGTATCTATGAGGTAGAGTCGGCATAACGTCGGCTTAGAGACGGCATAGGGTCGGCATAGAGTCGGCATAGAGATGGCTTAGGGCTGAAAAAAATTAAATTTCAAATCTCTTGGAAAGGAACTAAAGCGTGAAGGATATTCGGCTTCCAATTGAGCTATAAATATACAGCATCACACTTGTGTTTCCAAATAAATTTTTAGCCAAAATAAGCTAGCAATTCCTTCTTTCGCGAAGGGCTAACCATTATTTCCTTCCCGCTGGAAAGTACTACGCTCCCGCCCTTTCCTTTTTTGTATTCGGTTATTTCGTTCACGTTTACCAAATAAGATTTGTGAACGCGAGCAAAACCGTTTTCTGACAGGGAATCTTCAAAATATTTTAGCGTCTTGCTTACCAATCGTTTTCCTTTCTTTAAATAGATCTGCGTATAGTTATCATCTGCTTGACAATAAAGGATTTCTTCCATTTGAAGCACTTCAAAACCGTTTTGCAGCGGAATGGTTATTTTGCCAGCCACTTGTGTTTGCAGTGGCTTTAAAATTGAATTTTGAAGACTGTTTTCCTTAGCTTTTATTTCTGAAACATAATCAACGGCCTCGATCAACTTATCTATGGAAATGGGCTTCAGCAAATAATAGGAAGCGTGTGCATTCAGCGCATCAATAGCATAGTGGTTGTACGCCGTTACAAAAACAGTCTCAAACTGGCGGTCGCCAACCTTGTCTAACAAGTCGAACGCATTGCCAAAGGGCATCTCCACATCGAGAAAAACCACATCCAAATCATTATTTCGAATCAAAACCAAAGCTTCATCCACATTTCCGGCCTCGCCCTTTAGAGCAATGCTGGGACAATACTTTGCCAGATAATTTTTAAGGATTTCCCGGCTGGTTTCCTCGTCTTCTACTATTATTGCGTTTAGTTTCATCAATCTTTCTTTAAAATCAGTTCCACGCGGGTACCTTCGCTGTTCTCGAAAACATTCGCTACGGTTACGTCCACTTTGTCTTTGTACATTTCGTTTAAGATAGCAATTCTTTTTTGCGTATTGCCCATTCCTTTGGACTTCTGCTTTTTTTGGTTTTCGGTTTTGAATTCTTTTGATTTTGTGCGGCCAATACCATCATCCTGAATAATTATTTTAACGGTTTTTGCATCTATTTTTTTGAAGTCAATCTCCAGCAAACCTTTTTCCTCCTTGTACCGAAGCCCGTGCCATACTGCGTTTTCCACGTAAGGCTGGAGCAGCATGGGTGGAATAACGAATTCGTTTAAATTAATCGTTTCATCTACCGAAAATTTATAGTCGAATTTATCCTTAAATCTGAAATGTTCCAACTTCACATAAAGTTGCAGCAGTTCGATTTCCTTTTCCAGGGGAATAAAATCCTCTTCACTGTTTTCCAAGACTGAGCGCATTAAAAGTGAAAAATCTGTCAAATATTTATTTGCGGCACGTTCGTCATTCACCGCAATAAAACTGTTAACTGAGTTGAGGGCATTAAAGATAAAATGAGGATTCATCTGCGACCTAAGCGATTTGAGAGCCAAAAGATTGTTTGCGAATTTTTGCTGTTTTACGTTTTTATACTGTGTATAAGCCGCAAAAACAAGTAACAAAACAATAATGGCCAACGAAATGATAACCCACTTTTGTATTTGGCTATTTCGCTCTATCAATTCTTGGTTTTCAAAGGCTAGTTTATAACGGCTTTCATTTAACTTTCTGTCGTTTTCCAAACTGGCAATACGGTTTTGTTTTAGGGTGATTTCTTTGGTGAAGCGTGCCGCTTGACTAATTTCCTGTTCCTTCTTCACATAAAGTTCATCCACAACTTCCACATACCGTTGGTAGCTTTCGGTGGCTTTATCATATTCACCGATGTCGCGATAAATTTCTGAAAGTTTACGGGTAGCATCCTTTTGTACTATCAAATCTTCTTTTTTATCGGCTTCAGCTATACTTTTTTCAAGATATGGAATGGCCTGTTCGTACTTTTCCTGTGCCACAAAGGCATTGGCTATTTTATAGTTTTGACGTTGTGGGGTAAGTGCTTCGTCTTCTACAGTAGTACCCTTGCCCATCGTGTTCAGTTCTTCCAAGGTTTCCTCACGAAGCTGTATTTCTTTGTCATACTCTCGATTTTGGTTGTAGAAATCTGCCACCTTATTTTTTTCAGAAACTGCACGCTGTTTATTTTCCCTCTTGGCCAATTTTAGGGAGTTGTCAAAATATTCCTCGGCTTCATTAAGCGCCCCACTCTGGGCGTATGCTTCACCAATTTTGGAATTTAGGTTGGTGATTTTTGGGGTGATTTGGTTTTCCTTGGCTACATCCAGTGCCTTTTGATAATTGAAAACACTTTTCACGCCATCGCCAATAGCCTTATAGGTATCGCCCAAGCTCTCGTAAACTTCTACTCTTTGGTAAGCTGAGAGGTTTTCTTTTAATAAATTCTGAAGTGTTGTAATACTTTCCTGATAATTTTTATTCTGCGCAAATGCCTTTGCCAATTTTATGGAAACTTCTGTATTCAGTGTGTTTTGGAGACTTCGTTTATAATTATCGACCGCCAGATCTGGCTGGTTCCAAAACAAGTTGATATCGCCCAAAGTCTCAAAAGCTTGACCATTTTCCTTTTTTGAAATGTTTTTATTTCGCCCCGGTTCCAAGGCGCGGGTTACATATTCAATACTTTTCTGGGCATCCTTTTTTAGAAAAAACCTAGCAGAATCCAAATAAACCTTAAAGCCTGCCTGCATATTGCTTGTGGGACTTTTAGAAATCACAGGTTCGGTTTCTCCCTTGGCTTTTTCAACGCGAACGGTAATAAAGTCATTTTTGGTTATCGTATAATAAACCGTTACAAAATCATCGCTTTTTATAATAAGCTCATCCCCTATTTTTGCTGAAATGGAGAAACGTCCCGAAAGATTTGTGGTAGTGTACTGGCCGCCCAATATTTCAACATTCACTTTTGGGATTGGCATATTGGTTTCGCCGTCCACCACTTCCCCCTTCAGCATAAAAGGTCTGTTTTCCGATTGCCGATTTGCTTGTGAAAAGCATGCATCGGAAGAAAAAATGGCAAGCGCCGTAAATAGAAAAAGAAAGTTTTTCATTTTAATATTAAAACGGTAAACATACACACTTTACTGCAATGCTTAAAATTACGTTTTTCTGAAATAGCTTCAACTTATGTGAAAAAAGAATACTTCACTCATCCAAATATACGCTTCCCTAAGGCAGATAAAGTGCTTCCTCAAAGTAGATTTTTTTTCAACAAAGTCTACACTAGGTTTATACTGTTTAAAATCACTTAAAAAATATCAATTATGAAAAAGTTACAGATTATTTTACTCTTCGCAGCTTTCACCATGACCCTTTCGTGCAAAGCCGAAACTAAAAAACCCGACAATCAATTACTAGCTACGGTCGAAGACCAAAATTTGAAAAAAGAACACTATATAAAAGTTGCCCTGCTGCTGGACACGAGTAACAGCATGGACGGCCTCATAGACCAAGCTAAGGCACAGCTTTGGGAAATAGTGAACGAATTGAGCTACGCCAAATGCCGAAATGAAAGACCAAAACTTCAAATAGCTTTATACGAATATGGGAATGACAATTTGAGTTCGCGCGACAATTACATCAGAAAAATTTTAAACTTTACGGAAGATTTAGACGATGTTTCCAAAGAACTATTCTCCTTAACAACCAATGGCGGCAGTGAGTATTGCGGTGCTGTTATTCAAGAATCATTGAATAAATTGGATTGGGGCAATGAGGATGACGATTTAAAAATGGTTTTTATTGCCGGAAACGAACCTTTTACGCAAGGAAGCATAAATTATAAAGATGCTGCAGCAAATGCCAAGGAAAATGGGGTGGTTGTAAACACGATTTTCTGTGGAGATTACCGCCACGGAATTGACAGCTATTGGAAAGATGGCGCCCAACTTACCTATGGCGACTATATGGCCATTAACCAAAACCAGCAAACCGTGTATGTTCCATCTCCATATGATGATGTAATAATTCAACTAAATATAAAACTTAACAACACCTATGTACCTTATGGAACCCGTGGAGAAATGAAAAAGGCGATGCAAAATGAGCAAGATTCAAATGCTGAAGAATATAGCAAAGCAAACGCAGTAAGCCGAACAGTATCAAAAGGAAGCCATTTATACACTAACAGTACTTGGGATTTAGTAGATGCCGAAAAAGAAGAAGACTTTAGTTATGATAAATTGAAAAAGGAAGAATTACCGCAGGAATTGAAAGGAAAAAGCACTTCGGAAATAAAAAAATATCTCGAAACCAAACGTTCCGAAAGAGAAGCGATTCAGAAAGAAATCATGGAGCTAAACGAGCAACGCCGAAAGTACATCGCCGAGCACTCCAAAGAAACAAACAATGGTTTGGAAAATGCTATGGTTGAAGCCATAAAAAAACAAGCCAAAAAGAAAAATTATACGTGGCAATAATATTCTCCATACAAAAAAGGGCCTGAGTAAATATCAGGCCCTTTTTTTAAACTTTATTAGTTAATGGCAGGACAATTACAATCGTACGGTTCGGGTCTTCCACCCAAAAAGTCATAACCTAGTGTGATTTGATGAAAACCACCACTCTCAAACTTTACATTTCCCGACTGGTAAGAGTAGTTGTACCCAAACATAAAGTTTTTATAATTTACTCCTAAAATTGGCGTGAACCATTGAAGTTTTTGTGCCTTTATCTCTTCACCATTAAGGTATTCTGCACCATCAAGACTTCTTCGGTATGATAATCCGCCCCACAATTGCCCAAAATCCATTTTTCTATACGCTTTAAAGTTTACGTCCACAGCCTGCTCACCGGTACGCTCGCTCCATTGAAAAAGAAAAGAAGGCTCGTAGCTCCAATCCGCTCCATATTGACCGATAGCGTATGCAGCCGAAATCAAATACTTTCTTTGGTTGTTTGATTCATACTTTTCAGTATAGATTGATCTATTCTGAAAGATGATATTCTTTACTGTGAAATGTGCCGAAAAATCCAAAAAGTTATACGAAAGCCCGGCATCTACATTAAAGTATGAAGTACTCTGAATAATTCCTCCAATCACAGGATCAAAATCTGTGAGGTCAAATTGAGTCTCATCCAAACGTGATTGTGTTAATCCGGCGCTCAATCCAAAAGATAACTGATTTAAATCTGCTTCACTTCTAGAAAACATAATATGGTGGGCATATGTTATATATCCTCCTGTTTGGGAATGATAACCATTTTTATCATTATAAAAAATAACACCAACCCCTGAGCGTTCTCCAAGACGTGCATTAAAATTAAGTGTCTGAAGGTTTGGAGCTTCATCTTGATCAAACCATTGCTGACGTGCCGTCAAACGAATTTGATTGTGCGTTGCGGCTCCTGCCATCGATGGATGCAGTATATATAAATTATCAGCCAAATATTCTGAATATACGGGTATACCGTCTTGTGAAAATCCATAAAGAGATGAAAACAAAAGTAGGATGAGGGAGATTTGTTTAATATTCATAATTTCTATTTATCGTTTTAGGGTAAAGTGTCCTTTGAATT
>TARA_R110000823_G_scaffold245516_1_pt1 | contig 109696 bp, 84 predicted proteins | sample TARA_R110000823 | Tara Oceans TARA_R110000823 (sample SAMEA4397722) | marine metagenome | biome: Polar Biome; feature: [DCM] deep chlorophyll maximum layer (ENVO:01000326); material: water (ENVO:00002006), including particulate matter (ENVO:01000060) such as... | depth 20 m | reverse complement strand
CATAAAAAAGAAAATGCCAGTCAGCTTAACTGACTGGCATTGAGCGTAAATGTTACCTTTTATTTTTCGATTTTTAACCTCAGAATAAATACTTTCAACAGACACTTTACTACTGACTAAGTCAGTCATTAGCAATCAAGTAATTTAAATCACCTACAACCGTATTAATTTTTTTATTAATACGTTTACGTTGTTTGTCTGTTGCTGAGGTGGCCATGTAAACAAAAATGCGGGCAAATAGCTGATTATTATTTTTAGTAATAGCATTTAAATTATCATCTCGTAAACTGCGACCATTAACGAACAAGCGATAGAACTCAAACTTGAATTGGTGCTCTGGTAGCTCCGCATTTAGCAGTTCAGCAAATTGATTAGTCCAATGTTGACGATAGTTCATTCTAGGTTCGAACGAACGCTGATAAGATTGACTCAGCAAGCTAACTTGTTCTTTCTGTCTTGGTGTTAACCTACCAAACCAGGCTTTAAGTTGATCTATTTGCTGCTCAGCTCGTACTTCAAACCATTGTTGTTGAGTAAGCATTTCATTATCGTCGATCTGCTCTTGCTGTGCGGCTTTTAATGCCAAGAGTAATTGTTGTTTTTGTTTAGCTGATAAACTAAAAGCTAAAGGTTGTAGTTTAGGTTCAACAGCAATTAAAATATTTTGCCAATGCTCAAGTAATTGGGTTAAGTTTTCTGCTACTTGCTGTTCACCTAGGTCATTATTGATCGAAAATTGTAGTGCCTTTAGCTGTTTAACATAAAGAGGTAGTTGTGTTGTACGATGCCAGTCGTGTAACGCTTCGAAAGACGTATCAAAAGCTTGCTGTTGTAATTCAGTCAAGGTGACATAGTCATCAAGATACCAATTTGCCCACCAATCTAAATGATTATAGATAAAACGAAAACCACAACCAGAGACAAGAATTGCCAGTACACACGCCAGTAAATTAGTTCTGAAATTATTCATCAAAGTCCTATATGGTAAATTTTACACACTTTATGTCGCTTAATTATATAAAATGATAAAACTGTTATTGACTTACATTAAGATAAGCGTGCTTTAAAAGAAAACTATTTTTACTTTTGCTCAACAATTGTTAGTTTAGATAAGCTTGTTAAATTTTAGTTATCGGTTAGTCATCAGCAGGAAGTTATGCAAAAAAATATTCAAACAGTAAAAAAAATTGCCATTTTAACCAGTGGTGGTGATGCTCCAGGCATGAATGCGGCTATTCGAGCTATTGTTATCGCTGCACAGCATTATCACCTAGAGGTGACTGGTTTTTATGCCGGCTTTAATGGCTTGATTGACGATGTTTCAGTGCCGCTAGGCCTAAAAGATGTTAGTCATATTATCCATCGCGGCGGCACTATCTTAAAAAGTGCTCGCTGCCCGGCGATGGAAACAACATTAGGCATAGCACAAGCCACTAGTACACTATTAAAAGCACAAATAGATGCCTTAATTGTCATTGGAGGCGACGGTTCATTTACCGGTTTAATTGCTTTACAAAAACAGTGGTCTGGGCAAGTTATCGGTATCCCCGGTACCATAGATAATGATATTGATGGTACTGATTTTACTATAGGATTTTCTACGGCGATTAATACCGCTATCGAAGCTATTGATAAAATCCGCGACACAGCAGAAGCATTTGAGCGAATTTTTATTGTTGAATTAATGGGCCGGCACAGTGGTCATATCGCTTTTAATGTTGGTATTGCCTGTGCCGCTGAACAAATCATTTCATTTGAGAACTTTTCATTTGATAAAAATGCTAATCATAATGAAGCTGAGAAGCTAAAAGCACTTGCCAAGGAAATTAAACAAGCACAAGCGAATCGTCACGCGAGTTATATTATCGTGCTTGCCGAAAATTTATGGCGAGGTGGCGCTTCAGCGCTCGCTCAACAATTACAAACCATAGCTAAAATCGATTGTACGCCATGTATTCTTGGTCATGTACAGCGCGGTGGCTCACCAGTTGCTAAGGATAGAATTTTAGCGACCAAGATGGGCGTTGCTGCCGTACAGGCCATTATATCTGGACAATCCAATATCATGATTGCCGAACAAAGCAATACCATAGCCCATGTTGCCTTACCAATCGCCATTATGCATCAACAAGGCGTCAGCGAAAGTTTAGTACAAGCACAAGAGAATATTTTAGCCTTAACTGCACAGCACTTATCTTAGCTATCGCAAGTTAGCTTCTATAAGCTCATTACCTCAGCTTGTCGCTAAATTAGCCTGTTGCTGGGTAAAAAATTGGCTAAGAAAATCGATTAATAACCGCAACTTTTTAGAGTTAGCCGCACCTGGCGGAAAAACTCCATAAACGTCTATCGGCTTTGCTTGATAGTCATCTAATATGGTTTGCAAACGTCCAGCTTTAATCTTTGGCCAAGCGTCATACATAGGGATGCGTGCTAAGCCATGTCCGCCTTCAACGAAAGCCGTTCTTGCTGTCGCATTATTCGTCGCGATTGTACCTTTCACCTCGAATGAGTAACTTCGTCCGGCTTTTTCTAAGCTTATTTTATTACTGGTCAGTTTATAAATAATCCAATGATGTTGGCTTAATTCATTGAGCTGTTCGGGACGGCCATATTGTTGAAAATATGCAGGAGAGCCACAAAGGCAGGTTGCAAGCACGGCAAGTTTACGCGCTTGTAAACCAGAATCCGATAAAGGTGCTCCTCTGATGGCCAGATCAATACCTTCTTTAACAATATTAACCACTTCATCTGTTAACATCAGATCAAGTTCAATTTTTGGATAGATTTTACGAAACTTATCTAGCGCGGGCACAATGGTATGTAGTCCAACACTCACCGGACAAGTGATTTTTAACAGGCCTTCTGGTTCATTTTTAATATTTTCAATTTGTTGATTCGCAGCACTCGCCTGTTGAGCAATAATACGGCAACGTTGATAATAATTACTTCCTGCTTCTGTCAGGGCAATAGAGCGTGTAGAACGATTTAAAAGCGTAATGCCAAGCTGTCGCTCAAGTTTTTTAATATGGTAGCTTACTACAGCCCTAGAGAGGCCAATATGCTTTGCTGCCGCACTAAAACTACCTTGTTCAACGACATGGGAAAAAACCACCATGCTTTTCAACTGCTCGAAAGAAATATCCACTCACGTCTCCTACTTGTTTAATGACTTGCCACTTGCTTTAACACACCGACTACCGATTAACAGCACTACGATACTCGTAAAATATTGCTACCAAAAAAACAAAGCATGGGCTACTTGCCGGATATTACGTAGCGGAAAAGCCATTGTATCAATTATTAAAACAAAGTTATCAATTTTATCAGCATTGTATAAATATTGATTGAGCATATACTCGTTTACATCAACAAATAAGTACCAGCTGAAACGGCAAATAAGGTCGTTTCACTATTTCATGCTCACCGACAAGTCGCTTATAAAAGCGTAGGATAATTAACATGACTACAAAGAATTCAGCACTTTCAACAGCAGTATTAATGGTATTAACCTCACATGACAAATTGGGCGATACCGGAGAAAAAACCGGATTTTGGTTAGAAGAATTTGCTTCGCCTTATTATCAATTAGTCGACGCTGGCTTCAATGTTACACTGGCATCACCTTTAGGTGGACAACCACCACTAGATCCAAAAAGTGCAGAAGTTGACTTTCAAACTGATGCTACTCGTCGCTTTGAGCAAGACAGCGCTAGCCAAGCAGTATTAGCAAATACTAAAAAGCTCAATTTGATTGATGCCAATGACTATGCCGCTGTTTTCTATCCTGGTGGCCATGGCCCAATGTGGGATTTAACCAACGATCAGCACTCAATTGCTTTGATTTCAGCATTTATTAAACAAAATAAACCTGTAGCAGTGGTTTGTCATGCAACTGCTGTATTGCTTAATGTTAAGGATGCTAATGGTGATGCCATCGTCAAAGGTAAAAAAATCGCTGGTTTTACTAATAGTGAAGAAGCAGCCGTACAGCTAACTGATATTGTGCCTTTTTTACTTGAAGATGAATTAATTAAACTAGGGGCTAACTACCAAAAAAGTGACGACTGGGCTTCTTTTGTGGTTGAAGATGGCGATATTATCAGTGGGCAGAATCCAGCAAGTTCAAGTGAAGCTGCAGCACGTTTAATTATCAAGTTAAGCTAACAGCATTGCTTTTAGTCGAGGTGAATGAGTAAAGGTAGCGGCTAAAGCTACATACTGAAGCTTTACTGAAATTAGTATTAATATTACATAGTTGAAAAATAGTCGACACATAAGAAAGCGTGTTCGACTATTTTTTTAACTATATAATACCAATTGAAATAAACAATTGATCATTTTAAGGCGGTTTAAATCTCCAATAACTGCGTTGCTTTCAATCACAATAGCTAGCTATTACTCAATCAAGCGCCTTATTCTTGAAAATTTACCCTCGCTTAAAATTGATCGATAACTTATTACATTTGGTATAACATCACTTATACCGAGTATCATTTTATACCAATCATCATTTATGATTATCAGATTACGGTCTTATGTGTATAATTAACAACGATTTAAATGTAGGTTATTCTGAATAAATTAAAGCGTGTTAAAACGATCGAGCCAAGCACTAAAAGTATCTGCCACTAGGCTAACTGTACGTAAGTCATGATTATAAAACCACACAGGAACCTCTTGGTTGTTCGTTCCACAATCACTTAGTTTGAAACAGAACATATTGCCTTTACAATCTGAGGCAAACAAAATATGCCCTTTCGGCATCCCAGTCATTTCATAAAGCTTAGATAATGAGTAAACATCTTCGAGACTTAAAAAGTCTTGTACTTCGCTGATATCGACACCCAAATCACATATTTTAGTCAGTACGTTCGGTGAATGTACTAAGCCATAATGCAATAATAGATATTTATACGATTCTGGTAATGTTGCCGCTAATCGTGCTTCAAGCGCTGAAATATCAGCACGTGCTATCGGGCTCATCACTTGCTTGTTGGCCCAGTTTTTTACAAAGAGATCAATACTGTTCATTGAGAAAACTCCAAACGCGTGGGTCTGTTAAAGAAAAGGTTTATTTAAGAAAAGTACTGATACTGAATTAATGGGTAGAATAGCGTAACGCTGCGTTAAGCCACTACCGCTTTTTTGACTTTTTCTTTATAACTGCGACTAACTTTTAACTCTTTGCCATTGGTCATCACTAAATAATATTCGCCATTGAGTTGGCTGCAAAACTTATCAATGTAACTTTTGTTGACAATAGTTGAGCGATGACTACGTAAAAAACGCCGAGGATCTAAAATTTCTTCAAGTTGTTTCATGGTTTTTCGCAAAATATGGGTATTATCGTGGGTATGTACACACATATAATCACCAGCAGCATCTATCCATAAAATATCTTTGACCGGTACTCTACTGACTTCACCTGCATCTTTAATCGCTAAAACGTCAGAGTAACTTGAAATGCTAACCGGCTCGTTATTTTCTAATTCCTGCAAAATTTTATCACAGTCATTACCAGTAACATCACTGACTAAACGTATCAGTTTCGATTTATGTATCGCATTGACTTCACTATTAATGCTCAAACGTATTTTGTCTAAGGTTTGTGCCAAACGCTGCTCGTCGGCTGGTTTGAGCAAATAGTCCTGAGCATGGACTTCAAAAGCTTGCATCGCATATTGGTCAAAAGCGCTAACAAATACCACCATAGGCAATGATAAGCCCTGCTCGATAATCGCCTCAACAACTTCAAAACCGTTTAAGCCTGGCATTTGAATATCAAGAAACATCAGATCCGGTTGATAAGCCCTTACAGCTTCAACGGCTTCTCGACCATTGGTGCACTGCGCAATAATGTCGATATCTTTATGATCTTCCAAACGCACCGCAAGGCCTTTTCTTGCTAAGGGTTCATCATCAACAATAATGGTAGAGAGCTGCTTGCTCATACTGGATGGCCAACTTCATAGGGAATTCGTATACTGATTTTAACACCAGTTGGTACATTGTTGGCAACAACTAAAGAAAAATCATTCTGATATAATGCTTGCAAGCGTTCACGGGTATTGACTAAACCAACACCATTTTCACGAAATAAATTACCATTTTTAATTTCTGCGCCGGGGCCATTATCCGATAATTCAATTAGTAAATCATTTGCAAAACGATAGACAGCAACCTTAATTTCTCCGCCTTGTTCTTGTACCGCTACCGCATGTTTAATAGCATTTTCAGCTAACGGCTGCAAGATCATGCTAGGCACTAATGCCAATTTACAATCGCCAGCAATATCAAAATTAACCTGTAAACGTTCTTCAAAGCGCACTTGCTCTATATCTAAATAAAGCCTTAATGCCTGCAACTCACTGTTCAGTGTTACCCGCTTCATTGGGTCTTTATCTAAAGAGTAACGTAAAAACTCACTTAATTTAGTTACCATAGCATTCGCGGTTTTATTCTCTTTTACTAAGATTAAAGTTGAAATTGCGTTCAAGGTATTGAACAAAAAATGCGGGTTAAGTTGATAACGCAACATTTTTAGCTGCGCTTGATGAGCAACAGTATTCGCACGTAAGACATTTTGTTTTTCTTTTTGCAGCATTTGGTAATATTTAGTACCAAAATATAGGCCGCTCCAACTTAAAATAATGAAGAATGATAACAGGCTATTTTTTGTATAAAACAACCAAAAATCAGGTCGGTAGCCATGTTTATATATTTCCCAATAATTGATATTTTTAACTACTTGCCATAACACGCCGGTGCAATAGGAAGTTAATATAACCACAATGGCAATTTTTAACGGGGTAAAATTCCAAATACGGCGATAAATATATCTTAGCGGTACGGTGAATAGCCAACCAGCGTAGGCATTTAGTAAAATGATGATCAGAAAAATATCACGTAAATCGTGCAGTAAAGAACCTAAGTAATGCACCAAGGCAAAACCACACCAGCCAGCAGTATGTACCAACCAAAATAAGCGATTTCTGTTTTCAATAAACTCTTTCCAATTCACACAATATAACCATTTAATAATCTTAGGTTAATTATGCGCTAAGCACGCTATTCTAGCACTACCACTAGTCGTAGGATCTAGGCACCTTATCTCATTTCACTGAGTGGGAAGAAACTTATTAGAATTGGTATAACTCAGGATAGCTTTTTGCCAGCAGCTGCAGTTGCTTAAGTGCCAAGTTTTTGTATTTTAGTTGCTGTCGAGACTGATACGCTACAAAGTACCATAAGCCATTGATTAAAATAGACAAGTCATAGTAACACGTAACCAACTTAGATGATAAGCTCTTAACATTCATCAGCTCAACGGAAGAATTGTCGACAATTTCATGGGCATTCCCCTGTTTATTTAACGCGGTTAATCCCTGCAGATAAAGCTGATAAATGATCTCAATTTTATTGGCTTCAATGCCGTTTACCGCCATCATCATTGCTAAATCATATTCGATAGGTGCAATACAAGCACATTCAAAATCCACCAATAAATAGTCATGAGTATTGGGTGAACTAAGGTTATTTTTAACGAGCAAAACATTACTAAAATTAGCGTCACCATGACAAAATACTTGCCTGATATTACCCGCTTGCTCATTAGCTTTGTTAAGGTTTTGCATTAATTTTTTAGATAGCTGTTTCAGTTGTTGGTTTTGCTGGTCGCTGAGTTCAAGCTGCTGCAATAAATCATCTATCACTGCTGTAACATTAAGTTTAGGTAAGGCTGATAACTTATCTTTCTGCTTTCTTATCGGCTTGAGTGACGTAGCCCCTGCCGAGCTAACTGCTGAGTTGAAAGTCAAATGACTTGCTTTATAAAAGACGCTATCAAGTTGCTCATTGTGATGCTGACTATCACTGTGCTCATCAATTTGATGACATTGAGCTAACATGGTGAGCATGAGTGTTATCTTTTCATTTTCAGATAAGTCAGCTGTATTAAGCTCCTGAGCAACTTTAAATTCAGTAACTAACCAGTTATTACCGGCATAAACTACCTTGGGTGCAATGCCATAAAATGCAGCTATCTGACTAGCCGTGGTTTCAACATAGCTACCAGTGAGATATTTGGCAAAATAGCGCTGGTTTGTATCATCAACTTGAAAGCAGGATTGGCTTAATCCTACGTCAATAACAGCAATGTTATCGATTGTTAGTGAATTAAAGCAAGGTAACTGGCATAGCTCTAGCGCGAGTTTTTTGTGCGTTTCATCTAATATCGGCATATTCTCATGGTCAAGGCTCAAAACAATTTCCTGTCAAACTCGATTAAATTAAACTAAAGCTGCCACTTATCCGGTCACAGAATGGCGACTATAGAGTTCAGACTGATCTTGGTTAAATTGTAATTTATATTGCTTACGCCATTGCCAATAACCATAACCCGCCAGCACAACATAAACGCTAAATAGTGCTGCCGTAGGCACAAGTGATTTTTCGATATAGAGATAAATTGAAACAAAATCAATGACAATGAAATATAACCAATTCTCTAGTACTTTTTGCGTCACTAAATAGGTAGCAAATACCGCAAAAACGGTTGTTGCACTATCAAGATAAGGGAAATGTGCCGGTGTATAGTTTGCTATTAACCAGCCTAAAGCTAAAGATAGTAGCGTTAAAGCTAGAATAATGCTGCTATGTCGTTGTATCGTCCATTGGCTATAAAGCAGTGCTTTAGCGGTGTTTTTTTTACTTTTGATATTTTTCTGCCAACAAAACCAACCATACACCGCCATCAATAAATAATAGAGTTGTAAAGCACTGTCCATCAATAAATAGACATCATAGAAAATGACGGTATATAACACAGTGCTCAAGATAGCCGCGGGCCAACACCATATATTGCCTTTTGCTGCCAGCAGCACATACAACAAAGATGCTGCAACAGCAATCAGCTCTAATATTGGCAAGGTGGTAAAATAATTTACTATTTCATTGGCTGCACTGATGGAACTTGCCATTATGACTCGGCTTCAACAACAGATCGGTCACCACCAATAAACTTACAAACAAATACTGCAGCATTAAGTGTTTGATGAACATGTTTAATTTCCGCCATAACATGGTTAGTGGCCAAGTCGTAGTCGCCAAATACTTGTGTACTCATGCCATTGGTAATTACATTCAGTCCTTCAACCAAGCGTAAACGTTTAATAAAGGTCCAAATTTCAGTTTTAAATTTTTCTTCTGCAAGCGGATATAGACTAATTTCAATTGATACTTTCATGGTTTTACTCTTTCCTTCACATTGCTCTTAATCATTTAGCGTGCTTTGCTGAGGCCAGCGTTCAACAAAACACACATTTTTAATTTAAAATAAGTTCACTAAATACGTTAAGTTATGGCTTAACTTAGCAAATTAAAAATTATAATCTACGGTTACACCAACTTGTCTTGGCGCGCCGTAACGGACATATTTCTTTGCAGTCCAGTCTAGGTCAGGTTCATTACCAAAGAAAAAGCCGCGCGTTGCTACTTTTTCATCAGTTAAGTTTCTCGCCCAAAGTGAAACGGACCAATCAGAAAATTCATAAGCTATTTTAGCATTCAGTAAGTTTGAACTTGCCGCCTTTTCACTGTGACTATCTGAGAAATAAAATTCGTCTTTACCTGTCCAGTTTATATTTGCCATCAGACCGTCATCATTACGATAAGTGGCACCCAAACTAAAAGTATAGTTAGGTGCATGTGCAAGCTCTCGACCTGAGATATCGATATTTGCGCCATACTTATCTTGATAAGCATAGTCATCATAAGTTGCTTTTAAATAGCCGATAGTAGAATCAATCGATAAATTATTGCTAACTTGGTATTTTAGTTCAAGCTCTAAACCATAGCTGCTTGAGCTTGTCGCATTAGCTGTGTAAATAGTAAACTGCTGAGGCTTATCTGGATTTTGTTGAGAAGCGTTAACTTGTTGGTCTTTACGGTCCATATAAAATACCGCTAGACGACTGCTTAAGGTATTTTCTAATAAAGTTGATTGCACACCAAACTCGTAGTTAACCAAAGTTTCTGTATCAAATTCTTTATATTGGCTTAATTGCGCTGGTAAGCCCATATTAAAGCCTCCCGCTTTATAGCCTTGCGCGATACGGATATAAGCAGATTGTTCGCTGTTTATCGCTTTACTTAAAGCAATATGACCACCCCACATAGTTTCAGAAGGGTCAAACTTGTCACCCACGCTATCTGAATAGTCTGCTGAGCGATTTTCAATACGTAAACCTACAGACAGCTGATGCCCATAAGATAAAATACTATCTAGTTGAGTGAATACAGCATAGTTACTGGCTGAGTATTCAGAGTCAACAACCTCATCTGGCCAACCATTATATGACGAGTCTAAATCGTTACTTTCATCAAGCTCACTGATATAAGCGCCTACCAGCCATGCTGTTGTATTATCAAAAATACGAGACGATTCATTTGAGGTCAACCTAAATTCTTGCGACCATACATCTCTTTTTGCCGTTTTGTTCCAGAGATAGTTATATTCACAAGGAGCAGCAACATCGTCATCGATACACGACTTACTAGCCCAGTAATCATCATTAGCCCAGTCACCGTCATAACCGTGTTGATGTTCAGTCGTGGTGTAACTAGTGATAGCATCAAAGCTAGCAAAAGATAAACCGTTATAACTAAACTTTAACGCTGCACCGTGAGATTTTTGTTTATCAACACCAGGATCGTCAGTAGTGGTATCAAAGCCATTATTATCGAGTGTCCAGGCATCAAAACCATTGTCGTTATCAGCAAATAGATAGGTAAAATCGATATTAAGATCATCACTGGCAATGTAACGCAGTTTAAACTTACCAGAGAACTCATCAATTGCATTGGTATCATCTTTATTAAGATAAACGTTATCTCGATAGCCATTTTGTTGATGCTGCTCTACTGAAACTCGATAACTCAGCTTGTCAGTAATGGCACCAGCGCTATAACCCGCTAGGTTAAATAAATCGTCATTACCTGCTGTGGCTTTAAAACCATGCTCTGGTGTTTGAGTAGGATCGTTTGATTTGATATATATCAGTCCCGCCAGTGCGTTGGCGCCATATCGAGCACCTTGTGGCCCTCTTAAGACTTCAACTTGCTGCACGTCGTACATTGACGCAGCCATTCCCAAACCGGAGAGGTTAATATCATCAACGATAAAACCAACAGATGAATTTGGCGCACCACGATATTCTGAACGCTCCCCGACACCGCGGATTTGTAAGTATTTTGGACGAGAAGTTCCGCCAGAAAAGTTTAAGTTGGCAACACTATTAATTAATTCTTCAAAATGTTGAATTGCTTGATCGTTAATTTGTTGTTCACCAATAATAGCCACACTGGTTGGAGCTTGCGCTAAAGGTTGGTTATTAAAACTAGAAGTGACTGTTATGCGTTCAATGTCATCCACTGAGTTGCTTTGAGCTACGCTCGATAAAGATATTAAAGCTGTTGTAATTGCTATCGATATAGAAGATTTAGAAATGTTCATTATGATCTCATAAATTCGATTAAGAATATGTTATGGGATCCGGCATGTGGGAAGTTAGAGAGCTGCTCAGTAACAAACTGTAGAATTATCATTGCTTGCAGCTATGCTAACAGCAAAGTGTAATTTTACAGAATGATAGGCGATTAGCGTAACCATTCCTACGCCGGTACTATCCGGTTCAGGTTCTAAGGGTTCGCTTCGCATCTCAGCCATTAAAAATCGTTAACGATTTCCAGGCACCCCTTGGTTCGATATGCATACTAACAATATTTATTTAAATGTACAGTGTAAAAGCTGAATTTTACGCTATAAGTTAGATTTGATTATCATTAACTTAATTACTGTCAGCGTTAAATTATCTACGCTAAATTAAAGCTTACTTAGGCGCTAACATTCGCCCTAGCGGTTGACCACCCACTAAATGCATATGAATATGATAAATTTCTTGGCCGCCATCTTGGTTACAGTTCATGATCAAACGATAACCATTTTCAGCTATGCCCTCTGCTTTTGCCAATTTTTTTGCAACTGTGAACATTCGGCCAATAGTTAACTCATCTTCTGGCTCGATATCATTAACCGTTGGTATAAGTTTGTTAGGGACAATTAAAATGTGACTTTTTGCTTGTGGAGTAATATCACGAAATGCTGTCACGAGTTCATCTTGAAAAAGTAACGGAGCTGGAATTTCTTGGCGAATAATTTTGGAAAATATGGTTTCTTCTGGCGCTTTATTATCAGCCATGATTTAGCCTTATGCTGTGGTTGTATTTTCTTGATAGTTTAACGATTGTGAAGCGAATGACAAAGTAAAATGTCATCCGCTTGAGTAATATTATTTAAACTAAGTTACGTATTGGCTAACTTAACTGATTAACTAACTTTTCTTTACTACGAGAAGTTAAGCTTTTCATGTCTTCAACCAGTAAGTAATTTACTGGCACCAGTATCAAGGTGATAAACGTTGCGAAGATAATACCAAAACCCAGTGAAACCGCCATAGGTATTAAAAACTGTGCTTGTGTCGCTTTTTCAAACAATAGTGGCATTAAACCAATAAAGGTGGTTAATGAGGTCAACATAACAGGCCGAAAACGTGATTGAGCTGCCATTAATACCGCATCATGTGCTTTCTCTCCTAAACGTACTTTAGCATTAATAAAATCCACTAAAACTAAACTGTCATTAACCACCACCCCTATTAAGGCCATTAAGCCCAATAAGCTCATAATGGTTAAATCCATACCCATGATCCAGTGGCCAACAATCGCGCCAATAGCGCCGAACGGGATCACTGACATTACGATAAGTGGCTGTACATAAGATTTAAATGGTATCGCCAACAAACAATAAATAATGAAAAACACAAATACCAAACCCCATGCAAGGCTACTAAAAGAATCGGCTTGTTCTCGTGCTTCACCTTCAAGGCTATACGACACCCCAGGGTATTTGTTCATTAATTCTGTTAGAAATTGTTTAAGATCGGCATTTAGTATCGTCATATTAGTAGTGTTTTTATCAATATCAGCCGTGACATTAACAGTTCGATAGCGATCAATACGTTTAATGGCCGAAGCACTTTTACCCGGTTTTAATGTCGCCACATGTGACAGAGGAACTTTGCCGCCAGTCGGTGTATTAATCAACATATCATTGAGTTTTGAAATCGACTGCCGTTCTGATAATGGAAAACGTAACATCACACGTACATCATCACGTCCGCGCTGAATACGTTGTATTTGTGAACCAAAATAAGCATCCCTGACTTGTCGAGTTACCCAAGCATTGCTCATACCCATAGCGTAACCTTGTGCCGTGAGCTCTATTTGTAACTCTTCTTTACCGTTAGATAAACTATCCGCGATTTCAAATGCCGTTGGATAAGTGCGTATTCGTGCTTTAACTTCTTCCGCTACTTTTTCTAGGGTTTTTAAATCTGTCGCTGAAAGTTGAATATCGATAGGATCACCACCTCGTCCAAGTTCAGCCCTGAAGGTAACACTTTCAGCACCTGGCAGCGGACCTATGAGCTCTCGCCACTCTTTAACTAATTGTGCGGTACCGATACCACTGTCATTTTCATCTGCTGGTACGATCTCAAAACGCACTCGACCTTTCTCTTCGCTGGTGATCGCTAAAGTATTTAAGATAATACTTTCACCATTTTCATCACGATATTTATCTTGTAATATTTTTGCTGCTTTAGACATTTTATCAACGTAGGCATCAACCACATCAAAGCTAGTGCCTACCGGCATCGTAATATTGCCACGGGCTGTTTCACTGGCTATACGAGGAAAGAACACAAAGCGTGTCCAACCACTCATAATAAACGCAAGGATCAAAATAAACACGCCAACAAATAACGCTATAGTGGTTAATCGATTTTTAATTGCCAACGCTAATAAGGGTTTGTAATATTTTAAGATCGCATTTTCAAAACCGTCGGCGAAACCTTGCTGCCAAACGCTAAACTTTGATTGTTTAGTGCTTTCGCTACGTAAACGTAATGACTTTAAATGTGAAGGTAAAACAAATTTGGACTCTATTAAGCTAAACAACAGGACTGGAATAACAATTACCGGAATTTGCGCAAATAACGCTCCACGTTGCCCTTCGATAAAAGCTAAAGGTAAGAAAGCGGCTACCGTAGTCAAAATACCAAAGGTGACCGGCGTTGCCACTTCTTCAGTGCCTTTGATTGCGGCTTCAAGACCACTAGAGGCGGTCTGGGTATGACGATAAATATTTTCACCGGTGACTATGGCATCATCGACAACAATACCAAGTACCAATATAAAACCGAATAAACTCATGATATTAATTGAAATATCAAAAAATGGCATAACAATAAACGCACCCATAAAGCTCACAGGAATACCGATAGATACCCAAAATGCAATTGAAGGACGTAAAAATAAGGTCAGTAATAATAAAACTAAAAAGCCACCCTGTAGGGCATTAGTGATCAAAGTATTAAGACGGCTTTTGACAATCTCAGAATCATCATCCCAGTAACTTAACACAAAGCCTTGTGGCAAGGTGTCTTGGCGTTCATCAATATAGTTTTTTACCGCATCAGCGACATCAATAGCACTTTGATTGCCGATGCGAAAAACATCAATTAGTGCTCCTTGTTGGCCATTAAAGCGCGCCCGTAAAGGTGTTTCTTCAAAACCATCATTCACTTGCGCAATATCTTCTAAATATAGAAAAGTACCGTCGGTATTAGTTTTGATCACCACTTTTTCAAATTCATCACGTCGATAAGCTTGACCAATATTACGTACTAAAACATCACCACCGTCAGTACGAACGTTACCCGCTGAAATATCAACAGAGCTGTTACTGATAGCGGTGGAAATTTCAGCAAGGGTTAGTTGGTATTGCTCAAGCTTGCTTTGATTAACATCGATACTTATTTCATAATCACGCACAGCATCAAGTGCCACTTGTGTTACTTGCGGTAAGCGCAATAAGTCATCACGAACTTGTTCAGCAAATTCGCGTATTTCTTTTTCACCATATTCAGACGATATGGTCACTGAGATCACATCACGAATACGCTGGGCGATAGCAATAACCGGTTTTTCTGCATCTACTGGAAAGGTGTTGATGGCATCAACTCGACTTTTAATATCCGCGAGTAAATCACGAACATCGGTTGATGAGTCAGCTTCAATACGCACCGTTGCAGCCCCCTCAACTGAAGTGCTAGTAATTTCTTCAATGCCTTGTAAGTCTTGCACAGCTTCTTCAATACGAATAGCAACACCTTGCTCAGCATCTTCAGGTGTTGAGCCCCGCAATACTACGGTAACATTGACAATTTCTGATTCAAATGAAGGAAAAACTTCTAATGGAATACTGCTTTTTACTGAAAATATACCGGCCAATAAAATGCTTATCATCAACAAGTTCGCCGCGACATGATTTTTTGCAAACCAAGCTATCATGACTCAGCTCCTTGAGTTTTTTCAACTCGATCCTTACGCTTGTCAGCCCCCTTGTTTTTCCCTTCGGCTTTATTGCTTTGATTCATTCGCTTTTTAGGCTTACTCTGAGTGGTAATATCTTGGCCATCAATACTACTAACATTAACAATAGTGCCCGAGGTTACCTGTCCTAGTGGCGTTAGTACCAACAGTTGATTTGTCTCTACGCCTGTTTTGATCATCGCCACTTCATCATTTTGCCATGCAATAGTAATATTTTTTCTTTTTAATAAGTTATCTTCAACGACATAAACATAGCTACCTTGATAAATAGCTCTATTAGGGATGGTTAACGCTTTTTTGATAACCTTACCAGCAATTTTTGCACTGACATATTGACCAATTTTTAATGGCATGCTGTCACTATCATTTTTGCCATAAGGGTCATCAATTTGGGCGACAACAAATAACTGTTGTGATGCTTCATCAAAAGCACCTTCAGTTCGAACCACTTTACCGAACCAACTTTGACGAGTAGCAAGATCGGAATATATAGTTACTGCTGGTTGATCCTGAGTAGTTTCATCTTCAAAGCGGCTGTTCTCAGGTAATATCATGTAAGGTAGATCTTTATTTTTCAGTGGTAAGCGAATTTCAACATAATCAACCGCATAAATTTCAGCTAATTCAGTGCCGACACTTACTACTTGCCCGACATCGACTGATTTATTTAAAATTCGGCCAGTATATGGCGCAACAATATCACTACGCTCAAGCGCAAGCTTAGCTTTCGCTAAACTCGCTTGTGCTGATAAAACAGTTGCTTGTGCTGCTAACAATTGTGGCTTACGCAACACAAGATCAGGTGCTTGTTCACTATTTCCCAAACGCTGCCAGTCTTGTTTTGCTTGTTCAACACGCGCTTGCTCTTCACTTAAGTTTTGTTTAGCGCTGAATAAACTTGCTTGAGAAATTTTTACTTCGGCGAGTAAATCTCGTTGATCTAATTGTACTAAAATATCACCTTGCTCAAAAAAACCACCGGCACGAAATTTTGGACTAATACTAATAATTTGCCCTGAAACTTGCGGTAAAAGCTTACTTTGCGTGCGCGGTTGAATGGTGCCATAGCTATCAATGGTGAGCGCTAAATCGCTACGGGTTAATTTTTGCACTTGCACACTCAATTGTGGTGTAGCACTTGGTCGCCCGCGTTTTGCTGTTGGTGGGTTACTGCTGACAATATACGCTGCGAATACCAATGCAGATAAAACCATAATAGGGAGTAGTTTTTTTATTTTTATTGTCATCATTTATCCATGCTTTTTTGGTGAGTGAACGATGCTGGTAATAAGCTCTTTACACTCTTAGACTGTTGCTGTGCTTGATAGCTGTTATTAAGATAATTGCCACCTAAAGCACGGTAAATTTCAATGCGATTTTGCAGTAACTGGTTAGTTAATTGGATCACGATAGTTTGTGCGTCAAAAGAGCGGCGTTGCGATTCGAGCACTGTGGTGTAAGTCACTAAACCACGTAGATATTGATCAAATGATAGTTTTTCCGCCGCTAAAGCATTGTCTTGTGCGGTTAAATAATAAGCATAACGTTGATTCAGAGAATCTCGTTCACTGATGCTATTTTCAACTTCAGCAAAGGCTTGATAAACCTGTTGTAAATATTGCTGCTCTTTTTGTTCAACCGTTAGTTTTGCTTGTTGTTCAAGCGATTCAAGACGACCTGCATTAAATAAAGGGCTTGTTATACTACCAATGAGTGACCAGGCTAATGCACCACTATCAAGTAGATTACTGAGTTGATCACCGTTATCACTGACACTGGCATTTAAATTAAAACTTGGAAAGCGTTGCTTATGCGCGACAGCTAAGCCGGCATCTAAGGCTAAAAGCTCTAACCAATTTGCTTGTATATCAGCACGACGAGTTAATAGTTGAGCAGGTAAGCCAAGTTTAATTTCATCATTAATTAATGGCAGACGTTGCTTACTCAATTTTTTCGCTAGCGGATAGTCACCCAGCAGAAGTTCAAGTGCCCTACTGCTAACTTTAAGTGTTTGTTGCTGCTCAGCAACACGCGCAAGCTCTTGATTAACTGTATTCTTAGTTAGGTATACATCAAGCGCATCATTTAATCCCAGTTGATACGATGATTGGATCATGGCTAAATGATGTTGCAAATTATCTGCACGTTCTTGATATAAATTAAGTAGTTGCTGAGCTTGGATTAAATCAAACCACGCTTGGCTAATACTGGCCACTAGATTGAGTTGGTTTTGTTGAAAATTTGCTTGGGCTGCAGCGTAATTCAATCGACTCTGGTTTTGCTGATCAGACAACTTACCCCATAAATCCAGCTCATAACGTAAGTCGAGACTGAGATCAGCGCTGCTTTGATAACTTGTTGTATTATCATCCACTTGTTTACGCCTTGAACTGTCTAATGACAGAGATAATTCAGGAAAATCTGTTGCTGTAGTCACTTTTAAGCGCTCTTTAGCAAGTTGGACATTAAGGCGATCGGCATTTAATTGAAAATTATGCCCTAATGCGTGTGCGATAATTTGCTCTAAAGCCTGATCATTAAAGCTTTTTAACCAACCGTCTGAAACTGCACTTGCTGTCGAAAATTGTGTTGGTTGTGCTTGCCATTGCGCGGGCATATTTCGCCCGATAGTATTTTTTGCCTTATTGTCGGCTAAACCACTGGGTGTACTACAAGCGCTGAGCAAGACGGTAAGTAAAGCGACAGCAATAGAATTGAATTTTATAGGTGCTATTTTCCTTAACCTTTGACTAGATTTTCTTACGTTATCTAACTCGTTTATAGCTCTATTTGAACGAACTCTCAAAATCTTCCCTCACAAATACAATTAACATCATTTTAATTAGGCCATAACTCAGCATAATAGACGTGCAAAAAAGCAAAAAAAAAACTTATATTACAATCTAAAATTAAAAAACTATTAAAGTGTTAATACATTTTATTTATCAATATCATAAGTTTGACTAAATCAAGGTAAGTTTATGTCCTTAATTACGGGTTATTAGTGACAAACTTACGCTTTTTTATTCTAGATAAAAATCAATAACCTGCATACAGGCAATGTTGATACGAGCAAAACTCGTGACATTGACGTATATAACTTATTCTGAGCTTTGCTTAACTATAATATGACTCGACATTGAGGCAAACAATGTTCTTTACACTGCTTTACATTATCACCGCTAAACAACGACGAGTGGTTACTTTCTCGCGATAAATGGTGATTTGATTAAGAGTAATAATACCAATTTTACTAAGTTTCTTCCCACTCAGTGAAATTTAAAAGCTTTAGCGGCACAGCTTACCGTCCCAGACTGAACCTCTGTACCTACATCCATGCAGGCAAGGCATTGATTGAAGGTAATGGTTATTCTCTTGTCAAAATCAATAACATGGTCTGTAAGCCTTTTAAAACTACCCTTCTGGAGCTTGCCAGCAGTTCGATAACCGCCGATCATTTCCTTCATATAGAATAACTATATTCACAAAATGATCGTTGTTCTCAAAACGACGGTAAGCGCTGAGTGGGAACAAACTTAATAGACTTGGTATAATTAACCTCAAGTCATTAAAAATAGTTTTGCTCAATAAATGAAGTTGTATATTTAATAATGGGGTTATTGGCAGAAAAACCAACTCAGATAAGGTCTAAAATGGTCTGCTTGAAGCAACAGCTAAATAGTTCAGTCTAAGTAGTATAAAGCCTCACTTAAACAGCATGACTGTCAGCTAAGTTTAAGAATAGTAAAAGCAGAGACTCTAGCTACTTTTACTATTTTTCTCATATTAAGCTCAATGTTAATGTCAACTATCAGTTAATAACTATGACGACTTCTCTCGACGCTGAACGACTGCCTGAGCCAGTTCAGCTAATAAGGTTTCAGTATCTTGCCAACCAATACAAGCATCTGTGATACTTTGACCATAAGTAGGTACTTTACCTTCAACAAGATCTTGACGGCCTTCAACTAAATGACTCTCCACCATAACACCAAAAATATCTTGATTACCATTGGCCATTTGTTGGCAAACATCACGACAAACTAGCATTTGGTTTGCAAATTTCTTACTGCTATTAGCATGGCTAAAGTCAATCATGATATTAGTATTTAAGGCTGATTTAGTTAATTGTTCGGTAACGGTGTTAACACTTTCAGCATCATAATTTGTGGTTTTACCGCCACGTAAAATAATATGACAATCTTCATTACCCGTCGTTTCCACGATAGCAGAATGACCGTATTTTGTGACTGAGAGAAAATGATGTGAAGCACTGGCAGCGCCAATAGCATCTATCGCGACTTTAATGGTTCCGTCGGTACCATTTTTAAAACCGACAGGACAAGATAAACCTGACGCTAACTCGCGGTGTACTTGGCTTTCTGTGGTGCGTGCGCCAATAGCGCCCCAACACATAAAGTCAGCCATGTACTGCGGGGTGATCATATCTAAAAACTCACCCGCGGTAGGTAAACCTAGATTATTTAAATCCAGTAATAACTTACGACCGATACGTAAACCGTCGTTAAGTTTGAAGCTATTATCCATATAAGGGTCGTTAATCAGTCCCTTCCAACCAACAGTGGTTCTTGGCTTTTCAAAATATACACGCATGACAATTTCGAGAGTGCCTTGATAATTTTCCCGTAATTTAACTAAGCGCTGACCATATTCCAGTGCCGCTTCAGGATCATGTATCGAACAAGGACCAATGACCACCAGTAAGCGGTCATCTTGGTTATTGAAAATTCTATTGATGGCATTTCTGCCAGCAAACACCGACTTTGTTGCTTGTTCTGATGAAGGAAATCGCTCAAGTAACGCGATAGGAGGTAAAAGTTCTTTGATTTTATTAATACGAACGTCGTCGGTTTGCTCAACCATAATTATTTCTCTTTATACTGAAATGCTATTTTATATTTACGTCTAGACACCTAGATGATTAGTCCCAGAGATAATTTATCAGTGTTCTCCGGCTAATAGCAACCTAAAATACGAAAAAAGCAGTATAATAAATTTATTCGACAAGCAAGCAAAGTAACTCAGTTTAGTTCTATAATACTTTTGTCTATTTTTCATCAAACACATTCATATAGGTTACCAATAACTATGACGCATTCTCACCTACCATTAATTGATTTACACCGCCATTTAGACGGTAATATTCGCCCGGAAACCATTTGGGCATTAGCACATGAACATAACATTGTTTTACCAGAAACTAATTTTCAAGCATTTATCCCTCATGTACAAATTCAAGGCAGTGAAAGCGACTTATTAGCTTTTCTCAGTAAACTTGATTGGGGCGTTGCCGTACTTAAAAATCTAGATGATTGTAAGCGTATAGCTTTTGAAAATGTTGAAGATGCCTTTAACGCCGGTATTCATTATGCCGAATTACGCTTTTCGCCTTATTATATGGCCATGAAGAATAATCTAGTGGTTGCTGATGTTGTTGCCGCTGTTGTCGATGGTGTAAATGCTGCATGTAAAATATATGATGTTAAAATTAATCTAATTGGTATTTTGAGCCGAACTTTTGGCGTTGAAAAGTGCCAAGCTGAGTTAGATGCCCTACTGACTCATAAACAACATTTGATTGCTATTGATTTAGCTGGCGATGAATACAACTTTCCTGGTGAGATGTTTGTCGAACACTTTAAACAAGTTCGACAAGCAGATCTCAATGTTACCGTACATGCCGGTGAAGCTGCTGGTCCTGAAAGTATCTGGCAGGCAATAAACCACTTACACGCGACACGGATTGGCCATGGCGTTGCTTGTCATCAAGATGAGAAGCTAATGGATTATATGCAAAAGCATGATATTGTGATTGAATCTTGTTTAACGTCAAATTTTCAAACCGGCACTATAAAGGACTTATCACAACACCCAATTAAACACTTTTTAGCAAAAGGTTTATTGGTTTGTTTAAATACTGATGATCCTGGCGTACAAGGGATAGAACTAAAAAATGAATACCTTGTAGCGCGCAATACTCTAGGATTTACCGACAAAGATATACAGCAGTTACAAGAAAATGCTTTGAAAGCGGCCTTTTTATCAAACAGTGAAAAAACAGCATTAAAACAGAAAGTATTAAATAACAGCTAGTACCCGTTGTTGCTCTTGTTAATATCAGGTTAAAATATGCGATTGACAATCAACTAGGAGAACACGTGTTTGAAGTTATTATTGCGACAATAACAGGTATCGTTGTCGGTTTAGTATTTTCATTACTCAAATTGCCTATCCCTGCACCGCCTGTTTTATCAGGTATTGCTGGAATTTTCGGCATTTATATCGGTAGTGTAGGTTATCACTGGATCATCGAACGCTTTTTCAGTTAGAATTCGACTTTAAATATTTAAAAGACATATCAGTAAAACACCCTTGATAGCGGCTGCATAATATCAAATATCAGCAATGGCTAGAAACTTACTGTGATTGAAACACCATTAACAAAGGTTAACACTCATGGCAACAGCACACATAGAAGCAAACGACGGCGATTTCGCCAAAACGGTACTTATGCCAGGCGATCCATTACGCGCAAAATATATTGCCGAAAATTTTCTTGATGACGCAAAGTGTGTCACACGCGTACGTAATATGTTTGGCTATACCGGTACCTACAAAGGTAAGCCTGTTTCGGTAATGGGCTCAGGAATGGGCGTCCCCTCTATTTCAATCTACGCAACTGAACTATATAAAGATTATAGCGTAGAAAGTATTATTCGTATTGGCTCTTGTGGCGCAGTACGTGATGATATAAAAGTACGTGATATTATTATTGGTATGGCAGCAAGCACAGACTCAAACGTTAACCGCTCACGCTTAAATGGTTATGATTTTGCCGCCACCGCTGATTTTGACTTGCTACATAAAGTAGTAAAAACTGCAGAAAAAACCGGCAAAAAAATTCGCGTAGGTAATATTTTTACTGCGGATTTATTTTACACACCACAAGCCGAAATGTTTGCCTTAATGGAAAAATACGGCATTCTAGCGGTTGAAATGGAAGCAGCAGGTTTATACGGTGTTGCTGCCGAATATGGTAAAAAAGCATTAACGGTACTTACTGTAAGCGATCATATCAAAACCGGAGAGCAAACAACTGCAGATGAACGCGAAACAACCTTTAAAGATATGATGGAATTAACTTTGGATAGTTTGTTATAAATCTTTTCCCAGATATTTAAAGTGTGTCAGCTAAAACACCTAAAAAGCCAGTAAATTAACTGGCTTTTTTATAACTAAAATTCATCATATTTGGAAGGATTATAAATTTAAACCTTATGGGGGGTTACAACAAAATCATCCGCCCCCTATGTGTTACTTAAACATCTTCAACTGGTGAAATGTAGCCTTGATAACCATCAGCTTTTAATGAACTAAAATTCACCAATTGTTCTTTATCTTCTATACCCGTAATTATCACTTCAATTTTTAAACCTTTCGCAACATTTAATAATGCCCGACATAATTCTTTGCTTTGATTTAATTTTTCATAGTAAGCAAAGGACTGATCTAATTTAATATAATTCGGCTGTAGTTTTTGTAAATATTCCAAAGAGCCAATTTGACGACCACATTGATCAATACCCATTTTGGCACCTGCCGAGCGAACTATTTCGGCTAATTGATAGCAATGTTCAAACGAACTTATTGCCGCAGACTCTGGAATTTCAAATAAAATTCGTTCTGCATATGCAGAGCGCTTTAAGAAATCACCTAGCCAATGAATAAATTCAGGATCTTGGAGACTGTCATGCGTTAAGTTTATCGCTACACCTTCTTTAGCTAATGCAAGAATTTCTTTTTGTTCTATAGTGTTCAATAAACAGCGATCAAGCTGTGAACCTAAGGATAACAACTCAATAAAAGGCATAAATTCAGACGCTGTAACAATTTGATCATCAATATTTAAACGACAATATATTTCACGTTGTAACACCCTTTTGCTGTTCATACTTAAAATGGCTTGCCATTGAAAAAGAAAATGGTTGTTATGAATAGCATCAACAAGTTTACTACGCCATTGTTCACGACTATATTTTTGTGGTTGATCGGCATCAATCCAATGACTTATTTTATGTTCTCGCTGTGCTTGTTGTAAGGCGTTATCTGACTGTGATAATAAATCAGAACTGTTCATGTTGTCGATTCGCTGACTCACCCCCAAAGCAAAACCAGTATTTGCTGGGCAACCGGCTTTTATAAGTTCCTGATTAACTATTCTAATTAATGATTGTAAATAAAGGCCAATTTTATGATGTTCTGCTTTAGTGATCAAAAAGGCAAATTCAGCGTTGGAAATACGCGCGATAATACTTTCAGCAATCTCAGGTAATTCTGCGGTCATTCTATTAGATAACACTCGGATGATCTCATCACGACCTTGGTAACCATATTTGCTGTGAATGTCATCAAGCCAGTCAAATTTCGCTAAAATAAGGCCACCAAAACCTGGTTCATTTAACCAGTTATTAATTTGCCCAGATAAGTATTGACGGTTAGGTAAAGTAGAAACTTGATCAATAAATTTATCTTCTTTTAATTCATGTACTTCTTCATCTAACCTAGTAAATATCTGTTTTAGTTGTCTTGACATCGAGTTTATAGCACCGACAACATCTCTTAATTCCGTGGTTTTTGGCAGCTCAATATCATGTCCAAATTTACGTTGTGCTATTTCTTTCGCTTGCAGCGCAACTTTATGTAAAGGTTTTAAGATACGGTTTAATCGAATTCTAAGAATAATAATTGAGCTGATAAAAAGTAATGATAATACCATTATCGTATCATTCATCACTCGCCATAATTCTCGATAGCCGAGTGCAGGGTGTCCTGCAACTTCCAATGTTGCCAGTTGCATCCAACCAGAGGTGATTAAACTTTGCCTAGATTGCTCTTCGAATAAATCTAGATTAATAAACCATTGAGGCACTCCTTGAATAACGACAGGATTTTCCCAAATTTGTTCTTTACCATCAACCAACCATTTCAGAGTAACTTTGCGATAAAATCCACCTTCAAAAATAACATTAACTAAGGTTTCAGCGGTAGCCATATCACCAGTTTCTATATGTGGTTTCAGCATTAATCCTAACGATGTCATTGTGTTATTTAAATCAGATGCCATTTGCTGATTCATAAAATCACGGGTTTGTGCAAATTGAAAATAAACTAAACTCGACATTACTAATAAAAAAAGTCCAAATAGTAATGAGTTTATTTCTCTAGAGAGGGTCATATTCTTAAAACTCCATTTTTAGCTTAGGTTGTTTCAGTTTGGCAGTCGACAAACGCTGTCTTAAGTCTTGCCAAAGCTTAAGTCGTGAAGATTTTCCGCTAAGGATCCCACGACCTTTTTCTTTATTTAACCAAAGCTGACTTGCATTAAAACTATAGATAGGGATCAAATCGTTACGCTCACTTGCTGGTTTAATATTACCATCGAGATTGTCTAAAATTAATGGCATAGCACTAGGCGTTTCGTAGTACGCTAGCACCATATGGTATTGATTAAGTTGTACCGCTTTGACCATAGTGATCCTCATTTTTTCATCTGGTATACCAAGTTCTAATAAGGTGAAGTACTTGGCAATAGAGTAATCTTCACAATCTCCGCCATTGACACCAATAAACTCAATAGGCGTTGCCCAATAATTACTCACGCCCCAGAGTTTGCTATCTTCAATAAACCTAAACATATTAAAGAATTGATTTACTTTAGTTAAATTTTCTTGCGTGGATTTATCAGTATTTTTTCGCATTAACTTAAACCAAGCTTGCCCTCTTTTACCTGCTCTCTTACCGTAGTTTTCTTCTAATGATGCGACGATTTTGTTTTCATCGAGGGCTGGCGTTGCTTGAGCAAAAATATCCGACGAGCACAACAATGTTATCAGAAGTATCTGGCCGGGTAATCTCCACCTGAAGGTAGCTTTTGCTTTTATATTACTCATTAAAGGTTAATTGACTTCATCTACCGTATAAATAGTCCATTTAAGTTCATCAACATTTTGCGTATACAGTAAATCAGCTATGATGCGACGATTTTCAGCATGGGCGTATTCACTGTTTTCTGTTTCTTTCAAACGCTCAGAACCATAACCAATTGAAGAAATACGATTTTTATCAATATTAAAGTCATTTATCAAAACATAAGCAACGGCTTTCGCACGCTCATCAGACAAAGCTTTATTGAACAAGGCACTGCCTACTTTACTACTATGCCCTTCAATTAACACATGTACTTCTTGATGTTCGTCTAGGATTTTAGCTAATTTTTCTATCTCTGCATAAGCAGAACTTGGGATCACCGCAGAATTGTTAGCAAACTTAATGTCGACTTCAAAAGCGGTAATTTTAGTGCTTTTTATACCACAACCATAATTATCAATGCTTGCACCAAAGATGGTTTCAGCACATTTATCACGCACTTTAATAACACCATCACTATCATAATCATGTAAGTTATGTAATTGCTCAACAGGTGCATTTAATGTCACGATATGAGTATCAGCACAACCAATAATAAACATTGCACTGAACAGAATAGGTAAATATTTTGACCTCGGTATAAAGTGGATCAATGGTAAATTAGTCATGATATGCTCCTTGCCCATATTCATGTTCGCCTTTCCAAGCTGATGAACGTGTTACTCTTAAGGAATCAAGTAACTGCCCGGTAGCATTTAATAAACGATACCTTGCACTTAATTCGTTAAAACTGGCATCTAAATAATCTTTACGTGCTTGAAACAGTTCGTTTTCTGTATCAAGCAAGTCGAGTAGATTTCGTTGACCAATGTTAAACTGCTGTTTATAGGCTACCTGGGTATCTTTTGCTGTAATAACATGTTGTTTAATATATTTTTTTTGTAATGCTAACATTTCAAAAGCATTCCATGCTAAACCGAAGCTTTCGGTGACTTGACGATGAGCGCTATAATTAATTTCTTGTGCTTCTGATACTTTATAAGCTGCACTACGTTCATTAGCGATATCTTTACCGCCAGAGTAGAAGTTGTATCTTAATCGCACCATCGCGGTGACATCATTTCTATGACCTCCAACATCAGCTCCAAGTCGATTAATACCACTTTCACCGGCAATATCATTATCAGAATTAGCGGCTAACTCTAGTGATAATTTTGGAAAATAATTAGATTGTACTGCATTTTTAAATGAGCGTGCGGCCTTAATATCTTGTTGTGCTGATTTGATCACAGGATGAGACTTAATCGCGACATTTAAGCCCGTTGTTTTATCTTTTGGTAACATGTCGGCATCTGGTACTGGTAGTACAAGATTGTCTGGTTGTACGTTGGTTAAACGGATAAATTGCGTTCTGGCATCAAGATGATTATTACGAGCGGATATCATATTTGATTGTGCTCGTGCTAAACGCCCTGTTACTTGAGATAAATCGGCAATATTTCCTAAGCCTGAGTCAGTGCGTTCTTTTATTTGTTCATAAATTTCTTGATGCGATGCGATGTTATTTTCTGATAGCTTAATCAACTGGTTTGTTTTGAGATAGTTCAAATAGGCTTTACTTACTTGTAACGCAAGATCTTCAGCATTAGCAACTAATGTCCATTGCTCTGCACTTGCTTCGAATAGAGTTCGGTTTACCTCACTGCTGGTATACATACCGTCAAACAATATTTGTTTTATACTGATACCAAATTCACCACGGGCTAATTCTGTTTTTCCATCACCATAGGTTCTTCTATTCGCGGGGGTATCTGTATACTCATATCCATAGCCTGCGGTTAGATCAATAGTCGGTAAATAACCTGCAGAGGCTCGATTAACATCTTCTTCCTTTGCTTTAAAACGAGCAAAAGATTGGCGAATGTCAGGATGGCTATCAAGGGCACTGGCAACGGCTTGTTCTAAACTCTGCGCATTGAGGTTAACAGAGTACAATGAGGATAAAGCTAATACACTCAGCATTGTTTTTTTGTTTAAAATAAACATAAGGCTATTCATAAATATTCCATACTTGTCTTATTATTAATTATTAATTAAGCGCTATCGCTCCCTTAATGCTGCTTCATTGGCCCGTAATATAGGATTTAAGATATACTCCAAAATGGTTCGTTCACCTGTGATAACATCAACCTGTGTTAACATGCCAGGAATAATGGGCATTTCGTCCCCTTGCTTATTTTTAATGCTCGATGCTTGTGTACGAACCCTTATCAGATAAAAACTGTTACCGTCTTCATCGAGCGTAGTATCTGCGCTTATATGTTCTACTTTACCCGTTAAGCCACCATAACGGGCAAAATCATAAGCTGTAATTTTAACAACCGCAGGTAGACCTGGGTAAATAAAACCAATATCACGCGGTTTTATTTTTGCTTCAATCATCAGTTTGTCTTCTGTCGGAACAATTTCAGCTATTGTTTCACCAGGTTTTATAACCCCGCCTAAGGTATTTATTTTTATTGTTTTAATTGTTCCTACAACAGGGGATAATATGAGAGCTTTAGTAACCTTATCTTGTGCACCGACTTGTGACTCATTAATTCGCGATAATTTGTTCTGTAATTCATTCAGCTCAGCTCTGGTTTCCGCTCTGTAAACCAGTACGGTTTCTCGTCGATTTAATATCGACTCTTGTAAAGCTGATTTTAACTTAGGAGATAGCAATCGAACAGCACTTAACTCGCCTTTAAGATCATTTACACTCCGTTCTAATTTATAAAGTTCAATCTTGGAAACTATATTTTTTTCGGCTAACGGTTTAGTCAAATCAAGTTCTTTATTGGCTATTTTATAACTAATTTGTAGTGTGCTAATTTTTGAATTTAGTTCTGCAACTTCTTGCTCTCTTTGCTGGATTTTTTGCTCTTGAATAGCGAGTTGATTAATTAAATTATCAAGCCTTTCCGAGTACTCTTCTTTTTGTCTTGCCACCATCAATTGCGCATTCTGCTCTAAGTCTTTCGGATAAACTGGAATGTTTTTATTAATTTCTATTTGTCGCTGCCATTGGGTATTATTACCAATTAAAATACTCGATAGTTCAGCTCTAAGACGAATAACATTAGCTCTTAAGCTATCGACTTCTTGCTTTTGCTCAGCAAAGTCTGATCGAAAACGCGTGTCATCGATACTGGCTATTGGCTGGTTTTTCTTAACCTGCATACCTTCTTGTACAAAAAGTTTTTGTAATACACCGCCATCTAGACTTTGAATAATTTGCACTTGTGTTGAAGGGATAACTTTGCCTGTACCTGAAGTGACTTGCTGTAATGCTGAAAAGTATGCCCAAATCAAAAAACTACAAATTAAAGTGGCCATTGCCCAAATTGTTAAGCGATGTAAACTTGGCACCTCAGTTAACATCGCGCCATAAACATCATCAGCCATTTCTAAATCTTGTTGACTAACTTTCATGAATTTGACTCTTGATTAAATTTACCGGCTTTTAATTGCGTTATTACCGCATCTTTGGGGCCATCTATGATTAGTTTTCCTTTATCCAAAACAAGTATACGGTCAACTAACTTTAATAGATCCATTTTATGAGTAATGAGTAACATGGTTCGATTTTGGGCTGTCGCATTGATCGATTGAATAAATTGTTTTTCCGCCCGAGCATCGAGGCTTGCTGTTGGTTCATCTAATAATAAAATTTGTGGTGAGTTAAGTATCGCTCTTGCTAAAACAATCGATTGTCTTTGACCGCGAGATAATGAACTGCCACTTTCTCCTACTTGTTGATCGAGTCCTTGGCTATCATTGTCAGTAAATACATTGACACCTGAAAGCTGTACAGCTCTGATCAGTTGATATTCTGTTACTTGTCGAGTACCAAAAAGAATATTATCACGAATAGTGCCATGAAATAATGTTATGTCTTGCGGTAAATAACCGACATTGCGGCGTAAATCACTTGGATGTATTTGGTGATGATTCAAACCGTCAAATTGTATGGTGCCTTTCGTCGGTTGATATAGACCCAACAGTAATTTTGCCAAGGTAGTCTTACCTGAGCCATTATGGCCAACAATCGCTATTTTTTCTCCCGCTTTAATGTTTAATGATATTGATTGTAAAGAGCGCTGATCGCTATTGGGGTAAGTAAAACTAATGTTATCAGCATTGATACTGCCCGAAAGCGTCGTACGGCTAACCAAATGCGCTTTATCTTCAAATTCACCTTCTTGCGCCATTAAGGTATCAAGTTGTTTTAATGCACTTAATGTTTGATTGGAGCGAGTCATTAGGCCTGCAAGTTTGGCAATAGGAGATATCGCTCTACCGGTTAACATCACTGCTGCAATAATTCCGCCCATCGAAATTAAGTTTTCTGATACTCGATAAACTCCCAACACTACAACAGCAATGACAGATATTTGCACAATAAAGCTGGCAAAATTTAGCACTGAATTAGTGATCATTTTAGATTTAAGTAACCAAGTTGCTGTATGCCCAATCATTTGTTGCCATGCATTTTGCACAACACCTTCAGCACCATTAGCTTTAATGGACTCTAAAGAGCTTAAACATTCAATTAGGTGCCCATGTCGGAGACTAGAAAAGCGATTACTTTCATCAATAGCTTTACGCAATTTAGATTGATTTAACAAGGTATAACCTATAATCAATACTGAAGCAATCAGTGGAAACATCACCAGATCACCTGCAACTAACCAAATACATAACATGAAAAGAATAGCGAAGGGTAAGTCAACCAATGCACTTATTGTCGCTGAAGACAAAAATTCTCTGATATTATCAAATTCGCTGAGTTGTTTGGCCATACCTCCAACACTTAATGAGCGTTTTTCAAGTGGAGCCCCAATGACTTTGGCAAACAGTTTTGAAGATACTTCAATATCAATTTTCTTTCCTGCAACATCAATCAAATAAGCACGTAATTGTTTTAAAACCAAATCAAATATATAAGCAACTGTTGCGCCTATAGCTAAAACCCAAAGGGATTCAAAGGCTAAATTTGGCACTACTTTGTCATAGATGTTCATGATAAAAAGTGGTGAAACTAACGCAAATAAGTTTACCATCACTGATGCAATAATTACGTCTCGGTAAATTGATGATGTATTTTTAATTTTTTGCCATAACCAATGCTCATTGCTATTATCGATATGGACGTCAAAGTTTCTATCACCTCTGTATTGCTGTTTAATTAGAAATAAATAACCAACAAAGTTTGATTCTAATTCTTCAATAGTTAGTTGTGCTTTTCCGCCCGTTTCAGGCAGAGAAACAATCGCTTCATTTTTTTCAATATCCAGTTCTTGTAAGACTAAAGCTTTTTTATTTTTTAGCATCAGAATGCAAGGAAGTAGCATTGAAGGTAATTCATTCAAACCTTTACGCACTAATTTAGCACTCAAACCAGCACGTGAGGCTGCTTGCGGTAAAAGCTCAGGTGTTAAATTTGTACTTGTCAGGGGCAAACCAGCGGAAAGTGCATCAGCAGAACATGGATTACCAAAATGCTCAGTAAGTAGCACAAGGCTATCTAATAACGGATCGGCACTTAACTTTTGCGAAGCGTGAATTTTCCATTGACTTGATGGTGATACAGTTGATTGCACGAATTATTTGATCCTTTAATACAAACCGATAGCCTAATGATATATTTACATACTATATCATTAGGCCATTGTAATCATTTACAAATATTCTCTACTTAATTATAAAGTATCCGTAGAGTCAAGATCAATTGGTAATGGTGTATTCTCTGGGGCAGCATCACTAATGAGTATTGCACCTTCATCTAAGAAACCATTAGTTACGATGGGTACAATATCAAATTCCCCTTTTATGGGTTCTACATTCTCAGCTGTCAGTAAATCATCAACCGGAAAATCTATATTTTCGTTGCCCTTACCTAAATTTAACGCACTGCTTTCTGGGCCTTCCGCAGTTGCTATAGACTCTTCAAAGCTGATATTATTTTCTTCGACTAATAAATCACTTAAGTCGTACTCAATTACTGACTGATAATTTGTCTGGGCTAATGTTAACTCCGGATTGGACATTACATCGGCACTTTGTTCGCTATAAGATAAATCAATAAGCTCACCATCAGATGATGTAGAGTCTTCTAGACTATTGCTTGACGCTCTATGATTGAGGTTTATCGTTAATGTTGCATCATCAGTTTCAGGATTCAGCGTATCTCCATCCTGAATAGTATAAGTAAATTCTAGCATTGGAGGAAAAGTATTGATGTCTATACCTGATGGTATTCTAAAGATATAAGCGCCGGAATCATTAATGACTAGCGTACCGAAATCAGTCACTATAGTGAAAGACGTATGGCTTGCATCAAATGCATACACCTGCCCAGCATATTCGATTTGTGTCAAGATGATAGTACCGTCGGCGGATGAATCAGATCTATCACCAGAGCTAGCACGATTAATAATATTGCCTTGAACTCCACGCCCAATACTTAATCCGTTATTGTCGTAATATGAAATATAATTATTATCATCTACCGCAACAGGTGAAGTATCATCTACAGTGATAGTCACTGTAGCAATATCAATATCTGTTCCATCACTTAAGGTGTAGTCAAAACTTGGGTAACCAGAGCCAATAACAAAACCTTCGCTATTCTCATATGTAAAATCACCTTGAGCATTAATAATTAAAATGCCACCATCAATACTTACTGTTGCATTACCATCAACATCAAATACTAGGTCTATTCCATTAATTTGCGTTATTAATAATATCGAACCATCGCCACCATCATGATCTGAAGCGCCATCGCCATCATCATGGCTGATAATATTACCCGTTACGATACCTCCTTCTTCAACAGAAAAACTATCATCGGTTGCTAGTGGAGCATCATTAACTGGCGTCACTGAGATAGTCAACGTTGAATTATTAACATCACCAACAGCGTCTACCACGGTATAGCTGATCACCGGCACTGGACCGTTGTAATCAGCATTGGGCACAAAGCTGTAACTGCCATCGGCATTTAAGGTTAACTCACCTTCGGCTAAGACCGCCGTAGAGCCAATGGCATAAGTCACACCAGCAATAGTAAAGCCGGTTACCGACAGAGGCGCATCGGTGCTGGTCGCGTTGTCCAAGACATTGCCTGAAATCGGGGTATCTTCTGCTGTACTAACCACTTCATTATCGTCAAGTATAGAAGGAGATGTTATTACGCTATCAGTAGTATTCAGACCATTATCTTCAGGATCTGTACTGTTGACAAAAAGGAAGTTGTTATTAATTTCAGTCGTCTCATAGCCTGCTTGAGCCAGTGTTTCATCACCTGTCCTGTCGAGCGAAACAAAATCTGTACCTTCATTTGCAACTAAACCTGCTGCAGTTTCAGGCAACTCAACATCTTCGCCTGAAGCAATTAATGCTTGAATTGCTGATATTTCATCTTGAATACTATTTACATCAGAATTATTTAAAATGCCTACATTTTCTTGTTTGGATATAGTATCAACAAGGACGTCTTCAGCTAGGTCAATATTCTGGTTAGACACGCGTTGCTGACTACCATCACTATAGGACAAAGTGACTTCGCTATTCTCTTCGAATATAAGCACAGTGCCGGGATCAACTACCTCACCTATTTTCAATAAATTATTATCAACTGAATCTATGCGAACTTCACCTTTGACATTAATAATTTGGCCACTTTTTGGGTTCGTATAAATTTTCATAAACAATATCCCTAATAATCTGATTTATCACATATAAAGTGATATGAAAAACATTGAAGCGGTTGGATAAGAAGTAAATTATCACATATAGCATTTAATACTATTTAATACAATAGTGATAGATTGGATGGACAATTTTATTCTTCAGCGCGGTAAAATGAGTAAGTAATAAATATAATTTACACACATTATATTATAAATAATCAAGTCCTAATAACAGCATTGAGCAATAACGTTATTAGGACCTTATTAATTAACTTTTTAAACGACGTATTGTCAATGCGGCTAACGCTAAAAGTAAGATAGTAAAAGAAGAAGGTTCAGGTACTGCAACAGATTTAAAAACGTGATTAATATTATCTCCTAAAAGTGCTCTATCCTTAATAAAGGCAGATATATCACCAATTTCATCATATGCTAGACCGCCAGCATTATTTGCTAGCAAAGATTCATTTGCTTCATGTAAACCCATAGTAAAGTCATAAGAATCATACCAAGCTTTATGATTTACAATAAAACTACCTATGTTATTAGCATAACTAGCAACGTTATTAGAACTTAGCGCATACTCTTCGCCTGCTAATAAAGGACCAAAATTTAACACTGCAGCTTCAATACCATTATAAGGCACAGGTGTAGGTGTAGTTGAGCCATAAAGTTTAGGGCCCATGGCTAAATCAAAACTTCCAATATACTGCCATTGAATACCCTTATTGTCAGAATAGAAGTCATCAACAATCAATCCTGCATTTCCTTTTTCAGCGATAAAAAGTGACAATAGGCAAAATAAAATAACATTCAAAATTTTAGAACTCATACTACATCCTTAAGCCCTTAATGGGTCAGTAAATTGATAGAATATAACGACTATTCTCTATATCCTATGCTTGAGTTAAGCAAATATAATACCAATAAACAAATACCCTTAAAATTCAAAGGTTAAAAATATTTTAATATATTAATACTTTACAACTGTAAAAAGAGCTGACAAATAGACACCTCAACCTAACTCATACCGTTAACCATACAAAGAACTCAATACTTATACCAAAGCTATTAAGTTTGTTCTCTCTCAGCGCTTACCAGCGGTTTGAGAACAACGATCATTTTTTGAATATAGTTATTCTATATGGAAGAAATTATCGGCGGTTATCGAATCGCTGGCAAGCTCCCCAAGGGTGATTTTAAAAGACTTACAGGCCGCGTTATTGATGTCGATAAGGTTCTCACAGGGATGTCAGTCATTAGAACAACGCCGGAGCAGTTGTCAAGAATAACCATTATCTTCAATTCAATATCTTGCCTACATGAATGTAGGTACTTAGGTTCAGTTCGGAACAGTGAACTGGTGCCGCTAAGCCTGTTAAATTTCACTGAGTGGGAAGAAATTTATTAGCATTGGTATTAACCCCAGTTCGGGTTAAGCTACTTTACTCAACCATACTATTTAAGCGCCTATCAGCGTTATTTTACGCCCAATAGCTCGCTATTGCTTGGTAAAACTTCCTTCTATGTAAAGTAAATATGCCTTTGCTTTCATCTATGTACCAAAAAATATCTAAAGCGACCAGGGAAATAGGATATAACTACCCTAAAAAAAAGATAAAAAATGCGTATCTATATAAGTGACACGCATTCTCGTCTAAATCAGACTAATACTTTATAATTTTATCCTTGCTTTATTTTTATCCAACACTCTCTGGCCTATACCTTTAACATTCAGTAAATCATCAATAGCATTAAACTCACCATGTAACTCACGATAGGCAACAATTGCTTTGGCTCGCTTTTTTCCAATACCTTTCAATAAAACCAAAGTATCAATATCAGCTTTATTAATATCTACAACTTGTACTTCTTGAGTGGAAATCGTCTCTGACGCACCATTAATGTCGGTAGCTCGAAGTGGCAATGATATTACGGTAATTAAGATGATGAGAAAATAATAGATGTGCTTTTTCATTGTATTCTCCTTCTAATAGTTAATATCCATATAAGCAAATTATCATAGATAATAATTCGCTTTATTAGGTTTAGAAGTCTTAAGGTAATTTGTCAAATAGCCGATATAAAAATAGTCGTTGATGGGCTAAAGCTGGCTAATTGATAAGTTGATTGCTTGTAATACCGTATGCGGATTTTCCGTTTTGGTGATCGGACGACCAATCACTAAATAATCAACACCAACAGCTAGCGCTTGTTCAGGCGTCATAATCCGCTTTTGATCATCGGCATTAGCACCTGCTGGTCGTATGCCAGGAGTAACAAGCTTAAATTCTTGCCCTAGCAATTGCTTTAATGATTCAGCCTCCATTGCAGAACAAACCACACCATCTAAACCCGCTTTTTTAGTTAAGATAGCTAAATGTTGTACTTGCTCTGCTGGTGAGCGCGTGATGCCTATGCCGGCAAGATCTTCCTCACTCATACTGGTTAACACCGTAACAGCAATCAATAGTGGTGCTTTATCGCCATAAGGCAATAATGCTTCTTTAGCTTTTTCCATCATTTTAAGGCCACCAGAGGCGTGAACATTCACCATCCAAACACCTAAATCGGCAGCCGCGGCAACCGCTTTTGCAACGGTATTAGGAATATCATGAAATTTTAAATCAAGAAAAACGTCGAAGCCTCGGTTAACAAGTTCTCTGACAAATTCAGGCCCAAAGTGAGTAAACATTTCTTTGCCCACTTTCAACCGACAATCACTCGGTTGTATCTTATCTACAAAAGACAATGCCTCATCTTTATTATCAAAATCTAAGGCTACGACAACTTTTGCATCTATCATGCTATTTTCCTCAATAGGTAACTATTTTTACGATAACTCTTACGCCTTGGCATTAGTACTGTTCAACTAATGATTATCTAAGGCCATTTTTATAAAGTATGGGATTATTCACCATCTAAACCACGTACAGGTTTTAGTTGCTCCCAATCATGACATGATGGGCATGACCAATAATGGGTACTGGAATTAAAACCGCAAGTTCTGCAACTATAACGATGTTTAACATTTAAATAAGCGGATACCAACTCACGAATAACCTCAAGATTTTCTGAGGTATTGACAGATTCATTGCCTGTCATTTGCATTTTGACAAAATGCTTAAAACCACGAATAGTAGGACGACGCTTTAATGCTGATAAAATAAATTTTTTCGCCGAATTAACGCCTTTAACATGTTCGATATGAGTTAAATACTTTATAAGCGCAGATGTACTACCGGTTTCTTCGTAAACCTTTTTAATAAATAGAAAAAAATCATCTTCTGCATCAAGTGCTTGATAACAAAGATACATTTTTTCAATTACATCAGGAAAAAACTCTTTATCTTGTTCATAAATAGCTTTATAACATTGGCAAGCTTCATTATACTGTTGATGATTTTCATAAATCTGTGCCATCAACCAATTCGCTCGAGAAGAGTTGGGATCATGGCTCAAGGCATTATCAAGCAGCTCAATAACTTCAATAAACTGATCTTTTTCTAAGGCTAAAGTCGCCAACTCACAATAAAAATTCGCTAAAGCATGTAACAGTTTGCTATCACGAGTTTTCGAAATTGCTTTTTTAAGTGCAATGCCTTGCTGCCAATCTTTAGTCGATTGATAAATCTGCATTAGGGAAGTTAAAGATTTCAAACCATAGTTTTTTGATTTTAGCAGCTTATGAAACATCGATTCAGCACGATCATATAGCCCTGCACTGAGAAAATCTTTCGCAAGTTCAAACACCGCTTGTTGTTTAGCACTGTTGGGTAAATGCTTTTGATGCACTAAATGCTCATGTACTTTTAATGCTCTATCGAGCTCGCCGCGACGCCTAAACAAATTGGCCATGGCAAAGTGAGCTTCAACGGTATCATCTTCAACTTTTAAGGCTTCAAGTAGATAATCAATGGCTTTATCTTGTTGATTAGAAAATAAGTAATTTAAGCCTGTAGAATATTTAATCGAGAGTTCTTGTTGAGCACTATGATCGTTTTGCTTAACGCTATTACGCCCCATAAACCAGCCATATCCCATAGCTACAGGTAGCAATAAAAATAATAACCCTAGCATACTAAGACTTCTTCCCTATAGGTAGCTCAGTGTTTTTCTTTGGCTTTATCATTCGCAATAATTTCCAAAATAGAGCAAACAATAATCCGAGCACAAAACCTATCGTGGTAAATAAGCTTACTGCAGCAGCGACTGAAAGATTCGTTTTAGCAATTAAATAATTTAAGGTCAGTACTTGGTCATTCTGACTGCCAAAAATAAAGGCAATGGCTAACAAAAGAAGAAAAAGGATAACGGTGATATATAGGCGCATGATAGTTTGTCCAAAACAACATAAAAAAAAGGCATGCTGATAGCATGCCGTTTATTCATCAATTCTGCAATTACGCGATTGAAAGATTTACTCTTTCACGTAATTCTTTACCAGGTTTAAAATGTGGAACATATTTACCGTCAAGGTCTACAGACTCGCCAGTTTTTGGGTTCCGTCCCACGCGAGGAGCACGATAATGCAACGAAAAGCTGCCAAAACCTCTAATTTCGATACGTTCACCTTTTGACAAAGTGTGCGCCATCATTTCAAGAATTTCTTTAATAGCTTGTTCTACATCTTTCGCAGCTAAATGATTTAATTTTTCTGCTAATCTTTCAATGAGTTCTGATTTGGTCATTTGACCTCCAGTGTTCACTATAGCTTCGCGCCATCGGATTTAAACAATAAGAAGAACTACTTTAAAGCAGCTCTTCTTCGCTTGGTATTGCTAGGAATTAAAGTTTAGCGTTTTTAAACGCTTCAGCCATTGCACTTAGACCAGAAGTATCTTCTGGAGCTTGGTTCAATGTATCCATAGCTTCACGCTCGTCTGCTTGATCTTTAGCTTTGATTGATAAGCTGATAGTGCGGTTCTTACGATCAACACCAACAAACTTAGTTTCAACGCTGTCATCAACAGATAATTCAGTCGTCGCATCTTCGATACGCTCACGTGAAATATCAGCAACACGAAGGTAACCTTCAACGCCTTCAGCTAATTCAATTTTAGCGCCTTTAGCGTCTACTTCAATAACCTTACCTGTAACAATAGCACCTTTTTTGTTATCTGCAAGATATTGATTAAACGGATCATCTTCAGTTTGTTTAACACCTAAAGAGATACGCTCGCGCTCTGGGTCAACTTGAAGTACCACAGCTGAGATTTCATCACCTTTCTTATATTCACGAACAGCTTCTTCACCGCCAGCCCATGAGATATCAGATAAGTGAACAAGACCATCAATGCCGCCGTCAAGACCAATAAAGATACCAAAGTCAGTGATTGACTTGATCTTACCTGATACTTTATCACCTTTGTTGAAGTTTTTAGCAAACTCTTCCCAAGGGTTCGGGATACATTGTTTAAGGCCAAGAGAAATACGACGACGTTCTTCGTCAATTTCAAGTACCATAACTTCAACCGTATCACCTAAGTTAACAACTTTAGATGGGTGGATGTTTTTGTTAGTCCAATCCATTTCAGAAACGTGAACTAAACCTTCAACGCCTTCTTGGATCTCAACGAAACAACCGTAGTCTGTTAAGTTAGTTACGCGACCTGTAAGCTTAGCGCCTTCAGGGTAACGTTTAGCGATAGCAACCCATGGATCTTCGCCTAACTGCTTCATACCTAGAGATACACGAGTACGCTCACGATCGAATTTCAATACTTTAACTTGAATTTCATCACCAACATTTACGATTTCGCTTGGGTGCTTAACACGTTTCCAAGCCATATCTGTGATGTGAAGTAGGCCATCAATGCCGCCTAAGTCTACGAATGCACCGTAGTCAGTAAGGTTCTTAACGATACCTTTAACTTCAATGCCTTCAGCAAGAGAAGCAAGAAGTTCATCACGTTCAACACTGCTTTCTGATTCGATAACAGCACGACGAGATACAACAACGTTATTACGCTTTTGATCAAGCTTAATAACTTTAAATTCTAAATCTTTACCTTCAAGGTGAGTAGTGTCACGAATAGGACGTACATCTACTAATGAACCAGGTAAGAAAGCACGGATGTTGCTAACTTCAACTGTGAAACCACCTTTAACTTTACCGTTGATAACACCGATAATAGTTTCTTTTTCTTCATATGCTTTTTCAAGCACTTGCCAAGCTTCATGGCGTTTTGCGTCATCACGAGAAAGAATAGTCTCACCGAAACCATCATCTGTAGCTTTTAGTGATACATCAACTTCATCACCTACAGAAACTTCAACTTCACCAGTAAGACTTTTAAATTGGTCAATTGAAATAACAGATTCAGATTTTAAGCCAGCGTCAACTAAAACGTTGTCTTTAGTAATGGCTACTACAGTCCCTTTAATGATTGAACCAGGGCGTGTTTCGATTGTTTTTAAACTTTCTTCAAAAAGTTGTGCAAAATTTTCAGTCATAATTTGTCTATGAACTCAGAGTTAATCCAATCAACATACATGTCTCATGGGGTTGTTAATAAGACCTAACGCATCCTTACCTTAGGTTATTTTGAAGCATTATTACTTCGTTTACATTAATTTATCATTACTAAATGACAAGATTTTACTAACCACTTCATCAATAGAAAGTTTAGTAGAATCAATAATTAATGCTCCTTCTGCAGGAACAAGCGGCGCCACCTTACGGTTTTGATCTCGCTCATCTCTTTGACGTATGTCATCCAAAAGGCGCCCGATTTTAACATCAAAGCCTTTTGCATTCAACTGATTAAATCTTCTTTGTGCCCTTTCTTCAGCACTGGCCGTTAAGAATACTTTTACTGGCGCTTGTGTAAAAACTACTGTGCCCATATCACGACCATCGGCAACTAATCCAGGGGCAACTTTAAAAGCACGTTGACGCCTTAACAGCGCTTCTCGAACACGAGGAAATGCGGCAACCTTGGATGCTAAAGCACCAATTTCTTCAGTACGAATTGCATTCGAAACATCTTCGCCTTCTAAAATAACTTTACCTTCTCCTTCACTACAAATTTGAAACTGTACATCTAAATGCGCAGCTACGGGTAATAAAGAGTCCTCATCATCAACACTGATATGATGATGCTGTGCGGCAACCGCTAGCACACGATAAATTGCACCACTGTCTAATAAGTGCCAACCTAATTGTTCAGCGACAATACGCGCAACCGTTCCTTTACCTGCCCCACTGGGCCCATCAATAGTAATGACTGGTATGCTTTCCTGCATATATTTATCTCCTAAAGTCGAAAATCGGCGGCATTATACGGGATTTATCATACAAAATCGCCTAAAAAAGTTATTCTCTGACACTTTAAAAAGAGACTTGGGATAACTTATCAAAATAATCGGGAAATGTTTTAGCCGTACACTTGGGATCATTAATGGTTACCGGCGTATCACTTAATGCCACTAGCGAAAAACACATAGCAACACGGTGATCATTATAAGTATCAATATTGGCATGCTGTAACGTCACTGGTGGTGTTATAGTAATGTAATCTTCGCCCTCGATAACTGTCGCGCCAACTTTTCTTAACTCTGTGGCCATTGCCGTTAAACGATCGGTTTCTTTTACTCGCCAATTATAAATATTTCGAATTGTTGTTGTGCCTTTGGCAAACAGTGCTGTTGTTGCTATCGTCATTGCTGCATCAGGTATATGGTTCATATCCATATCCACAGCAATAAGAGGCTTGCCAATAACAGTTATCGACTCATCATGCCAAATGACTTCTGCACCCATTTTTTCAAGTACATCAGCGAAATACTTATCACCTTGAACACTGAGCTTACCCACGCCGTGGACTGTGATCTCTCCACCCTTTATAGCGCCAGCCGCTAAGAAATAGGAAGCCGATGACGCATCACCTTCAACCATATATTTTTCAATCGCTTGATAAGATTGATTACCTTTGACTGTAAAAGATTGGTAGTCGTTGTTTTGCACTGTTACGCCAAATCTAGCCATAATATCGAGGGTAATATCAATATACGGTTTAGAGACTAACTCACCGTTGATTTCAATATGGGTATTGGTTTTAAGTAATGGAGATACCATCAAAATAGCGGTTAAAAACTGACTTGAAATCGAACCATCAATTTTTACTGTACTTCCAGCTAACTCTCGACCGTTAATTTTTATCGGTGGATAATCTTTGTTTTCCATGTATTCAATATCGGCATTAAGCTGAGTTAACGCATCGACTAAATGACCAATAGGTCGTTCTTTCATTCTGGGCTCACCAGTTAAAATAAATTCGCCTTCACTAGCAGCAAGTGCTGCACATAATGGACGCATAGCTGTACCTGCATTGCCAAGATATAACTCTAAAATTTCATTAGCACTAAAAAAGCCGTTATTACCAATGACTGTGCACTCTGTGCCACAGTCACTTAAGCTATATTGAACACCCAATGTTTTTAATGCCGTCAGCATATAGTTGATATCGTCACTGACTAACAAATTGGTAATTTTAGTTTCGCCATTAGCAAGCGCGGCTATCAGTAATGCACGATTAGATAAACTCTTTGAGCCTGGCAAAAATACTTCACCATGTATTTTGCCAATGGGCTGTAAGGTTAGTTGCTCCATATTACTTAACTCCTGCTGCAAATTTTTTCATAAAATCAATTAACGCCTCTACACCCTCTATAGGCATCGCGTTATAAATACTTGCCCGCATACCGCCAACCATTCGGTGGCCTTTCAGCGCCGATAATCCTTGTTCTTGTGCTTGCACTAAAAACTCATTAGATAAGTCATCATCAACTAGCCAAAAAGGCACATTCATTAAACTTCTATTTTCAGGAGTAATTGAGTTGCTATAAAATTCACTTTCATCAATATATTGATAAAGTAATTGTGCTTTTTGTGCATTAATTTCAGCAATAGCACTAACACCGCCTTTAGCGAGTAACCATTCAAATACAAGCCCCGCTAAATACCATGCATAAGTCGGTGGCGTGTTATACATAGAACCATTTTTCGCTAATACTTGGTAATTCATGATTGAAGGTGTATCGATATGAGCGTTGCCCAGTAAATCTTCACGAACAATCACTAAGGTTAAGCCTGAAGGACCAATGTTTTTTTGCGCACCAGCATAAATGAGCCCAAATTTACTGACATCAAATTCACGCGATAAAATAGTCGATGACATATCAGCAATAAGCGGAATATCTCCGGTGTTTGGTACATCAAAAATCTCAATGCCATCAACGGTTTCATTCGGGCAATAGTGCACATAAGCTGCATCCTGACTAATTGGCCATTCACTGCTTGGTCTTACACGTTGAACATCATCGACATTATCCATGACATTAATCACGTTGATATCACCATAATGGCTGGCTTCTTCTGCGGCAGATTTAGACCAAGCCCCAGTAACAATATAATCAGCTTTTTTAGACGTACCTAATAAATTCAATGCCACGGCCGAAAATTGACCACGGCCACCGCCATGACAAAACAATACTTTATAATTTTCAGGTATCGCCATTAGCTTACGTAAATCAGCTTCGGCTTTTTCCGCAACAGCAATAAACTCTTTACTTCGATGACTGAGTTCCATTACAGAGCTACCGGTCCTAGCAAAGTTTAAAAACTCACTTTGCGCTTTTTTCATGACATCTACAGGTAACATCGCAGGACCTGCGCAAAAATTGTAAACACTAGACATTAAACACTACACCCTTCTCTAAGTAATTTGCTTTGTTTATTTGACTCAATGAAAGCCAAACTAACCACTGAATTTTTCGCTAATAGCACACCGCCATAAAATGACTTTTATTATTATATGTTAACTTTTAAACCCTTAACGCATTGCTTACACAGCATACATTATTGGTTTCTGGCATCAATTCTTAATTAAACTTTGATATAACTATTTTATGTTAATTAAATCAACAAATTTGCCCAGTTAAGTAAAATTTACCCATAAAAAAAGGCGGTAAATACCGCCTTTTCTATGTTAACAACGGTTACTCTGGAGTATCGTCATTATTGAGTGCTGAGTCTTGGTTCTCACCCTCAATCTTTGCTTCCGGTGTATCAACTGTTTCCCCTTCGACTGATTGAGCTGAAAGTTCTTCACCCTCTTCAGTTGTGTCGAAGACTTCAACTTCTTCTATTTCGTCGATACGTTGTAAGGCAACAACATGTTCCCCTTCAATCGTACGAATAATACGAACACCTTGGGTATTACGACCAATAACACTAACTTCATCAACACGGGTACGAACTAGCGTACCGTTATCAGTGATCAGCATGATCTCATCTTGCTCTTCAACTTGTACAGCGCCAACAACAGGACCATTACGCTCACTAACTTTAATTGAAACAACCCCTTTAGTAGCACGACTCTTAGCCGGATACTCATCAAGTGCCGTACGCTTACCAAAGCCATTTTCAGTGATAGTCATGATCGGACCATCGTTTTTAGGCACTATCAATGATACTACTTTTTGATCGCCTTCTAACTTGATACCACGTACACCTGTACCGGTACGACCGATAGGTTTTAATGCCCATTGTTGTTCACCAGTTTCGGGATCAACTTTTATTTCACCCGTTTCACTATCACGTTTTTTCTCGTTAAAACGGACGACTTTACCGGCATCAGAGAACAACATAATGTCATTATCGCCATTCGTAATATCAACACCAATTAAGGTATCGTCATCACGTAAGTTCAAGGCAATAATACCGTTTGCACGTTGATTTTTATAAGCGGTTAACGCTGTTTTCTTCACAGTACCAGAGGCTGTTGCCATAATAATGAATTTATCTTCTTCATATTCACGTACAGGTAAAATTGCCGTAATACGTTCACCTTCTTCAAGCGGTAAAATATTAACAATTGGACGACCACGCGCAGTACGACTGGCTAATGGTAATTGGAATACTTTCAACCAATAAAGTTTACCGCGGTCTGAGAAACATAAAATGGTATCGTGGGTATTAGCAATAAGTAAACGCTCAATGAAATCTTCTTCTTTCATCTTAGTTGCGGCTTTACCTTTACCACCACGTCGTTGTGCTTGGTAATCACTTAATATCTGATACTTAACATAACCTTCATGTGAAAGTGTTACTACGACATCTTCTTCAGTGATCAAATCTTCCATTGATAAATCATGTGAAGCATTAGTAATTTCAGTACGACGCTCATCACCAAATTCATCACGAATCGCTTCAAGCTCTTCACGAATCACTTCCATTAAACGTGCAGGTGTCGCTAAAATATGAAGTAATTCAGCAATAACTTCTAATAATGCTTTGTATTCACTTAAGATTTTTTCGTGTTCTAGACCCGTTAACTTATGTAAACGTAAATCTAGAATAGCTTGTGCTTGTGGTGGTGTTAAGAAATATTGTCCATCACGAATACCAAACTCTTCTTCTACCCATTCAGGGCGAGCAGCATCGTCACCAGCAGCAGCTAGCATGTCAGACACAAGACCTAAGTCCCAGCCTCTTGCTAGTAATTGCTCTTTTGCTTCACTTGGCGTTGGTGAGTTCTTAATTAACGCAATAATTGGGTCAATATTAGAAAGTGCAATCGACAAACCTTCAAGTAAATGTGCGCGTTCACGTGCTTTACGTAATTCAAAGATGGTTCTGCGTGTTACAACTTCACGGCGATGCAATATAAAGGCATCAAGCATTTCACGTAAGCTGAATAATTTAGGTTGGCCGTTAGTTAATGCCACCATATTCAAACCAAACGAAACTTGCATTTGCGTCAGCTTATACAAGTTATTTAAAATAACCTCGCCTACTTCGCCACGTTTCACTTCAATTACCATACGCATGCCGTCTTTATCAGACTCATCACGTAAGGCAGAAATGCCTTCTAAGCGTTTTTCTTTTACCAAGTCAGCCATTTTTTCAATCAAACGGGCTTTGTTAACTTGATAAGGCAATTCGAACACAACAATGGTTTCTTTACCCGATTTTTCATCGACTTCAATTCTAGCGCGCGCACGAATTTTAATTTTACCACGACCGGTAAGATAAGCTTCTTGTATACCTGCACGACCACTGATAATACCAGCCGTTGGGAAATCAGGTCCTGGAATTAACTCTAAAAGCTCTTCAAAGCTTATATCGCCATTCTCTATTACCGCTAAACAGCCATTAATAACCTCTGTTAAGTTATGTGGCGGAATGTTTGTCGCCATACCAACGGCAATACCAGAAGTACCATTAACCAATAGGTTAGGAATACGTGTTGGCATAACTGCTGGTATCATTTCCGTACCGTCGTAGTTAGGCACGTAATCAACAGTTTCTTTATCTAAGTCGGCTAAAATTGAATGAGCGATTTTCGACATTCTAATTTCGGTATAACGCATTGCTGCTGCTGAATCACCATCAACAGAACCAAAGTTACCTTGACCATCAACCAGCATATAGCGTAATGAGAAATCTTGGGCCATACGTACAATGGTATCGTACACAGCCGTATCACCATGCGGGTGATACTTACCGATAACATCACCAACAACACGTGCTGACTTTTTATACGGCTTGTTAAAGTCGTTACCTAAAACATTCATCGCAAAAAGAACGCGACGATGCACTGGTTTTAATCCATCACGCACATCTGGTAGTGCACGACCTACGATAACGCTCATTGCGTAATCTAAATAGGAGCTTTTTAGCTCATCCTCAATATTGACAGGAGCAATATTATTCGCCAAATCGGTCATAAATTGATGGTATCCCTTAACGTAAATCTAATTCAGAAAATTTCGAAATTATTATTTTTAATTAACACGGCATACTAGCATAAATATTTCTCATGCCCTACCGCTTTATTTTGCTTAATTCTGCCGTTAAAACACTAAAGTTTCAAGTAAATGCTAGATATTCGCTATATTGCCAATACCAATCTGATTTCAAAGATTTTTTTCATCAATTATTAGCTTAAAAATGACTTTTATTCTCGCCATTGTTCGCATTTTAGGCACATATCATGCTCAAGCGTATATTTTATCGTCATTGCCCCTTTAACACCGACATTAATATACTGATGGGAAGGGTATTCATCTACTTAACTTGAATTTGGGATAAGCATTATTTTATAAAAATTAATTACAATTCAAAACAGTGAGTTAAATTTATACTTTGATCATTCTTCTTAGTTCGCGCGTCAATTGTAAGTGAATTAAGTGTAAAAATCAGGAGAAACAGCTGCTAGAGAAGCATTTATTATCCCGAACTCAGGTTACTTATAAATATACAATGGATAAAAACAATATCATTTTAACTTTATTTAAGCTGAATCAATTTTCACGCTAGGCTTGCCGTAATTATTGGTTTAGAATCGCCAATATCGACAAGACAAATAATAGTAGTAGCCATGTCCAAGCCTTTAAATGTTAATCAAGATGAAATAGCTAAATTTGAACAAGTTGCCAGCCAATGGTGGGAACTTGATGGTGACTTTAAACCGCTACATCAAATTAACCCTTTACGTCGTCAATTCATTTGCCAACATGTTGGTGACATCTTCGATAAAAAAATTATCGATGTTGGCTGTGGTGGCGGTATTTTAGCCGAAAGCTTAGCGCAATTGGGGGCACAGGTTACTGGCATTGATATGGGGCAAGAGCCTTTAAACGTCGCTAAACTGCATGCTTTAGAAGCGGGTGTTAAGGTTGACTATGTTAAAATTACTGCCGAAGAACAAGCTCAACAGCAGCCAGAGCACTACGATGTCGTCACTTGTATGGAAATGCTTGAGCATGTGCCAGACCCTGCTTCAATCGTTAATGCTTGTGCAGACATGGTAAAACCTGGCGGCTACGTGTTCTTCTCGACCTTAAATAAGTCGTTAAAAGCTTATCTGTTAGCGATAGTTGCTGCCGAAAAAGTATTTAAACTTGTGCCAAATGGCACCCACGATCACAACAGCTTTATTCGCCCTTCAACCCTCATTTCATGGGCTGAGTCATTTGAGCTAAAATGTATTGATGCCGCGGGAATTCATTACAATCCAATCACTGAGAATCATAAGCTAACATCTTCACTTGATGTTAACTACATACTTTGTTGTCAACGCGTTTAATCACGATAGTAAACTATTTATGCGCCGACGTTCATTCTTCAACATTGGTGTTATTTTTCCCCATTTAAATAATAATAAAATAGAGTGATGTTATGTCAACCAATGAAAATTCAGCAAACTCAATAGCTGCGGTACTTTTTGATTTAGACGGAACCTTGCTAGATACTGCTGATGACTTAGGTGCGGCGCTAAATCACGTCCTTAACACCTATAAAAAACCGAACGTAGCGGCCAAAGATTATCGTCCCATCGCCTCAGACGGCGCGCTAGGGTTATTAAACTTAGGGTTTGGCGACGACATTGCACAATATAACTATGAAAGCTTACGCCAACAGTTTCTAGATCACTACGAGCAAAATATTGCAGAACATACTTGTCTTTATCCTGGTGTCGCTGAATTATTGCAACAATTAGAAGACAACAATATTCCTTGGGGCATCATTACTAATAAGCCTGAAGGCTTAACCAAAACACTAATGCCATATTACCCTGAGTTTGCAAACTGCGCCGTGATGGTCGGTGGCGACACCTTAGTAAAACGCAAACCAGATCCTGAGCCAATCTTACATGCCTGTCAGCAAATCAATGTCAACAATCAACAGTGTTTCTACGTTGGTGATGCCCTGCGTGATATTCAGGCCGGTAATAGCGCGCTAATGAAAACCTTTGTCGCTAATTGGGGCTATATTCTGGCTGATGAGGACTGTCAAACTTGGCAAGCCGATCACATTATCGAATCGCCAACCGATTTACTCGCCTTTATAAAGTAGTCTTTAACAGCTAGCACGCCTATCCCATTACCCGTCGTGCTAATTTACCTAGCGTATACCCCCGATTATTAACCTTTCAATAGCTTAATAAGCTGATGATATTAGATTGGACTTTAGCAATAAAAATCCATATTCACCCAAATAACGCCATCTGTTAAAAATTTACGGTTTGTCATTAAAAACATCATCAACTTAGTGTATTTATTCTATTTAGGATCTTAATTTGATCTTTAAGCGTTGATAAAATAATCAGTCGTCAATTAAAGCGTTCAAGATTTAAACTAAAAACATAAACCATTGAATAGTATGTAAATATATTTTTATATATCCTTTTGACATATAAACCATAAAAATTAAATAAAAATAATTTAATGTTAAAAAAAAATCTAAAATAAGCATTGCGTTTTAGAAAAATCAAAATTAAAAAGCCTTACTAAGTTAGTTGTTACTAACATAACTTTTACTCTAAAAAAATCAACCAAAAAACGAAAATTTATATCGCTTGCATTGTCATGCAAACCTCACTATCTTGTGATTAGTTTTTTTAAAACCCCAAGATATAGTGCATTTTTCATTCACTGATGTTTGAATGATATACGATTTATCTCGTAATAATGTCTGCTTGAGGCAATTATCATAATTCACCCCCATTGTCGGGTGATTAAAACAATAAATAGATTTACAGGTCATTCATGAATAACAAACTTTTTGTTACAAAACGCAATGGTTCAAAAGAACCCATCGACTTAGAAAAAATTCATAAGGTTATTGCCTGGGCTGCTGAAGGGCTAGACAATGTTTCTGTGTCTCAGGTTGAGCTTAAGTCTCATATTCAGTTTTACGATGGTATTAAAACCGCAGACATTCATGAAACCATCATTAAGTCAGCCGCAGACTTAATTTCTGAAGAAACGCCTGATTACCAATATTTATCAGCTCGACTTGCGATTTTTCATCTCCGCAAAAAAGCTTACGGCCAATTTGAACCACCTAAGCTTTATCCTCATGTTCAAGCTTTAGTTACTGCCGGTAAATACGATCAGCATTTACTGAGCGATTATAGCGCTGAAGAGTTCGAGCAATTAGAGAGTTTTATTGAGCACAGCCGTGATTTAGACTTCAGCTACGCTGCGGTTAAGCAACTTGAAGGTAAATATCTGGTTCAAAACCGTGTTACCGGTGAAATCTATGAAAGTGCCCAGTTTCTTTATATTTTAGTAGCCGCGTGTTTATTTGCGAAATACCCTAAAGAAACTCGCTTAGACTATGTAAAAGGTTTTTATAACGCTATTTCAACCTTTAAGTTGTCATTGCCAACGCCTATCATGGCAGGTGTACGTACGCCGACACGTCAATTCTCTTCATGTGTATTAATTGAGTGTGGCGATAGCTTAGACTCTATCAATGCAACATCTAGCTCTATTGTGAAATATGTTTCTCAACGTGCAGGTATTGGCATCAATGCCGGTCGTATTCGTGCATTAGGCAGTACTATACGTAACGGTGAAGCATTTCATACCGGTTGTATTCCGTTTTACAAGCTATTCCAAACAGCAGTGAAAAGTTGTTCTCAAGGTGGAGTTCGTGGCGGCGCAGCTACCCTATTCTATCCACTATGGCACTTGGAAGTTGAAAGCTTATTAGTACTTAAAAATAACCGTGGTGTTGAAGAAAACCGCGTTCGGCATTTAGATTACGGTGTACAATTTAACAAAGTGATGTATCAACGTTTGATCAAAGGTCAATCTATCACCTTGTTTAGCCCAAGCGATGTGCCTGGTTTGTACGATGCATTCTTTGAAGATCAAGACAAGTTTGAAGCACTGTATGTTAAATACGAAGCTGACGATTCAATTCGTAAGAAGCGTATTAAAGCCATTGAATTATTTACCTTGTTTGCTCAAGAACGTGCAAGCACTGGTCGTATTTATTTACAAAACGTCGATCACTGTAATACCCATTCACCGTTTGATCCTACTGTTGCGCCAATCCGTCAAAGTAATTTATGTTTAGAAATTGCGTTACCGACGAAGCCAATGGAAGATGTTAATGATCCTAATGGTGAAATTGCCCTATGTACGTTATCAGCATTTAACTTAGGTGCTATTGATAGCCTTGACGAATTAGACAGCTTAGCTGATTTAGCGGTACGTGCTTTAGATAACTTGTTAGATTATCAAGACTACCCAGTACCTGCTGCACATACCGCAACGATGGGCCGTCGTACCTTAGGTATCGGTGTTATTAACTACGCTTATTATTTAGCGAAAAATGGCGTTTATTATTCAAACGGTAGTGCGAACAACTTAACTCACCGTACCTTTGAAGCGATTCAATACTATTTGCTAAAAGCGTCAAACCAATTAGCTATTGAACAAGGTGCTTGCCCTAAGTTTAATGAAACTCGCTTATCTCAAGGTATATTACCTATCGATACTTATAAAAAAGAAATCGATAACATTACCGGTGAGCCATTACACTTAGACTGGGAAGCGCTACGTGCCAGTATTAAAGAGCACGGCGTGAGAAACTCAACGGTTTCAGCACTAATGCCATCAGAAACATCTTCACAGATTTCTAATGCTACTAATGGTATCGAGCCACCTCGTGGTTTGATCAGCATTAAAGCCAGTAAAGACGGGGTATTAAAGCAAGTAGTACCTGAATATCAACGTTTAAAAGATAACTACGAATTACTGTGGAATATTCCAAGTAATGAAGGCTACTTACAACTCGTGGGTATTATGCAAAAATTTGTTGACCAAACTATTTCAGCTAATACTAATTATGATCCTGCTCGTTTCGAAGGTGGAAAAGTGCCGATCAAACAAGTGTTAAAAGATATTTTAACGGCATATAAGTTAGGCGTTAAAACCATGTACTACCACAACACGCGTGATGGTGCAGCTGACAGTCAAATCGAAGTTGAAGACGATGATTGTGCAGGCGGCGCTTGTAAAATCTAGTGCACAACGAAGAGGGAAACACCAAGTTTTCCTCTTTTTTTGCCTGCTGATTTAAATAGTGATAACCCGTATAAAACTAGATTAATACCCATTAAGTGACGAAATATCACCATGACTCGGTGCTATTTCAAGGAGAAATAAATGTCGTACACTACGTTTAACCAAACACCTAACAATGCCTTGTTAGAGCCAATGTTTTTGGGAAACAGTGTTAATGTTGCACGATACGATCAACAACGTTTTATGGCGTTTGAAAAGTTGATTGAAAAGCAATTATCGTTCTTTTGGCGCCCTGAAGAAATTGATGTCTCAAAAGATCGCGCTGATTGGCAGAGCTTAACAGACTCTGAAAAACACATTTTTATTTCTAATTTAAAATATCAAACGCTACTTGATTCAATGGCAGCACGTTCGGTGAATGCGGTTTTATTGCCACTTGTTTCACTTCCTGAAGTAGAAACTTGGGTCGAAACGTGGGCATTTAGTGAGACTATTCATTCGCGTTCATATACGCACATTTTACGTAATCTATTTTCAGATCCGAGTGAAGTATTTGACGATATCATGGTAAATCCAGCGATATTAAAACGCGCATCAAGCATCGCTAAGTACTTCGATTCTGTCATTATCACCACACAGTTGTTGCAATCACAAGGTCCTGGCAGCTACGAAGTTGACGGTAACACCATTGCAGTTAGCGAACGTAAACTTAAAGAGCGCTTATTTTTAGCGATATGTTCGGTAAATGCTTTAGAAGCTATTCGCTTTTATGTCAGTTTTGCCTGTTCATTCGCTTTCGCTGAACGTGAATTACTTGAAGGTAATGCAAAAATAATCAAGCTTATTGCCCGTGATGAAGCATTGCATTTAACCGGTACCCAGCACATTCTTAACAACTGGATGTCAGGTAAAGACGACCCTGAAATGCAAGAAATTGCCACAGAATTACGTCAGCAAGGCAAACAAATTTTCATGGATGTGGTTGAGCAAGAAAAAGAATGGGCTGACTACTTATTTAAAGACGGTTCTATGATTGGCCTTAATGCGGCCATTTTAAAACAATACATTGAGTACATCAGTAATCAACGTATGGCGGCAATAGGCTTTGAAGCACCGTTTGATATCAAAAGTAACCCACTACCTTGGATGAACTCATACCTTGTCAGTGACAACGTACAAGTTGCCCCACAAGAAACTGAGATCTCTAGCTACTTAGTCGGTCAAGTAGACTCATCGGTTTCGAGTGACGACTTTGAAGACTTCGATTTTTAATTCCTATGTCGTTTAGTATTACGATCGAGGAACGCGAAATTGCGTTCCTCGATGAAGACAAAAATATCCTCAATAGCTTAGAACGAGAAAACGTCGAATCACACTTTCATTGTCGAGATGGTTTTTGTGGTGCTTGTCGTTGTACATTGAAAAAAGGCACGGTGGAATATAATGAGTACCCGCTGGCATTTATTGGTGCTGGAGAAATTCTGACTTGCTGTGCATACCCTACTTCCGATATTGTTATTGAAATAGATTAATTCACTCAACAATGAAGATTCCCCGCAATTTAAATCACTTACCAATTCAATATTAATCTTATAAAACAAATTCTTGATGATTTATCACCCCTGATTTTGGCAATCCCCCTAATAGGGCTTTTGCGCAAAACCCCTAATATAAAATTGTTCAATTAATCTATCAACAGAAAAATTTTAACTTAAAAGCCAAAATATTCGATAAAAAATGCCGTTCATTTGACATGAACGGCATTGAATAAATAAGCATTCTTATAGCTTAGGTTTAGAATAAAAGACTGACTTTAGTATAGAGGTAGCGACCACGAGGGTTATGTACACCCGAGGCATAACCGTACAAATCACCATCACCATCACCGATAGCAAACGGTGGCTCTTCATCAAATAAGTTATTTACACCTAATGACACTTTAGTAAATTCAGTAACATGGTAAGAAGTTTGTAAATCTACCAAGACTTGTGAATCAATCATCCGAGATGTGTTGCTATCAAAATCTAAATTACCATCGAAATCGATGTCGGGTGTATCTTCAAACTCGCCAACATAACTAATATTTATATTGGTATTAAATTGACCAATCTCCCAGTTTGTTGAGAAAATCCAACGATGTTCAGGATAACCATATTCACCAGTGTAGTCACGACCGTCTTTTTCAAACTTATCTTGATAGGCCCACTCTAAATTGAATTTTAGTAAACCTAAATCATCAAGTGAGTGATTGTAATTCGTTGAAATATCAATACCTGACACTTCTTGTGATGATAAGTTTTTAAAGGTGCTGTGTACTTTCTGTATTGTGCCTAAACTTGCACCACCGGTAGCAGGCAAGCGAACACATATGGTACTGTTTTGGTTGCCACATTCTGCAGCATAAATAGGACCAAACTCTTCTTCATCAATTTTGTTGTCTTGAGTAATGCTCCAAATATCAACACTTATGCCAAAATCAGCCTCAGGAGCCCAGATAAAACCGACATTCCACGACTCAGATTCTTCCGCTTGTAAGTCTGGGTTACCTGAAAATTCAATATTATAATCTAATGCTTGGCAATCTAATCCCGTTTGCTCACAACGCTCGGTATCAACAAAAAATTGACTCTTCTGTGATGGACCTAGGCCTATTTGAGCTAATGAAGGCGCTCTAAACCCTTGTGCCCAGGAAGCACGTACGGTTATCTCATCACTTGGAGCCCAACGAAACGCTACTTTAGGATTGGTTGTCGTACCAAAATCACTATAATCATCATAGCGTCCTGCTAGTTGCAACTCTAAGCTATCAGAAAGAGGAATAGAGAATTCTACATAGGCGGCATATTGGTCACGATCAGCCGATGCCGACACTGATTCAGTGCCAAAAATTAAACCGCGTTGAAACTGATCATCCGGAATATCATTGACATCTTCTTCACGATATTCAATCCCGGCAGCCATCATAACGACACCATCGCCAAAATTAAAAGCCTCACCAGTAATATTGGCATCAAATGATGTCATGTGCGACTCACCACGGCGTACTAAGCTTGTTGTTATTCTGTCGATAACCTCAGGATCATTAAAGGTGCCACCAAACGGGTTATAGTTACCGGCATTAATTTCTTGCTGTAAAAAGTCAGTTCGAACCCAACCTTGCGTGCGATCGCCTGTTTGCATGGATCTACTGCGGCCTTTCTGTACTGCAGTTTCCCAACTCCAATCGTTAATTTCACCTCTTAAACCAGCAACCAAACGTAAGGTGTCTGACTCTATATCCCATTGACGTGCCCCCGCATCTACGGTTCGGTATCGACCAATGGCAATATCTTCACCGAAAGGGTTATCTGGATGACTGCCTGGAACAGTTAAGCCAGCATCTTCATCAAGTGGTGTTGGGGCACCCGCTGCCACAGAGCTATTATGCTGAATAGCCATTTCTAAAAAGCTTGTTATACCGTTGTCAAAACGATATTCAAATTGTGAAATAGCGCCAATACGCTCTGAAGCTGGGGCAATATAGCCATATGAGCCGTAATCAAATAAGCAACTACCACTAGCCGTTGCTTTATCAGCGGGACAATCTGGATCGATTGTTTTAACCTCATCAACATAGAAGTAACCTGGAAAGCCACGAGATGAACGAAAATCTTCGCCCCCATAAGGTGCTTGGTTTGCAGTCCCTAAACGGCCCATTTCATTTGACGAAAGTGAGGTATTTTTAAAGTAATCAATAATAATAGAGGCACTGCTTTTTTCACTCGTAGTACCCCAGACAAGACTTGCGGTTGTTTCTTCATAATTAGGTCCATCGGTACCGCCATAGCCCAAGTTAAGCTCGACACCATCAATGTCTTTTTTCAAAATGACATTAACTACCCCAGCTACGGCATCAGAGCCATAAATAGCAGAAGCTCCATCTTTTAGAATATCAATACGTTCAATTGCAGAAACTGGAATACTATTAATATCAACAAATGAATTAGTAATACCTTCAGCAAATGCACTGACCGAAACACGACGGCCATTAATCAGTACCAAGGTTGCATCGGCACCTAAGCCTCGTAAACTAACAGCAGCAGAGCCATTGGCGGTTGAATCTTGGTTGTTACCACGTGTAGAGAAAGTACCGCTACCTGCGACCGGCATTCTTTCGAGTAATTGTTGAAGGTTGTCATAGCCCATATTTTCGATATCTTCTCTACCGATTGACTGAACCGGAGAAGGTCCTTCCATATCGGTACGCTTAATACGAGAACCTGTCACTTCAATGCGTTCAATTTTTTGAGCTTCTTCAGCAGCATAAGTTGTTGCTGTAAAGCCGGCTGATAATGCGAGTGTTGCGCTCACAATAATACTAGGTGAAAATGCAATTACTTGTCTCATCCTGAAATCCTTGTAGTTTTATTGTTAATTGCTTATTTAATAAGCCACTATATTTGTATCATGTAACTTAAGTGTTGGCAATTAGGATGATTTGTGCTGACGTTGTAATAACTTTTATAGTGCTTATTACAACAAATAACGCCCAGTAAGACGCTTTCCATTAGTGATCTATTACATACAAAAAATAAATCGCCAAAAGCAGGGATATATCTAATACCCAAGCTGTTAAGTTTGTCCTCTCTCAGCGCTTACCAGCAGTTTGAGAACAGCGATCATGTTTTTGAATATCGTTATTTATATAAAAGAAATTATCGGCGGCTATCGAATCGCTAGTAAGCCCCAAAGGCTGATTTTAAAAGGCTTACAGGCCATGTTATTGATTTCGAAAAGGTTCTCACAGGGATGTCAGTCATTAGAACAACGCAGGAGCAGTTGTCGAGAATAACCCTTATCTTTAATCAATGCCTTGCCGCTAAACCTTTTAAACGTCACTGAATGGGAAGAAACTTAGTATAATTGGTATAATAGTCAGCCATTGAGTAGGTAATGTCGCCTGATAGTAGCGAAAAAATCATTATTGAAGTTAAGTAGAAGTGAATAGCTGCGGTGAACATCGTCTGATATGACCTTCGATAGCGGTTTTTAATAACGTCCGTTAAATACAGTTAACGTAAAGCCCTAAAGGCGATAAACGGCAAAAAACATATCGAAGGTATAAATTTGATATTATCGATTAAAATAATAATCTAGCTGTCTGTTAGGTAATAGAGTCGATATGAACAATGGTCGATCTATTTTTATCTAGCGGCCACTCTATTTCTTGTCCAATAGAAAGGCCAATCAAGGCACTTCCAACTGGCGTAAGAATAGATAAAGTGCCACTTTCAGCAGTATCTTTCGGGTAAACAAGTTTCAGCGCAAAGGTTTTTTGTGAAGCAAGTATAGTAAATGTCACGGTTGAATTCATTCGTACCACATTTTCAGGCAACTTTGCTTTATCAACGATCTTTGCCCGCTCTAATTCATCAATCAGTAAATCATGTGATGGTGCGTAAACTTCTTTTTCTAGCATCGAATGTAAGCCGTCGTAATCATTATCACTTATAATTATTTTAGGTTTAATCATATATACCTTTCCTTTTGTAAATTAATTACATTTAAAAAATTCATTACTGTCAATTTACTTAACTTGATGTTTAAATCGGGCTATTACCGCTTTTCAAGTTTGCATGTCCTTGTTAAATCTTATTCAATGGCAAATTTCAGCCTTTATTTTGACCTTTATCCGCTAAAAACACCTTATTGCTCGTTGAGGTAACAGCAGTAATTAGTGCAAAACTCATCTTCAAATTAATGACAATTAGCTGTCAAATAGAAGCTATCTATCGCTCGTGCCAATCCTTCAATAGTATACTCATTTGGCATAATGCTAACGGTTAATCCGGCTTCTAAACACGCCTGATAAGTTGTTGTTCCAATGGCACAAATAACTGAATTTTTTAAAGCTTTACGGTTATTAGCACTATCTAAAATTGCCGTTAAAGCCATTACTGATGATGGCGATGTAAAGGCAAAACAGTCAACAGTTTTGGCATTAAATAATGCTTGAGATTGCCTATCAAGGCTGCTACGCAACTCCGTTTTATAAATAATAGGCGCAACTACGTTATAACCTTTCTCACTCAGTACATGCTCTAACTTTCGTGCCGCTCTATCACCTTTAGGAAAGAATATTTTTAATCTCTTGCCCGTAACCACAGGGAATAAATCAGCTAATGATTCTGCCGTATATAACTCAGGCAACAAATCAACAGTTAAGCCATGCTCAGCCAATTGTCGAGCAACTACGGGGCCTACTGCACAGGTTTTTATGGCTTTTAGTTGTGCACTGCTTATGCCCAACGTTTTCAGATATGCAATAGTTTCAATTACTGCATATTGAGAAGTAAAAATTAAATAGTCACTGCTTAACACCTGTGTAAAGTCAGCTTGCAGTTGTTGATTTTTTTCAACCGCTGTTATATCAAATACCGGACAAGCAATAACCGTGAATCGCTCTAAGGGCAAAACATTAACAGCACTTTTAAGTTTTGAATATTCTCGACTAAACAATACATTAATAGGTGAATCCGCCATGCTATTGCCTTTTTATCGCCTGTGAAATTGCATTAATGAGTTTAACAGCAACGAACTCTTCATATGAATCGACTGGATCAAAGTGTCGAGCATATAACAATTCTATTGTTTCCAATCTAGCATTAACTTGCAAAAGCAGGTCTTGGTTTTCATTATTCATATTTTCGATTAACTCAAAGGTTTGATAGAGATAATCCCAAAAATTATTATGCATATCATTCTCTCAATCTCGAACTGAGGTATCAAAATCAAGCCAAGTTAACAGTAATAAAGTAAGCTATATTTGTGATGATGGTATTAGTTCAAGCGTTATTTGCTGGGGATGGACGACTAAGTAAAAGTAGCGCTTAGTCGTCCTTAAATGGGAAAGGCGCGAACAGGCATCATCCATATAATGGACAACTTCGCAACTAAGTTAGTAATTTGAATATATGACATAATTAACATCCAATAATCGTAACATAGACCATTATTGTTTCCAACAATGATTAAGCCTCGGTATACCTTCTTTATTGAGACTAATTAATTAAAATTCAAGTCATTATTAATAATACCATCACAAAGTATATCAAACTATGCTGACTTAACGCTCCGCTGCTTCCCCCCAGATTTTACTGCATTTGCATATGGTTTTTTCTATCTAAACAGCTAAGTGAGCACTCAGCGTAATACTATATCAGCATATATTCACGCGACTGTAGCTGGTAATTCTATTATTTAGCTAACAACCTAATATCATTACCCGTAGGTGATTCATGAACTCTCAGTGAGAATGCTGGTAGTACGGCAATAATGTGGTCAAAAATATCAGATTGAATATCCTCATAAGCATTCCAACTGGTAGTATTCGTGAAAGCATAAACTTGCATAGGTAAGCCATTGCAAGTCGGCTCTAATTGTCTCACTATCAAGGTCATACCTTGATGAATATCGGGATGGTTTTTCAAGAATGATACTAAATATTGCCTGAAGGTTCCGACATTAGTTAACCGTCGACCATTTTGTAGAACACTCATATCAACTTTTTTATCGATATTGTCTTTTTCAATAACTGATACTTTGCTCGCGAGATAGTCACTTAATAAGTGTGCTTTTTTCAGTTCCCCAAGCTGCTGGTTATCTAAAAAACAAACGCTACTCATTTCTAAATGAATACTGCGCTTAATTCTTCTGCCTCCTGATTCAGACATGCCCCGCCAATTTTTAAATGAATCAGAAATAAGCGCATAAGTCGGAATAGTGGTGATTGTTTTATCCCAGTTTCTTACTTTTACGGTGGTTAGTGCTATATCTACCACATCGCCATCCGCGCCATATTTAGGCATTTCAAGCCAATCACCGACTGCAAGCATGTTATTAGCTGATAACTGTATACCGGCAACTAAGCCTAAAATAGGATCTTTAAATACCAACAACAGCACGGCAGATAAAGCACCTAAACCACTGAGTAAGATTAACGGTGATTTGTCCATCAGCAGCGACACTGCAAGAATACCGGTTAATACACTGGCAATAAGTTTAATGGTTTGTAAAAGCCCCCTGAGAGGAAACGGCACCCGATTGGAGCGTTTATCGGATATAGCTTGGAAGATATCTAGTAGCGTAAATAATGACAATAACGAAAATATAATGATCCATTGATCAGTTACCACTTTAACAACATGTAAAAAAAACGCTTCTTTTACCAGCCAAAGATTAGCTTGAATCACAATAACAGCGCCCTGAAAGGCAAAGGAAATTCGTCTTACCAAGCATAGCACTAACTTAGCGGTGTAACTTTTCTCAGGCTGATCACTTTCTAAAGTCAAAAAATGGCCTTTGAGGAACTGCTTGGCTAATGCTTTTAATATAAAATGCAGCGCTACGGCAAAAATGGCAATCCATAAAAGTACTAATATGTCATACCACAATATAGAACTACCGGGTAAATACTGTTCAAACCAAGCTAATAGAAAGTCTCTCAAATATGCTCTTGTTTGTGTCATTATATTTTACTCTTGCTCAAATATGAATGATAAAGCTGATGTTTTTAGTACTAGCCTATCTTCATATTATAAATGTATAAACCCAACGAATATACTATCAAACACCAGCCAAGGTGTTGATATTATTAAGTCAGTTAAGCAAATAATGAAAAACAAAAAAGGCCTTTCAACAGAAAGACCTTAAATCATCATAGCATTAGACATGACTTGTTATCGTGTTTAATGATGGCGGAAGCGCTTGGTATTACTTCAATGTATGAACAATTTCTTTAATTAATTTAGGGCCTTGGTAAATAAAACCCGTATACACTTGCACTAGCTTTGCACCCGCTGCTATTTTTTCTTCTGCATCAGCACCAGAAGCAATGCCACCAACGCCAATAATAGGCAAGTTATTATCAAGTGCTTTCGAAAGCAATTTAATAACCTCAGTACTTTTATCTTTTACTGGCGCGCCACTCAAGCCGCCTTGCTCATTGCCAAAGGCTAAATGGGCAACCTTATCTCGAGCTAATGTCGTGTTAGTCGCAATAACACCATCAATATTATTAGCAATTAAACTCTCAGCAATTGATTCGACTTCATCAGCATTTAAATCTGGTGCTATTTTTACCGCAACAGGAATATATTTACCAAATTTATCTGCTAATGACCTTTGCTCTGCTTTTAATGCCGATAATAATTCATTTAATGCTTCACCATATTGTAATGAACGTAAACCTGGGGTGTTCGGTGATGAGATATTCACCGTAATATAACTAGCAAAATCATAAACCTTACGCATGCAGTGTATATAGTCATCTTTAGCATTCTCATCTGGTGTGTCTTTATTTTTACCGATGTTAATACCTAAAACACCTTGGTATTTTGCTTTAATAACTTGATCAACTAGATAATCAACACCTTTATTGTTAAAGCCCATACGGTTAATGATGGCATTCGCTTCGGGCAGTCTGAAAATTCTAGGTTTATCATTACCCGGTTGAGGTCTTGGTGTTACGGTACCTATTTCAATAAAACCAAAACCTAATGCTTCAAAGGCTTTAATACATTCACCATTTTTATCCAAACCAGCAGCAAGACCAACAGGGTTAGGAAACTTAATACCCATAACTTCGACCGGTTTATCAGGTATTGTTTGCTTATAAAGCATATTAAGCGGTGTAGCGCCGGTTGCTTTAAAACCTTTAATCGACAACTCGTGAATTGCTTCTGGATCAAATTTAAAAAACACTTTACGAATAGCTGAATAAAACATAGTACCTCTTTAACTTAATTAAATACTGAACGTTCATAGAGATCATATGAACATCAATTTGAAGACAAAAAAATCCCCGCTCATAGCGGGGATCTTAACACTTAATTCACTGGGTCGCAGTGTAAACTTAACAACATTAGTTCTCGTAGTGCTACCGAGAATTTAGCAAACTCATGAGTTTGACCAATTCTAAAATCAGCCAAAATATGCTGCCAACGCTCAAGTGGCTGAGCACTATCAGCAAACCAAGTTTCTAACATTTCATCAACATCAGTTGAGCCTTTATTACCACGTAATATCACTGACGTTAATGAACGTTGCTGCCAATCAAGCTCTTCTCTGAATGACGCTCTGGCAAGCGCTTGCCAGTGATTAGAGACAGGTTGAGAAGTAATTTGGTCTAAGAACCAATGTAATTCCAATCTTGCACCCAATTTAAAATATAGATCGGTCGCAAGTTCAGTTGACACATCTTCAGATTTTGTAATTTCAGCTAAATCCATCACTGAGAATAATGTACTCAGCAGTGAAATTCTCAAGGCTACCGACTTAGGCGCACCGGCTTTAATTAAATCATCTTCCACACGTTTAATTTGCGTGGCTTCATCTTCAACCATATAGCTAGTTATATTGTTTGAAAGCTCAGCAAATGTTGCATGATAAAATTCAATTGACTCTGCAATGTTTAACGACTTATTACGGTGACGTAAGAACCAACGCGTTGCACGACGTACTGTTCTGCGTAATTGAAATAACATTTCAGTTTGAATTGCAGTAGAGATTTTATTATCTAAATCGCTGATCTGTTTCCAAATGTCTGATAATTCAAACACTGCACTTGCCATCGCATAACAATTAGCAATTTCAGAGGTTGTGGCCCCCGTTTCTTCCCTCATGCGATTAACAAAGTTAAAGCCCATATCATTACCAATGTTATTGGCTAATTTAGTGGCAATAATCTCAGCTCGTAGTGGATGATCTTGCATTTGCGCACTGTAGTTATCTTGCAACTGCTTTGGAAACGCTTCAATTAACAAGCTTTGATGAAATTCATTATCAGTAATTTCAGGGCAAACAAGCTCTTCTTTTAACACCATTTTACTATAAGCAAGTAAGACCGAAAGCTCTGGACGTGTTAAACCTTTACCTAAAGCCAAACGTTCGGCAATTTCTTCATCACTTGGAATAAATTCTAATGCTCTATCTAACTTACCTGCACGCTCTAATTCAGTAATAAATTGTGCTTGCTCTTTTAATGCGCTACCGCCACGTAATTCTGTGATTGAAAGCGAATGCGTTTGACGATAACAATCTTCAATAACAATATCACCGACTTCATCAGTCATATCATAAAGAATTTTATTACGCTGTTTAACCGTTAAGTCACCATTTTGCACTAAACCGTTCAGTAAAACTTTAATATTTACTTCATTATCAGAGCAATCGACACCACCGGCATTATCAACGAAATCAGCATTAATTCTGCCGCCTTTCGCAGCAAATTCAATACGACCTAAATGCGTTAAGCCTAAGTTACCGCCTTCACCAACCACTTTAGCTTGTAGCTCTACACCATTAATACGCAGTGAATCGTTAGCGCGATCCCCGACTTCTAAATGAGTCTCTTTAGAGCCTTTAACGTATGTGCCGATGCCACCATTCCACAACAAATCAACTTTCATCTTCAATAAAGCCTGAATTAAGTCATTAGGCGCCATGGATTGTTTTTGCGTGCCAATCATTTTCTTAATTTGCGGCGTCAACTTGATTGACTTAGCAGAGCGATTGAATAAACCACCGCCTTCAGATACTAATGACATATCAAAGTCTTCCCAAGAACAACCTGGAAGATTAAATAAACGTTCACGTTCGACATAAGTAGTCGCGGCATCTGGCGTTGGATCAATAAAGATATGTAAGTGGTTAAACGCAGCTTGTAAACGAATATGTTTTGATAACAACATACCATTACCAAACACATCGCCTGCCATATCGCCGATACCAACAACGGTAAAGTCAGTGGTTTGGCAATCAATATCCATTTCACGGAAATGGCGTTTAACAGATTCCCAAGCACCTCGAGCAGTAATGCCCATACCTTTATGGTCGTAGCCTACACTGCCACCTGAGGCAAAAGCATCGCCTAACCAAAAATTAAATTCATCGGAAATACTGTTGGCAATATCAGAAAAAGTTGCCGTGCCTTTATCAGCTGCTACCACTAAATATGGGTCATCTTCATCATGACGCACAACATTTACCGGTGGTACAATTTCACCGGCAACAATATTATCAGTAATATCTAATAAGCCACGAATAAAGGTGCGGTAACACTCTTTGCCCGCTTCAAAAATTGCATTTCTATCACCATTAGGTAACTGCTTACAAACAAAACCACCTTTTGCGCCAACGGGCACAATAACCGTGTTTTTAACTTGTTGTGCTTTAACTAGACCTAATACTTCAGTGCGGAAGTCTTCACGGCGGTCAGACCAACGCAAGCCACCACGAGCAACTTTACCACCACGTAAATGTACACCTTCAACTTGCGGTGAATAAACAAATATTTCAAACTTAGGCAGCGGCAAAGGCACATCTGTAATTTGCGCTGGTAAAATCTTAAATGAAATATAAGACTTCTCACCTGTTTCAGGATGCGGTTGAAAGTAGTTAGTACGGATAGTCGCGTTTATCATTTCAACAAAGCGACGAATAATGCGATCGTCATCTAAGTTGGCAACACTATCAAGTGAAGATTCAACGCTGGTAAGTACTTTCTCTATCGCTTTTTCATTGATTTTTTTAGCCGGAGAGAAACGTAAATTAAATAATTTAATTAATAATTTAGCAATACTCGGGTAGCGTGCAAACGTATCTTCAATGTAGTTTTGGCTAAAAGTACCACCAATTTGACGCTCATATTTAGCATAAGCACGTACTATAGATACCTCACGACCACCAAGCTCAGCACCTAGAATAAGTCGGTTAAAACCATCATCTTCTAATCGTCCAGACCATACTTTTGCAAAAGCATCTTGAAATAAACTTTGTACTATTTCTAAGTTAAACTTACCTTTACCAGTTAGTAACATCGAGAAGTCTAAAATCCAATAAACTTCACCATTTTCAGTTTTAACTGCATAAGGACTTTCACCGATAACACGTAGGCCGAAGTTTTCCAACATCGGTAAAACATCAGATAAATGTAATGGCTCACCTGAGTGAAATAGCTTTAATTTTACAAAGCGGCTATCAGCATCTTCTTCTTGTGGCTGATAAAACAACATTTCTAATTGGTTATCTGCAGATAAAGCTTCAAATTTTTCAATATCTACAATGGCAGTACCTGGAAGTACTTCATCTTTGTAAGCTTGTGGAAAACTCGCATATTTACGGCTTAATGCCTTGCCTTTCGCTTCACCTTTATGCGAATTTAAGGCGTCGGCCAGATTATCATCCCAACTGCGCGCTGCATGATTTAAGTTCTTTTCTATTTCTTTCACATTAATGTCTGCTTTTGTCGAGTTAACTCTAACGATATAGTGTGTACGTGCTTGCGCTGATTCTGAAAAGTAAGTGGTAAACTCTACTTCTTCTTTACTACCTAACGCCTCTTGTAGTAACTTTTGAGTGTTAATACGTAATGCCGTGTTATAGCGCTCACGTGGCACATAAACCATACAAGAATAAAAACGATCAAAGGCATCTCGGCGCATAAACAAGCCAGAATAATCTCGCTCTTGCATTTGAAATATACCCATAACATTTTTCAATAGCTCATTCGGCGAACTTTGTAAAATTTCATCTCTTGGGTAAGTTTCTAAAATATTGATTAAGGCTTTATAAGCATGCGTACCCTTAGCAAAGCCTGAGTCGTTGCAAACACCGATAACTTTAGATTTAATTAATGGTAAATCTAATGCGCTATTGGTGTAATAAGCTGAGCCAAATAAACCAACAAAGCGTTCTTCACCAATCACATTGCCTTTTTCATCAAAACGTTTAACGCCAATATAATCAAGATGCGCTGGACGATGAACACGTGATTTAGCATTGGTTTTGGTTAAAATAAGTAAGTTGCTGCCTAAAGCAATTTTTCGCGCCGATTCACTTAAACTAGAAATAAGACGTTCTTTACTACCGTCATACTGATTCATTAGACCTAAGCTAGATTCAACGTCAGTCGACAAGGCCATATCGCCTTCTAAGATTTTAATATGGTAAGAGCGATAGCCAAGCAAGGTAAAGTTGTCTGCCAACATCCATTCTAAAAAGCTAATGCTATCTTGATGCTCTGCTTTTGAACAAGGTAGCGCTTTCGCTTGTTTAACTTCTTTGATGACACTACGTAAACGCGCTTGCATTGGCTGCCAGTCATTAACCGTCACGGCAATATCACTCACCACTGAATGTAGTTCTTTAGTAATATTCGATAATACTTTCGCGTCATTTTGACGATCTATTTCAATAAAAAATACCGTTTCAACAGACGTTGATTTAAATGACTGATCAGCAGCGGCGGAAAGCTGTTTAATATTTTTACTACGATCACGAATAATTTTTATTGGCGAATTGAGCATTAAGTGTGGCGTAAGATTTAGTCGACTTAACGCAATGCGTACAGAGTCAACTAAAAAAGGCATGTCTCGGACAATTATTTCAATAATTGTATGGCTTGATTTCCAACCGTTTTTTGATACCTGTGGGTTAAATACCTTGATCACAGGTTTATCATCTTGATGATCGTTTAATGTGTTCCAAAGACTTAGTGTGGCACCGTACATGTCGCTGTCATTTCTATGATCTAAATCTAAGGTTGAAATATTCTTATAAAGCAGCTCAGCAAATTGTTTCACAAGAGGAGCTGTTGCCGCAGGAACTTTTTGTTGTATTAACTGTGCTACGTTCGAAAGTATCACAGAGGGTAAACCGTCTACTAACGCCATGCCTTTTTCCTTTTTGGATAAAACGCTTGAAATGATTATTATATTTTTAGTCTTTTGATTCTTTTTACTAAGAATAGACTATGGGGCGATCATATTAACTATCTTAAGGGATTGCGAGCACTATTTTAGATATATTACTTTAAAAATTGTGCATTTATGTAACTGGCTTGAGGACATTTTTTATTTATTCATTAGTTATAAATAGAAAATGACCTTTCGGTCATTTTCTTGTTTATTTATGCACTATTATTTTTTGATTTAATTAGCATTTATTTTCGCTCTCGCCATAAAAATGCGGCTATCGCTGGTAGTACCAGTATGGCGGCAATCATATTAACTAAAAACATGAACGTTAATAGTATACCCATATCGACTTGGAATTTTAAATCAGAGAAAAACCACGTTGAAACCCCAATAGCTAAAGTGACACCGGTGATTAACACCGCACTTCCGCGCTCTTTCAAAGCATCAAAATAAGCACTTTGTACTGTGGCACCATTACGAAGTTTAACACTCATGGTCGATAAGATATAAATACCATAATCAACACCAATACCAACACCTAATGCAATAACCGGTAGCGTTGATACTGTTAAGCCGATATTAAGTTCGGTCATTAACCATTGCGCTAATGTTGACACTACATAAAGTGGTACAACAACGGCAATGGTTGCTCTTAAACTTCTAAAGCTTAATAAACATAAAATGATAACTGCACCATAGACGTATAGCATCATAGGTATTTGAGCCGCCTCTACTGCTTCATTCGTTGCCGCCATAACGCCAACAGGACCAGAAGCAAGTTTAAACGATAAGCTATCAGTCGCTAGTTCATTAGCAACCAGTTTAGCCGCATCCACCACGCGATTGATAGTTTCAGCCTTATGATCTTCTAAAAACAAAATCACCGGCATGGCACTACAGTCACTATTGAGCAAACCACTCGATGATGGTACGCGTGCAATTGACTGCACTAATGTTTGTTGGTTGCGTGATAAAACTCGCCACTTAGGATTACCTTCGTTATAACCCGAGTTAACAATTTTAGCGATAGACGCTAAGCTAACCGCTGATTGCACACCAGCAACATTTTCCATCCGCCATTGGAACCTATCAATAACATCCATATGTTCATAATAAGTACAAGCATCTGCCGTGGTTTCAACGATAACCGACATATAATCGACACTAATGGCATATTTATCAGTAATTAAAAAAGTGTCTTGGTTATAACGTGATGCCTCATGTAGCGAAGGTGCACCAGCATGCAACTCACCTATTTTCATATTCTGTGCATTTTGGTAACCGACAATATAAAGTACAGCCGTGATAGCTAAAATAAATATTGCCACCTTACGTGTAGCGAATGCTGACATAAAGTGCCATAAACCATCCGATGACGAACTTTTTTTGCCGTCATTATTAGCTTTATTTCTCGGCACATGAATATAAGAAACTAACAATGGCAGTAGCACTAAGTTAGTTAAGATAATCATTGCAACACCCAGTGATGCGGTAATAGCTAACTCACGAATAATACCAATATCTATCGATAATAAAGTCATAAAGCCAACGGTGTCTGATAATAACGCTATGCCGCCAGGCACCAACAACACGCGAAAACTTAATTGCGCTGCTTGTTTGCTTGTTTTGCCGCTATTGACCATTTTGGAGACAGAGTTAATCATCTGTACCCCATGGCTGACACCAATCGCAAAGACTAAAAATGGTACCAATATCGACATCGGATCTAAGCCAAAACCAAGCGTTGATAGCATACCTAACTGCCAAACCACAGCAATTAAAGAACAAGAAATAGGTAAAATAGTTAGCGCAAGTGAACGACAGAACCAAAATACCATCAAGGTGGTAATAGCAATAGCGATAGCAAAAAAGGTAACAACCCCTTTCGCACCTTTTGCAACGTCGCCAACCATTTTAGTAAAACCAATGATGTGTACTGAGATATTACCTTGCTCAAATTCACCACGGATTTCATTTTCTAATTGTTCGGCAAGGACAATACTATCGAGTTTCTTACCGGTATTAGGGTCAATTTCCATCAACGAGGTTTTGACCATTGAACAGCTATAATCGTCGGCTACAATACTACCCACGATACCGGCTTTTTCTATATTACCTTTAACAATCGCTAAACCCGCTTCATTAGGTTGAAAGTTTGCCGGGATCACGGGCCCACCAGCAAAACCGTCTTCAACTATTTCAACAAAGCGTGTACTAGGTGAAAATAATGACTTAACCTGAATGCGATCAACACCTGGAATAAAAAACAACTTATCATGCACGCCTTTTAGCGCGGTAAAAAACTCAGGGTTAAAAATATCGCCACTACTGTCACAGACGGAAATTAACACATTATTCGCACCACCAAAGTTTTCTTGATGCTTGAGATAAGTTTTCATATAACTATGATTTAACGGAATATGTTTGGTAAAAGCAGCATCAAGTTTAATTTGTGTCGCTTGAAACAACAGAAATATACTGGCAAGAATAAAAAATACCAAGACGGCTAACCGACGGCGGAAAAGTGTTGCTTCAACAACATTGATAATAGAATTAAATTTCATGACAGTTACTTCGTTATGTTAATAGTTTTGATGCCAACATCAGAGACAGCGATTATTTTATTTTTATACCAAACCCCTGCAATAAGTGCTTTACCATCCTTTTGCACATGCTTAGTAAAAGTAGCACCATCATCACGACTTTCTAACAACACACCGTTATTACCTAAGATAAAAACCCGTTGGTCATCACTCAACACAATACTGCTTAGTAAAGCGGTAACATGGCTATCGCTTGCTTGCCATGGTGTACCATTTTTTAAACTGCGAAAAATATGGCCTCTTAAACCTACAACCACTAAATTGCCTTCTTGCGTACGATCAATATCATAAAATGAGCCTGGGTATATCTCATCAAGCCTTTGCCAACTGACGCCAAAATTATTACTTTTTGCAATTAGGCCTAATTCTCCAGCTAAATATAATGTTCTCCCATCAGCTACAACTCGGTTAAAGTGAGGTAAAATACTACTTTGTTCGTCTAAATAGGCAACTTCGTCATCTAGCTTTAATTCCGCTAAATATGCTTGGTCTTCCGGATAAAGAAACTCATTATGATATTCAATAGTCCAATGTTGTCCACCGTCATTAGTGCGATAAAATAAGCCGTAAGCGCCAACAGCAACCCCGGTATTTCTATCAAAAAATAAGACATCTAAAAGTGGTTTTTCAACTTCAGGTAGGTGTTGTTGCACTTGCCAAGACACTCCACCATCTTTTGATGACAAAATTGTTGCATCATGACCAACGGCCCAGCCATGCATTTCATCAATAAAATACACCGCAGTTAATGTCACTTGCACGGGCACTTGCGCTTGTTGCCAATCGACACCATCACTTGAAAGAAGAATATGACCGCGTTCGCCAACGGCAACTAATTTTGATTGATTAATTTCAATTATATCGAGTAACAGCGATTTACTCGCTAGTGGAGCAAGTCTCGCGTCTAGCGGTTGCGCGTTGATAATAGGGATAGTAAGAAAACTGAGTAAAATAACGAGAAGACGCATAATTACTATATTAGCTCCATTTATTTAAATAATAGAGGTAGCAAACCTCATATTAGATAACGATGTTAAAGAGGGGTTGAGCATGAAATGCACATCGATACCATACAACCCTCTACTTTGAGTTTAGCTAAAAGCAGAGGAATTAACATTAATTAGGTGGTTATAAATAACCGTTTAAAGCTTTGAAATAAAAACGGCTAGCCATCGGCCAGCCGTTTTATCAAAGTATCTGTCTATCTTCGACCTTCTCGACGTAATGCTGAAGAAGTAAAATCAACATCATTTAATTCGGCTGAAAAGTCATACATGCTCGCTTCGTTATCTAAGCCCATAGCGATATAACGACGAGATTGTAAATCGTGAAATACTTCAAGTGTTGACCACTGCGTTGGCACTTCATAGTAATTAATGCCATGAGCAACACCCACACGATATAATTCATCTCGGTTATCATAAATATCGGTAACCGCTACCTGCCAACTATCTTCATCAATATAGAAGACACGTTTTTTATAAGTATGTCGAGTATCAGACTTTAAGTTAGCTTCAACCACCCATACACGATGTTTTTCGTAACGTACAAGTTCAGGGTTAATATGACCCGGTTGTAAGATTTGGTCGTATTTTAAATTATCACTATGTAAACGATAATCGTTATAAGGGATCAGTAATTCTTGTTTACCTTTTAACGTCCAATTATAACGATTAGGTGCACCGTTAAACATATCAAAATCATCGGTAGTTCTTAAACCATCTGACGCTGTACCTGGTGCATCATAAGCAACATTTGGTGCACGACGAACGCGTCGTTGGCCTGTGTTATAAGTCCATGCTTGGCGAGGTGTTTTTATTTGGTCCATAGTTTCATGAACTAATAAAGCCGTACCGGCTAAACGAGCTGGCTCAGTTACTTTTTGTTTAAATTTAAATAAAATATTGGTGCGTTGCAGTTCTTCAGCTTTAACGCCTTTAACACCGTAAGGGATCAATAACTGATCATCAAAGCCCATGTAAGTGTAATCACCTGATGATGTTGGAGCAGCTTGACCACCTTCACGAGTAATTTTTTCACCACGATAGCGTAAAATATGATTCCAAATAGCCTCTAAACCATCTTTAGGTACCGGAAATGGAATACCAATTGCTGCTTGAACAATACCATTACCGCCTTCAACTAATTCTGCTCTCGTTGCATTGTCAAATGTTGCCTGATAAACATGCTCAGGGTAAGAGGCTGAACGACGTGACTGGTAAACCATCATTTTATAAGTGTCAGGATAAGTTTCAAATAACTTAACCTGACCGGGTGTAAGTAAATCTTTGTATTGTCCAAGATTTTTGTGAGTAATGGTATAGAGTGCTTTATCTTCAGCAAAAGGATCAACATGATGATCACCGACTTTATAACCCGCTGGAGCTGAAGTGATCCCCCCAGTCCACGTTGGAATAGAACCATCTGCATTCGCTGCACGAACAGCACCCAAAGGCGTTAATTCTTTTTGTAATTTAGCAGCCTCTTGCTCCGTAATTTTTGCGCTAGCGCTTGTAGATGCTAAAGCTACCGTCACCGCTATTGATACTAGCGTTGCCTTTTTAAATGTATTTTTTAAAATATTTCTCATGAAAATAGTCCTCATACGGCCTTAAATTGAATACTTGATGTTAAAAGACACGTAATCGCGATCTTCCATTTGATTAGTCGTACCTACGCCACCAAAAAAGCTGTTATAACTGAAATCAGCCGACCAACGATTTTGGTAATCGAAACCTAAACCTAGTGACATCGACTTTCTGTCTTCAACAAACAAAAATAATGGATCTGGCGTAATACCGTTAACATCATGTGAAAAAACAATTTTTGGTGATATGTTAATACCGGCAAAAACATCGTTATAATCTAATTTTCCGATAAAACGATAGCCCCATGCAAATGCACTAGGGAATGGGTTGGTTTCAACACCATCTTGTAAAGCCAGTTCTAAGCCTTCTTTGCCTGCAACACCACCATTTCTGCCAGTACCTGGACCATTGAGACGTAATACGTCTTGATCAGGCATATCACGAATATCAATACCGCCGATTTCAAATAAAGTTGTCATTTGGCTGGCACCAAATGACGGCCCCCATAAATTTGTTAGCGTGACTTGTGCTTGTAAGGTATCAGAGAGGATGTAACCATTAGCACGTGAACCACCAGCAAAAACAGGCATTTGAGAAATACCATCTAACTCAGGTCGATTTAAGTCATTAGCTAATTGTTGTGGCATCGCCGCAAATAGAAGCTCTACATCATCTATTTGCAATGGCTCATCTTGACGATAAGTCACTTCACCAGCAACGGATGTGGTGCCAATCGCAGTGTTAAAGCTTAAGGCATACAGCTTAATATCTTCAATGTAATCGAGTTCTACTCGTGAAAAAGCTTTTAAATCTGTGTAGTTGTCATAAGTAATTTCAGTAGAAGCTAACATCCCAACATCGTGAGCTAAAGCAGCTTGAGTAAAATCAGCCGTTATTCCTGAAAAAACCGGGCGACGGCTATGGTAATTCATATGGTACAAGCTAATTTCAGTATCATTGAGCTCAGGTAAAAACCACGATAGTTTTAAACCGTACTGACCGCCATCTTCAGGATCATTATTAGCATCGGCTTGACGTAGTGTTACCTTGGTTGGAAAACCACCAACATAAGCACCACCGGCATCAGCCATTGCGACAGTACCATCTAATATTTTAGCTCTTAAGACGTTCAAATTAGTGATTAACGAATCTAAGTCCATATCAGGATTACTGGCAAAGTTTAACTGTACATTGTTAAACTGACCGCCATCACCAGCAAAATCATTGGTCGAGAAATAACTACCGGGTGCAGGTAATACTGTTTCTTCCCAACTGTATTGATAAAACATTTCAATGTTAAAATTTTCTGTTACGCCCAATGATGCCCATACTGCGCCAAAGGGAATGAAGGCTTCTTTTAGTTCAGCACCTGGTGCTCTTAATCGTGCGATATCTACTGGGTTAATCTCACTAATACCATGAGATATTAACGTACTTTCACCCCAACCAATCACTTGCTGACCGACACGTACCGAGAATGGCATGTCACCAAAATCAAAGTCACCGTAAACAAAAGAATCTAGCATACGAACATCACGACACACTTGATCTTTGGCTTCATCATCTCGACATGGATCATTAACCCTGCCTGAACTTGGGTTTGTCCAAGCTCGATCACCGTCGACCATTTCAAAATCATAAAAATACATAGCGCGGCCAAAATAGCCGATGTTGTCATAACGTATATCAAGCTCGTGGGAGCCTTTAATTAACTTTGAGAAACTTTCGCCTGCATCATAGTTTAAGTTAGCGTTGTCACCATTAGTAGAATAACTACCCGCACCATTCCATACTGTGCCAGCATCTGGATTAACATTTAATATCGGATGGTATTGACTAAAATCAAAGCCATTATTGATATTATTGGATTTACCAACATTATCATTCCAATTACGATCTTCTACTCGCCAGCTTGTACCTGCCGAAAAAGTAGAATCAAAACTGATCTCGAAATTGCCTAACTCAAAGTTTTTTGCCTGCACATTAGCAGTAGCTAATGTCATCATAGCGGCGGCAATACTCAGAGCCAGTGGCTTCTTGTAAAAACCGTTGCGAAGGTTTTGTTTCATTTCTTCTCTCCCCAGATGCGATTTTGCATTTTATTTTTATAAGTCCACTTACATGGTATGAATCAATAATTACATCATTTTGACCAAGTGGCAAGCGCTAAAAATTTAGTTAAAGTCCTTTATATTAAAGACTTAAAACAAATTGTATATCAAGAACAAAAGTGCGTTTAAAACACTTGTTTTAAACGCGTGTTTTTCACAAGCATTTATCTGCAAATAGTGAACAGAAATAGCCCCCTAATCCTGTCAACAATTAGTAACACTTTACTTTTGATGGTCAGACCACTGTTTAAAGCAAAGGCTCTAATCAGGATGTTTTATCCAAAGACAAAAATTTATTGCTTTGTGTTTGCAAACAAAACCGCCCTTTTATGCCTGTAGCTGTTAAAAATTTTCGCAAATGCATTGCCGGAAATTCAAGCCGAAGACCTTCATCTGTCGTCACCACAATAGTATGAATTGCCCCTTGATAATAGAGTAAATAGTCTTGGTTACTTAAGTTCAAACTAAAATAATAGGTCATACATTTATCCTAATATTCTAGGGCCGCATCAAGTTTTTCTTTCAAATCTTTTGACAAGTTTACCTGCTGCATAAGCTGTTCAAGTTTAGTTTTAATCAATTTTTGTCTTGGCTTATCAAACGCTTTAAATTGAATAAGTGGGGTAATTAAACGAGAGGCAACTTGTGGGTTAATATCATTAAGTAAACGTAATTGTTCAATAAGAAATTGATAACCACGACCACTAGCACAATGAAAGTATCGTGGGTTATTCATGATAAACGCACCAATAAGCGCACGAGCACGATTAGGATTTTTTAAGCTAAAAAGCGGATGGGAGATTAACTGTGACAAATTATCATAAATTGACTCAGCATTAACGCTGGCTTGTATTGCAAACCATTTATCCATCACTAGTGGCGTATCCGACCATTTACTTTCAAAATCAGTCATCATACTAGAGAAGGCGGCATGGTGTTGACCTGCGGAAAAATTCAGCGTTGCCAAGGTATCAGTCATATTATTTGCATGTTGATATTGCTCAGTCAACAGCTTTTGGTATTCACTCAAGGTTGCTAAATAAGATAGGCAAACATTCTTTAAGGCACGTTTACCGATAGCGTTGCCATCATTGGCATAAACAGTTGCCATATTTTGCTGATACTGCTGAAGAAATAATGGTGCTAACGCTTTGGCTATACATTGTTTCACACTATCAATAGCATTAAGCAAAGCAATAGGGTCAACCTCTTCAATATTATCGGCTAGTTCACTGAAACTGGGTAATGTTAATTGTTCGGCTTTAAATGCCGCTGACATATCTGCCGTTAATAAATCTTTAAACGCTTGATATAAATTATCAGGTAAATTTAATGTCGGTTGTTGCATCGCTTGCACTATATAAGTAGTTAATAACTTTTGTCCGGCATCCCAACGACAAAACTCATCTGTTGCGCAAGTCATGAGCAATTGTAACTCTTGATCAGATTGTAAAAACTGTGTTCTTACCGGCGCTGAGAAACCAGTTAATAACGCTAACACGGGTTTTTGATGATAATCTTGAAAAGTCCACGTTTGCTTCTGCTCAGTGAGTTGCAATAACTGCGACTGATTAGATTGTCCAAGCCCTGAAATTAACTCTATACCAACGGGAATATGCAACGCCGGATTATTACCATTATTTTGCTCAAGGGTTAATTGATATTCGCAACTAACAGCATCAAAGTGTTCACTGACGCGTAATTGTGGCGTGCCTGCTTGTTGGTACCAACGCTTGAACTGACTTAAGTCTGTAGCTGACGCATCCGTCATAGCATTGATAAAATCATCACAGGTGACAGCCATACCATCAAAACGTGCAAAATATAAATCGATACCCTTTCTAAATTTTTCAGCCCCCAAGATCGTGTGGATCATACGAATAACTTCAGCGCCCTTTTCATAAACCGTTAAAGTATAAAAGTTGTTCATTTCAATGACTTTTTCTGGACGAATAGGATGTGCCATTGGACCAGCATCTTCAGCAAATTGCATCGAGCGTAACACTCTCACGTTTTGAATACGGGTTACAGCTGCTGAGTGCATGTCGGCACTAAATTGTTGATCGCGAAATACCGTTAAACCTTCTTTTAAACTTAATTGAAACCAATCTCGGCAAGTCACGCGATTACCGGTCCAGTTATGAAAATATTCATGTGCAATAACCGCTTCAACATTAAAGTAATCGACATCGGTGGCACACTTTTCATCAGCTAAGACAAATTTGCTATTAAAAACATTTAAGCCCTTGTTTTCCATGGCGCCCATATTGAAAAAATCGACCGCAACTATCATATAAATATCAAGATCATATTCAAGTCCAAAGGTTTTTTCATCCCAGACCATAGAATGCTTTAACGAGGCCATCGCATGATGAGCTTTGTGAATATTACCTTTGTCGACAAATATTTCTAACGCAACATCACGGCCAGAGCCCGTACGATAATGGTCAGATAAAACATCAAAATCACCCGCTACTAAAGCAAATAAATAGCAAGGTTTAGGAAAAGGGTCATGCCATTGCACAAAATGTTGACCGTCAGCTAAATCCCCTTCAGCGATTTTATTACCATTTGATAACAAGTAGGGAAACTGTACTTTATCGGCAATAATTTTAGTGGTGAATATTGCCATCACATCGGGTCGGTCAAGATAATAACTAATGCGTCTAAAGCCCTCTGCTTCACATTGGGTGCAATAAGCATCACCTGACTTAAATAAACCTTCAAGTGCCGTATTTTCAACTGGATTGATCTCAGTAATAATTTCAAGCGTGAACTCTTTACGATCAATAGCAATAGTTAAACTGCTATCGCTAACTTGATATTGCTCAGCATTTAGCGCTTGATCATCAATTAAAACAGACACTAAAGTTAAGTGTTCGCCATCCAAGACTAACGGTTGGTTATCGTCTGCCACTCGGCTTAATTTCATCCGGTTAGTCACCCGAGTTTTATATTCATCGAGTGCAAAGGTTAGCTCAACAGTAGCAATAGAAAAGTTTGCTTCACGGTAATCAGCTAAATAACGTGGGGTAAAATCACTCATGTAAATCCTTAATATAAAAACTTTATTTTGGTTGGCACTTATGCGCTTATTATAACGTTTCTCAGAGGGAATAAAAAAGCCTGTACGAGACAGGCTTTATGAATATTTATTAATTGTGAAAATAATTTAGTCGTTTGTCACTATTTTTTTTATTTTAAAGCCTAAGTAACCATAAGCTATCGCTAAAATAGGGTTAATCAAATTAAAGAAACAATAAAATATATAATCATAAGAGGTCAGTGCTAGTGCTCCAAACATAAAGGCACCGCAAGTATTCCACGGTATTAATGGTGAGGTGATGGTACCTGAATCTTCCAGTGTTCGACTCAACAAGACTGGATGTAAACCTCTTTTTTCATACTCTTCTTTATACATTCTTCCTGGCATCACAATCGCCATGTATTGATCAGCCGTAATCAAGTTAGTACCAATACACGTAGCGACGGTACTCGCAATTAAACTGCCTGTCGATTTCGCTGAAGCTAAAATTGATTCGACAAACTTTTTCAACATGCCTAAATGTTCTAAAATGGCGCCAAAACTTAATGCTGTAACCACTAGCCATATTGTATTTAGCATACCCGCCATACCACCGCGACTTAGCAATTCATCAATTTCAATATTACCGGTTTCCACGACAACACCATCAAAGAAAGCAGTCCATACCACCATGATAATGCCTCTTGTCGACTCTACACCTTCTGCAACCATTGCTGAAATTAGTTCTTGCTGAAAAATTAATGCCCAGATAGCACCAATAATTGCACCGATAGCAACAGCTGGAAATGCCGGCATTTTTTTATAAGCCAATACTAATAAAATAAATAACGGGATTAAATTCAAGGCTGATATGTTGTAGGTGTTTTCTAAGGTATTGGTTAATGACACTATACTGTCAGTGTTACCTATATCTGATGATGAATGATTAAAACCAATAATAAGAAATAAGATCAGTGCAATAGTAATTGAAGGGATAGTCGTCCAGAGCATATAACGAATATGTTCAAATAACTCACTTCCTGCTACTGCGGGGGCTAAATTTGTTGTTTCAGACAGTGGTGATAGTTTATCACCAAAATAAGCCCCTGATATCACAGCACCAGCGGTAACAGAAGTTGATAATTCAAAACCACCGGCAATACCGATAAATGCAACACCGACCGTTGCTGCCGTTGTCCATGAACTACCAATACTCATGGCAACCACACCACAAACTAGACAAGTTGCGGCGTAGAACCAACTGGGATCAATAATTTTTAGACCGTAATAAACCATCGTGGGTACAGTACCTGATAACAACCATGTACCTATTAAAGAGCCTACGGCTAATAAAATTAGTACCGCACCAAGCGAGATAGATATCCCATGGATAATGGCTTTTTCCATCGCGTGCCAAGTATGACCATTTTTAAGCCCAATAACCGCAGCAACACCGGTAGCAAGTAGTAAAGCTATTTGATTAGGTCCTGACGATGAACCATCACCAAAAAAAGTAACAGCAGCAATTAATAAGCAAATAAGGACAATAATCGGGATTATAGCGTCCAACATCGTAGGTTGTCGTAGAGATTGAGGATCAGACATAGATAAATTTACACCTTATTATCTTAGTTATTATAGTGATTAAATTATTTGTGATAGCTAACATGCCGACTGTTAGCAGATTGTGCAAGTTTTTTTTGACAACGTTAAGCTAACAACCCCTTTGTTTATACGGTTTTCAAGAATAACTATGCAATTATAGCAATTCATCTAAACTGTGGTCTGCTAGTCACTATATAATGGGGTGGTATTGTTACCGGTGACATTATCAGGGTAATTAGGCATGAAAAAGCCACCCTGAGGTGGCTGTTATGATGCGACCATAAAAATATTTACTTTTTCGCGACTCTACCCAACGAAACTAAATCAAAGGTAATTTTTGCGGTTTCATCTAAAAAGGGATCGAGTGCTTCCAAGTCTTCTGGCAAGTCATCCAAGTCTGTGACTTTTTCTTTACCCATCATGACAAGACGTTCATTAGCACGCTTTAGCTGTTTAGCTTTACGATTTTCTCTTTTTTCTTTACGTTGAGCTAAGTTTAATGAAATAGTTTTATCGTCTTTTTCCGCTTTATACTCTTCAATATCAGATAACAAATAGTTAAATTCTTTGTTTTCTAGAATACGTGAACTATGTAATGAACTTAAATAAGATACGTCTTGGCTAATATCGTTAAGTTTATTGTATCGCGCTTTAGGGATTTGATCCCAAGGCAGAGCATTTTCTTCTTTACTTTCGCCCCAATCAGCTGGGTCTATCGCCGAAGGAAATTCGATATCAGGTAACACACCGCGATGTTGGGTACTGCCACCATTGATGCGATAAAATTTAGCGATAGTAAATTGAATACTACCAAACGGCTTTTCATAGAGATCATAAACGCGACCTAAACCTCTGTGTTGTTGCACGGTGCCCTTACCAAAAGTATGTTCACCAACAATAACGCCTCGTCCGTAGTCTTGAATTGCCGCTGAAAAAATTTCTGACGCTGAAGCACTATAGCGGTCAACCATGACAGTTAACGGTCCATCATAAAAACTAATGCCATCTTTATCACTGTTAACTTGTACCCGATTAGCGCCATCACGAACTTGTACTACGGGGCCTTTATCAATAAATAAACCGGTTAACAAGGTTGCTTCTGTTAAAGAACCGCCACCATTGCCACGTAAATCAACAATAATACCCGCAACGTTTTGCTCTTTTAGTTTTGCGATTTCAAGTTTCACATCACGAGAAAGGTGGTTATAGAAACTTGGAATAGTGATGACACCGAGTTTTTTAGTGTTTTCATCACCTGTTTTTTCATCATAAACTTCTGATTTAGCTGCGCGGTCCTCAAGCTTGATGGTATCGCGAATAATAGAAACCACTTTAATGCTGCTGTCATCTTCTGATTCTGCACCTAAAATTTGTAGTCTAACTTTACTGCCTTTCGGGCCTTTAATAAGCTCAACAACATCATCTAAACGCCAGCCAATAACATCGACAAAATCTTTATCATCTTGTGAGACACCAACAATACGATCTTTAGGTTTTAATTCTTTCGATTTATCTGCTGGGCCACCAGAAACCACACTTTGTATAACCGTGTAATCTTCCTCAGCACGCAATACTGCACCAATACCTTCCAGTGATAAATTCATTTCCATTTGGAAACGTTCAGCATTACGAGGCGATAAATAAGAAGTGTGTGGTTCAACGACACGGGCAAAGCTATTCATGACAATTTGAAAAACATCTTCACTTTCACTTTGCTTTAAGCGTTTAATTGCATAGCGATAGCGTTTAGTTAATATTTCTTGAATTTTTTCCCACTCTTTACCTGCCAGCGTTAAATTAAGCGCATCATATTTAACTTTTTTACGCCATAATTCATTTAACTCAGTAACAGAAGTTGGTCTTTGAGCTTCTTCACGATCAAAGTTATAAGATTCATCAAGTTTAAAATCGAATGGCTGATCGTTTTCTAATAGGCTTAAAGCATATTGATAACGCTCTAATCGCCGTTGCAAATTTAGGTTATAGATTTGATAAGCGATATCGAGTTTACCACGAGCAATAACGGTATCAAATTCATCACGATATTGAGCAAAACGCTCAACATCAGAGGCAAGAAAAACATTTCGAGCATAATCTAATTGCTTAATATAACGATCAAAAATTTGTTCAGAAAGTGAATCGTCTATTTTTATTTTTTTGTAATGTGCACGTGTAAACTGCGCCGTAATCCGTTTGGTGGAAGTAGCATGTTGGCTTTCAGGTGCTAAGATCGGTAAATCTTTATCAGCCTCTATCTCTTGAGCTAATACCGAGATACTGGCAATTGACAATGCTACTGCAACAGCTATACGACAAAATTTATGCATACACATACTCCAAATTTATTCCGTAAAAATATTTTTAACTTGTGTTTTAACAACCATACCTGAATTCAACTGAACGCTAACATCTTTACCAGAAACTTCAGTGATAACAGCATCCATTGACGATTGCCCTAACTGTACTTTGATATTTTTGCCAACAACAACGTTACTGGTTTCAACTGGTTTAAGTTTCACGGCAACTTTAGCAGGTGCACGTTTGCTTGATTTAACCGAATTGAACTTTTCTTTACGAGTATTATCTGCAACATCTTTATTCGCCGGTTTAGCCGGTTTGTTAGCATTACCTTTATAAGGTTTTTTCGCTGCTTTGTCTTTAACGTTTTTGTTACCAAATTTTTCTTGGCTTTCTTTTAACGTTTTATTAGCATAATCAGCTTGCTCTTGATCAATTTCTGCAGAATCATTACCGTCAATGTCTATACGAAAGCTACCTACTTTTATAGCTTTCAAATAGCGCCAACTACTAGTGTAATGTCTAAGCGCTTGACGCAAACGAGTTTTGCTTACCGTTTCATCACCAGCTAATTTTTCAGCTAAATCTTGGAAAATACCAATCTTTAGTGGCTTCGCATGGCCTTCAATAGAAAAGCATGCAGGAAATTTTTCGGCCAAATAGGCAATAATTTCTTTGGTGCTGACACGCTTAACTTCAGCTTCAACATTTGACGTTGTTGCCACTGTTGTTTCTGTTGTTGTTTCTGCTACCACTTTTACTTCACTTTCTGTTTTATTTTCCATAAATACAACTTTTAAAAATTCTAATTTTGCTCTGCAAGATATTGTTCACGATTTTCCAACAAATGTCGGCACCAATCATAAATATCTTCACTTTCAATTTCAGTTAAGGCTTCTTGCCCTATCCACGTATCCCACACCAAAGAGAGCAAGTGCTCTAATACCTCTGGTGCAATATCTTCTTCTGCTAAGTCGTAAACGGTATGATAAATTTCATTAATACGCTCAGCAACTTCTTCTTCTTGACCATCCCAGTCACCTACTACAGCTTCAGAGACTAGATAATCATGAATTACGATAAACTCTTTCATTAGTTTACCACGCCATGCTTGATCATGACATTTTCAAATAAACTAATTATTTTTTCGAGTCCTGTTTGATCATCACTATCAAAACGATTAAACGCCATGCTATCAATATCAAGCACCGCTATAACTTTACCGTTTAGTGTCAAAGGTAATACTATTTCAGAATTAGTACTAGCATCACAGGCAATATGACCGTCAAACTCATGAACATCAGCAACACGCTGCACGGTATTTTCAATTGCAGCAGTACCACAAACACCACGACCTAAAGGAATGCGAATACAAGCAACTTTACCTTGAAAGGGACCAAGCACAAGTTGGTCATTCACCATACGGTAAAACCCAACCCAATTAACCTCAGATAATTGTTCAAACAACAAAGCACTAACGTTTGCCATATTAGCAATAACATCGGCTTCCTCATTGATCAATGCTTCAACTTGAGTATATAAGTCTCGATAAAAGGTATTTTTTGTCATTAATAAACATGCCTACAATAAAACGCATAACATACCCTGATAGCAGATTAAATTAAAGTGCTATCAGCCGCAATTGGCAATTATATGTCAATTTATTGTGCTTTAATGATAAATGTTAACATTAGTTACCTATTTATCACTTTTCATTGACCAAATACTTTATTACAGGGCAGGTTCAATTTCTTGCCTTAATGACTAGTAGCCAGATACCTTATTACTATATTTCCTATATCTGCGCTTTACCAAACTAGGATTTTCACACTTACCACTGTCAAAGGTACTTGCTAATCAATACCGTACTTCATAACTAAAAAGCGCTGTTAGTAATATTTCTAACAGCGCTTTATTTTCAGCTATTTATCAGCAGAGTTGAACTTATACCAATTTTACTAAGTGTCTTCCCTCTCAGTGAAGTTTAAAAGGTTTAGCGGCACAGGCTCACAGTTCCAGATTGAACCTAAGTACAACCATGTAGACAAGGCATTGATTATCGAAATCAATAACACGGCCTGTAAGCCTTTTAAAATCAACCTTCAAGAGCTTACCAGTGATTCGATAACCGCCGTTAATTTCCTTCATATAGAATAACTATATTTACAAAATGATCGTTGTTATCAAAACGCTGGTAAGGCGCTGAGTGGGAAAAAACTTAATAGACTTGGTATTAAAAGGCATCAACCGGTATACGAACCCAACCTTCCATTAACACACGGGCACTTCGACTCATACTGACCTTTTTTACCGTCCAGTTATCATCAATACACTCGGCCTGTGCACCAACCTTTAATGTTCCTGAAGGGTGACCAAAAGTTACTGTACTTCTTTCACCGGAGCCCGCAGCTAAATTAACCAAGGTGCCAGGGATTGCTGCCGCCGTACCGATAGCAACTGCAGCTGTGCCCATCATCGCATGGTGTAGTTTCCCCATTGAGAGCGCTCGTACCTGTAAATCAGTATCACTGGCGGTAATATCTTTGCCGCTAGAAGAAGTATAAGCCTGTGCGGGTGCAACAAATGCAACTTTAGGCGTGTGCTGACGTGATACAGCTGCTGAAATATCATTAATCAAGCCCATTTTCACAGCGCCATAAGCTCGAATCTTTTCAAAACGCGCCAGTGCTTGTTCATCACCGTTAACCGCTTCTTGCAACTCAGTACCGGTATAACCTATCTCGTTGGCATTTAAGAAAATAGTAGGAATACCTGCTGTGATCATGGTGACTTTGAATGTACCTACTTCTGGTACGATGAGCTCATCAATTAAATTTCCTGTCGGAAACATCGCTTCACTTGGATCAACTGGTGCGACAAAGTCAACTTGCACTTCAGCAGCTGGAAAAGTTACTCCATCAAGCTCAAAGTCACCGGTTTCTTGCACTTGCCCTTGGCTGATAGGTACATGGGCAATAATGGTTTTACTGATATTTTTCTGCCAAATGCGTACTTGGCAAATACCATTCTCTGGAATTCTGTCAGCACTAACTAATCCTGAACTGATAGCAAAAGAGCCAACAGCAGCAGTAAGGTTACCGCAATTACCACTCCAATCTACAAAAGCTTTATCAATAGCCACTTGACCAAATAAGTAATCAACATCGTGATCCACTTGTGCTGATTTAGCAAGGATCACTGTTTTGCTGGTGCTTGAGGTCGCTCCGCCCATACCGTCGGTTTGTTTACCGTATGGATCTGGGCTACCAATAACCCGCAGTAGCATATTGTCACGCGCATCACCGACTACCTGACACTGTTCAGGCAGATCAGTTAAATTAAAAAATACGCCTTTGGATGTACCGCCACGCATATAGGTAGCTGGAATTTTCACTTGCGGTAAGTGTATTTGAGGAACATGAGACATATAACACCTCTGAATTTGGTTGTTTGATATTTTACTAAAATAAAAGCAACAAAAAGCGCTAACTTATTGCTGCTTATAAATAGGTTGAGTTAATTTTCATCAGAAGAGCTTTAGTGTTTAACAAGGCAAAAATGTGGCGTCTAGTTACTGAGATTAGCATCTAAGTCAGCACTTCCAACCTTGGCAAAAAGCTAAAAATCAATTATGAATTTGACTCTAAGAAATCGTTAGCAAACTTTTGCAATACCCCGCCCGCGGCGTAGACAGACACTTCTTCAGCAGTATCTAAACGACATTTAACAGCAATATTGACAACGTCACCATTTTTACGCGTCATCACAACTGTCATTGCTGCGCCCGGTGCGGTCGTACCTTCTACATCATATGTTTCAGTGCCATCAATGCTATAAGTATGACGGGTTTCACCTTTAATAAACTCTAACGGTAAAACGCCCATGCCCACTAAGTTTGTACGATGGATACGTTCAAATCCTTCAGAAACAATCACTTCGACACCCGCTAAACGAACACCTTTAGCAGCCCAGTCACGTGAAGACCCCTGTCCATAATCAGCACCAGCAATAATAATGAGTGGCTGTTTACGCTCCATATAGGTTTCAATAGCTTCCCACATACGTGACTCAATGCCCTCTGGCTCTATACGAGCAAGCGAGCCTTGTTTTACATCGCCGTTATCATCCTTACACATTTCATTGAATAATTTCGGGTTAGCAAACGTAGCACGTTGCGCGGTTAAATGATCACCACGGTGCGTTGCATAAGAGTTAAAATCAGCTTCTGGTAAGCCCATTTTATGCAAGTATGCACCAGCAGCACTGTTTAACTGAATCGCATTCGATGGTGATAAATGATCGGTTGTGATGTTATCACCCAATACCGCTAGAGGACGCATGCCTTTCATGGTACGAACACCAGCTAAGGCCCCTTCCCAATATGGCGGACGACGGATATAAGTACTAGTTTCATCCCAAGCATACAACGGACTTTCTGCTGGCTCAAAAGCACCTAAATCAAACATAGGCGTATAAATTTGTTTAAATTGCTCAGGCTTAACACAAGACGCAACAATGGCATCAATTTCTTCATCACTCGGCCAAATATCTTTTAAAGTAATGTCATTACCATTTTGATCTTGTCCTAAGATGTCTTTTTCAATATCAAAACGTATCGTGCCAGCAATAGCATAGGCCACCACGAGTGGTGGTGAAGCTAAAAATGCCTGTTTAGCGTGTGGATGAATACGACCATCAAAGTTACGATTACCTGATAACACTGCCGTTGTGTATAAATCACGGTCAATAATTTCTTGTTGAATTTTAGCATCTAACGCACCGGACATACCATTACAAGTTGTACAGGCATAACCAACAATACCAAAACCTAATTTTTCCATTTCAGATAATAGCCCTGCTTCTTCTAAATAAAGCTTGGCGACTTTTGAGCCCGGTGCAAATGATGATTTAACCCAAGGTTTACGTACTAAACCTAATTCATTTGCACGTTTGGCAATAAGCCCTGCCGCAACAACATTGCGTGGATTAGAGGTATTGGTACATGACGTGATAGCCGCAATAATAACCGCACCATCTGGCATTTCACCGTTCGCTTCTTGTGCTTTACAAGCCGTTAAATCTTTAGCAATATTTTTTGATGCCAGCTCAGCAGTCGCTAAACGACGATGCGGATTAGATGGCCCGGCTAAGTTACGCTCAACGGTAGATAAATCAAATTCAAGTACACGCTTGTACTGCGCTTCAACTAAATCATCTGCCCATAAACCGGTGTGTTTAGCATAAGTTTCAACCAAGGCCACTTGCTCTGGTTCACGACCAGTCATTTTCAAGTAATCAATAGTTTGTTGGTCGATATAGAACATACCTGCCGATGCACCATATTCTGGCGTCATGTTTGAGATAGTTGCTCGGTCACCAATGGTTAAACTTTCAGTGCCTTCACCAAAAAACTCTAAGTAACTCGAAACCACTTTCTCATTGCGCAAAAATTCAGTGATCGCCAAAACCATATCAGTCGCTGTGATACCAGCTTTACGTTTCCCTGTTAGCTTAACGCCAATAATGTTTGGCAAGCGCATCATTGATGGACGGCCCAACATAACGGTTTCAGCCTCTAAACCACCCACGCCAATGGCAATAACACCTAAGGCATCAATATGCGGAGTATGGCTATCAGTACCAACACAAGTATCAGGAAACGCAACACCATCACGTGCTTGTATAACCGGCGACATTTTCTCAAGGTTAATTTGATGCATAATGCCGTTACCAGCTGGGATGACATCAACATTTTTAAAAGCCGTTTTAGTCCATTCAATAAAATGAAAGCGCTGCTCATTACGGCGATCTTCAATTGAGCGGTTTTTATCAAATGCTTCTGGGTCAAAACCTGGCGCTTCAACCGCTAATGAATGGTCAACAATAAGTTGAGTCGGTACAACTGGGTTAACCTTAGCCGGATCGCCACCTTGCTCGGCAATTGCATCACGAAGACCGGCTAAATCAACCAAAGCAGTTTGGCCAAGGATATCATGACATACCACCCGTGCTGGATACCAAGGAAAATCTAAATCTTGCTTACCTTCGATGATCTGCTTGAGAGAGTCGGTTAATGTTGCCGGCTCGCAGCGGCGAACTAATTGCTCAGCAAGTACACGAGACGTATAAGGTAAGGTTTTATAGGCACCGGGCTTAATCGCTTCAATCGCTTCGCGAGTATCAAAAAAATCTATTCCTACACCATTTATTTTATAACCTGGCAAAGGTTTGCGGTAATCGTAATTCATAATTTATTCCACATTCTCTGTTATATGATAAAGGCGAATTTCAATCAATAAATTCGCCTTTATAAATATAGTTGATTCTCAACGACGCTATTGTCTATTACAGCCAATAGACGACGAAAGTTATTGCTATTTCAAAGACAAAATATGAGCATATAAGTATATGTGATTATTTCCTGTTGCTGAAATAGCACTAAAGAGCGAGTCTTATCTATCTTTTTGAGATTGCTACAACCTTACGCGGCTCTGCACCAGTATAGTCTGCTGAAGGACGAATAATACGGTTATTTTGTCGTTGTTCCATTACGTGTGCAGCCCAACCCGTTAAACGTGAACAAACAAAAATAGGCGTAAATAACTTGGTTGGAATACCCATATAGTTATACGTTGAAGCATGGAAAAAATCAGCATTACAGAATAGTTTTTTGCTATCCCACATAAACTCTTCACAGGCAACTGAAATATCATACAGTGAAGTATCACCGTTCTTCGCGGCCAACTTCTCAGACCAAGCTTTGATAATGACATTACGTGGATCAGAGGTACTATAAATCGCGTGTCCAAAGCCCATGATTTTTTCTTTACGCTCAAGCATACCGGCCATTTGCTCTTTAGCATCAGCAGGTGATTTGAATTTTTCAATCATATCCATTGCGGCTTCATTAGCACCACCATGAAGTGGACCACGCAGAGTACCGATAGCACCCGTGATACAAGAGAACATATCAGACAATGTCGATGCACACACACGGGCGGTAAACGTCGAAGCGTTAAACTCATGCTCTGCATATAAAATTAATGACACATCCATCACTTTTTGATGTTGGGCTGATGGGCTTTTACCGTTTAACAAGCGGAGAAAGTGTCCGCCTAACGATGTCTCATCAGAAGTACAGTCAATTTCAATACCTTCATGAGAGAACTTATACCAGTAACACATAATAGCCGGGAATGCCGCTAATAAACGATTAGCTGCTTGTTGTTGTTCAGAGAAATCACTTTCTGGCTCTAAGTTACCTAAAAATGAACAACCGGTACGCATGACATCCATTGGATGGGTTTCTTTTGGAATAAGCTTGAGTACAGCTTTTAATGCAGACGGTAAATCACGCAAGGCAAATAATTCTGCTTTATATGCTGCTAACTCTTTTTCATTAGGCAGTTCACCGTTAAACAGTAAGTAAGCAACTTCTTCAAAGCTTGCATTGTCAGCTAAGTCAGCAATATCATAACCACAATAGGTTAAACCTGAGCCTGATTTACCTACCGTACATAACGCGGTTTCACCTGCACTTTGACCACGTAAACCTGCACCTGATAATTTTTTATCTGTCATCATTCTTTCCTCTGCTATTTAACCAAAAGTACGTATCCAATACGAGATTAGGGGATAAATTAGTTATAATTGTGAATATATTTTAGCGTTTAATTACTTGTTTTTTCCTTCAGAGAACAAAACATCAAGTTTTTGTTCATAATCGTGATAACCCAAGTAATCATACAAATCCATGCGAGTTTGCATATTATCTATTTGCGCTTTCTGGTCGCCGTCTTCTAACAAAGTTTTATAAACTGATTCAGCCGCTTTATTCATCGCTCGAAATGCTGATAAAGGATAAAGTACCATCGCACAGCCCCACTCACCTAACTGCGCTTTATTCCACAGCTCTGTTTGACCAAATTCAGTGATATTAGCTAGAACAGGTATATCAAGTGCTTCAGTGAAGGCGCGATAATGCTCTTCAGTTTTAATCGCTTCAGCAAAAATGCCATCAGCACCCGCAGCAGCATAAGCTTTGGCACGTTCTAACGCGGCTTCTAGGCCTTCCTGAGCAAAGGCATCAGTACGAGCCATAATAAAGAAGTCTTTATCAATACGTGCATCAACCGCAGCTTTGATACGGTCAACCATTTCATCAATTGAAACTATTTCTTTATTTGGACGGTGACCACAACGTTTTTGCGCGACCTGATCTTCGATATGAACGGCTGCAGCGCCGGCTTTTTCCATATCACGAATCGTTTTTGCAATATTGAATGCCCCGCCCCAACCCGTATCAATATCGACCAATAAAGGTAAACTTGATGCGCTAGTGATACGTTGAACATCAGCAATGACGTCATTCAGTGATGTCATGCCTAAATCAGGTAAACCGTAAGAAGCATTGGCAACTCCGCCACCAGATAAGTAAATGGCTTGATGGCCTAATTGCTCAGCCATCATTGCGCAATAGGCATTAATAGTACCAACCACTTGCAGGGGTTTATTATTTACTAAAGCTTGACGAAACTTAGCGCCAGGAGATAATGAGTTAGACATTGCTTTATCCTTTTTTAGTTATCTATAAGTTATAAGTAAGTTCATTTAAAGTTTACTGCTATTGTTGCAGAGCAATTTTATTTTCAATATTTTTACGCGACGCGGCAATATGACGTCGCATCAGCATTTCAGCTAGTTCACCGTCACGATCGGCGATGGCTTCAATAATCCGTGAATGTTCATCGAAAGCTTTCGTTGCTCGTGGACTATTCATGCCAAACTGGCAACGATACATACGTACAAGATGATAAAGTTGTCCGCATAATATATTAATCAGTTGCTGATTATGGCTACCAAGGATCACTTTATAATGGAAGTCTAAGTCACCCTCTTCTTGGTAATATGACACACCATCACGCAATGCTTTCGCACTCGCATGTTGCTTGAGCATAGCCTTCATTTCAATAATTTCATCTTCAGTCATATTACTCGCTGCTTGACGACATGCCATGCCTTCAAGTGCTTCTCGCACAACATAGATTTCTAACAGTCCAGCAATGGAGCATTCAACAACGCGCGAGCCGACATTAGCTTTACGTTCGATTAAATGACACTTTTCCAAGCGATTTAATGCTTCGCGCAAAGTAGAACGACTAATTTGATAGTTTTTCGCTAACTCAGGCTCACTAATTTTACTGCCAGCTTTGATATTGCCATTAACAATGGCATGAAGTATTTGTTCAAATACTTTATCTGCAGTAGTCACCGCGGCTTGAGTTGTGGGGTTATCTAACGCCATAATTGTCGACACTTTTTATAAAGATGCCTTAATGATAGCGTCATATACTGATTAGTCAATGATAAAAACACTATATTGTCGACAATTATCATTATACTTTAGTTGTACATTGGATGAACTATCATGTAAAAACAAAGCTTTTCGAAAGGCAGAAATCTACTAAGCGTTTGTTAATCAGGTTAATTAAACGTACTTCTAGCGAAGCATTTACGTTTTTATCAAGGGTGAGATGAGCGTTTACATAAACAAAAAAGTGTCGACAATCTAACTTTTTAGCCAAAAAACCAATAGCAAACACCAATTGCTGCCGTAATGCCCGCGACATCAGCTATCAGGCCACAGGCCAACGCATGACGACTATAACGAATCCCCACCGAGCCAAAATAAACCGCTAACACATAAAAAGTAGTTTCTGTAGAGCCTTGCACGATTGAAGCTAAACGGCCAGCGAATGAGTCAGCACCGTGAGTATTCATGGTTTCAATCATCATAGCGCGTGCACCAGAGCCACTTAATGGGTTCATAAATGCCGTTGGTAACGCATCAACAAATCGACTGTCGCCATTAAAAAATAACACCATTTGTCGAATGCCGTCGACTAAAATATCTAATGCACCACTTGCCCTAAAGACTCCGATTGCGCATAACATGGCTAATAAATAAGGAATTATTTTTATGCTGGTTTCAAAGCCTTGTTTAGCCCCTTCAATAAAACTATCGTAAACATTAACCTTGCGTTTTAGTGCAAGTAAAATAAAGCTAATCAAAGTGCTAAAAATCAATAAATTGCCCATTAATGACGATTGCTGAGCTAACAGTTCAGCACTGAGTGTGGTGAAGTAAACTGCGATGGCTCCAACCAATGCCATGCCCGTCGCGAGGTAAAGTAAGATCACCTGCTGATAAAGTTTTATTCTTTGGACAAAAGCCACGGCTAATAAACCCGCTAAGGTTGAAGCAAAAGTGGCAAGTAATATCGGAACAAAAACATCAGTAGGGTTCAACGCTCCTTGTTGAGCGCGATAAACAAAAACAGTAACCGGAAACATCGTAACCGAGGAAGTATTTAAAACCAAAAAAAGTATTTGTGCATTTGTAGCCGTTTCTTTTTTTGGATTTAGTAGCTGTAGATCTTGCATTGCTTTTAAGCCTAAAGGCGTTGCGGCATTATCCAAACCTAAAAAGTTTGCTGACAAATTCATGGTCATTGAACCTATTGCCGGGTGTCCGCTTGGCACACCGGGCATAAGACGCACAAATAATGGCGAAATAATTTGGGCAAATTTATCTATAATGCCGGCATGCTCAGCTATTTTCATCATACCTAACCAAAAGCTTAAAATACCAATTAAGCCAATCGCTATTTCAACCGTGATCCGCGACATATCAAAAATAGCTTTAACGATTTCTTCAAAAATTAAAACTTGATCAAAAACCAACCATTGCAAAATGGAAGAGATAAACGCAACAAAAAAAAATCCACTCCAAATACGATTTAACACACTTGTTCTCTTTTTATATTTTTACTTGCCTATCATGCTAAATATCATGACATAGATGGATATTATTACCTAACTTGTACTAAAAACATTGGGCATTAATAAATAATATCTTCTGATGACTAAAACTAGAGCTTATCAAAAAACTCACAATAATATCTTATAATTCAATAGAATAAATTAATTTTTGCATTTATAAAACCGTACACTACACTTAATTCTGAAGCTAAGTTATTAGCTTATTGCTCGCTAGCCTCTTCATTGAGGCAGTAAAATTTAGTACTCGTGTTTAATGTTAGACGTTCGATAAATTTGACAGTTTATTAGCGCAGGCTCATCTCCTTTTGAGCCGTTCCCTGAGCCCAAAACTATTCATAGTTTTGGGCCTTTTTTTTCATCACTTAATAATTAAACTTTACGTGTACGAGGAAATAAACGATGAAAGTTATCACTTGATTGCTGCGCTATTTCAGCAACAGAAGTACCTCGAATACTTGCAAGGTGCTTGGCAACCTCAACGACGTAAGCGGGTTGATTTTGTTTACCTCGGTGTGGCACTGGTGCTAAATATGGTGCATCAGTCTCAATCAGAAATCGATCTGCAGGGACTTTTTTTGCCACTTCTCTCAATGCACTGGCGTTTTTAAATGTAACAATCCCTGAAAAAGAAATATAAAAGCCCATTGCAATTGCTTGCTCTGCCATCTCCCAACTTTCGGTAAAGCAATGTAAAATACCGCCAACATTTTCAGCTTTTTCTGCTCTTAAAATAGCTAAGGTATCAGCTTGGGCATCTCGAGTATGTATGATCAACGGTTTATTCAATTGATTAGCAACACGTACATGCTTTCGAAAAGAGTCTAGCTGTACAGTTTTAGTTTCTGGCGCATAAAAATAATCCAATCCAGTTTCACCAATCGCGACTACTCTCGGGTGTTTCGCTAACTGGCTTAGCTGCTCGGGGTCTATTTCATCATCCTGATTTAATGGATGTGCACCACAAGTTAACCAAACATGATCATATTTTGCCGTTTTTTCTGCCATGGCAGGAAATTCTTCTATCGTGACACTGACACACAGTAAGGTATTAACATTCTCTGCAGACGCGGCATCGATGACATTATCTAAATTATTGTCAAAATCTTCGAGTTTCAGGCGATCTAAATGACAATGGGAATCTATAAACACAGGGGTTACTCCGCACGAATGTGCTTGTATTATTATTAATGAATTTCTTTTACGCTAATCTTACATTGATAAGGTTGGCTCTGAAGAGTTAAGCAAACGCCCTATCAATTTGTCAATTTGATTACGGACATTATCCGGATCTTCAACAAAACTGACACCGATACCAGCCGGTGTTCCATTTTGCGCGCCAATAGGGGTTATCCAAGAAACCTTACCTTTAATCTCTGAGGGCTCTAAAGAGTCTGGCAAAGTAACAGTTAAATTAATATCTGTTGCTAGCTCAAATTGCTCGGTCGTACGAATAAATAAGCCACCGTGCTTCATAAATGGCATATATGACTGATATAAATCACGATCCGAAATAAATTCAAGTGTAATATTTTCCAAAATTGTTCCTCTATTTCTGGCCGCTATTTTGTATAGCAAAGCAAATATCGGCTAAGAGTTTCTCACTTAAAAACTGTCGATTTACTTGCACTAATGTTTTCAGTTTAGTATTGGCAGCTTGGGCTAAACTATAAATTTGCCATAACTGCTGTTTATTGAGTGTGCTATCAGACGCTGCGATTTTCCAGCCCGACTGTTCACGCATCAAATCAACCAATACTTTTTCTAACCAGCGAAAACTATCAGTATGTCCAGCTAAAGTCACAAGTACTTCGGCTCGGCATTGATATGCAGATAGATATTGCACAACCTGAGCACGAAACTCGTTATAAGCAACCGCCGCACCTTCATCAGTTAATTCATTAAGGTGAGTTAAATTAACAAAAGCATCATCACCTTGCTTATTAAATTCAGCCAAAAGCTTTTCACCTACTGGCGGACGTACTTCAATACGCTGACAGCGGCTTATAATAGTGGGTAATAAAAGATCACTACGATCGGTTGTTAAAATTATAAAACTATTTGATGTTGGCTCTTCTAATGTTTTTAATAAGGCATTAGCTGCTGAAATGGTCATCTGATCAGCATGATTAACTAACGCTGTTTTCGCTTGACCTATGTGTGCAGTTTTCTCAAAAAATTGACTTAGTTTACGTATTGCATCAACACCGATAGTGCTCTTATCACTAATGATACTCAAGTGATCAGGATAACTCGAGCTCAAAAATAGTTTACACGTTTTACACTGACCACAAGGCTGAATAATAAGTTGCTCGTGACCAACATTTTCTTGATGTAGCGCTTGACACAACAGGACATTAATAAGCCAATCTGCAAGCTTTTCTTGTCCAGCATTTGGTACCCCTGCAAATAATAAGGCATGAGGCAGCTTACTTGCCAAAATTTGCCTAGACAATTGCTGTTGAATATTAAGCAACCAAGTATTCATTAATTAATCTTCTTTGCGAGATATAAAAGCTTCAACGCTTTTGGCTACATCACTATGTACAGCCTGCATGGCTTGACTGGCATCTATAATATCGGTGCTTTCTGACGCCGTTGCTAATGTAAGATACTTGTTTCGAACGCGCTGAAAGAATTCTATTTTTTCTAATTCAATACGGTCTAATTCGCCTCGGGCTTGTGCACGCGCTAAACCTAACTCTGGTGCAATGTCTAAATAGAGTGTTAAGTCAGGGGTAAACCCCTTTAACGTGACGTCTGCAATAGCATTCATTACCTTGTCATCAAATTGCCGTCCTCCTCCCTGATATGCGCGCGATGATAAGTCATGACGGTCACCGATCACCCATGTACCTTGCGCTAAAGCTGGCAAAATTCTATTGGCCATTAACTGGCTGCGGCTTGCATACATCAAAAATAGTTCAGTTTCTTGTGTTAACTCTTCATCATGACTTGCTGATTTTACAATATCACGTAAAGCTTCAGCTAACGGCGTACCACCAGGCTCTCGTGTTTTTATAAAAGCAATATTATGCTTTTGCAATACAGCTTCGATAACATTAATAGCTGAGGACTTACCAGCGCCTTCAATTCCTTCGACAACAATAAACTTGCCTTTATTCATTTTAAACTTCCATAATACAATATATTAAATTTCTTGTGCCGCTTTAAGTCACTTCTTGTTGCGCTGATACTTAGTAACAGCACGGTTATGATCGGCCAAATTCGTTGAAAAAATATGTTCGCCGGCACCATTACTGACAAAGTATAAATAGTGGCTTAACTCCGGATTTAAAGCCGCTTGTAATGCTTGCGCGCCTGGCAAAGCTATCGGTGTTGGCGGTAAACCTTTTATCTTATAGGTGTTATAAGCTGTTTTTTCACGTAAATGTGCATAAGTAATATCTCCTTGGTAACGATCACCTAAGCCATAAATGACGGTTGGATCGGTTTGAAGGCGCATTTTCTTATGTAAACGGTTAATAAAAACGGATGCAATACGTGGGTGCTCTGCGTGCTTACCACTTTCTTTTTCAATAATTGATGCCATGATCAACGCTTGATAAGGTGAAGTATAAGGCAAGTCAGTGGCTCTATTGTGCCACAACTCATCCAGGGTCTTGCGCATTTTTTTATGCGCTCTGTCAATAATATCAATATCGGCTGTATTTTTGGTAAAGGCATAAGTGTCAGGAAAAAGCCAACCTTCAGGGTTAGCTTGCTTAATTGACAATTTTTTCGCAATAGCCGCTATCGATAAATTAGCCAGTTGGTGACTGATATCAGGATGTTGTGCTAATTGTGCTAGTACTTGCTTAAACGTAGTACCTTCAATAAAGGTAATAGAAAATTGATGTTCCTTACCTGAAACAACGACTTTAAGTAGCTCGATAATCGGCATATTTGCCTGTACTTGATAAGTACCTGACTTTATTTCACTGTGCTCAGAATTAAATATAATATAACTGCGTAACCAAAAACGACTCTCTAGCCAACCTTTAGTGACTAACTGTGTTGAGAAAGCATTAAATGACGTACCCGGTTTAATGGTAATAAAAGCGACTTGCTCTACGGCTAATGGTTGCTGAACCTTGAGTTGGGCAGTGATAAAGAGCCCAACAACAGCTAAAATACTTAACATTATCACCAGTGTTAAGGTGATAAGTGATTTTCTAACCATTAAGGGCAAACTAAGCAGTTTATTTATCATTTTGTCTTTTAATTTTCCATACCTAAACATTGATTTTGTATGCTGGCAACACTTGAAATATCTAATTGCTGACCATTAAATGTTTTAACCGGCACTATACCTAAAATGGCGTTACTAATAAACATCGCAGCAATATTATCCAAATCATCAGATAAATATTGTCCCTGTTGAATACTTGGGTTGTTTAACAAGATATTAGCTCTCATTAAACCGGCTACTCCTGCTGTAGCTAATGAGGGCGTATACCACTGACCGGCCTTTAGCCAGAAAACATTAGCGCTACAACATTCAACCACATAACCATTAGCGTCAGTTACTAACAAATCATCCTCTAGGCGTTTATCTAACTCAGCTCTTAATAACACTTGTTCTAAACGATTTAGATGCTTGATACCCGCTAGCATTGGGTTAATGCCTAGCTGCTGTTCACTAATCCCCACACTAATCCCCTGCTGTTGCCATTGGGGATAAAAGGCTGGATAATCATGCAATGAAACAATTACCCTAGCCTGTTCTGCACCAAGGCGTGAATAACCACGCCCACCACTACCGCAAGTGATCATTACTTTGACTATGCCAATTTTGATACCTGCACTAATGTTATGCAAGTTGTCTGTTAATGCCATCAGATCAAACTTAGGTAGACCTAGTTGCTGACTTTGCTGAACTAAGCGATCGATGTGTTGTGCTAACATCAGCACTTCACCGTGTTGTACTAAAGCGGTGGTAAAACACCCATCGCCATAAGCTAAACCACGATCATCAATTGCAATCGTGTTAGCTGCTTGTCCATCTACAAAACTTACCACCATAATTACCATAAAAAAGCCTGAATACTTAGAGTAAGTATTCAGGCTTAAGACCTTGAGTTCAAGCGCTATTCGCATTAAAGTTAAATTAAATCTAACCTCAGTAGTTGATCAGTTCAGTGTTTAAATTTTCTTAAAGATCAATGAACCGTTTGTACCACCAAAACCAAATGAATTACACAAAACATAATCTAAATTAGCATCTCGTGCCGTATGCGCAACATAGTCTAGATCACAGCCTTCATCAGGGTTATCCAAATTAATCGTTGGCGGTACTACACGGTTAACTAACGCTTGAATACTAAATATCGCTTCAACTGCACCAGCTGCACCAAGTAGATGCCCGGTCATTGATTTCGTTGACCCCACCATAACGTCATAGGCCAAATCACCAAACACCGATTTAACCGCATTAGTTTCAGCAATATCGCCAGCCGGTGTTGATGTACCATGGGCATTAATATAACCAATTTTCGCAATATTTACCTTAGCGTCATTAATGGCATTTTGCATAGCTAAGGCAGCACCGGCACCATCTGCCGGAGGTGAAGTCATATGATAAGCGTCGCCACTCATACCAAATCCGACCAGTTCGGCATAAATTTTTGCACCACGAGCTTTCGCATGCTCGTACTCTTCGAGTACCAATACACCCGCACCATCACCTAAAACAAAACCATCTCGGTCTTTGTCCCAAGGACGGGAAGCCTCTTGTGGAGCATCATTACGTGTTGACATAGCACGTGCCGCGCCAAATCCGCCCATGCCTAAGGTTGTTGATGCCTTTTCCGCACCACCAGCAACCATAGCATCAGCATCACCATAGGCGATCATACGTGCAGCATGACCTATGTTATGTACGCCGCTAGTACAAGCCGTCACTATTGAAATATTAGGCCCTTTCATACCAAACATAATAGATAAATGACCGGCAATCATATTAATGATGGTAGAAGGAACAAAAAATGGCGACAGTTTACGCGGGCCATTTTTTAGTAATTTCTCATGGTTTTCTTCAATAAGACCTAAACCACCAATGCCAGAGCCGACAGCTACACCGATCCGTTGAGCATTTTCTTCCGTGATGTCTAAGCCCGAGTCTTTAATAGCTTGCACGCCAGCGGCAACGCCATATTGAATAAATAGATCCATTTTCTTGGCTTCTTTACGAGCCATATAGTCTTGAGCATCAAAATCTTTTACTAAACCGGCAAATCGCGTTGGATACGCTGTGGTATCAAAATGCGTAATGTTAGATATGCCACTTTTACCAAGTAGTAAGTTTTGCCAGGTTGATTCAGGGCTATTGCCTAAAGGGCTAAGCATGCCAAGACCGGTAACCACAACGCGTCTCATGAGATGTGCTGCCTCCGATAGAATTGAATAATAACGGGTGTTTTATTTAACTGATTTAAAAAATTAATCCATGATTTAAAACAGTTATTAATATTTTAAAACAGTAAAAACAAATCAGGCGGTAATTAAACCGCCTGAAATCAATCACATTCGTTTGTTATTACTGGTTAGCAGTAACGTAGTCGATTGCAGCTTGAACTGTGGTAATTTTCTCAGCTTCTTCATCTGGAATTTCAGTATCAAATTCTTCTTCTAACGCCATTACTAATTCAACAGTGTCTAAAGAATCTGCACCTAAGTCGTCAACAAAAGAAGCTTCAACTTTTACTTCGTCTTCGCTTACACCAAGTTGCTCAATAGTAATCTTTTTTACGCGTTCTTCGATAGTACTCATTTTTTTTCCTTTACTAGAAAATACAATTTTTCAAAATTGTGTGTAGTTTATTCGTCAAAAGCCAACCATGCAAGCTTCTAATTTTACTTTTTTGCTGGTCTAACCTGTTGACAGTTTATAATTTATTCGAATTTAACACAAAGTAAGCAAAAAGCGAACTTTTGTTAAACCATGTACATACCACCATTTACGTGTAATGTTTCACCCGTAATATACGCTGCAGAATCAGAAGCTAAGAAAGCAACAGCATTAGCAATTTCTTCAGGTTTCCCTAAACGATTAGCCGGAACTTGTGCAAAAATGCCTTCTTTTTGCTCATCCGTCAATGTTTGTGTCATATCAGTATCAATAAAACCAGGAGAAACCGTATTCACCGTAATGCCACGTGAAGCAACTTCACGTGCCAATGATTTAGTAAAGCCAATCAAACCAGCTTTTGCGGTCGCATAATTAACCTGACCAGCATTGCCCATCGTACCAACGACCGAACCAATATTAATGATACGTCCTTGGCGTTTTTTCATCATAGCGCGCAAAACTGCCTTACTAATTTTAAAAACTGACGTGAGATTGGTTTCAATGATATCATTCCATTCATCATCTTTCATGCGCATCATCAAATTATCACGCGTAATACCGGCATTATTGACTAAAACATCAACTGCACCGTGTTGCTCTTTAATTAACTCAAACATAGCACTAATTGATGCATCATCAGTGACATTTAACACTAAGCCTTGGCCTTCACCTAAGTATTCACTGATATTCGCCGCACCGTGCTCTGATGTTGCTGTACCAATAACCGTACCCCCTAGGGCTTTAAGTTGCGTAGCAATAGCTTTACCTATGCCACGACTTGCACCTGTTACTAAGATGACTTTACCTTCTAATGAAAACATATAATTTTACTCTACTGATGCTAATGCTTTAGTTAATGACGCACTGTCATTAACAGATTGACAAACTATGCTCTTATCGATGCGTTTTAACAAACCTTGCAATACTTTACCTGGGCCAGCTTCTATGGCTTGTTCAATGCCACTTTCGGCTAAAAACTGTATGGTTTCAGTCCAACGTACCGGACTATACAATTGTTTAATTAATGCAATTTTAATCGCCTCAACTGAGGTCTCGATTGCTACATCAACATTATTAACTACCGGAATGTTCGGTGTATTAAAAGTAACATTATTAAACTCTTCAGCCAGTTTTTCTGCTGCATCTTTCATTAATGCACAATGTGACGGTACACTGACCGGTAATGGCAATACCCGTTTTGCGCCTGCTGCTTTACATAATACGCCAGCGCGCTCAACGGCATCTTTATGCCCGGCAATCACTACTTGTCCAGGTGAATTAAAATTTACTGCAGAAACAACTTCGCCATTTTCAGCTTTTAAACAAGCTTCAATGATCATTTTATCATCAAGGCCAATGACTGCTGCCATGGCACCAACACCTTCTGGTACTGATGCTTGCATAAATTCACCGCGCTTTTCTACTAATTTTACCGCATCGGTTAAAGAAAGCACACCCGCACAAACTAAGGCAGAATATTCACCTAAGCTGTGGCCAGCTAACATGGCAGGTGTTGTCAGTGTAGAAGCATGCCATAAGCGCCACAGTGCAACACTTGCGGTTAGCAAGGCTGGTTGAGTGAAGTTTGTTTGGTTTAACTTTTCAACGGGTCCTTGTTGCACCAACTGCCACAAATCGTAACCTAGAGCTGTAGAGGCTTCAGAAAACGTTGCTTGTACAACTTCATGCTCAGTAAAATCTGCTAACATCGCTAGAGATTGAGAGCCTTGACCGGGAAAGACAAACGCTAAATTATTTTGCATTATTAGACCTAATTATATTTAATTTTTTTAACTGTGACAGTGTAAAGCTCACATTGTTCTACACCGCCTTAATTCGTCAAGCTTAACGTTATAAACAATGCGTCACCAAGAAACTTATTCTTTATGACATAAACTATGTTCAAGCTTATCTTTAATTTTTGCTGGAACTTGTCGTTCAACCTCAGTAACTGCCTCAATAATAGCGGTATAAAAAGCTGTTACATTGGCGTTACCATGGCTTTTTACCACAATACCGCGCAATCCTATCAAACTTGCACCGTTATACTGGTCGGGGTTCATGGGTTTAAACAGTTTTTTTATGGTACTTGATAACAATTTGCCGATAATTTGTGCTAAAAAGTGCTTTTTAATAATTTCTTGCAGTTGCGTGTAGACCATTCTGGCCACACCTTCACAGGTTTTTAAGGCAACATTACCAACAAAGCCATCACAAACAATGACATCGGCTTTGTTAGTAAAAATATCATTACCTTCAATAAAACCAATATAATTAATATCATCATTGGCCAATAAATAACTGGCAGTTTGTTTAATATGATCACTACCTTTATTGTCTTCTTCGCCCATATTCAATAAAGCGACTTTCGGGTTTTCAATGCCATCGACTTCTTTTGCCATGACTGAGCCCATGATGGCAAATTGATATAAGACGCTAGAGTCACAAAAAACATTGGCACCTAAATCCAACATAAAAACATGTTGATTGGGTTTATTGCTCGGTAATGCAGAGATTAATGCTGGACGCTCAACACCCGGTAAAGTTTTTAGCACAAAGTGAGCCATTGAAAAAAGTGCGCCGGTATTACCCGCGCTAACACAAGCTTGGGCTTGACCATCATGTACTAAATCTAGTGCTTTACGCATAGATGACTGTTTTTTATTGCGCAAGGCATAAATGGGCTTATCATCCATTGCAACAACTTGTGTTGTCGGGAAGATAGTTATTCTTGGGTGTGGATAAAATTGTTTTTTTGAAAGCTTTTCAACAATGACACTTTCGTCACCGCATAATAATAAGTGGAGATCAGGAATATTTTCTACTGCAAGTATAGCAGCAGAGAGTGTTACATGGGGGCCTTGATCGCCCCCCATAACATCTAACGCTATGGTTAGATTAATCAAGGTAATCGTTACAGATTACTTATTGATTACTTTAACACCTTTGTAAAAGCCATCAGCTGTTACATGGTGACGACGATGAGTTTCACCAGATACTGGATCTGTTGATAAATGCGTTGCCGTTACTGCGTCATGTGAACGGCGCATGCCACGTCTTGAACGAGACTTTTTGCTCTTTTGAACTGCCATTGCCTACTCCTAAAAATTCGGTTATTAGCTAATAATTAACTATTTAAGTTTTTCAATACATCAAATGGGTTCGGTTTCTCTAGCTCTTCCGGCAACTCACCCCAAACACTATCAGATGGAGCTTGACAGTCCTTGATTGAGTGCCTTGGAATTAATGGAATCGCGAGTAAAAACTCATCTTCCACTAATTCTCGCAGATTAATCTCACCATTTTCATCTAATTCAATTGCGTCATAATATGACGGCAACTCAGCTTCTGCTTCAACGTCTTTCACTGGACTAAAAGTAAAACTTACCTCTAATGCCAATTCGAACCTTTCAGTACATCGCTGACAAATTAATGCAACTGTTGCCGATGAAGTGCCTGATATTACTATCAACCCCTGTTCATCCACAGCAAAATTAGCACTCACTTGGACTTGCTCACATTGTGCATCACACACAGCAAGCAATCTATTCATCCCAGATACTTCAAAGTATCCGTCACACACGAGCTTTCGCTGTGCGCTTCTAGATGGGTCTATCGTTATCGGGAGTTTAAGATTTTTCATAAGGCGCGCATAATAAAGTGCCTACCGGCCTGTGTCAAAAGAAAAATAGCTAAATTTGTTTAAAAACTCAAGATAGGCCATATATTAACAGCTATCTGTTTATATTTTGAGTGATATTAATGAAAAAACTTGTTTTAGGCTCCACCTCTGCTTTTCGCAAAGAAATTTTAGCTAAACTGAACATTCCCTTTGATTGTGCTAAACCTAATATTGATGAAAGCGCATTAGACAATGAATCGCCGGTTGCATTAGTCGAACGTTTAGCTATTGAAAAAGCCAAAGCTGTTGCCAGTGAGTTTCCTGACGCCTTGATCATAGGTTCAGATCAAGTTGCCATGTGTGATGGTGAAATCCTAGGAAAACCACATAATTTTGAAAATGCCGTTAAACAGCTAGAAAAATTTAGCAACAAGACCGTCGTTTTTTATACCGGTCTTTGTGTTTATGACAGCGGCTTAGATTACACCACAGCATTAATTGAACCTTTTCTCGTACATTTTAAAGATCTTTCCCGTACCGAAATAGAAAATTACCTTCATGCCGAACAACCTTATAATTGCGCAGGCAGTTTTAAAAGCGAAGGTTTGGGTATTTGTTTGTTTGAAAAACTTGAAGGCAATGATCCTAATACACTTATTGGCTTACCCTTGATTAAACTGGTAGAACTTTTAAAACAACACGGCTTAGATGTTTTAGCTGAACAAAAAAGTGCTTAATTATAGGTTTAAAGTTAACAACCAATCTTCGACCAAAAGCGCTGACCTATTAAGTCCATTAAGTAAGCTCTGATTGGGAACAAACTTAATAGGCTTGGTATTACTTCTTATATAGAGTGTTACTGGTGATGAAAATAATCCGTACAATCAACACGGCTAGAACAAGAAAATAGTGCTTGGCCTAGTGACGCTAATATCGAGTATATATAATTAACGACAAAACAAACGATACTCGTACGATAAATATGACCGGTATCGTTTTAATTATTATTCGGGTCGCATGCACCCTGCTCTGCACATTGCCTGTCGAACCTATCAGTTAAATTTCATTAATTTCAATGTATATAATTGTAACTGAGATGATCTATTTATATTTTAAGCTTGAATTATCAACATCGCTGCTCCATAACTTAAACTATGATAATCATTTACTTTAAGCTTGTATAAGCGATGTTTAAATTTCTTTTCATTATAAGCATGTTATTACCTACTGTTTCTGCAAATGAAATAGGGGTAAACGCGTTAAGTGATTTAAATTTTGTCGAATTAAGCGTTACTGAAATTGATCAAACTGATGAGTTAGACTTTGATAGTTCAGCATTGATACCACACACCATTATTCAATTTCCACATGATAAATACATTAAGTTAAGTTATTTTACTCCTTTCATTTTTCAATCTTATTTTCAAGGTTTTCACTCTCGTGCCCCACCACGATTTATTTTGCCAGATACGTTTATCACATAACATTCAAGTTTTTGTTATTGATTAATGGTCTTATCACCACGTTAAGTTAATAACAGCGCTAAATAGCAAAATCTGAATGAAAGATATATAGCATAACCGCGTATCTTGTTTTGGTAACTATTGGTTCTGTCCACAAAGCAATATACTGCGGTAGCAGCAAAGTTATTAACTGATGAAAAATAAATATTTAAGAGCATTTGTGGATATATCAAGCAGCCCATAAAAGCGCTTACTACCCAGTGCGTAAAAAATTAAGAGATAAATATGAAAAAATTACATTTAGTTAACTTAGCAGCCACAGACAACATAATATCACCAGAGCAATTTGAAGAAATTAATCTAGCATCGCCAGCGGTAGAAATATTCACTGACTTTAAGGTTCATCAAGCTCTGATGATTGATGGTGAAACTATGGCAATAACGGCATTACAATTGATGTTAAAAACACATGTTCGAATGAATATTGTCGTTGCTGAACACGATAGTTTTATTGGTATTATCAGTACCAATGAATTGTCAGAACAAAATATTGTAGCAAAGCTTTCTAAAGGTATTACCCGCGAAGATGTATTGGTGAAAGATTTAATGATCCCTAAATCAGATTTTCATGCGTTTGATTACAATGAGTTACTACGCGCGTCTGTTGGTGATGTAGTGTCAACTTTAGAAGATTATCAACTTCGCCATTGCCTAGTACTAGATCGAGAAAGTCATCATATCCGGGGCGTAATTTCATCTAGTGATATAGCAAGGAAACTACATATCAATATGGACCTAAATGTTAAGCAGTCATTTGGTTCGGTTTATGATGTTGTCCATCAAAAAGCCAGTTCGATGTAAATAAACGAGAATACGGCCTGGCATTCACTAAGTGATGTCATTGCATTTACAGTTAAAAACGAGTAATTATTTAACTTTACCTGTTGAGCGGTTTAGTTAACTTGGCTTGCACAAGGCCGTTATCTGAATCGCTATTAAAGCTTATTGATTAACTATTGATACCTAACTAAGTCTGAGTTAATGATGCCAAAATGAAGACAATGTAAAGTAATCGAAAAAACTTAAAGGTATGAAAGCCAATAGCCTAATAATGAAGAAAAACTCTTATCCATTATTATACTTTTAAATTTTCTCGTTTAAAGTCAGCTTTACCTGACAAAGCTCTACTGTTAACTATATAATTCAGTTATTAGTTAATCCCCGTTCGGGTTAAGCTACTTTACCCAACAATGCTATTTAAATGCCTATCAGCGTTATTTTTACGCCCAATAGCTCGCTATTGGTTTGTAAAAATCCCTTGCTAAGCGCCTAAATTCCATCATTGCACTTCTTTTAATCTTTCACTTAAAAAATATCGTGAATAATTTAGCCAATAACACTATGAATCAACAGGTTACAAAGTCCATTAACCCGAACTGAGGCTAGTTAAGTAACCGTAGAACTAAATATAAACATGCTTACTGCACATCAGCTTTAGTTAATTTTTTTAATACTTTTTCAAGCGATGGCTCTAACGGTGCTTCAATTTTTATTCGTTCATTACTTAACGGATGAGTAAACTCAATGCTGGCCGCATGCAAAAACAAACGTTTCAAGCCTAAAGTCTTCATTTCTAGATCAAAATCTTCATGACCATATTTAGCATCACAGGCAATCGAATGCCCCTTTGTTTGACAATGCACGCGAATTTGATGAGTACGTCCGGTCACCGGAAAAGCTCTAACCAGCGTGGCGTTTTTATAATGCTGAAGGACTTTAAAACGTGTTTCTGACTCTTTACCGTTAATATTATCAACGACCACAACACGCTCACCTGATTTTAAATCATTTTTCTTTAAACTTTCAGTAACACGGGTTAATTTTGTCGACCAGCGGCCTTTCACCAACGCATGATAAAACTTTTGTACGGTCTTATTACGCAATTGTTCATGTAAATGTCGCAAAGCCGAACGTTTCTTAGCAACCACTAAACAGCCCGAAGTATCTCTATCAAGTCGATGCACTAGTTCAAGCATTCGTGCATCTGGGCGTAAAGCTCGCAGCGCTTCAATCAAGCCAAAACTTAAACCACTACCACCATGCACTGCCATACCTGAAGGCTTATTAATCACAATTAAACGTTCATCTTCAAATAATATTTGCTTTTCTAAGTTCGCAACAACGTTTAACTGCGTAGAAACCGTATTAGTATTTTCCGAAACGCGAATAGGCGCAACACGAATAATATCTTCGTCAACTAACTTATATTCAGGTTTAGTACGCTTTTTATTAACGCGAATTTCGCCTTTACGTAATAAGCGATATAACATGCTCTTGGGCACACCTTTTAGGGTTTTAACTAAAAAGTTATCGATACGTTGACCGGCATCTTCGCTGTCTACCGTGAAAAATCTAACTTGAGGTTTTGGGCTATCTGTCATATCAGTTTTACTAGGAACTATAATTACGCGCAGTTTAGCATATTTTTTTCGAATTAGAGGCAATTAAAACGAGGATTTAATTGGCTTATCTGAAAATAAAGTGTGATAATAGGATGGTTACCGCTATATTCTAGCCGTAACAAGTAAAAAGGATGCTTTAAGCGAGACGTAAGAGGCAAAATGCGGCCACGTTAGTATTAGACAATTTTACCAAATATCATTGTCTAGATATTAAAAGTAAGGCCTATTGCGAATTTGACGCGTGTAACTTGTCAAAAACAGCGCATAAACATATTGTCCGGCGCAATAAAGCGATTATGTAATTAAACAGAAAAAACAAGTCAAATTTTCAATCGTTAAATTATTAGAAAACACGATAAAAATATCGAACTAAAATTAACGAAGCACTTAATTTTCTGTTGCGCACAGCACACAGACTGAGCACATAAAGAATCAATTTTACTGTGACGTTAAGCGTCGCAGTTATATTAAACAATCAGAATTTTTAACAGCTTGCTGCGTAATATGGCGTAGTAAGATTGACACCCGTGAGGCTGACAAATTGCTGTTACCATAGCGATAGATGACTTTGTGTTCTAAGCAATGGTGTGTTGTGACTAAAATGAGTCACACAAACTATGAAACGTATGTTAATTAATGCTACACAATCTGAAGAATTGCGTGTAGCACTTGTAGATGGTCAACAACTTTATGATTTAGACATCGAAAGTCCTGGTCACGAACAAAAAAAATCCAATATATATAAAGCAAAAATCACCCGTATAGAACCGTCGCTAGAAGCGGCATTCGTTGATTATGGTGCTGATCGTCACGGTTTCTTACCGATGAAAGAAATCGCTCGTGAATACTTCCCTAAAGGTTATAGCTTCCAAGGTCGTCCTAACATCAAAGAAGTATTGCGCGAAGGCCAAGAAGTTATCGTGCAAATTGATAAAGAAGAACGCGGCCAAAAAGGTGCAGCGTTAACTACTTTTATTAGCCTTGCTGGTAGTTATTTAGTGCTGATGCCAAACAACCCTCGTGCCGGTGGTATTTCACGTCGTATCGAAGGTGATGAACGCACGGACTTAAAAGCCTCATTAAGCAAGCTAACCTTACCCAAAGGTATGGGCTTAATTGTTCGTACTGCTGGTGTTGGTAAAGAATATGAAGAACTTGAATGGGATTTAAACGTTCTATTACATCATTGGAACGCGATTTCAGAAGCGGGAGCAAGTCGTCCGGCCCCATTCTTAATTCACCAAGAAACAAATGTTATTTTACGTGCAATTCGCGACTATTTACGTCGTGATATTGGTGAAGTATTAATTGATCGCCCGAAAATTTTTGAAAGTGTTAAAAAGCACATTGAAATTGTTCGTCCAGACTTCTTAAGTAAAGTTAAACTTTACACCAATGACGTACCTTTATTTACCCATTATCAAATTGAAACGCAAATTGAAACTGCCTTTCAACGTGAAGTGCGTTTGCCTTCTGGTGGTTCAATCGTTATTGATCCAACCGAGGCATTAACGTCAATCGATATTAACTCTGCCCGAGCAACTAAAGGCAGTGATATTGAAGAAACAGCCTTTAATACCAACTTAGAAGCCGCCGAAGAAATTGCTCGTCAATTACGCTTGCGTGACTTAGGTGGTTTAGTGGTTATCGACTTCATCGATATGACCCCTGTTCGTCATCAGCGTGAAGTTGAAAATAGAATGCGTGATGCTGTCAAACAAGACAGAGCTCGTATTCAGTTAGGTCGTATCTCTCGCTTTGGTTTACTCGAAATGTCGCGTCAACGTTTACGCCCTTCTATTGGTGAAACTAGCCAAGGTGTATGTCCACGTTGTAGTGGTACAGGTCATGTTCGTGGCGTTGAATCACTCGCATTATCGGTATTACGTTTAATGGAAGAAGAAGCCATTAAAGACAATACTCAACAAGTACAAGCACAAGTACCTGTACCTGTTGCGACCTATTTGTTAAACGAAAAACGTCGTTCAGTATTTCATATTGAAAAGCATCACAGCGTAAAAATTCTGATCATCCCTAATCCAAACATGGTAACACCACAATATGAAGTTATCCGTGTACGCAAAGACGAAGGTATTGAAGAAGCTAGCTACGACATGCCAATTAAGCAAGCAGCACTTGAAGAAGCTGTTATGCCTAAATTTGATAAAGAAGTCAGTAAGCGCGACGAGCCTTTACTACAAGGTATGTCATCTCCTAAACAAGCACCGAAAAAACAAGAGGCAGCGCCTGTTGTAGAACAAACCGCTGAATCAAAAGGTTTCATCGCAGGCGTTGTTTCTTGGGTTAAATCACTTTTTGCTGAAGAGGAAGAAGTTAAACCGGCACCGAAAATGCCAGCAGAAAACACGGCTAAAAATAATGATGAACGCCGTCCACAGAGAGGCCGTCAAGGTCAACGCCGTAATAACCGTAACGATTCACGTAATGAAGGTCGTAATGACACTCGTAAGACCAGCCGTAACGATACGCGCAATGACAAGCGTAAACCTCAAGATACTGTTGACAATAAAGCGAATACTGCAACTAAAGTTTCAACACCTGCTAAGCCTCAAAAAGAAAGAGTGCAAAAGCCGAAAGAAGAAAAAGTTGCTGAACGTCGTCAACGCCGTAACAATCGTAAAAAAATACGGGTTAATGCCAGCGATACAAACAGTAGCAATGCTAACCTTGAAAATAGAAAAACAGCCAGTAATCCAGTTAAAGCAACAGCAACTGAAAAAAATGCTGTTGACGCAAGTAAAGTTGAAACTTTACCAGTAGTGGACACAGTAGCAACAACCAATAATGTTGAGAACACAACGGTTGAACAAACGACTGACAAAGCAAAAGAAGAACAACGTCCAAGAAGTCGACGTTCTCCTCGACATATGCGTGCACACGGTCAACGCCGTAGACAAAACGCTGATGCAAGCGATATTAAAAGTGAAATAACTGAAGATCCAGTTACCGCTCGATATCCTGAGCAAAGTGCTACTGCATCTAATGACAGCGCAAGTGAAATAACAGAGTCGACACCTACGGTTGCTGAAGTTCAAAAAGTACAAGCTGATGCCTTAACTGAAGTTATCAACAATCCTGACAATGAAGTTCAACAAAACCTAGCTTTTGATGAGCCTGAAGTTACAGATGTTAAAACTGAAGTAGAAGCAACGGAAAAAGCAGCGATTGTCGCTGAAACAGTAAAAGTTGAAACAACTGAAGCAGCTGAAGCAGCCACTGATGGTATAGTTCAGGTAGCTAACGTCAATGTTGATAATTCAGCCAGTAGTGAAGATGTTATTGATACTGAAGATGATAAGGCTGAGGCACCTACGGTAACTGAAGCTAAAGTTGAAGAGCCAATGGTTATTGAACAACCGGCTGTAATACCTGACGTTGTAACATCGACAGATGATAATACTGCAAATGCTCCAGTAGCCACGGTTGACACTAAATCTGAAGTTGCGGATGAAAAACCGAAAAAAGTACGTGCTAAAGTAAAAAACATTAAACGCAAAGTTAAAGCGGCAGCAAGTAAAACATCAGGTAAAGCATCAGCGCCTATGACGAAACCAGAAACTATTGTCAGTCATGGTAATATTCCTCGTGAGTTTGTTGCGAGCGAACAGCGTGCATTACATGCTAAATCTGGTCGAACGGCACTGGTTAGTGATGCCACTAGCCGTCATTCAGCGGGTCCAACGAAACCAACACTTGATTAAGTTGTTTCGCTTGTCTTCATTGTAACAATATGAAGCACTGAAAAGTCAAAAGCCAATTGTATTATACAATTGGCTTTTTGTTATCTTAAGCTAAATTCTGTTAGATATATGTACTAGCACACCATCTAATACCAATATAAAAATCACGGGAGAGGTAGATAATACCCCGTTAATCAACAAAGCAATTTAATGAAATACAGGTAAAAGTTAATTGCCAGGCGCTAGAATAAACTTAAATAATATTGGTTAGCACTAAAGGACGAATAGTATGAAGGCAAACTATCTCGATTGTTGTTTGAAAACGACTTACGCGTTTGTTAAGCGTTTAATTAAACCATCACTGGCATCTTCAACTAAATCTAACACAAATTGAAAGCCTTTAGCGCCACCATAGTATGGATCTGGCACTTCTTGCTCATCAAAGGTTTCAGCATAATCGAGAAAAAGTTGTATTTTATATTGCAGATTTGCAGGGGCAACTTTGCTTAAATCTTTAATATTTTGTTGATCCATGGCTAATATTAAATCAAATTTTTCAAAGTCTTGCACAGTAACTTTACGTGCCTTAATTTTATCAAATGAATATCCACGTGCAATACCTGCCTTTTGCGCACGATGATCAGGCTTCTCTCGTGCGTGTGAGCCAATAACACCAGCGGAGTCTATCATCAAGGAAAGCGCTTGTGCTTTCTGACGGAAAACAGCTTCTGCGCTTGGTGAACGACAGATATTGCCCAT